>Ga0187870_1000384_pt1 | contig 52084 bp, 53 predicted proteins | sample June2016WEW_13_1_3_FD_132974 | JGI IMG/M metagenome (GOLD analysis project Ga0187870, IMG submission 132974) | Peatland microbial communities from SPRUCE experiment site at the Marcell Experimental Forest, Minnesota, USA - June2016WEW_13_150 | ecosystem: Environmental > Terrestrial > Soil >...
GCGTGTCGTAGTTCCCGCAAAAAGCGACACGCTCACGGGGAGCCGTCGTGTCGTCAACCACGCGCTCGATCTGGGTATCACGCGCGAGCGGGACCGAGGCGCCTCATACAGCAAACACTCTATGCTAAACAGCGACCGTCTGACCGCATGCTGCCCGCAGCCAAACCCCCCACAAACGCGACCCGTGCTGTGCCTGGCCCTCCCCGCCCGATGTCAGCTTCACCCCACCCAATGTCAGTCTCCACACCCCAACGTGTCAGTGCGCTAAGGCCGCCAAACCCGCTCGGCTACTGGGAAGAGCCCGCGTACGTGTCGTAATGTCAGTGGAGCCGAGGCCTGCGTGTGAATGAAGGCGCATGGGCCGAACCCCGTTCTGCGGCCTCCGGCCCGCGTTACGCAGCGGAGCCCCGGAGGCACCCGGATGGGCCTGGACGGCATGCCCTAACGCGCCTACGCTGAGACGGACATCAAAGCCCCCGCGAGGCGGACACCTCCGGGGGCCGGACATGAGGAGTGCGCCCCATGTCGAGCAGAACCCTATTCGAGGCGCGGCGACTGCAACCCGTGGCGGTGACCCCGTAATGGGGCTTTTCGAAGAATCCGTGATGTACCTCTCGCACGAAGAGCGCGAGCTTGCGCTGATCGAGTATCTCTCGGATCCGCGCACGTGCTCATGCCACATCGGTGGTGAGTGCGGCGTCACCATCGGCGATTTGATCCGGCAGGAGTTCGGCGAGGTTTACACGGACAAGCCGTGGGCGGTTCCGAGCTGCGTGGCCAACCTCAGATCCCGTCTGAGTACGGGAGAGGCTGGAAACAGCCTCTTAGGCGTTTAGCTACTCCCCCGTTGGGCCCCAGGAACCCGAACGCCTCCCCTTCGGCGACTTCGAACGAGACCTCACGCACGGCCTCGAGCTCGCCGAAGCGGCGGCCGAGCGACTCGGCGAGGACGGCAACAGCTGCCACGCTCTCAATTCTCCATCCCCGGCAGGGGAGCTGAATCGGGCGATCCACCGAGCCGGGTGCGGAATCTGCGTAGGCGCCCGCTACTGACCCGGGTGCGGCAGCGAGGAGCTGTCGACGACTTCGAAGTCGGAGCCGGTGATCCGGCCGAGCGTGTGCAGGTCGTCGTTGTTCCAGTGCGGGTCCGGCGCGCCGCTGATGTACCAGTTCGAGCCGTTGTCGGCGACGATCATCCCGTACGTCTTCAGCGCCTGAAGCACGATCCGGGCCTGGCGCGGGAAGCCTGAGATGTCGACGGTCGCCTTCAGCCGCACGCGCAGCCCCATCGGCGGCAGCGACGGGTCGTCCGAGCTCGACGCGTAGTGCCGCGCCGGGTAGACAAACGCGCGACGGGTACGCGCGACGGTGAAGCGCAGCGCGTGGTCGATCACGCCGCGAGCGACCTCGTCGTAGCGCGCAAGCCCGGGGAAGATCGGCAGCCCGGCCGCATCCGCGGACGTCCAGCCGGCCGGCCGCAGCGCATTCGAGCGCAGGCTCCAGATCGCGCCGGAGCCCGCCTTCCAGCCGCCGCCCGGCTTCGGGTAGAGCGCGTACAGCTCGTAGAGCTTGCACGCGGTCTTGTCGACGAGCAGCGCATGGCGGTCGCCGGTCGACGCGTTGCCGCCCTCGATGTGCACGGTCTTCGGGATCGGGTACGGCCCCTTGTCGGACTCGTCGGCGTAGTCGAACGTGACGCGTGAGCGCGGGGTCGACTTCGAGACGACGTCGAACGGGATCCCGATCGGCTGCGCGTCGTAGAGGCCCGAGCCGAAGTCCGGATGCAGACCGGTGGAGAGCCCGATCGACGCGATCAGCTGCGCGGAATTCGCCGCGACGGGCAGCGTGTCGACGCGCTCGTTCCACACGTTGTTCGCGGGGAAGATCGAGCAGCCGGGCGCGCCGGGTAGCCGGAGTGCATGGGCCGAGGCCCCGCCGAGCAGGAGCGCGGCGGCGCAGGCGAGCGGCACGAGGAGGCGGCGCGGCGGAAACACCCGGTCACATCGTGCCGCACGGGTGCGCGCCGCGTCATCCCCTGGAGGGAGGGCGGAGCTATGTCCCCGTCGGCAGCGTCACGGTGACGCGCGTGCCTTCGCCCTCGGCGCTCTCGAGCGAGATCGTGCCGCCGTGCTGCTCGACGAGCGCACGGCAGATCGCGAGGCCGAGCCCGGTGCCGGGAATCGTGCGCTGCGTCGCCGAGCTCGCCCGGAAGAAGCGCGAGAAGACCTTTCCCTGCTCGTCCGAGGGAATGCCGATGCCGGTGTCGGCCACGACGAGCGTCGCCGAGCCGCCGTTCGAGGCGATGGAGACGGTGACGGTGCCGCCCTCGTCCGTGAACTTGACCGCGTTCGAGACGAGGTTGTCGAGCACCTGCGTCAGCCGGTGCCGGTCGCCGCGTACGGTTGGCGCACCTTCGGTGAGGATCTCGAGCTCGACACCCTTCTCCACCGCCGCAGGCCGCAACGCCTCGACGCACTTCTGCACCAGCTCGGGGAGGTCGACGATCGCGACGTCGAGCTCCACACGCTGAGCCTCGATCTGCGCGATCAGCAGCAGGTCCTCGACGAGGTGATGCAGGCGCTCGGTGCTGCGCCGGATCACGTCGAGGTATGTGCGCCCGGCGTCGCCGAGGCCCTCCTCCTCGTCCAGCATCATCTCGAGGAAGCCGGAGATCGACGTCAGCGGCGTCCGCAACTCGTGGGAGACGGTGGCGACGAACGCGTCGCGCATCCGGTCGAGCTCGCGGTCGGCGGTGACCTCGCGCAGCGTCCAGATCCGGCCGACGAAGCGTCCGCTCTCATCGGAAGCCGGCGCCGTAAAACCGCGGAAGACGCGGCCGGTGCCGGCGAGCTCGAACTCGTCGCTCGTCATCTCGCCCGGAGCCTGCGCGAGCTCGGTCATCCGCCGGCGGTAGCGCTCGGGATCGGTCAGACGTGGAGCGACCGCGAGCAGCCGCTCGGGCACCGTCCCCTCCAGCGGCATCCCCAGCTCGCGGGCCAGGCGCTGCAGCGGAGCGTTCACGATGAGGATGTTCCCGTCGGCGTCGGTGAGGCAGATGCCGTCGACCGTCGCGTCGATCAACGCGGACTGGAGCGCGGCGACAGAGCTGTGCGCTTGCTCGCTCGCCCGGAGGCGCCGGCCGACGACGGCGGTGCCCGCACCGAGCAGCACGAGATAGCCGACCCGCACCGCGATCTGGACGGCGGAGGTGTGCATGCCCTCGTGCGAGCCGGCCAGCAGCCAGAGACCGACCGACGCTGCTCCGGTCGAGACGCCCGCCCAGAGGCCGGCGTCGAAGCCGATCAGGGCCACCCACGGTGCGAAGGCGACCACGCCGATCGCTGTGGTCCCCTTGAAGCCGAGCATCGAGCCGAAGGTGGCAGCCAGCCCGATGAGCGCCAGCCCGCCGACGAGATGCGTGCGGGCTAGGCGGCGGGCATGAGAGCGAAGCGGCACGGGGAACCGGACCGGATCGTAGAGGTCGGGCGCGACCTCAGCGGCCGCACACGCTGCGCAGCGCGTCGCCGAGCTTGGCGAGCGAGACCGGCTTGACGAGGTACGCGACGCTCTCGGGCGGGGCGAGCCCCGCCTCTCGCGGGTAGACGCTCAGGCAGACGACCGGCGGGACGTCGTCCCCGAGTTGGCGCAGGAGCGTGCGGCCGTACGACCAGCTGGGCTCGAGCACGACGGCATCGACGTCACCGAAGCCGGAGTCCACCGGCATCACCGGCTCGTAGCCGAGGCGCAGCATGCTGAGCTCGAGGAGCTTCCGGACGTCCTCGTGCGGCTCGACGATGAGGATGCGCGGTGTCATGCGAGTACGCTAACGGTCTTCGGGAGCTCCCGCTCGTCCTTGCTTTCGCGCGTGAGCACTCGCACGAAAACCAAGCACGCCGCGAACAGGCCGAGCAGCAGCGGTGAGCGCAGGAGCTGGAGCACGAAAACTGCGTTCGGGATCCTGAGCGCCTTGGCGCCGACGATGTCCTCCGACGTCGGCCGCCACACGTCGGGCGCGGTCCGGTTGTCTCCCTGCACGACGAAGCCGTGCGTCGCGTCGCCGCCGACGATCCGGTGAATCACCTGTGCGCCCGCCATCGGGTCGCCCTTCGGCACGTGGTAGGCGATCACCTCGCCGACGTGGTAGCTCGACTGCCGCTCGACGAGGACGAGGTCGCCGGTGTGGTAGCGGGGCAGCATGCTGTGGCCTGAGACGAGCACGTAGCTGGCCGGGCCGCCGAGCGACGCCGGGCGCAGGAAGAGCGCCCAGAGCACGACCGCCGCGACCGTGAGCAGCAGTCCAAGCGCGTTGGCGACGCGGCGTAGCGTGCTCGTTGACTCTTCTGCCTTCGGCTCGATCTGCAGCGGCGGGACGAGCGTCAGTGCAGGCCGCTCCGGCTGTGAAGCCGGCTCGGGTTCGAGCACCGGCTCGGCCCGCTGCGGGAGCGAGGTCGAGGAGGAGATCCACGTCAGTGCGCCGGCGACGAGCACCAGGCTGCCGGCGAGTTTCGCGGTCGAGCTACTTCTCATAGCTGATCACCAGCTGGGGAATGTTCGATGTCGCATTCAGGGTGTTGAAGGCCGTTGTGTCGCTCAAGGAAGTGTTGTCGTCGCTGATCCGCCAGCCGTAGCTCGCCGACGTGTTCTTGATCATCGCGTCGACGTCGATGGTGACGGGGATGCTGACGGTGACGCCGTTCGTCGTCCCACTCGAGAACGTGGTCGTTGTCGAGCCGTAGCTGAGGCTCTGCGCCTGCGTCCAGGTCAGCGTTGTCGCCGTGAAGGGCGTGATCTCGGACGTCACCGTGAGCGTACGGCTCGGGCTCGGCGCGTTGCTCATGTACAGCTTGAGGGTTGCCGAGTCGGCGCCGCCGGTCGTGGGGATGCTGCAGCTCGAGAGGTCGAAATGGAGGAACGACCACTGGCGGGTGCTCGTACCGGGGTGGACTTGCATCGTCGTCGCGGTGCCGTAGTTGGTGTTCGCATGGGCCTGGTCGACGTAGGTGTCGTTCGCGACGGCGCTGCCGCTGAGCGTGCAGGTGCTCTTCGTCAGCGTCTGCGAGCCGGCCCACAGATGCCACGAGCCGACGCTCAGTGACGCTGCGTACGCGACGCCCAAGCCGACGCCTATCGTTGCGGCAAGGAGCATCGCGATCCGGCGAGGCGTGGGACGAAGGCGGCGGCGCATCGGCTTACGCCCCCGTCAGTCCGTAGCTGTAGCGGACGACGTTCAACGCGGAGACGGTGCCGAAACCCGTGATCGTCGCCGAGCAGGTCGTGCCGCAGTTGCCGACGGTGGCCGAGCCGCTGCCGAGCGCCGCGTTCGCGGCGTTCACGAGCGTGACCGAGAGCGTCTCGCCGGAGCACGCCGCCGGAATCCCGGCGACGTTCACCTGCGTCACGTTCCCGGCGTTGTTCACGTTGCGGGTGGCGGCGAGGGAGGAAGTGCACGCGGTCACGCCCACGTTCCCGGCGGAGAGACGCGTCGAGCTGAGGGCGAGCGTGGCGGCGGCCGCGCAGGCTGCGAACGTCGCGACGACCGCGATTCCGAATCCGAGTGCTTTCGACAGATACTTCATGTCATGACCTCCAGTTGTGCGAGGCGGGGCGCCGCCGCAGGCGCCCCGCCCCGCTCTTGTCCGCCGGTACGGAGTCCGGTGGTTAGCCGTTGATCGCGACGCTGACGCCGGTGACGGCAGCAGCGGAGATGTTCGTGCCGGGCGTGAGCGTCAGGGTGCCGGTCGCGGGGACGGTGCCGGTGATCGAGCCGAGGTTCGCGCTCGACGCACCCGTCAGCGTGACCGAGATCGCCTTGCCGCTGCAGTTCGTGTCGTCGATGCCCGTCACGATGACGGTCGCGACCTTGTAGCCGGAAATTGCCGGCTCGTACGCGGTGGTGTAGGTCCCCGTCGGCGTGCCAGTGACCTGGCAGGACGTGACCGCGACGTTGCCCGCGCTCAGCGTGTTGCTGCCGACCGGGAGGGTGGCGGCGAAGCCGTACACCGCACCGAAGATGGTGAGGGCGAGGACGGCGGCGAACAGTGTCCGCCTCTTCGCCAGTGCCTTCAGCGTCTTGCTCATGTGAAAAACTCCTCTGGTCTCTTTCGTACCGGCGGGACTTTCTGCCCGGTGACCAGAGAATCGCGCCGCCTCCGATGATTCGTGGGGTACGAGGCGTATGCGTTCCGTATGACTCGAATGCCGCCCGTTGGGGGACGGCCCGGGGAAAGCCGCGCTCAGAGATCGACCGGTGGGTACTTGCCGCGCACCTCGTCGACGAAGGCGGCGAGCCGCTCCGCAAGCGCGGCGTCGGCGATCTCGAGCACGTTCTCGGCGTTCATCTCGCCGGAATGCGAGAGGTTGAAGCTGCCGACGAAGACGAGGTCGTCCGCGACCGTGACCTTCGCGTGCATGTAGTCGTGCACGGAGCCGGGCGCGTACGGGGTCGAGTGCTTGCCGGAGAAGGGGGCCCTGGTGAGCGCCGTGCGTAGCAGCGGCTCCTTCCAGGTGGCGTTTCCGTTCTCCTGCCACTGCCGGAGCACCTCGCGCACCTGCGTGCGGTCGACGACGCCGGCCAGGTCGATCTTCCCGTCGCTGGCGGCCTGGGCGAGCGTGCCGAGGATCGGCCCGGAGGAGATCACCGGCGAGGCGATACGGACCCGGCGGGTCGCCGTGCCGATCGCCTTCGCGATCCGGTGGGCGAGCCGGTCGCCGCGGCCGGGACAGAACCAGGGCCGCACCGTCGTGCCGGCCACGGACAGCGGCATCGTGTCGACCTTGCCACTGTGCATCACGTCCCGCCGCGTCCAGAGCTGCTCGAAGTCCGTGCCGTAGCGGGCCGCCAGTTCCGGGGAGTCGACGGTGACGATGACGTTCTCCTCGCGCGTCCACGAGTCGTGCGTCCAGTTCGTCGACCCGGTCCAGACCGCGGCCTGGTCGCGGATCACGTACTTCTGGTGCATCAGGTCGGGGACGCCGGGGATCGGCGCGGTCGGGAAGGGCAGCGCCGCGACGAGCTCCGGCTTCGTCTGCGGCGGCGGCGGTACGGGCACGCTCTTGCCGTGGTCGACGTTGTAGGCGAGCCGCACCGCGACGCCGCGCTTCGCGGCGCCGATGAGCGCGCCCTCGACGATCGCGGCGAGGTCGTCCGGAAGGTGGAAGTCGTAGATCGCGATCTCGAGCGTGTGCTGCGCGGCCCCGACGAAGTCGGCTAGAGCCTGGGCCGTCTGCTCGGCCGGCTGGCCCCCGTCGGTGAGCGTCCGGACGTCGATCAGGATGCCTTCGTGCGTTGCGCTGCCTTGTACGCCCGCTTCCACGACTGGTACTCGGTGAGCGCATGCGGCGAGTCGACGTCTCCGAGTGTGGCGTGGTTCGGAACGAGCGGCCGCGCGGCCGCGATGCCGTACCGCTTCGCGAGCACCGCGCCGAGGCTCTTGATCTTCATCTCGCCGAAGCCGGGGAGCGCGGCCAGTCGGCGGCGCAGCTCGTCGCCGTCGCGCGCCTCGTTCCAGAGCCGTCCCGCGTCGCCGCCGTACTCCTCGGCGATCGTCGCCGCGAGCTCGTGGACGCGCGCCGCCATCGCGTCGGGGAAGCGGTGGACGGCCGGCTTCTCGCGGAACACGGCCTCGACCCGCGCCGGGTCGGTCTCGGCGATCGTCTTCGGGTCGAGCGTCCCCAGCCGCTGCTTGATCTTCAGCGGGCCGGCGAACGCCGTCGGCACCGTCACCTGCTGGTCGAGCGCGAAGCCGACGAGCAACGCGAACGGGTCCTCGGCGATCAACCGGTTCGCCTCGTCGTCGTCCGTGAAATAGAGGCGGTCGGGCGCGTTCGTGGCCACGAACAGGAACTGTACGCTGAGCGGGTGGATCCGCTCAACGTCTTCTCCGACGGGACGCGGGCCTGGTTCGAGCGCACCTTCGCGGGGCCGACGCCGGCGCAGGCGATGGGCTGGCCGGTGATCGCCACCGGCGCGCACACGCTGATCCAGGCGCCCACCGGCTCCGGCAAGACCCTGGCGGCGTTCCTCTACGCGATCGACCGGCTGACGGCGTCGCCCGGCGCGGGGCTGCGCGTGCTCTACGTCTCGCCGCTGAAGGCGCTCAACTACGACGTCGAGCGCAACCTGCGCGGGCCGCTCGCCGGGCTCCAGTCGCAGCTGCGCGTCGCGGTGCGCACCGGCGACACGCCGCAGAAGGAGCGCCAGGCGATGCTCCGCAACGCGCCCGACATCCTGATCACGACTCCCGAGTCGCTCTTCCTCTTGCTGACCTCGCGCGCGCGCGACCTGCTGCGCTCCGTCGACACGCTGATCCTCGACGAGGTGCACGCGGTGGCGGGGACAAAGAGAGGCTCGCATCTCTCCATCTCGGTCGAACGTCTTCAGAGGCTAGTAGACAAACCGATCCAACGGATCGGCTTGTCGGCCACGCAACGTCCCTTAGAGGAAATCGGCCGCTTCGTCTCCGGCGGCCGCCCGATCGAGCTCGTCGACGCGGGCGTCGCGAAGGAGCTCGACCTGCAGGTCGTCGTGCCGCTCGAGGACATGCGCGAGCTCTCGTCGACGGCGGTGCTGAGCCAGCCGCAGTACGAGGCGGCCGGCTCGTACATCACGCCCGGCCTCGAGGTCGGCAACCAGTCGATCTGGCCGTCGATCTATCCCGCGCTGCTCGAGCTCGTGCGCGCGCACCGCTCGACGATCGTCTTCGTCAACAACCGCCGCCTCGCCGAGCGGCTCGCGCTGCGGCTGAACGAGCTGGCGGAGGTGGAGATCGCGCGCGCCCACCACGGCTCGCTCGCGCGCGAGCAGCGCGTGCAGATCGAGGAGGAGCTGAAGGCGGGGCGGATCCCGTGCCTCGTCGCGACCTCGTCGCTCGAGCTCGGTATCGACATGGGCGCGATCGACCTCGTGATCCAGGTCGAGTCGCCGAAGTCGGTCGCGCGCGGGCTGCAGCGGATCGGCCGCTCGGGGCACACGCTCGACGCGGTCTCGAAGGGGCGCATCTTCCCGAAGTTCCGGGCCGACCTGCTCGAGTCCGCGGTCGTCGTGCAGCGCATGCGCGAGGGCGCGATCGAGGAGACGCAGATCCCGCGCAACCCGCTCGACGTGCTCGCGCAGCAGATCGTCGCCGTCTGCGCCGAGGAGGAGATCGAGGTCGGCGAGCTGCACGACCTCGTGCGCGGCGCGTACCCGTTCGCCGATCTCTCGCGCGTGCAGCTCGAGAACGTGCTCGACATGCTCGCCGGCCGCTACCCGTCGGACGAGTTCGCCGAGTTGCGGCCGCGGATCATCTGGGACCGCACCGCCGGTGTCGTGCGCGGCCGCCAGGGAGCGCGGCGGCTCGCGGTCACGAACGCCGGCACGATCCCCGACCGCGGCCTCTTCGGCGTCTTCATCGCTGACGGTGGGGGGCGCGTCGGCGAGCTGGACGAGGAGATGGTCTACGAGGCGCGCGCGGGCCAGGTGATCATGCTCGGCGCCTCGTCGTGGCGGATCGAGGAGATCACGCGCGACCGCGTCCTCGTCTCGCCGGCGCCGGGTGTTCCGGGCGCGATCCCGTTCTGGAAGGGCGAGGGCGTCGGGCGCCCCTACGAGTTGGGCGAGGCGATCGGCAAGTTCTCGCGCGAGCTTCTCTCCATGGATGAAGTGAGCGCGCGCACCCGTCTTAGCTCGAACCTCGACGAGCGAGCGGCGACGAACCTCCTAGCGTTCCTGCGCGAGCAGGAACGCGCGACAGGCGTCGTCCCGTCGGATCGGACCGTAGTGGTCGAACGCTTCAGGGACGAGATCGGCGATTGGAGAATCTGCATCTTGACTCCGTTCGGTGGCCGCGTGCACGCGCCGTGGGCGATGGCGGTCGGCGCCCGCCTGCGCGAGTCGCTCGGGATCGAGGTGCAGTCGATCTGGTCCGACGACGGGATCGCGTTCCATCTCCCCGACGCGGACTCGCCGCCGGCAACCGACCTGCTGCTGCTCGACGCGTCCGAGCTCGACGAGCTGCTGCTCGGCGAGGTGGGGCAGACCGCGCTCTTCGGCGCGCGCTTCCGCGAGAACGCCGCGCGCGCCCTGCTCATCCCGCGGCGGCGGCCCGGCGAGCGCACGCCGCTGTGGCAGCAGCGGCTGAAGGCGCAGGGCCTGCTCCAGGTCGCGCGCAAGTACGCGAGCTTCCCGATCGTGCTCGAGACCTACCGCGAGTGCTTCCAGGACGTGTTCGACCTGCCGGCGCTGAAGAAGCTGCTGCACGGGCTGCGCTCGCGCGCGATCGACCTCGTCGACGTCGAGACCAACTCCGCATCGCCGTTCGCCGCGTCGCTGCTCTTCGACTACATCGCGACCTACATGTACGAGGACGACACGCCGCCGGCGGAGCGGCGTGCGCAGGCGCTGTCGCTCGACCGCGACCTGCTGCGCGAGCTGCTCGGCCAGGAGGAGCTGCGCGAGCTGATCGACCGCGACGCGCTCGCCGACGTCGAGGCCTCGCTGCGGCCGCCGGCGCAGAGCCCCGACCACCTGCACGACGTGTTGCGCCTGCGCGGCGACCTGCGCACCGGCGAGTTCGACGAGGCGCACGCGGCGATCCTCGAAGCCGAGCGGCGCGCGATCCGGGTCAGGATCGCCGGCGAGGAGAGGCTCGTCGCGGCCGAGGACGCCGGCCGCTACCGCGACGCGCTCGGCGTGATGCCGCCCTCCGGGCTGCCGGACGTGTTCCTCGAGGGCGGCGCGGATTCGCTCAGCTCGCTCGTCGCCCGCTACGCGCGCGGGCGCGGGCCGTTCACGACGGCGGAGGCAAGCACGTGGTTCGGCCGCGACGTCGAGCCGCACCTGCGGGAGCTGGAGCAGGAGGAGAAGCTCGTCCGCGGCGAGCTCCGGCCCGGCGGCGTCGAGCGCGAGTGGTGCGACCCGGACGTGCTGCGCCGCCTGCGGCGCGCCTCGCTCGCGGCGTTACGGCGCGAGGTGGAGCCGGCCGAGCGGGCGGCGCTCGGCCGCTTCCTGCCGCACTGGCACGGCATCGACCGGCGCGCGTCGCTGCGTGAGGCGCTGATCCCGCTCCAGGGGCTCGCCCTGCCGGTGTCGCTGTGGGAGTCCGAGGTGCTGCCGCGCCGCGTCCCCGCATACCGGCCCGAGCAGCTCGACCAGCTGTGCGCCTCGGGCGAGCTCGTCTGGGTCGGCGCGGGGCTCGATCGAGTTGCGGTGTTCTTCCGGGACGACGCCCCGCTGCTGGGCGCGGCGGCGGCTGCGCCGCCTCCGCGCCCAGGCGAGCATGACCGGATTCGGACGGCGCTCGAGCGATCGGCGATGTTCTGGCCTGAATTGCTGGAGGAGAGTGAGCTCGAAGAGGCCGTCGCACTGCCCGCCCTCTGGGATCTCGTCTGGGCGGGCGAGGTGACGAACGACTCGTGGGCTCCCCTGCGCGCGGAGCGTCGCTACCACGCGCCGCGGCCCGACCGGCGTACGCGGCGTTTCTCCCGCGCACGCGCGACCGCGGTGACCGCGACCCAGGGCCGCTGGTCGCCCGCTGCCGGCCTCTTCCCGGGTCAGCCGGAGCGGCGCGCGCTCGCCGAGCTGCTGCTCGAGCGGCAGGGGATCGTCACGCGCGACAGCGTCCGCGGTGAGGGGATTCCCGGCGGCTACGGTGCCGTCTACTCGGAGCTGCGCGCGCTCGAGACGCTGGGGACGTGCCGCCGCGGCTACTTCGTCGAAGGGCTCGGCGGCGCGCAATTCGCGCTCGGCGGCGCCGTGGAGCGTTTGCGGGAGCTGCGGCCGAGAGACGGCGACGAACCGGAACCGCTCGTCCTCGCCGCCGCCGACCCGGCGCAACCGTATGGGGCGGCGCTGCCGTGGCCGAAGCGCGCGGGGGCGCGCGCCGCCCGCGTCGCCGGCGCGCACGTCGTCCTGCTCGGCGGCGAGGCGGCGCTCTTCGTCGAGCGCGGCGGCCGCTCGCTCGTGCCGCTCCGTGAGCCCGAGGAGGAGTGGCTGCGCGTCGCGCTCGCCGCGCTCGTCGAGCACGTCAGGCGCGGCGGCGCCAGGCGGCTCGCGGTCGAGCGCTTCGACGGCGAGCCCGTAATTGAGACGAGTGCCATGCCGCTCCTGCTCGAGGCCGGCTTCCTCGCCGGCCCGCGGCGGGCCGTGCTCAGGGCCTAGCCGGCGAAGTCCGTGCCGCCCCCGATGCCCGCGGCTGGGGCGGCTTGCTACAAGGAGGCGAGCTTCCACGGGAGGGGTGCGTGCCATGCCGACGACCCTCGAGATCGACGTCCACAGTCGCTGGGACGCCGTCCATCTCCTCCGTGGTCTTGCCTGCTACCACGCCCATCTCGTCCAGCTCGAGTACCCGGGCGGACGCTGGCTCGTCCGCGTGCGCACGCCGGGGCTGCGCGGGGAGGGGATCGTCGGCATCCTCGGCGTGGTCGAGGACTGGCAGCGGGAGCGCGGGATCGCCGACGTCGGCGTCTGCGTCTGCGGAGCGGCACGGCTCTCGGACGACGACCTCGCGGGCCTGTCGCTGGCCGAGGACCTGCGGCGGACGGCGCGGGGCGTGCTGCTTCAGACGGGGACGAGCTTGTAGCCCACGCCCCGCACGGTGACGAGCCGCTGCGGAGTCGACGGGTTGCGCTCGATCTTGCGCCGCAGGTTGGAGATGTGCACCTCGCACGCGTGCTCGTCGCCGACGTGCTCGCTCGCCCACAGGTGCTGCATCAGCTCGCGCCGCGAGATGACTCTCAGCGGCTGCTCGGCGAGCAGCGCGAGCACCTTGAACTCGGACAGCGTCAGGTGCACGCGCTCGCCGTCGACGAGCACCTCGTGCCGGCCGAGGTCGATGTGCAGCCCCCCGAGCCGCCGCACCGCGACGCCGCCGTTGGCGCGGTCGAGCTCGCGGCGGCGCAGGATGGCGCGCACGCGGCTGAGCAGCTCTGCGGTCGAGAACGGCTTCGTCACGTAGTCGTCGGCGCCGAGCTCGAGCCCGAGCACGCGGTCGGTCTCGGCGTCGCGCGCGGTCAGCATCACGATCGGCACGTCGCTCTCCGCGCGCAGCGCGCGGCAGACCTCGGTGCCGGACAGCTGCGGCAGCATCACGTCGAGGATGACGATGTCGTAGCCGCGTGCGCGCGCCGCCTCGAGCGCGGCCGGCCCGTCGCGTTCCTCGTCGACGTCGAAGCCCTCGCGGCGCAGCGTGAAGGCGACGACGTCGAGCACGCCGGGGTCGTCGTCGACGACGAGGATGCTCGGCTGCGCGCTCATGCGACCTGCGCCTCCTCTCGCACGCGCGCGCGCTCGAGAACGATGCGCACGCGCGTCCCCTCGCCGGGCGAGGAGTCGAGCTCGATCCGCCCGTCGAGGCCGCGCACCGCCTGTCGCACGATCGCGAGTCCGAGGCCGAAGCCCTCCGCGTCGCGGTCCCTGCCGCGGTAGAAGCGGTCGAAGACCTGCCGTTGCGTGTCCGCGCTCATGCCGACGCCGGTGTCCTCGACCTCGACGCGCACCGTCGTGCCTACCGAATATGCGCGCAGTACGACCCGCCCGCTCGGCGTGTGTTTCGCGGCGTTCTCGCCGAGGTTGCGCAGCGCCTGCTCGAGCAGGTCGCGGTTCACGCTCGCCGCGAGATCCTCCGCACATTCGACCTCCACCGCGACGCCGTCGTGCGGCCGCAGGTCGTGCGCGACCTCGCGCAGCAGCGGCGCGAGGGCGACCTCCTCGGACCGTGGCCGCTCCTGCACGGCGTGCGCGCGCGCGAGCGTCAGGAGCGCGCGAGCGAGGCGCGCCAGCCGGTCCGCCTCGCGCTCGATGTGCGCGAGGAAGCGGTCGCGCTCTGCCGGGTCGTCCTTCGCGCCCGCCTGCAGCACCTCGACCGCGCCGATGATCGTCGTCAGCGGCGTGCGCAGCTCGTGCGCGGCGTTCGAGACGAACTCGCGCTCGGCGAGCTCGCGCCGCTCCTGCTCGGTGAGGTCGTCGAGCACGATCAGCACCGTGTCGCCCTCGGGCTGCGCGGGGATGCCGACGAGCGCGAGCGCGCGGTCGTTGTCGGGGCGTACGTGCGACTGCGCGGGCGAGCCGTTGGCGTCGAACAGCCGCTCGACGAACTCGCGCAGCGAGAAGCTCTCCCACGGCTCCGGTAGCGGATCCCCCTCGGCGAGACGCCCGCCCAGCAGCCGTCGCGCCTCGGCGTTGGCGAACTGCACGACGAGGTGCTGGTCGACAGTGAGGACGCCCTCGTGCAATCGCTCGAGCAGCATGCGCAGGCGGTCGCGCTCGCCCTCGATGCGGCGGAAGGAACGGCGCAGCTGGCGGCGCATGCGCTCGAAGCTGTGCGCGAGCGCGCCGAACTCATCGCGGAACCGGTAGTGGAGCGGCGTCTCGAAGTCGCCGAGTGCGAGCGCCTCCGCCGCGGCCGAGAGGCGGCGCAGCCTGAGTGCAATCAGCTGCGCGAGCACGAGCCCGACGAGCACCCCGATCACTCCCGCGATCACGCCGGCGCGCAACGCCTGGTCGCTGACGATCCCGATCGCCGTCTTGACGTCCGGGCGTGCGCTGAGCGCGACGAGCGCGCCGAGCCCGGCGCGGTGGAGCGGAATGCCGACGACGAAGACGCCGCCGTTCGGCGTGCTGCTGCTGGAGCGCCTGCCGCCGAGCGCCGCGAGCAACGCGGCCTGCTCCTGCCGCGACGCGGCCACCGGACCCCCCTGCGGCGCGCCCGACGCGACCTGCGTGCCGTGCGCGTCGTAGAGGCGGAGCTCGAGCGCCTGCTGGCGCGCGAGCCGCCGCAGCACCGCCGTCGGGTCGCCCTTCTTCGCCGCCGTCACGACGTCCTGCGCGGCGACCGTTGCGCCGGCGGCCGTGAGCTCGGCGGCATGGCCGCGGAAGGCGGTCTCCGACCGCGTCGCGAACTGCGAGACGACGATCGACGTCGACGTCGCGGCCACAACCGCGAACGCCGCCCCGAGCCACCAGCGAACGCCGATGAAGCGGCGGGTCATTCCCGGAATCGTAGAGTTAGACGGCCACGCCGGCGAGGCCGTCTCGGCCGGGTCGAGACGCCGCATCCGCGGGCGGCCGCCAGGCGGCGCCATCTGCGCATGAGCGGCCGCTGGCGCGTCGAGCCGCGCGGCGCGCCGCGGTGGAGAGGACGCGCCCCCTCCGCCACGTCCACCGCCGCGCCGGCCGCACCTGCCACCGCTGCGGCAAGACGATCCGCTCGCATGCGCAAGGCGAGAGCGCGCGCATCGCCTACTGGTGCCCGGGCTGCCAGGGCGGCCGCGAGCCAGGCCCCGCGTAGCCACCCCTGGTGTCAGACCCGGGTCTGACACCAGGGGTCTGGAACCGCGTCGGCAGGCGGTTTCTTGTTGGACACGGGTCGGACAGTGTTACGACTTGTGCGCAGCTGTCACATGCCGGGTCGGACCGCAGGAGCCACGGCGTCGCCGTCGTAAGCGAACAGTTGCGATGCGCTCGCCGCACCTCTACGACACGTTGCGCCGGTTCTGCCTCGGCGCCTTCGCCGTCTTCGGCCGCGAGCTCGACTCCGGCGGCGACCTGCCGTTCGCCTTCGAGGAGCACGGCTCATACGGGCGCCCGACGCTGTACGAGTACCGGCCGCTCGTCCGCGGCTTCATCGAGGCGCGCGTCGGCCGGCTGTACGAGCGCGAGGACGTGCGCGCCGCGGTCGCCGATCTGCAGCGCGAGCCGGCCGCACGAATCTTCGCGCGGGCCCATGAAGGCGTGACCCCGGACGAGGGCCGCGCACTCTACCGCAGCGTGCTCGTGCCGCTGCTCGTGCGCACCGCCGAGAGCTGCGGCGGCTTCGACTGGGACGACTCGGCGTACGACCGCGCCTACGCCGAGCTGGAGGAGTCGCTTTTCGGCGAGGGCCACGCGTACGGCGCCGTCGCCCCGCTCGTCGGCATCACCTGCGGCGCGAGCATCGAGCTCGGCGACGGCATCCGCGTCCGAGCCGCGGCTGCGGGTGAGCTGGCGGCGATGTGGCCGGAGGCGTCGGGGCTGCTGCCGCGCGACTTCGGGCGCGAGCCCGACCGGCTGTGCGTGCTCGAGCTCGAGCGGCCGCTCGCGAAGGGCACGCAAGAGGCGCCCGACGCGCCGGGTGAGCTCGCCGACGCCGTCACCGCGCTCCGGCTGGCGACGGCCGCGCCGCTCGCGGCCGGGCCCGTCCTCTTCGAGCGGCTCGACTGGCGCCCGTACGGGATCCGGCCGGTGCTGCCGATCGCTGCGACCGCGCCGCCCGGCGAGCCGACCCGGCTCGACCCCTTCCGTGCCACCGTCGCCGCCCAGCTTCGCCCCCAGCTCGCCGTGGCGGACGACGACGCGCACCTCGGCGACGCGCTCGACCGCTGGGAGCTCTCGCTCTTCCAGGACGGCCCGTTCCGCGCCGAGCAGCTGCGCCACGCGCTCGACGCGGCGCTCGGCGACGGCCAGGGCACCTGGGCCGCCGGGATGCGCGCCGCCGCCCTGCTCGGCGAGACCGCCGAGGAGCGGGCCGACCTCGCGGAGCGCTTCCGCGAGCCGACGCCCGACCTCGTGCGCCGGCTGCTCGTCGCGCTCCTGCTGCACGGCGACCGCGCGAAGCTGCTGCGCGAGCTCGATCACGCGCTGCTCGGCCTGCGCGCCGGCCCCGCCCGCGTGGCCGAGCTCCGCGCGAGCTGAGAGCAAGCCGCCGGGGTCCTGTTACACGCGCGCGTGTACGGTCGAGCCATGGACGAGGCGCGCGCTGTGCTCGCTCGGCTCGAGCGGATCGAGACGCTCGACCGTGCGGGCGCCGCGCCGGGCGCGCTGCTCGCGGAGCTGCAGGAGCTCGTGTGCGAGGCGGAGGTCTGGGCGCGGCGCGAGCGCGACCCGGCCGCCGCGGCCGCGGCCGCCGACTGCGCCGCGGCGCTCGCCGAACGTGCGACACTCGCTGCGTGACGCTCGCGCACTGGGACGAGCTCGAGCCGCGCCGGCCGCAGCGGCCGGGGCTCGGCGGCGCCTGGACCCAGCTCGGCACCCCGGCCGGCTCGCGCACCGTCGGCCTCAACCGCATCCAGCTCGAGCCGGGCGAGGTCTCGACGCCCGCGCACGTGCACGGCGCCGACGAGGAGATCTTCTTCGTCCTCGCCGGCTCCGGTCTCTCCTGGCAGGACGGCGAGACGCACGAGGTGCGCGCCGGCGACTGCCTCGTCCATCCGCCGCTCGGCAAGGCGCACACGCTGCGCGGCGGCGACGAGGGGCTCGACGTGCTCGCGTACGGGCGGCGGACGCCGATCGGCGGCGGCTACCTGCCGAAGGTCGGCATCTACTGGCTCTGGCCCTCATGGGCGGAGGCCGGCCAGGGGGCGCATCCGTTCGACCGCGAGCCGGGGCTCGAATGGCCGCCGCCGTCGCCGCGGCCGGCCTCGATCGTCAATCTCAACGACGTCGAGGGCGCGTACGACGGCCGCGCGAAGTGGCTCGGCAAGGCTGCCGGCGCGAGGCAGACCGGGCTCAACTGGATCTCGCTGCTCCCCGGCGGCGTAGGCCCGCCGCCGCACTGTCACTCGGCCGAGGAGGAGCTGTTCGTCGTGCTCGACGGCGAGGGCACCCTGGAGCTCTGGGGGCCGCCGAAGCCGGGCGAGCCGCTGCCGACCGAGCCGGAGGAGACGCACGCCGTGCGCCGCGGCCACGCCGTCTCGCGGCCCGCGGGCACCCGCATCTCGCACTGCTTCCGCGCCGGCCCGGGTGGGCTCACGTACCTCGCCTACGGCACGAAGGAGCCGAACGACATGTGTTACTACCCGCGCTCGAACAAGATCTTCTTCCGCGGGCTCGGCCTGATCGCCCGCCTCGAGCCGCTCGGCTACTCCGACGGGGAACCCTCGTAAGAGGGAGGGAAAACCCGCTCTTCCCCCGCCCGCGCGCCGTCGATAAGACGACAAGTGCCTGCGGCGTGCGCAACGCTCTCGAACAAGAGGGTCCAGCTTCTGCTCAACGGCGGCCTCGGGGTCGGCCTCCTCGCCGTCGCCGTCTTCAGCATGCGCCACTTCGCGAGCATGGGCTGGCCGCTGCGCGGCGCCGACCCGCTGCTCGTCGCCGCGTCGTCGCTGCTCTACCTCATCGCCTACCCGTTCAAGGCGTGGGGCTGGCAGCGGCTGTTCGCGAAGCACGACCGGCCGACCGCCGGGGCGCTCGCCTTCGCGGGTGGCGCCGCCTGCGTCGGCGGCGTCGCGCTGCCCGGTCGCGTCGACGACGCCGTCCGCATCGCCGCGGTGCGCCGCTACCCCGGCACGCGCACCAGCCTCGGCACGCTCGGGCTGAGCCTGGTCGTGCTCGGATTGCTCGACAACGTCGCGCTGACGCCGCTCGCGACGGTCGCCGCGGCGGACGCGCGGTCGTGGACGGTGCGGCTCGGCTTCGCGCTCGTCGCCGCCGCCGGCGTCGCCGCCGCGGTGCTGGTGGCGATGCTCCCGAGGCTCGTGGGGTGGCGGCGAGTGACGCGCTACCGCGCCGGCCGCTGGCTCGCCTCGCACGCGGGCTGCCCGCGGCAGACGGTGGCCGCCTGGCTGCTCATCTCCATCTCGTGGGCGCTCCGCGGCACGGCGGTCTTCCTGCTCCTGAACGCGCTCTCGCTGAAGGGCTCGTTCCCGCTCGCGCTCGCCTTCCTCTGCGCCTCGGCGGCCTCGGCGGCGCTGCCGATCGCCCCGGCCGGCGCGGCGACGCAGGCGGGGGCCGGCGCCGCGATCCTGATCGCGAGCGGCGTGCCCGCCGGCGACGCGCTCGCCTTCTCCGTCGCCGCCCAGGCGGTCGTCGTCGTCACGGGCGCCGCGGTGATGCTGCTGATCGCCGCCTGGCACGTCGCGCTGCGCGTGCGGCGGCCGCGCGTCCTCACCGCGTAGGGCGTCGCCGGGTCCGCGTCTGCATCCCGCGCGGCGCGGTTCACGCGTTCGACAACCGCGGCGAGGTCGATGCGCCGCCACGGCTTGACCCCCGCGCCCAGGCCGGCGTAAATCCGCAACCAGGTTGCCTCCGGCAACCTGGTTGCAGCCGTTGACCTCTTAGCCCTTATGCGGGCGCGTCGGCGGCGGCGGCCGCGAAGAAGTCCTTTTCGCGCACGAGCAGCACGGCGAGCACTGCGCCGACGAAGGCGAGGATCGCCGCGATGAGCAGGATCTCGTTCAGCCCGGAGATGAACGCGGCGCGCAGCAGCTGCGTCGCGCCCGGGTGCCCGCGCGCGACCGTGATCTGCCCGCTCGCGGCCGCCTTGGCGAAGGACGCGACCCCGCTGCCGGCGAGCTCGCTGCGGATCTTGTCCTGGAAGATCGCCCCGAGCGCCGCGATCCCGGTCGCGATCCCGACCTGGCGGAACGTGTTGTTGATCCCCGACGCCATCCCGCCCTGCGCGCGCGGCACCACGCTGACCGCGGTCGAGGCGAGCGGCGGGTTCACGAGCCCGATCCCGATGCCGGCGACGAAGAAGCCCGCAAGCAAGGTCGTCCAGCCGGAGGCGGGCGTGATCCCGTGCATCAGCAGCAGCGCCACGCCGTTCAGGGCGAGCCCGCCGCCGAGCAGGAAGCGCACGGGCATGTGCACCGAGAGCCGGCCCGCGACCGGCGCGACGACGAAGGAGAGGAGCGAGAGCGGGAGGAAGCGCAGGCCGGCTCCGATCGGCGAGTAGCCGAGCACGTTCTGGATGTAGAGCGTCAGGTAGAGGAACTGCGAGAACATCGCCGCAGAGATCGTGAAGGCGACGATCTGCGCGCCGGTGAAGGACGGCACGCGGAAGAGGCGCAGCTCGAACGTCGGTCGCTCGGCGCGCAGCTGCACCACGACGAACCCGAGCAGGAGCACGACCGCCGCCGCGAAGAGCCCGAGCACCCGGCCGCTGGTCCAGCCCCAGTCGTTGCCGCGCAGGAGGGCAAGCACGCCGGCGAACGCCGAGCCGGAGAAGGTCAGCAGCCCGGCCAGGTCGAAGCCCCCGTGCTCGGGGTCGCGCGACTCGCGCAGCTCGACGACGGCGCCCGCGAGGCAGGCGGCGCCGATCGGCAGGTTGACGTAGAAGATCCAGCGCCAGCCGGCCCAGGTGGTGAGGACGCCGCCGACGAGCGGCCCGATCGCCACCGCGGCGCCGACCGTCGCGCCCCAGATGCCGAAGGCGGTGCCGCGCTGACGCCCGTGGAACTCGTTGGAGATGATCGCGAGCGAGGTGGCGAACATCATCGCGCCGCCGATCCCCTGGCCGCCCCGGGCGAGGATCAGGAAGAGGGGGGTGGTGGCCGCGCCGCAGGCCGCCGAGCCGAGCGTGAAGAGGCCGACCCCGGTCGCGAAGACCCGCTTGCGGCCGAGCAGGTCGGCGAGCGAGCCGGCGTTGAGGACGAGGGTGGCCAGGGTCAGCGCGTAGGCGTCGATCACCCACTGGAGGTCGGTGAAGGAGGCGTGCAGCTCCTGCTGGATCTTCGGCAGGGCGACGTTGACGATCGTGATGTCCAGGAGGAGCATGAAAATGGCGACGCAGACGATGATCAGGGCGCGCCATTTCCGGTCCACGGGGCAGAACTTACTGGAGAAGGAAAGTGCTACGTTGCTGCGAAAGGTGAGCGACTATGGCGCTCACGCGATTGCTACCGCGCCCGAACACGCGGGCGAGGTCTAATAGGGGTCCGAAACTGGCCAGCGTAATCGCCTTCGCCAACCAGAAGGGCGGCGTCGCCAAGACGACGACGACGCTCAATCTCGGCGTCGCTCTCGCCGAGAAGGGCCACCGCGTGCTCGCCGTCGACCTCGACCCCCAGGCCAACCTGACGATGTCGCAGGGCTGGAACCCGGACGAGATCGAGCGCTCGATGTTCGACGTGCTCGTGCACAAGCTGCCGATCACCGAGATCGTCCGCACGCACGAGATCGACATCGCCGTCTCCTCGATCGACCTGGCCGGCGCCGAGCTCGCCCTCTCCTCGATGATCGGCCGCGAGCGCGCGCTCGAGAAGGCGCTGCTCCCCGTGCGCGAGGCGTACGACTTCATCCTGATCGACACGCCGCCCTCGCTCGGGTTGCTGACCATCAACGCGCTCGTCGCTGCAAATGGGGTGATCGTGCCCGTCCAGTGCGAGTACCTCTCGCTGCGCGGGCTCGTCCAGCTCGAGAACACGCTCTCGATGATCCGGGAGAATCTGAACCCGCACGTCGAGATCCAGGGGATCCTGCCGACGATGTACGACAAGCGTCTGCTGCACTCGCGCGAGGCGGTCGAGATCCTGACGGAGAACTTCGGCGAGCTCGTCCTCAACACGAAGATCCGCAAGACGATCCGTTACGCCGAGGCCCCGGTGAAGGGGCAGTCGGTCTTGAAGTACGACCCGACTGGGGACGCCGCGGGCATGTACCGCGACCTCGCCAAGGAGGTGCTCAATGGCGCGTCGGCGCGCCAGCATGCGTGAGGGCCCGCTCGCGGAGCTGTTCCGCGCGACGGAGGCTGCGCAGCGGCAGGCCGAGCAGCGCGCAGCCGGGGAGGCGGGGCAGCAGCCGGCCGGGGCCGAGCCTGCGCCGCCGGCCGAGCCGGACGAGCGGACGGTCGAGCACGTCCCGAGCTGGGAGGAGGCGGTCGCGGCCGAGGCGCCGACGCCCGCGCCCCCGCCGCCGCGCCCGGAGGTGTCCACCGGGCCGCCGCCGCCCGCACCGCGGCAGGCCGAGCCCGTGCCGCCGCCCGTGTCGGCGCCGCCGCCGCTGACCCACGAGCCGAGCCCCCAACCTCCGGTTTCCCGCTACGTCGAGCCGCTGCCGGAGCAGGCCGCGCGCCTGCACCGCGCGCCTCACGCCGACGACGGCGCCTACCTCGCCGTGATCAAGGTCGTCGGCGTCGGCGGCGCCGGCCTGAACGCGGTCAACCGGATGATCGACGCGGGCATCAACGAGGTCGAGTTCATCGGCGTCAACACCGACATCCAGGCGCTGCACATGAGCGACGCGCCGGGGAAGATCCATATCGGCCGCGAGCTCACGCAGGGCCTCGGCTCCGGCTCCGACCCCGAGGTCGGCCGCCTCGCCGCCGAGGAGGGATACGACCAGCTCAAGCACGCGCTGCGCGGCTCGGACATGGTGTTCGTCGCCGCGGGCGAGGGCGGCGGCACCGGCTCCGGCGCCGCGCCGGTCGTGGCGAAGATCGCGCGCGACCTCGGCGCGCTCACCGTCGGCATCGTCACCACCCCGTTCAAGTTCGAGGGGACGAAGCGGCGCACGCAGGCCGAGCAGGGCGTGGCGCTGCTGCGCCAGGCGTGCGACACGACGATCGTGATCCCGAACGACCGGCTGCTCGAGGTGCTCGACAAGTCGACCTCGATGCTCGACGCGTTCAAGGTCGCCGACGACGTCCTCCGCCAGGGCGTGCAGGGCATCTGCGACCTGATCACGATGCCGGGCCTGATCAACCTCGACTTCGCCGACGTGCGCACGATCATGAGCGACTCCGGCACGGCGCTGATGGGGATCGGCTTCTCGTCCGGGGCGGACAACCGGGCGAAGGAGGCGGCCGAGCGTGCGCTGCGCTCGCCGCTGATCGACGAGGAGATCACCGGCGCGACCGGCATCCTGCTCTCGGTCGCGGGCGGCGACGACATGACGCTGATCGAGGTGAACGAGGCCGCCGAGGTGATCCGCGGCGCCGCGACCGAGGACACGAACATCATCTTCGGCGCCACGATCGACGACCGCCTCACCGGCCAGGTGTGGGTGACCGTCGTCGCCACGGGCATCGGCCGCGGCGTGCGTGTCCGCCGCCCGACCTTCGCCGCCCCGGCGATGCGGGCGGACGCTGACCTGCTCGAGCCGCCGTCCTTCCTGCGCCGCTAGCGCCGCCTTCCGCACCGCTACGATCCGCGCCATGGACGCCTTCCTCGCGATCGCGAGCAAGCGCGACGTGCGTGACTACGCCGACACGCCGATCCCTGACGACGTCGTCACGCGCATCCTCGACGCCGGCCGGCTCGCCGGCAGCGCGCTGAACCGGCAGGAGTGGGAGTTCGTCGTCGTCTCGGACCAGGCCGCGCTCGCCGAGGCCGTCTTCGCGCCGCAGAACGTGCGCACCGCGACGCTCGTGGTCGCCATCGTCGGCACGCGCGCCTTCGACCTCGGCCGCTGCGCGCAGAACATGATGCTCGCCGCCTGGAACGACGGCGTCGTCTCCTGCCCGAACGGGGTCAAGGACGCAGACGAGGCTGCGCGCATCGTCGGCGGCCAGGTCGGGGTGATCCTCTCCTTCGGCTACCCCGCGCGCCCGCGCAACCCGGAGTCGCGCACCGCGGAGGAGTGGTCGACGCGGGCGAAGCGCAAGCCGCTCGACGAGCTCGTCCGCCGGATCTAGCGGGAGCTGCCGCCGAGCGAGCAGACGCGCCTCGCGCCTGCCAGCTCTTCGAGCGCGTTGTTCGCGTTCACCTGGAAGACGATCGTGACGAGCCGCGGGCCGCGTGTCTCGAGCCGCAGCATCTGATCCTTCCCCTTGCTCAGGCAGCCGTCCGAGGCGCGCCAGTACGGTGACCAGCGCACGGCGATGCGGTAGGTGCCGCTCTCCCGCACGTCGACGCCGATGCGCGCCTGCGTCAGGGAGACGAGCTTCGGGTAGCCGTGCCCGGTGATGATCGCGCGCGGCTTCGGCACCGCGTAGATCGTCAGCTTCGGCGTGTAGTAGACGGGCTGCAGCCCCGCCCGCCCGCTGCGCACGAGCGCCGCCTCAGCGCGCGCGCTGTAGTCGGGCGGCGCGTCGGTGAGCACGACGTAGCGGACGCCGAGCCCGCGCAGCCAGCTCAGGTACGCCTTCGCGCCGAGCTTGCTGTACAGCACCTCGTTCTGCGGGAAGTCGTCCTGCCGGAACCAGCCGCGCGCGAGCGGGATGTGCGCGTCGGCGAGGTAGACCGCCGGCCAGTGCCCGGTCGTGTCGACCGCCTCGACGCGGTAGGAGGGGCCGAGGTGCGCGTGCAGGTATGCGATCGCGGCCGGCCACGCCGACGGCTTCGCGGTCACGTCGGCCCTGGCGCTCGCGTAGCTCGCCGCGAGCGGGCTCAGATTCCACGACACGGCGAGCGCGATCACCGCCAGGCCCGGCACGAGCGGCTTCCAGTGCCGCAGCGAGAAGACGAGCACGGCCAGCGGGATCGCCGCGTAACGCAGACGCTCGACGTTCTCCCCGATCGCGGAGGGGACGAGGTACGACGTGATCGACGCGGCGAGGTAGACGGCGAAGACGAAGCGCAGCACGCGCGCGCTCTCGACCCGCCAGGTGAAGACGAGCCCGAGCACGCAGAAGACGACACCCGCGGCCACTTCGGGGAGCGAGAACGGGTAGGACCCGCCGTCGGGGAAGAGCCGCCAGAGCAGGAGCTCGACGAGCCCCGCGAGGCCGATGCAGGCGAACGGCACCCAGTTGCGCCGGATCGACACGCGCTCGGCGAGCGCGACGCCGACGAGGATCACGACGAGCAGCAGAAACGCGAGCGGGCTCGCGGCGAGGGTGAGCGCGGCGAGCGCGGCGAACTGCCAGCGCCGCTCGGCCTGCAGCGCCCAGAGCGCGAGCAGCGCGAGCGCGAATCCGAGCGCGAACGGGAACGCGGCCGAGAGGACGATCCCGGCCCAGACGACGGCGAAGCTGCGGCTCGACCAGCGCGTCGTCGGCCCCCATTCGCGCCAGAGGAGGGCGGTGAAGGCGAGCGCGGCGAGCGAGATCGTCGCGACGGCGAGCAGCTTGATGCCGAAGAACGCCGCGAGCGGGTAGTAGATGATGCTGTAGGTGACGAAGCTGTAGCGCCCGGCGTACCAGAAGTTGTTCCAGAGCGTGAACCCGTGCTGGAGGAACAACGTGCGCTGGTACGCGTGCGCGGCGAGGTCGGTCCCGGGCGGGCCGAGCCACGCGAGGACGGCGGCGACGAGCGCCGCGGCGGCGGCGGAAAGCAACGCTTCGCGCAGGAGCGGATGGCCCCGGTGCACAACCAGGAGCCTACTGCCCGGGCCGGGGTCTCCCGACGGTAGTTCCTCCGGAGCGGCGGTCAGACGAGCGGCAGGAGGACGGTGGCGCTGAAGGTGCCGGCGACGGCGAGGCAGCCGCTCGCCGCGACGGCGACGAGCGCGAGCCGCCGCGCGTGAGGCGACGGGTACGGCGCGAGCCAGACGACGCTGGCGAGCCCGAAGAGGATGCCGACGGTCGTCTCGACGGCGTGGAAGGCAATGCCGGCGGCGAGCCCGTGCGTGAAGGAGATGCCGTGCGCCTGGAAGGCCATCGCGACGGCGCCGCTGGTGACGCCGATGTTCGCCGGCGTGAGCGGGATGATGCCGGCGACGTCGAGCGCGGGGACGATCACGAGCGCGGCGACGAGCGGCCGGTGGATCTCGAGCGCCGCCCCGACGGCCGTCGCGGCCGTGAGCCGGCCGGCGGTGGAGAGGGCGATCCAGCCGACGAGGCGAAGCGCGGCGCGCGGCTCGCGCCGGAGCGCGCGGAACGCGTCGAGCAGGTGCGAGCAGCGGCCGACGGCCCGGCTCCGCCGCGCGCGGACCGTGAGCGCGACCCCGGCGGCGACGAGCGCGAGCGCGGCGAGCGGCGACCAGAGTGGGAGCGCCCCTGTGAGCGTGCCGGCGACAACGAAGCCGGCGAGCACGGCCGCCCGCGCGATGCCGAGCGCGGCGAAGGCGCCGCCGGTCGTCCAGAGCCGCTCCCGGCTCGGCAGCACGCGCGAGAAGAGGACGATCCGGAGGGCGTCGCCGGCACGGGCCGGGACGAACGTGTTGACGAGGGAGCCGGCGCCGTAGCGCGCGCACGCGTCGCCGACCGAGAGCCGGCCGCCGCAGAGCCGGATCGCGGAGAGCCAGGAGCCGGCCGCGCCGAGCACGGCGAGCAGGAAGCCGACGCCGGCGAGCCAGAGCCAGATCGGGTCGGCCTCGTCGAGCGCGCCGAAGGCGGTGACGACGCGCGAGCCGAGCAGCTGCGGCGTCGCGACGAGCACGACGAGCGTGAGCGTGAGCGCGGCCGCCGCTGCGAGACGCCGCCTGCCGATGCGGTTCAGGATCTCGTGCGGGGTCGTGCCCATGTCGTCCTTCTTATCGGCAGCGTCGAATCACGGTAGCAGCCTCTCCTGCGCAGGCTCCGGGCCATGCGAGGCGCGGTCGCCGCCGGCCGACAGAGACACTTGCGTAGAGACGAATCAGAGAATACGATTCGCGACGTGGCACAGTTCACGATCTCGGGGCACGACTTCGAGCTCGACCGGGATCGGGTCGAGGACGCCGTCGGCCGCCAGCTTCCCGATCCGGTCCGGGAGCACTACGTGGTCGTACACGGGCGAAGGTATCCGCCGAAGCAGGTGATCTCCTGCGCGACCGGGCTCGATCGCGCAGATTTCACGACGCATCAGGCCCGTCGCGTCTTGATGCGGCTCGGCTTCCAGGCTGCGCGGGTGACCCACGAGCAGAACCCGCCGGAAGCAACCGGCGAGGGGCCGTACGGGGGTAGGCAAGCGGCCGCGCTCGCGCCGTTCGTCGGCAAGTGGGTTGCGCTTGCGTCGCCGACCGACGTCCTCGTCGCCGCCGACACTCCTCAGGAAGTGCTCGGCTGGCTCGCGCGACACAACCGCCGCGCCTCGTACGGCATGTTCCGCGTCCCGGCCTCCCTGTACGAAGCCGAGGGTCTCGCACCCCAGTGAGGTTCGAGTTCCTCGAACTACCGGGCGAGACGTCGGCGCTGCTTCGGCCGGTCGTTCCCGTGCAGGTCGAGGATCTCGAGGACGCGCCGCAGCTCTGTCTCATCGACACGGGCGCGACGACCAACCGCTTCGGGATGTGGCTTGCCGAGGCGACCGGCATTGACCTGAGCGGGGCACCGGAGTCGACGATCAGGGTCGGGGGTGTGTCGACGACCGCCCGCCACACGCGCGCCGACTTGACCGTCGCCGGGGTTCGTTACGACGCACCTGTCACCTTCTGCGATCCCTGGCCGTTCGCGTTCAACCTGCTCGGGCAGGAGGGGTTCCTGCGCTTCTTTCGGCTGACGGTGTGCGCGGCCGAGTCCTGGCTCGAGCTCGAGCCGGAGCGATGAGAGGCGCGGTCGCCGCCGGCCATCCGCTCACCGCCGAGGCGGGCGCCCGCGTGCTCGCGGCGGGTGGGAACGCGGTCGACGCGTGCGTCGCCGCAGCGTTCGCCTCCTGGGTCTGCGAGAGCATGCTCACCGGCCCGGGCGGCGGCGGCTTCATGCTCGTCCACGACGCGAGGGACGGGCGGACGCGCGTGTTCGACTTCTTCGTCGCCGTTCCGCGGACGCCGGCAGGCGCGAGCGAGCTGCTGCCGCTGGCGGTCGACTTCGACGGCGACACGCAGCAGGTGTTTCACACCGGCGCGGCGGCGGTGGCCGTGCCGGGCACGGCGCTCGGGCTGGAGGCCGCGCACCAACGCTTCGGGTCGGTGCCGTGGGCGGAGCTCGTCGAGCCGGCGGCGCGGCTCGCCCGCGAGGGCGTGGAGCTGACGCCGGCGCAGGGCTACCTGCACCGGATCCTGGACGGCCTGCTGCGCCATTCGCCGGAGGGCGACGCGATGTACGGCGCCGGCGGGCGGCCCTTCCGCGCGGGCGAGCGCTTCGCGCTGCCGGAGCTGGCGGAGACGCTGGAGCGGATCGGCGCCGGGGGCGCGGGCGCGCTCTACCGCAGCGAGCTCGCGCACCGGCTCGTCGCGCACGTGCAGGCGGGCGGCGGTTCGATCACACTCGAGGATCTCGCCGCCTATCGGGTGATCCGGCGGCGGCCGGTGGCGGTGGAGTACCGCGGGCACGAGTTCCGCTCGAACCCGCCGCCGTCGAGCGGCGGCCTGCTCGTCGCGTACGGGTTGAAGGCGCTCGGCGACGCGGAGCCGTCGCCGGAGGCGCTCGTCGCGGCGATGGAGGCGCAGGACGCGGTGCGCGGCGGCGCGTTCGTGCGCGGCCTCCAGCGCGGCGGGGTCGCGCAGCGGCTGCTGTCGGGGACGACGCACATCTCGGTCGTCGACGCGCGCGGCGACGCGGCGTCGCTGTCGGCGTCGCTCGGCTCGGGCAGCGGCGTCGTCGTGCCCGGGACGGGCATCCACCTGAACAACATGCTCGGCGAGGCGGATCTGCGCGAGCACGCGCGCCCGGGCGAGCGGCTGACGTCGATGATGGCGCCGTCGCTCGTACTGCGGAACGGCCGCCCGCGCTTGGTTCTAGGGTCGGCCGGCTCGGCGCGGCTGCGCGGCGCCATCCTCCAGATCGTCGTGAACGTCGTCGCGAAGGGAATGGGCGTCGAGGAGGCGGTGAACGCCCCGCGCCTCCATGCCGAGGAGGGAATCGTGTACTGCGAGGACGCAGCCGTGGCGGACGCGCTGGAGGCGCAGGGCAGCGAGGTCGTCCGCTTCAAGCGGCAGAACCTCTACTTCGGCGGCGTCAGCGCGGTGGAGGTGCTGCCCGGCGGCCGCCTCGCCGCAGCGGGCGACCCGCGCCGCGGCGGCGCCGGCGTGGTGGTCCCATGAGCGCCCCAACGTGCAACCTGACTTCAGTCAGGTTGCGGCCGTTCCGAGCCGTTCGCCCAGGGGAACGCGCATGACCAGCAGCTTCGTCGTTCGCCCAGCCGAACCGGACGACGCGGCCGCGCTGGCGCGCCTGGCGGAGGAGGTGAGCGGCGAGCCGGAGGCGTGGCTGATCTCCTCCGAGGGCGAGTGGCGGAGCGTCGCGGACGAGCGCCGCTACCTGAAGGCGCTGCGCCGGTATCCGCATGCCGCGGTGTTCGTCGCGGAGCGCTCCGACGGCGCGATCGTCGGCCGCCTCTCGGTCGCGCGCGACACGCATCCCGCGAGCGCTCATGTCGCCGACCTGGGCCTGATGGTGGCAAAGGACGCCCGCCGCCAGGGCGTGGGGCGGGCGCTGATGGAGGCCGCGGTCGACTGGGCCCGCGTCGCGGGGATCCGCAAGCTGGAGCTTCACGTCTTCCCGTGGAACGAGCCCGCGATCCGGCTGTACGAGCAGTTCGGCTTCGAGCGGGAGGGCTACCGCAAGGGCCACTACCACAGAGCCGGCGAGGACGTGGACGCAATCTTGATGGCGTATCGCACGTGAAGGTCGGTCGCAATGATCTTGCCCGTGCGGGTCGGGTCGGAAGTTCAAGCGCTGCCACGGCGCGACACCCGCGGCTGTCGCCGCGCTGCTCAGCCCGCGGAGTGGGAGCGGCTCCGCTCCGAGGCCGGAGAGCCGGATGTGGCGGAGCGCGAGCTCGTCGCCGGCGTCGTCCTGACGACGATCGCCGAATGGAGGCCGCGCCCGCGACACCTACTCGAGGTGATCGAGGATGCGCGCGACCTCGCGGACGCGCCGCTCGCATGGGGGGCCAGGGTTGCCCCGCGGTTAGCGAAGCCAGCGGTCGGCGGGCTCGCCGAGGAACTCGTCGAGCGGAATCCCCTGACCGCCGACGAGCAGCGGCCGTGCGCCGGTGTAGCGTGACGTGAACTCGCCGAGCCCGGGCAGCGCCTGCTTGCGCCGGCCGCTCGTGACCTCGATCGCCGCCAGGTCGCGGCCACTGCGGACGACGAAGTCGACCTCGCGATTCCGCTCGCGCCAGTAGAGGACGTCGGCAACCCCGGCGAGGAGGTGCGCGCCGACGGCCGTCTCTGTCAACCGCCCCCAAAGATCGGCGTCCGTTCTCGCCTCCCGGAACGGGACGCGCAGGACGGCCGACATCAGCGCGGTGTTGTGGACGAGCAGCTTCGGGCTCGAGCCGCGCCGTCGCACGGCCGAGCCCGAGTACTTCTGCAGACCGGAGATCATCCCGGCGCCCGAGAGCAGCTCGAGGTAGTGCGCGAGCGTCGTCGTGTTGCCCGCGTCCTGAAGCTGACCGAGCATCTTCGTGTAGGAGAGAATCTGGCCGGAGTACTCGCAGCCGAGCCGGAAGAGCTGCCGCATGAGCGCCGGCTTGTGCACGGGCGTGAGGAGCTGGACGTCGCGCGAGATCGTCGTCTCGACGAGCGAGTCGAGGATGTAGGCGCGCCAGCGCTCCTCGTCGCCGGTGAGCCCCGCCGCGCCCGGGTAGCCGCCGAAGTAGAGGAAGCGCTCGAGATCCCAGCCGAACGCTGCGCGCATCTCGCCGAAGCTCCAGTGCGGGACGCGCGTCAGCTCGAACCGCCCGGCGAGGCTGTCGGAGAGCCCGCTCTGCACGAGCAGGGGGGCGCTGCCGAGAAGGACGACCTTCAACCTCGTCCCGGCCGCGGTGTCCTCGTCCCAGTGCAGCTTGACGACGTCGGCCCACCCGGGAGCCTTCTGCACCTCGTCGAGGATCAGCAGCGCGGTGGCGTGCTCGTCCTCGCGCGTGCGCGCGCGACCGAGCTGCCATTGCGCCGAGAGCCAGGCGCGGTCGAACCCCACGGCCTCGTCCGCGGACGCGTACTGGACCGGGAGCGCAAGGGTCTCCGCCGCCTGCCGGGCGAGTGTCGTCTTGCCGGCCTGTCTCGGGCCCGCGAGCACCTGGATGAACCGCCGCGGCTCGAGCAGACGCGCGGAGAGCTGCTCGAACACAGGCCGGTGGAAGGGCGGGGTGTTTGACAATGTACTCAATGCATTGAGTATTTTTACTCAGTACGCTGAGGAAATCAAGCCTCGCCGGCGGCGCTGAAGCGCTCGAGCATCGGCCCGTCCTCGTCGTCGAGCAGGCGGGTTGAGGCGCGGGCGGACGGGCGCCTTCAGCAACCTGACTTCAGTCAGGTTGCGGCCGTTCCCAACCGTTCGCCCAACTCCGCCCCAGCCGCCGCTCGCGCTCGGCGCCGTGATCCCGGTGTGGGTGGTGCTCGGCGCCGCCCTGATCATGCTCTGCTTCTACGCCGTGGGGACCATCGGAGCGATCATCCAGCGGAGCACGTGGAAGACGGAGCAACCCCGATGGACTTGTGGCCGCGTCCACTAGCCATTGCGCTTCTCGTGACCGTCCGGTAGCGGGCGTACGCTCCCCGCCGTGAAGGTCGGGCGCAACGACGCGTGCCCGTGCGGCTCGGGGCGAAAGGTGAAGCGCTGCTGCGGCGTCGACGTCGTCCGTGACCGTGCGCGCTGCCAAGACGAGGTGGCCGCTGAGCTGGTCGACCTGGCGTTTCACTTCCCGCGCTACCGTCCCGCGTCCGTCGAGTTCGACCGCTGGGCCCTCACGGCGCCCGAGTCGCTGACCCGCGAAGCGCTCGAGGCGGGCGGGACGTGCCTGGGCGAAGCCGAGCGGGAGCGCATCCGCAACGGGTTCCGGATCGACCATCCGCAGATGTGGTCGAGCGTCGTCGCCGACTTCGGCGACGAGGAGCTTGCAGCCGACCTCGTGCTCGCGGGCGCGGTCGTCGCCGGTGTGACCGAGCGACTCCGGCCGCTCGACCCCGAGGTGCTCTGGCTGCTGGAGCAGGACGCCGACATGCGCGACGACCCGGTCGAGGTGCTCGCGCTCTCCCTCGAGGGCCGCGACCTCTGGAGCGTGATCGAGAGCGCCGAGACGGTGGACGCGATCGACGCCTCCGCCGAGGACCGCACCGAGGCGGCGTACCGCGCCGCGGCCGAGCGGCTGGCGACGGAGTGGCACGAGGAGCGGCTCGCCGTCCTCGTCGAGCGCGTGCGTGAGCGGCTGCCCGATCCCTCGTATCCGCTCGCCTCCGCCGCGCTCGCGAATGCGTGCGCTCGGGTCGCGGCGGATCGGAAGCTGGCGAGCCGCCTCCGCGCGGAGCTCCTGCTCGACTCGCTGCCGAGCGTCTTCGACGCGCTGCTTGCCGCTGCCTGAACCGGCCGTGCCGGTTTCCGGCACTACCGCGGCAGGAGATGACCATCTACACTGGTCACATGGCGACGAAGCGGACGATCGCGGCAAGCGAGTTCAAGGCGAAGTGCCTCAAGCTGCTCGACGAGGTCGCGGAGACGCGGGAGACGCTCGTCGTGACCAAGCGCGGCAAGCCGGTCGCGCAGGTCGTACCGGCGGAGGAGCCGAGGAGCTTGATCGGGACCGTCACGTACCACATCTCCGACGAGGAGTTCGTGAACTTCAGCCTCGATTGGGGAGAGGGCGACACCGAGCTCATCCGCGACGACGACGCGCTGTGATCGTCCTCGACACCCACGCATGGGTGTGGTCCGTCGACGCGCCGCACAGGCTCCCCAGGGCGGCGCGGCGAGTGATCGAGGGCGCTGATCGGATCGGCGTGTCGACGATGAGCGTCTTCGAGTTCGTGCAACTCGTGCAGCGGCGGCGGATCAACCTCGACGTTCCTGTGCGTGCGTGGGTGCGCGAGGCCCTCGCGCGTGACCGTGTCGAGTCGCTGCCGCTCACTGCCGAAGTCGCACTCGACGCGGCGCAGCTTCGCTTCGCGGCCAACCCGGCCGATCGGATCATCTACGCGACTGCGCGCGCCGCCGGGGCGCAGCTCGTCACGCGCGACGAGCGGCTGCGCGCGTTCGATCCTGAGCTGACGGTCTGGTAGGCGGCTCGTTCAGTTGGAGCGGTCGGGCTTCTGGCCGGGCTCGAGGTTCATGCCGCGGGTCGTGGCGCGCTCGTGCTCCGCTTCCTCGATCTCGTCGGGGAGCAGCTCCGTCACGAACTGCGGCAGGTAGCTCCGCGTCTCCCGCCGGCCGGCCCAGGCCTCCTCGTCCGGCACGTGCATGCTCCCGGAGAGCACATACGCCGCGGCCTCCCTGAGCGCGGAGCGCCGGTTGACCTCCCGGAGCGCTGCGTTCACCGTCTCCTTGATGCCGTGCGTCTGAAGCGACTCCTGCGCCTTCTGCAGCTCCTCGACGTCGATCTCGACCGTGGTCTTCCGATAGCCCATCCTGCGTCTCCCTTACGGCCAGGCTTCAGTAACTTGCGTATAACGCACGATTTCGTGCATCATACGCACTATGCGAACGGACGCACCGCTCCTGCTGCCGATCTTCCGCTCGCGTGGCCAGGGCCGACTGCTCGCCCGCATCTTCCTGCACCCGGAGGAGCCAATCCCCCTCGCAGGTCTTGCCCGCGAAATCGGGCTCGACGCCACGACGGTGCTCCGCGAAGTGAACCGGCTGGAGGACGCCGGCCTTGTCGTAAGCGATCGCATTGGTCGCGCGCGGGTCGTCCGGCCCGATGAACGGTCACCCTTCTATCCGGAGCTGTCCGCGCTCCTGTTCAAGGCTTTCGGCCCGGCGACAGTGCTCGCGCGAAGCCTGCGCGGCCTGCCGGGAGTCGAAGCGGCATACATCTTCGGCTCGTGGGCAAGCCGCTACCACGGCGAGGCCGGACCGGCCCCGGCGGACATCGATCTGCTCGTCGTCGGGCGGCCGGATCGGCGTGTGCTCGCGCGAGTCTGCCGAGAAGCCGGTCGGGAGCTCGGGCTCGAGGTCAATCCGACCGTCGTGGCGAAGGAGAGCTGGGAGTCGGACGAGACTCCGTTCGTCCGCTCGCTGAAGCCGGCGCCCCTGGTGGCCCTCGACGACGCCCATGACTGCGGCTGAGGTCGAACAGCTCCTGCGCGACGGCAGGCTGCGCGCGACGCAGCCCGACCCAGAGACGGCGCTCGTTGAGCTCGAGAGCGCCCGCACGCACATCTCTTCGGCAGAGAAGATCGTCGCTGACGACCCCGAGGCCGCGTTCGCGCTGCTGTACGACGCGATGCGCAAGGCAGTCGTCGCGCACATGCGCGCGAACGGCTACCGCGTCACGCGCGGGGCCGACCATGTGAAGACCGGGGAGTACGGGCGGGCCGCCCTCGACCACCTTGACATCGACTGGCATCTCGACGAGTTCGAACTCCTCCGCCAGATGCGAAACCAGAGCGAGTACGAGGCGTTGCGAATAGACGACGACGAGGTTCGGGAGGCATTCGAGCACGCGACCGCCGTCGTCGACGCGGTCGCCCGTGACCTCGCGGGCGCCTCGTAAGATCGGGCCATGTCCCAGCGGACTGAGCAAAACGCCCGGGCAGCGGCTCAGCCCGCGGCGCTGAAGCGCTCGAATCTCGCGGCGAGCCGTTCGCGGTCGGGCTGCCACGTCCGCCGCGCCGGAAGCTCGATCGTCTTCTCGTGGAACGCCTTCAGGAGCTCGAGCATCGGCCCGTCCTCGTCGTCGAGCAGGCGGCGCGACACATGCACGGTGTAGTCCGGAGCGACACCGACGAGATCCTGGTCGAACGCGCGGTGGTGAATCGAGCAGAGGCTGAGGCCGTTCCGCACGTGCGGCTCGCCGCGCTCCTCGACGTCGCCGACGATGTGTGCGGCGTCGAGCAGCCGCGTCTCCTTCAGCCGGCAGATTGTGCAGCGGCTGTCGTACGCGACGAGCACCCGTCCGCGAAAGCGGGCCTGGTGGAGGCGGACGCGCGCCTCGCGGACGCCGTAGCGCCGCTCGAGTGGATCCTCGAGCGGGACGGGATCGCGCTCGTCGACGGGCCCGACCATTCGCCCGGGCGCGACGAGCACCCGCCGCGCGGCCGGGTCGTCGGCGACGACGTAGCAGGGGTAGAGCGGCTTGTACCAGCCCGGCCTCGTCGCGACGAAGTAGACGATCGGGACCGCGAGCGCGAACGCCGACCGGAGCGCGCGGTTGTCCGGCTGGTCGAGTTGCCCTCGCCGGTACGCGTACAGGAACCCGTCCGCGACCTCCTCGTCGTCGTACGGCGACCTGGCGGAGGTGTTGATCGAGAGCGCGGCGGGCCCCTCTTGCGCGGCCGCGCGATAGATCCCGCTGTACCGCGACAGAAATGGGATCCGTCGGCCGCGGAACGGGAAGCCCTGGTCGAGGCCGCCGACATACGGGACATCCTCACCGTGCTTCGCGCAGAGGACGTCCAGTGACGCGAAGCACGAGCTGCGCAGACCATCGTCCCGCATGGATCGATCCTAAAGGGCGGCGTTGACATTCTTCAGCTTCCAGGTGGCAGCGCCGATATTGGGCGCATGCGGCGCCGCTATCGAGCAGGGGTCTACGCGGAGGAGCGCTTCCGGCGGGGTCGGAGTAGTTGGAGACGCCGAACGCTGCCCGGCCTCGCGCTCAGGCTCGCGCCGTTCTGCGCGGCGTACGTCGCCGTGGCGGCCATGTTGGGGAACTTCGTATGGTGGTTCGGGGCCGGGCTGACTTGTGGCCTCACCGTCGGGGTTGGGCTCTGGGTCTGGGAGCAATCTCCCTGGGACGTCTTGAAGTGGGGCGTGGGCGCGCAAGGAGAGCGCTGGACCGAGGACGCCCTTCGCACGCTCGAATCAGAGGACTGGTCAGTCCTTCACGACGTCGACCACGGGCGAGGTAACGACGACCACGTGGTCTCCGGGCCGAACGGCGTGTATCTCCTCGAAACGAAGGCTCTTCGCGGTCGGATCACGGTCGAGGACGGCGTGCTTCAGACCCGGTCGTACGACGATGCAGGCAATGTCACGCCGTGGCCCCGTCTTGCGCCGCGCCTCCGCGGCCGCGCCAAGGAACTCGCCTCGACAGCCCACCGGCAACTCGGTGCCCGTGCCTGGGTTCAGCCCGTGGTAGTGGTCTGGGGAGACTTCCCCGACCGGCGCGTCGACGCCGACGGCGTCGTCTACCTCCAGGGAGACGAGCTCGTCGGCTGGCTTCGAGCGAGGCCCGCAGCTCGAGTCGAGCTGACGGTCGCCATGCCCTAGAGTTCCCAACGGTGTCCGATGGCAACGCGTCTCCTGCGGCCGAGACGTACCTGACGCCCGAGGCGCAGGCGCGGATCGAGATCGACCAGATGCTCGCGCTTGCCGGTTGGGTCGTCCAAGACGCCGACAAGGTCAACCTCGCCGCCGGGAAAGGCGTCGCAATCCGCGAGTTCGTCCTCGCGCCGGGACACGGCCGCGCCGACTACCTGCTCTTCGTCGACGGGAAGCCGCTCGGCGTGCTCGAGGCGAAGCCGGCCGGGACGATCCTCAGCAGCGTCGAGCCGCAGCGGAACGACTACGCCGAGGGCATGCCCGACGATCTCGACGTCCCGCTCGAGCCGCTGCCGTTCACGTACATGTCGACCGGCCGCGAGACTCGGTTCCGTAACGGGCTCGACCCCGACGCGCGCACGCGCGACGTCTACGCGGTGCATCGCCCGGAGACCCTCGCCGGTTGGCTCGACGCGTACCACGGCGACCCGCTCGCACCGACGCTTCGCCACCGCCTCCAGCTCATGCCCGAGCTCGCGACGGACGGCCTCTGGCAGGCGCAGGAGCGCGCGATCCGGAACCTCGAGGTCTCGCTGGCCGAGGGCCGCCCGCGGGCGCTGATCCAGATGGCGACCGGCTCCGGCAAGACGTACACCGCCGCGAACGTCGCCTACCGGCTCGTGCGCTACGGAGGCGCGAAAAGGATCCTCTTCCTCGTCGACCGCGCGAACCTCGGCCGCCAGACGCTGTCCGAGTTCCAGACGTTCTCGGTGCCCGGCGACGGCCGGAAGTTCACGGAGCTCTACAACGTCCAGCACATGTCGTCGAACTCGATCGACCGCGTCTCTCGCGTGACGATCTCGACGATCCAGCGGCTCTTCTCGACTCTGAAGGGCGAGACTGAACTCGACGAGGAGCTGGACGAGGAGTCCGCCTACGAGGCGCTCCCCGACGAGCCCGTCTCGGTCGTCTACAACCCGGCCGTCCCGCCGGAAACTTTCGACGTCGTGATCGTGGACGAGTGCCACCGCTCGATCTTCGGGCTTTGGCGACAGGTGCTCGACTACTTCGACGCCTTCACGATCGGGCTCACCGCGACGCCGAACAAGCAGGCGCTCGGCTTCTTCAACCAGAACCTCGTGATGGAGTACGGCCACGAGGAGGCGGTCGCCGACCAGGTCAACGTCGACTTCGACGTCTATCGGATTCGCACCGAGATCACGGAGCAGGGGAGCACCGTCGATGCGGGACTCGTCACCGGCTTCCGCGACCGCGCGACGCGCGAGGTGCGCTGGGAGAGGCTCGACGAGGAGGTGAGCTATGGCTCAGAGGCCCTCGACCGTGCGGTCGTCGCCGAGGATCAAATCCGCACGGTGATCGAGACGTTCCGCAAGCGCTTGTTCACCGAGATCTTCCCCGGCCGCACCGATGTCCCCAAGACGCTGATCTTCGCGAAGGACGACTCGCACGCAGACGACATCCTTCGCATCGTCCGCGAGGAGTTCGGCAAGGGCGACGAGTTCGCGGTGAAGATCACCTACAAGACGACGGGCCGGAAACCGGACGAGCTGCTGCGCTCGTTCCGAAACACCTACAACCCCCGCATCGCCGTGACCGTCGACATGATCGCGACCGGCACCGACATAAGACCCCTCGAGTGCGTCTTCTTCATGCGCGCCGTCAAGAGCCGAACCTTCTTCGAGCAGATGAAGGGCCGCGGCGTGCGCGTGATCGACGCCGGCGACCTCCGGCTCGTAACCCCCGACGCGGCGGCGAAGGACCGCTTCGTGATCGTCGACGCGGTCGGAGTCACCGAGAGCGACCTCTCCGAGACGGTGCCGCTTGACCGTAAGCCGACGGTGCCGCTCGAAAAGCTCTTCAAGCGGATCTCGTACGGCAACCGCGATCCGGAGGTGCTCTCGACCATCGCCGGACGGCTCGCCCGGCTCGACCGCCGTCTGACGAGGCAGGACCGCGAGGAGCTCGAAAGGCTCGCCGGGACGAGCTTGAAGGCGATCGCGCGCGGGCTTGTCGATGCGCTCGACCCCGATCGGCCCGCCGAGATCGCCGGGCTGGGGGCAAACGCGGAGGACATTGCCGAGGCGCGGAAGCAGCTCCTTGACGAGGCGATCGCACCGCTCGCGCACAACCCGGAGCTCCGGCAGCGCATCGTCGACATCCGCCGCTCGTACGAGCAGCTGATCGACGAGGTGAGCGCGGACGAGCTCGTCTCCGCCGGATACTCAGTCGATGCGACCGAGCGGGCGCGTACGACGGTCGACTCGTTCCGGCGATTCATCGAGGACCACCGCGATGAGATCACCGCGCTCCAGATCCTCTACAGCCGCCCGCAGTCGCAGCGGCTGACCTACGCAGAGGTGCGAGAGCTGGCGAACGTGATCGGCCGGCCGCCGCACCAGTGGACACCGGAGCGGCTCTGGCAGGCGTACGAGACACTCGACCGCGAGAGGGTCTTCGGCTCCGGTCAGCGGATCCTCACCGACCTCGTCCAGCTCGTCCGCTTCGCGCTCGAGCAGGAGGACGAGCTCGTCCCGTTCCCGGAGCGTGTGTGCGAACGGTTCGACGCGTGGCTACTCCAGCAGGAGAACGCAGGCCGCGAGTTCACGCCGGAGCAGCTCGCGTGGCTCGAGCGGATCCGCGACACGATCGCGTCATCGCTCGGCGTGTCGCGCGACGACCTGATGGATCCGCCGTTCGCCGAGCGTGGCGGTCTCGGCAAGGCATACGAGCTGTTCGGCGAGGAGCTGGATCCGCTGCTCGACGAGCTGACGCGGGAGCTGGCGGCGTGACAGAGCTGCCGCGCGGATGGGCGTGGGCACCGCTGGGAGACCTCGGGCGGTGGGAGGGCGGCGGAACGCCGAGCAAGAGCACCAGCGACTATTGGACCGGCGACATCCCCTGGGTTTCCCCAAAGGACATGAAGGTCGAACGCATCGTTGATACCGCGGACCACATCACCTCGGCGGCCGTCAAAGCATCTGCAACCCGAATCGTTCCTGCCGGCTCAGTCTTGGTTGTGACGCGGAGCGGGATCCTTCGTCACTCGCTACCGGTAGCCCTTGCTGATCGCGAAGTCGCACTGAACCAGGACATGAAAGCGCTGACGCCGATGGCCGGAATCCAACCGGAGTACGTCGCGTGGGCTATCCGCGCTGACGCGAACAAGATTCTCGCCACCTGTTCGAAGTCGGGCACGACGGTCAGCAACATCGAGACGAGCCGGCTCCTTGAGTACGAGATCCCAATCCCGCCGCTCGCCGAGCAGCGCCGGATCGTGGGGGCGGTCGAGGAGTCCGTCTCGCGACTCGACGTTGCCACGCTGGGTCTTGCCGCAGCGCGAAGAAAAGCTGGCGCGTGGCTTGACGCGGTGCTTACAGAGGCGCTCCATGAACCCGCGGCTCCAAGCATGCGGCTCGCCGACCTCTGCCCCGTCTTCGTTGATTGCCCTCATCGGACGCCGCGATATTGCGGTACGGGGATTCCGGCACTTCGTCCGCGAGACGTCGTGGGCGGCGTGCTCGACATGGAAAACGCTGCGCGCGTGGATCGTGCTGAATTCAGCCGCCAAACGGAGCGGAGAGTGCCGCAGCCAGGGGACATCATCTACAGCAGAGAGTTGAGCTACGGCTGGGCTGTTGTGGTTCCAGAGGGAATCGGGCTCTGTCTTTCGCAGGGCATGGTGCTATTCCGGCCTGACGAGCGAATGTCGTCGGCCCTCTTGGTACTCGTGCTGAATAGCCGTCTCGGCCGTGCTCAAGCCGAAGCTGCTGCCACAGGAAGCGCCCATCCCCATATCAACTTGCGAGACATCCACGCCTATTCGATTCCAGTCCCTCCGCGACCTGTTCAAGAGGCGGTGCTTGCAACGGTCGAGCAAGCCGCTACCGCAGTCTCTCGCGTGAGTGCCTCCCTCGCGGAAACGGCGCGCCACGCGAATGGCCTTCGCCGCGCGATCCTCGCCTGTGCCTACCGCGGCGAGCTCGTTCCGCAGGATCCGGATGACGAGCCGGCGAGCGTGCTGCTCGATCGGATCGCCGCCGAGCGCGCGGCGTCGGCGCCTGCGCGCCTGCGGCGCAGGCGCGCCCAGGCCGGCCGCTGACCGGTGCGGCCGTTCCCGCCGGGTGAGGCGGGAAGTACGATCAGACGGCGAAGGAGAACGCCGTGAAGATCCCGAAGGACGACATCCGCTTCGACGTGCCGCTGTACACCGTCGCCGAGGCGGCGCGGTTCCTCGGCGTGCCGACGTCGACCTTCGCGACCTGGGCGAAAGGCTACGTGCGCCGACCGCCGGGCCGGCCGGTCGTGGTCGGCGAGCCGATCGTCTCGAGCCTGAAGGCCGCGCGAGGCTTCGCGGCGGTCCCATTCGTCGGCGTGGCCGAGGGGATGGTGCTCGCCGCCTTCCGCCGCGCAGGGGTGAGCCTTCAACACATCAGGGCCGCGGTCTCGATCCTCGAGCACGAGATCGGGATCGAGCACGCTCTGGCGTCACAGCGCCTCTACACCGATGGGGCCGTCATCCTCTACGACTACGCAGACGCGAAGAGCGACGCGGAGCTTGCAGGCCTTACCGAGGTGGTCTCGCGGCAGCGGGTCTTCGCGCCAGTCGTGGAGGAGTACCTGAGGCGCATCGAGTATGCGACGGACGGCTGGGCGGCGAGGCTCGTGTCGCCTGCGACGCCGCGGCCGATCGTCGTCGTCGATCCGACGCGGTCGTTCGGTCAGCCGATCTTCATCCGGGGTGCCGCGCGCGTCGAGAACGTGGTCGACCGCTGGCGCGCGGGCGACCCGCTCGTCGAGGTCGCGGAGGACTTCGGGGTGCCGACGGAGGACGTCGAGGACATCCTGCGTGTCGCACTCCCCGCAGCCGCCTGAGTTCTTTGTTGACCGCAGCCTCGGGCGGCATCTCGTCCCGGGGGCGCTCCGCGCGGCGGGATGGACCCTCCGCGCCCACCACGAGGTGTTCGGCCAACGCGATGAGGCCGTGCCGGATGTCGAATGGCTCGAGTACTGCAGCCGCGAGGCGCTGGTCGTCCTGACCGCCGACCGGAGACTCCGGTACAGGCCGGAGGAGATCGCGGCGATCCGGCGGCACCGTGTGAAGGCGTTCGTCCTCGTCGGCGGGAACCTGCGAGCTGCGGAGCAGGCCCGCCGCTTCGAGCGCAACCGAGATCGGATCATCGCCGCATGCGCCGAGGTCGGCCCGTTCATGTACCTGGTGCACAGCGAGCGGATCGTGAGAGTCTTCCCGTGATGTCGACCGGCAACGGCCTCGTCCAGCGGCTCTGGAGCTACTGCAACGTCCTCCGCGACGACGGCCTCTCGTACGGCGACTACCTCGAGCAGCTCACCTACCTCCTCTTCCTGAAGATGGCGGACGAGCTGACGCACCCGCCGTTCGAGCGACCGTCCTTCATCCCGGAGGGGCTCGACTGGCAGAGCCTTCTCGCACGCGACGGAGACGAGCTCGAGGTGCACTACCGGCGCGTCCTCACGGAGCTCGGCCGGCAACCGGGGATGCTCGGCGTCGTCTTTCGCAAGGGACAGAACCGGATCCAGGACCCGGCGAAGCTTCGCCGGCTGATCGTCGACCTGATCGACCGCGAGAAGTGGATGACGCTCGACGTCGACGTCAAGGGCGACGCCTACGAAGGGCTACTCGAGCGGAACGCCGAGGACTTGAAGTCAGGCGCGGGGCAGTACTTCACGCCGCGCGCGCTCATCCGCGGGATCGTCGAGGTGATGCGGCCCGAGCCGGGGGCGACGATCTGCGACCCCGCCTGCGGCACCGGCGGCTTCCTGCTCGCCGCGTACGAGTGGATCTCGCAGAACACGCAGTTCCTCGATCCGGAGCAGCGCGAGCACCTGCGCTTCCACGCACTCACGGGCTGGGAGATCGTCGACAACACCGCGCGGCTCTGCGTGATGAACCTGCTCCTGCACGGAATCGGCGCCGAGGACGCGCCGAGCCCGATCGAGGTCGACGACGCGCTCAAGGCCGACCCGGGCGAGCGGTTCGACATGGTGCTGACGAATCCGCCGTTCGGCCGCAAGTCGTCGATGACGTTCGTGAACGCCGAGGGCGAGGCGGAGCGCGAGGACCTGGTCGTCGTCCGCGACGACTTCTGGGCGTCGACCTCGAACAAGCAGCTCAACTTCCTCCAGCACGTGAAGACGCTGCTGAGGCCGGGCGGGCGCGCGGCGATCGTCGTGCCGGACAACGTTCTCTTCGAGGGCGGCGCGGGAGAGACAGTGCGCCGGAAGCTCCTGCACGAGTGCGACGTGCACACGCTGCTGCGCCTGCCGACCGGGGTCTTCTACGCGCAGGGGGTGAAGGCCAACGTCCTCTTCTTCGACCGAAAGCCCGCGAGCGAGACGCCGTGGACGAAGGAGTTGTGGATCTACGACCTGCGCACGAACCAGCACTTCACGCTGAAGCAGAACCCGCTTCGACGCGAGCACCTCGACGACTTCGTCGCCGTATACAAGCCGGAATTGCGGCACGAGCGTCAGGAGACGGAGCGCTTCAAGCGGTTCATATACGAAGAGCTGCTCCAGCGCGACAAGGTGAGCCTCGACATCACGTGGCTCCGCGACGAGTCGCTGGAGGACATGGACAACCTCCCGCCCCCCGAGGTGATCGCGCAGGAAATCGTCGAGGACCTGGAGGCGGCGCTTGCGGAGTTCGCTGCGATCGCCGAGTCGCTGGGAAGTAGAGCGGAGAAACCAGAATGAGTGGCTTCGCCCGGTCGGTGCGAGAAGCGCGACCAGTCCGCCCGAGCGAACTGACGCTTCTCGAGGGCCACGAGGCCTTCAGCGTCGGGGGCTTCACCGTTCTCGACTTCTGGCGCTGGGCGCTCGGTGATCTGCGCATGAACAACACCCGTGGCTACCTGGCGGAATTCCTCGTCGCGCGTGCTGTTGGCGCGCGTTCCTCGCAGCGCGTGGAATGGGGTGCGCACGACGTGCTTGCGCCCGACGGCACGAGAATCGAGGTCAAGTCGAGCGCGTACCTCCAGAGCTGGGCGCAGCGCGCGCCGAGCATCCCGAGGTTCTCGCTCACCGGTGCGAAGTCTGTCTGGGATCCCGCCGTCGGTGCGTATGTCGAGGATCCGACGGGGCGAGTCGACATCTGGGTCTTCGCGCTTCACACGTGCACCGAGCACGCGCGCTACGACCCGCTCGACGTCGGTCAATGGTGTTTCTGGACTCTTCCTGCCAGGACCGTCGAGACCTGCGGTCAGAAGACGGGTGCCGTCTCGAAGATTCGGCGGCTCGCAGGCGAGCCGTGCCCGTGGGAAGGCCTGTCGGAAGCGGTCGCCCGCGCGGCTCGACGGCTGTAATCGATCATGAAGCGCTCGTGTGGCCCCGATAGCAGGACGAGCGGGCGCTTCGCCGCCGCGGTCTTTATCGAACTGCGCCGTAGGGTGCGACCGTCCGAGTCTCAATACTCCCAGGGTTGAAGGAGCGCAACGGCGATCTCCTGCTTTCGCCGTCCGACCTGACGGCCTACCTCGCATGCGAGCACCTGACGCAGCTCGAGCTCCGTGTCGCGCGCGGCAGGTTCGAGCGGCCGCACCCCGACGATCCGCAAGGCGACCTGATCCGCCGCCTCGGCGAGGAGCACGAGGCTCGCTATCTCCTACGGCTCCGCGACGAGGGGCGCGACGTCGTCGAGATCCAGCTCGCCGAGACCGACTGGGACTGGGAGCGCGCGGCGCGCGAGACCGAGGAGGCGCTCCGCTCCAGCGCCGACGTCGTCTACCAGGCCTGCTTCGTCGACGGCGGCTGGCGCGGGCTCGCCGACTTCGTCGTCCGCCAGCCGGACGGCTCTTACGAGGTCGTCGACACGAAGCTCGCGCGGCACGGGAAGCCGGCGCACGTGCTCCAGCTCTGCTTCTACTCCGAGCAGGTCGGCCGCATCACCGGGCGCATGCCGGAGCGGCTCCACATCGAGCTCGGCTCCGGCGTGCGCGAGAGCTACCGCACGCACGACTTCCTCGCCTACTACCGGCGCGTCCGCGACCGCTTCCTCGACGCCGTCCGGCACCCGCGCGAGACCGAGCCGTACCCGTGCGACCACTGCGGCATCTGCGACTTCCGCGAGCTCTGCGAAGCGTGGTGGGACGAGCGCGACCACCTCGTCCGGGTCGCCGGAATCCGGCGCGACCAGATCACGAGGCTCGCCGGCGCCGGAATCACGACGCTCGCCGAGCTCGGATCCGCCGACCCCGGAACCGACGTGCCACGGCTCGCCGGCGTCACGTTCGCGAAGCTCCACGAGCAGGCGGCGCTCCAGCTCGGGCACCGGCTCACGCAGCTCCACCGCTGGAAGACGCTCGCACCCGAGGCCCATCGCGGCTTCGCGCTCCTGCCCCGGCCCTCGCGCGGCGACCTCTTCTTCGACATCGAGGGCGATCCGTTCTGGGAGCCCGAGCGTGGGCTCGAGTACCTCTTCGGCGTCACCGAGCTCCGCGACGGCGGGCCGCGCTTCCGGGCGCTCTGGGCGCACGACCGCGACGAGGAGCGGCGCGCGTTCGCCGAGTTCGTCGACCTCGTCCACGCCCGGCTCGCCGACGTTCCGAGCCTGCACGTCTACCACTACGCCGCCTACGAGCCGAGCGCGCTCAAGCGGCTCGCCGCCGCATACGGCAGCCGCGAGGAGGAGGTCGACGATCTGCTGCGGCGAGAGGCCTTCGTCGATCTCTTCGCCGTCGTCCGCCAGGGGCTGCGGATCTCGCATCCGCGCTACTCGCTCAAGAACGTCGAGCAGTTCTTCATGGCGCGCGAGGCCGAGCTGCGCGCCGGCGACGACTCGATCCTGCTCTACGAGCGCTGGCGCGGCGAGCAGGATCCGGCGATCCTGCAGGCGATCCGCGACTACAACGAGGAGGACTGCCTCTCCACCTACCTGCTGCGCGAATGGCTGCTCGAGCGGAAGGCCGAGGCCGAGGCGGAGTGGGGGACGGAGATCGCGTGGCGCGAGCCGCCCGAGCAGCACGAGCCCGACGAGGAGGCGGTCGAGGCGCGCGAGGAGCGCGAGCGGCTGCGCGACGACCTGCTCGCACGCGGCGAGACGCTCGCGGCGAGGCTGCTCGACTACCACCGCCGTGAGGCGAAGCCCGTCTGGTGGTCGTTCTTCGCCCGGCTCGAGAGCACCTCCGACGAGCTCGTCGAGGACGCGGAGGCGATCGGCGGGCTCGAGCTCATGGAGGAGGTCGGCGAGGGGACGTACGAGTTCCGCTTCCCGGTGCAGCAGCACAAGCTCGACGTCGGCGACGGCGTGCTCGACCCGGAGACGGGCCAGGGGGCCGGGACGATCGTCGAGCTGGACGACGTCGCCGGCACGCTGCGGCTCCATCGCGGCCCGCACGTCGACGAGCGACCGCTGCCGCGGGCGCTGATTCCCGGTGGCCCGTACGACACCCGCGCCCAGCAGGCGGCGCTGCTGCGCTTCGGGCGCTCGCTCCGCGACGGCGACGGACGCTACGCGGCGCTGGAAGCCGTTCTCCGCCGCGAGCCGCCGCTCGGAGGCGAGCGCGTCCAGGTCTCGTCGCTCGAGGAGGCGAAGGAGCTCGTCGACCGGATCGAGGGACGGCACCTGTTCGTCCAGGGCCCGCCCGGCTCCGGCAAGACGTACTCCGGCGCGCGCCTGATCGTCCACCTGCTCGCGCGCGGGAAGCGCGTCGGCGTCTCGGCGACGAGCCACAAGGCGATCCACAACCTGCTGCGCGAAGTAGAGAAGGTGGCGCGCAAGGAGCGCGTCGCGTTCCGCGGCCTGAAGAAGGCGAGCGGGGGCAACCCCGAGTCGGAGTACGAGGGGCCGTTCATCGAGAGCACGACCGCGAACGCGGGGTTCACCGACGAGGAGGTCAGGCTCGTCGCCGGCACCGCGTGGCTGCTCGCGCGGCCGGAGCTCGACCAGACGCTCGACTACGTCTTCGTCGACGAGGCGGGGCAGGTCTCGCTCGCTGACGCGCTCGCCGTCGGCACGGCCGGGCGCACGCTCGTCCTGCTCGGCGATCCGCTCCAGCTCGCGCAGGTGACGCAAGGCGTCCATCCCGACGGCTCCGGCGCCTCCGTGCTCGAGCATCTACTCGGCGACGCGCAGACGATCCCCGAGGACCGCGGCCTCTTCCTCGAGCGCACCTACCGCATGCACCCGGACGTCTGCCGCTTCGTCTCCGACGCGTTCTACGAGTCGCGGCTCGACTCCGCGCCGGGGTGCGAGGTGCAGGCGACGGCGGCGGGCACCGGCCTCCGCTTCCTGCCGGTCGAGCACGTCGCGAACCGCCGCTCGGCGCCCGAGGAAGCGGAGGCGATCCGCGCCGAGCTGCGGCGGCTGCTCGGAGTCGAGTGGACGAACGAGAAGGGTGTCGTCGCGCCGCTCCGGCTCTCGGACGTGCTCGTCGTGGCGCCGTACAACGACCAGGTCGCCTGCCTCGCGGAGACGCTCCCCGACGGCGCGCGGATCGGCACCGTCGACAAGTTCCAGGGGCAGGAGGCCGCGGTCGTCTTCTTCTCGATGGCGACCTCGAGCGGCGACGACATGCCGCGCAATCTCGAGTTCCTGTTCTCGCGCAACCGCCTCAATGTCGCGGTCTCGCGTGCGCGCTGCCTCGCCTACGTCGTCGCGAGCCCGCGCCTGCTCGAGGTCGGCTGCCGCTCGATCGAGCAGATGCGGATGGCGAACGCGCTGTGCCGCTTCGTCGAGCTGGCCGCATAGCCGGCGCAGAATCGGCACAGACACGTCACGTTTCGGCTGGAACCATGCGCTCGTGCGGGTGGTAGCCGATCGTCTGTCTATAATACTAGACACTCATGAAGCGTGACCGGACGACAGCTGATCCGTCGGCTTCGCCGCCTTGGCTGCACGGTGATCCGGCAGCGCGGCTCACACGTGCGGGAACCCTGAGGGCGATCGAGCGTGACCTCGAGCCATGTCTCGGGAAGGGCTGGCTGAAATGAAGGCGACTCGGTACCGGCTCGTGATCGAGCGGGACGAGTCCGGAGCGTGGATCGGGCGCGTGCCGGAAGTGCCGGGCTGCCACACCTACGGGGAGACGCTCGCGCAGCTGCGCCGCCGGATCCGCGAGGCTCTCTCGCTCTACGTCGACGATGCCGACCGCGCCGAGCTGGAGGAGCACCTGAGCCTGCCGCGGGACGTGCGGGACGCGCTGCGCAGGAGCGAGGCCGCGCGCCGGCGGCTCGAGGCGTCGCGTCGTGCCGCGGGCTCGGCGACGAGCGAGGCTGCGCGCACGCTCGTCGAGGATCTGAAGCTCGGCCTTCGCGACGCGGGCGAGCTGCTCGGCCTCTCGCACCAGCGGGTTCAGCAGCTGGTCCGGAACGGCGGCTAGTCAGCATGGATGCGTCGGGGCTGGCCCTCGCGTCCGTAGCTGTCGCGGGTTAGCGTCGCGGAAGTCAAGGGCCGCTTTCGGCCAGAGCCGCATACGCTCTCTCTGCTGCCGAGCTGCAGCCCGAGCAGCACCTTGCGACCTTCGAGCGTTACGCCCCACGCCACCAAGACGCCCTCGGCCGGCGTGTCGTCGGGGCGCAGCTTCAGGTAGACGGCGTCCAGGAAGCAGTAGACGACGTCGTGCTCGTCCAGGCGCCGGCCGCACCAGGCGCGGTAGCGCTCGCGCGCCTGCTCGCAGATCCGCGCCACCGTCGACTTCGACACCATCGGCGCCTCGAAGGCCTCCTCGAGTGCCGCCTCGACGTCACGCACCGACAGGCCGCGCAGAAACGAGCAGAGCACGAGCGCCTCCAGCGCGTACGTGCGCGCGACGCCCTTGCCGACGATCCCGCTCGCGAAGTCGAGCCGCGACGCGTTGCGCAACCTGGGCCGTTCCAACTCGAGCGGCCCGGCGGTCGTCTTCACCGTCACCCGCTCGTAGCCGTTGCGGTGCGCGACCGGCACACCGCGCCGCTCGTAGCGCTCGCGGCCGAGGAACTCGCTCAGCTCCTCCTCCAGCGCCTGCTGCAAGATCAGCCGCGCACCCAGCCGGCCGATCGCCTCGATCGGGTCCAACTCCTCGCCGGCGCCACCGATCACGTCTTCGAGCTCGCGGCGCAGCCGCTCGCTCGGGGCTATGCTCGCCATCCGGGCGTACCTCCTCGTCGGCTTCCAGGTCAACGCGGAGGCTACGCCCGATTCATTTCCCCCGGCTCATGGGACGCGACCTGCCTCGTCACGTGCCGCGGGGGCGCACTCCGGTGCTGGAGACGGTGACGACCGTGCTCGAGCTTGCCGGAGAGCCGATGCGGACGCGCGAGATCCATGCCGCCGCTGCCGAACTTGTCGGTGAGTCGATCAAGTGGTCGTCGGTCAAAGGAATCCTGTCTTCCCACACGATCGGTGCTGACCGCCGGTTCCGGCGAATCCACCGCGGTTGCTACGAGCTCACGCCTGAGTAGACGCCTCAGTGCTTTGCGCAGGTGATTCCGAACGCGCGACGGACGGTGGTTGGGACGGTGGTCGGGACGCCGAGTTGGCAGAAGGCGGGGTTTCCCGGTCCCCAGATGTTGCGCCAGTTGCCGCCGGCGAGGTGGGCGAAGCCCACGCCACCCTGGATCGGGTCCGCCGGGCCGGCGGGCCCCCACGTCCACTCGACCCAGCTGCGATCGTGCGGGTCGTAGCGCACCGTGAGCGTGTACTCCCGCGGCGGGTAGCGGAGGAGTGTCTTGAGCGTTGCCAGGAGCCCGCTGGGCATCAGCGCCGTCAGCGCCGCGAGCGGCTTGAGCGAGATCGTGCCACTCTGGCAGACCGCTGTGGGCGGCTGCACGGGTACGATGGTCGACGTTTCGCGGGCCGCGCCGACGCGGAGTTGCACTGCGGTTGGCTGGCAGGGACCTCCGGGGCGATGTGAATCGCCGGCACCCGGGATGTCAATCGCGACCAGCGCCGTTGCCTCCGCGCTGCCCCCCGGGCTCAGGGTGACCGCAGAAGCCGCCCGCGACGGTGTCGCGTTGGTGGGGAGCGGCTTCCCGTCGCGGTCGAGGAGTTGCAGGCGCGGCCGGCCCGCCACCGTGCAGGTCTGCGACGAGTTGTTCGTCAGCCAGAGCGAGTACTGCGCGTGCCCCATCGCATCGCTTCCGGGAACGTGCGTGAAGCCGCCACTCAACGCGCTCCCTCGACAGCCGCCGGCCGCGTCCGCTCGGCCGCTGGCAGGCGCGGCGACCAGCAACAGGGCCGCGGCGCACGCCACGAGCAAGGCCAGCCCCGACCGGGTCATCGGCGAGCGGCCCGCGCACTCGAGCGGGCAATCACTGGATACGGGCCGGCGGTGACGGGCTTGCTCACACTGGCCCCCAGGCTCGCCCGTCGCCCGTCGCGCATAGCCGTCATGCGATAGCAACAAGTGCGTTGGGATGCGCCTGCTGCTGGCTCGCCATGTCGTCCTTTTCGATCATCCCGCCAAACGCAGAGGGAATCTGCGCCTCCTTGTAGTTCACCTTCGCGAACTCGCTGAACAGCACGTTGTCGACCGCGAGCGCCTTCTGCAGGTCTTTCCTGATCACGTCCGGAGCCAACAACAGCACCGCCAGCTCGATTGACTTCAGCTTGTCAGATTCGGACTTGAGTACCGCAGGTGCATTCGTGTGGGAAATTCCGTTGCTGCTCTTGACATAGGCGGCCATCACTTGGCAGAACGTGCTGCCGCTTCTCCCTGCCATCGCCGCAGACGAGACGGAGCCCGGCGAGGCTCGCCGCCGCACTTCCGCCAAAGCAGATGCTGACAGCACTCTCGACATGCGAGGCCGCCGCCCACGACTCAGCCCCACCCTTCCGCCGCGCGAGTTCATCAAGCTCACCGCACACCTCCTTCTGCTCGCAGCGGCAATGCTACGGACGCTGAGCCACGCCAGCAAGAGACTCGTCCGCCAGGCGTCGAGTCACCGACCGCGCCGGGTCGGTGCCGATCTCGTCGTCAACGCCGACGGGACGCATGTGAGGCAGTTGACGACCGGGCCTTCCTCGAACTACAGCCCGAGCTGGCAACCGGTCTGAGCGTCCAGCGCCTCGGTCAGAAGACGCCCGCCGACACACCGCACGAGACGTGGCTCGTCTCCAGGGTTGAAAAGCCCCGGCCTCACCGCTTCCCGCGGCGCCCGTGATCCGCGCCGTTCAGGAGCGGTTGCTGCTGCTGGGGGAGATCCAGTGCCTGCAGCGCCAGATCGACCAGGTCGAGTCCCAGAGCCGGCGGGTCACCGCGCTGCAGGCGGAGGTCGACGCGCCGATGCGTCACGGAGGGCAGCCATAATCGCCGCAGCGTTGGCATCACCGGCCACCAGAGACCTAGGTCAAAGCCCTCCGCGGACGGAGGGCAAGCGCCATGATCGTTTCTCCGCCGGCTGCACTCCGGAGCGTTCACGGCTAAGGTTGCGACTCAGACGACCATCCGACGAACTAATCACCGGCGAACGGGGGTGATGAGGAGGAGAACAGGGATAGCGATGATGCGGAAGTGGAACATGCGATCGGGAAGCTGCTGGGCAATCGCCGCTCTGGCCACATCAGCCGTGGCTTTGGGCCTGACGGCTGGTCAGGCGTCCGCGATTGCCCAGAAGAGAACACCCACGGGGCGCGTATCCCTGGCGGAGTGGACGCAATGGAACAGCGAGGCGACAAAACTCAATGCGTCATTCAACGCCACCCTTGTCGTCGAGTCGGGCTTCGTCTATCAGTGCGATGCGATCGCCAAGAGCGGTGCCGCGTCTGAAGAAGCTATCTTTAAACACCTAACGAACGGCACCGCAATTCAGCCTAAGAGCGACCAAGATGCCAGCGTGAAGCTCGCTCTCTGGGGGAAAGGTTTGGCGCGTCGCGCCTCCACCTATCGCACTGCCAGTGGATTGATCTACGCTGGCGCTTTGGACATGGGCTCGGCGCTGGTCCTTAGCCAGGTTGTACTCCACTCGCTAGGGGTGTTGAACTGCAACCAGGCTACGAACGAGGCGAAGGCCCAAAATTACTGGTTTATTGGCTACAAGGGCCATGTCATCCCAGGCCTCGCCGCTTTGAGGAAGGTGATTCACTAACGCCGTCTGCCCCATCTCGTGAAGCGGGACACACGACGGAACCGCTGCACCGTGGCTGGATTCAAGTGCGTTGCCCACTGGGATGGTCGATACGACAGGTCCTTCGGCTTCACGCATCACGGCGTCTGTACCGACGGGCGACGCTGGATCGAGTTCGATCTGGGATAGCGGCATCGAACGTTCCGACACGGGCTGCGGTCGAGGAATCCCACCACGGCTGAAGGTGTAGGCTCGCCAGCTTGATCGTGAGAGCTCTCGCCGCTGTCGGAATGGCGTTCTTAGTCACCGCTTCGGCTTCCGCGGCTCAGCACATCCCACAGCGGTTTTTTCTATCCCCAAGCGGGAACATCAGCTGTGAGATGGATCTCTTCAGCGCGACCAACCGTAGTGCCTATTGCCAAACCTGGTCTCCACCAGCCAGCGCCACCCTCTTTCCCGACGGGCACGTCGAAGAGTGCTTCCCCATCAAAGTCGGATGCCTCGGCAATCCGCCAGAAGATGACCGGAAGCTTCCCTACGGCGACTCCGTCGTCCTCGGCCCCTTCCGCTGCACGTCGCTCACCTCAGCCGTTCGCTGCATCGTGACGCGTTCACGCCACGGGTTCTTGATCAGTCGGTCAGGTATCTCGCACTTCTGATCCTCAGCATGAGGAGGCACAGACGTCCTACGCCGGCGATGCGAATACAAGCGCGTCAGTTACACCAGAAGAGTCCGGTTGGCCCAGCACGGCCACCGATGACAAGCCAGCCTCGGCCGCCCTGGTGGTATTCACCGCCGTCACTCCCGGTCGTCTTGCACCGAGCACGGAGCGCGACTAGGTCGAAGTCGCCTCTGGGGGCTGTACGCGGAAGCCGCAAGGCCAAGGCGGAACGTTCGCAGGGACGATGGACGAAAGCGTCACCGGCTCGGTGAACTTCTTTTCAGAGTCGGTCGTCTTCAGGCTCTCAGAGCTCGGGTGGCTTGATCATATCGACGCCGGTTCAATACTGACCCCCTGACGCCGGTCGAAATCTGACCCCTCTGGCGGCGCGGCTGGTGCTGTCCGGTTGGGTCTCAAGCCTCGCTTGATGGTGATTCGAGCGAGGAGGAGGTTGTGGTCGGGGTGGAGCAGTGGGCGGAGATCCGCCGCTTGTATTTCGTGGGGCGGTTGTCGATCAAGGAGATCGTTCGGCGCAGCGGCCACAGTCGCAACACGATCCGGCGTGCGCTGCGCTCGGGTGTGCCGCCCCGCTAGCGAACCCTCTCGCACGACGGACAACGACCCTGTGGCGACCATCTCGAGGTCGGCTGCCGCTCGATCGAGCAGATGCGGATGGCGAACGCGCTCTGCCTGTTCGCGGAGGAGGCGCGAGGATGTCCCATAGCTCGTAGAACTTCGTAGGTCGGCGGTCCCTCCGCCTCGTCCGCTCCTGTTGGGAGCGTGCGGGGTGATCCGACGAAGATCGAAGGAGGAACCGCCGTGGAGAGCAAC
>Ga0187870_1000391_pt1 | contig 51531 bp, 36 predicted proteins | sample June2016WEW_13_1_3_FD_132974 | JGI IMG/M metagenome (GOLD analysis project Ga0187870, IMG submission 132974) | Peatland microbial communities from SPRUCE experiment site at the Marcell Experimental Forest, Minnesota, USA - June2016WEW_13_150 | ecosystem: Environmental > Terrestrial > Soil >...
ACTTTCAATTACTGGCCTTACAGTGTCGGCCAGGTCAGGGACTTTCACCCTGCTGTCCAAGCGCGCTTTCAGGCGCACATGAGTGACGCCTTTGGCGTCGGGGCTTAACTAACTGCCATTCAGATGCCACCCCAGCTTTATCAGCTTCGCCGGCCCTCCTTGATCTCCGGCCGCAGCGCCCGCGCCTCAGTCAATGCCGGTGTGTTCGGGTTCAACGAGCGGCGCGTCTGAAGAGAGGTCTCCCTCTCCAAGTGGCGGCGCAAACGTTGCCCAAAGCTTTGGCGCTATTTCCTACAAATACAGACTTGACTTACTAAATCGAAATCGTATTCTATCAGCATGAAAAGGGCAACAAAGCCAGACACGGTGTACTTCTCGGCGAAGGGCCAGGTGGTCATTCCGCACCGGCTCCGCAGGGAGTTTGAGATCGAGCAAGGGACGCGCGCCCACGTGGAATCCACCCCGGAGGGCATTCTCATCAAGCCCGTCACCCGCGCCTACATCCGGGGCCTGCGCGGCTCGCTCAGGGGCAGCGGCGTGATGCAGGCGCTCGTCCAGGACCGCAAACGGGAGCGGGAGCTTTGACATGGCCACCAAAGTTCTGGATAGCTGGGCGCTTCTGGCGTTCTTTGAAGACGAACCGGCGGCGGACGAGGTGGAGAAGCTGCTGCAGCAGGCGGCGGACGAAAGGCACAGGCTGCTGATGAGCGTGGTGAACTGGGGCGAGGTCTATTACAACACTATGCGCTCGGTCTCCCGGGAGGCGGCGGAGCAAAACGCCCGGGAAATCGCCGCGCTGCCCATCGACATCATTGGCGTGAGCGACGACCTGGCGCTGGCCAAACAAGCCGCCATCTTCAAGGCCACGCACAAGCTCTCCTACGCCCACTGCTTCGCCGCCGCGCTGGCCAGGCAGAACAATGCCGAACTCGTGACCGGCGACCCGGAGTTCAAGGCGCTGGAGAAGGAGATCAAGGTCCATTGGCTGCCATGAAAGAATCCTGCCAAGACCTGGCCAATCACCAAATCGTGACGCTCGCCGCGTATCTTCTGGGCGGGGACGCCCATAAGGTCGACACGGAGGATATTGCGAAGAAGGCAAACGAACTCGCCCCTGGCAGGTTCACGTGGAGGAAGTACCCGGACCAAATCAGCATCGATGCGGTTCGGAAAGGCCTTTGGGATGCCACGAGAACAGACAAAGGAGGGCTGCTCAAGGGAACGGCAAGAGGGGGATGGATACCCACTGACGCGGGGCGAGCGCGGACGCGTGGGTAGAATCGCAGCGTCCAGCCGGCACGCGCCGCCGCGGGCCGCGAGAATATTTGGTTGATTGCCAGCCACTTACGGCGGCGGGCGAAGATTTTTCTGGACTTCCTGCTACAGATGTATAGGATGTGATTGTACACATGTAGCAGTTTCGCCATGAAAACGCGCATCAGGATTTCCGAGGCCGAATGGGAGGTCATGAACATCGTCTGGAACCAGACCCCCGCGCCCGCCAGTGACATCGTGGAGCGCCTGGAAAAAAGGAAGGGGTGGCACGCGCGCACCACCCGGACCCTGATCGATCGCCTGGTCAGGAAAGGCGTCTTGCGCGCCGAGCTGGAGGGCAAGCGCTATCTCTTCCGGCCCAAGTTCACCAAACAAGAGTGCGTCCAGAAGGAGAGCCGGTCGTTCCAGGAGCGGGTCTTTGGCGGTGAACCGGCCGCCATGCTGATTCACCTGGTCAAGCAGACGGACTTCACGCCCGAAGAGATCAAGGAACTCCAGCGGGTCCTCAAAGAGAAAGCGGAATAAACCATGCCTGCGATGCTGAATGGAGTTGAGCCGGTGGTCACCGGGCTGCTGCGTGTCTCTGGGCAGGCGGCGGTTTTGGTTCTCCTGGTCTTGCTGGTCCAGGCCGCCTGCGGCAGCCGACTGGCGGCGCGGTGGCGCTATGCGTTGTGGCTGCTGGTGGTCGCGCGGCTGCTACTGCCCGTTTCGCTGCCCAGCAGCCTGAGCATCTTTAACCTCACCCGCCTCCGAACCGTCCCCGAGGCGACGAGCGCGGCCGCGCCCTTTGCGGTCCAGTCCAGCCCGGCCAGGGGAGCCGGGCCCCAGCCGGCTCGGCGGCCCTCGGGGGCGGGCTTGGGCCCCAGTGCCAGCCCTGCACTGGGCCAGCCTGTGACAACCGTCCCGCCGGCGCTTGGTGAAAAGGCCCGCCAGGCCATGCTGTCCTGGTGGAATTGGTTCGCGCTGGTGTGGCTGGGTGGGGTCGTGTTGCTGGGCGCGCGCATTGTCTGGCAGAACGTGGCGTTCTATCTGCGCCTGCGCCGGGAGCCGACAGTGACGGAAGCCGAGCCTTGGAGGGTTCTGGAGGATTGCCGGCGGTTGATGGGGGTTCGGCAACGGCCGGCGCTGGTGGAGACGGGGCTGGTGCACAGCCCGGCGCTGTATGGTTTGCTGCGGCTGCGCTTGCTTTTGCCGGCCAAGACCTTGGCGGCGTTGACTGGGAACGAGTCGCGGTACGTGTTTCTGCATGAACTGGCCCATGTGAAGCGCCGGGACATGGTGGTGAACTGGTTCATCACGGTCCTGCAGGTGGCGCATTGGTTCAATCCGCTGGTCTGGCTGGCGTTTCGTCGGATGGTGGCCGACCGTGAATTGGCGGCCGACGCCCTGGCCTTGTCCCGCTTGGAGGTCCGCGAAAACGTGGCCTACGGGAACGCCATCATCAAGCTGCTGCAAAACTTGCTCCGACCAGCCCCGTTGCGGGGCCTGGTTGGAATACTCGAAGACAAGAACCAAATGAAACGGAGGATGCGCATGATCGCAGAATTCAGAAAAACGAACCGCCGGCCGGTGCTGGCGGTGATGGTGTTCGTGAGCCTGGGGCTCATCGGGCTGACGGATGCCCAAGCCAATGCGGACAGGGATTCCCAAACATCAAGGGTTGCTCCCGCGAGCAACGATAACATCGTCATCAAAACCGTGCTGAGCGGTCTGGGCCAGGAAGCCTTGGGAATTCTATCCCCGGATGAAACCAAAGTGGCCTTCGTGGATTGGGACCGGGCAAATACATATCCGGTGGTCATCAAGGACCTCAGGACCGGTGAGTCTAAAGACCTCAGCAAGGGGAGCGCAAGCGAGGAGGAGACAGATTCCTGTGCGGGCGAGATCGTCTGGTCCCCGGACGCGAGCCGTGTGGCCTACACCTGGTATGTTAACGGGTGGCGCCCGGAATTACGGTTGGGAGCGCTGGCGACCGGCGCCGCAAAGGTGCTCAAGCCGTATAGTCCGGACGCAAAGTATATCCCAAGTGATTGGTCACCAGACAGGAAGGGGCTCCTTTGTGTCGTGGAGAAGAAGGACAAGGGTAATGACTTGGCGGTGGTGTCCCTGGAGACCGGGCAAGTTGAGGTCTTGGCTTCATTTCCAGGAACGGCTCCGGCCCACGCCCGGTTTTCGCCCGACGGCCAGCGGGTGGTCTATGAATACACTCAGGGACAAAACCGGGACATTTACCTCATCAAGCTGGCGACCAAACAGGTCACGCGGCTCACGGACTCGCCCGCGGAGGAAGGTAGTCCAGTGTGGTCGCCGGACGGCAAGCACATCCTGTTCAGCAGCAATCGCCGGGGCGAATGGGACCTGGTGGAGATAAACCCGGATCGGCCACTGAGTGAGCCCCGGTTGGTGAAATATGGCTTTGGCGACTATCCGAAGCGGGTGATTCAAAACGCCAAGATCGCCTTTAGCACAAGCTTCGCTAGCCTGGACGTCTATTCCCTGGAGGTGAATAGCGCGACCGGAGAAGCCGCGGGAGAGCCTGTCCGGCTTAGCGGCTCCTTCTATGGCCAGCACCTGAGCCCGGCGTGGTCGCCGGACGGCCGGAGTATTGCCTACGTGCGCCAAGGCAAAAAAGAATGGGTGCTCTGCATCCGGTCAATTGCCGATGGCAGGGAGGAGTGCATCGAGGCGGGAATGTTCCCGGTCAACCGCCTTTTTTGGTCGCCGGACAGCCAGGCCCTCGCGCTTTCACCCCGGCGAAAAGACGGGAAGATGGGGGTCTTCTACTTTCCATTATCGAGCCGGCAGAGCCGGCCAATCGTTCTGTGCCCTGACTTCCGGCCCAAGGGATTCACGCCCGACGGAAAGGAGTTCATAGTGTGGAAGGCCGACAAAAAGGAGAATGTGGCCGTGGATATCGAGAGTGGCAAGGAACGCAAACTCACGCTGCCCGAGGCCGTGGGCCCTTGGAACTATGACCTTTCGCGCGATCAGTCCCGAATAGTCTATGCCGAGAAGGACGCCAACAGTCCCGAGGAGAAACTCGTCGTTGCGGATCGGAATCTGCAGGACAAGAGGGTACTTGCCCGCGCGAAGGGGATTTCCCGGCCTTGTTGGTCTCCCGATGGGACCAAGATTGCCTATCTGTGCAACTATAAAAACGATACTTATGAACTGTGGATCGCGGCCGCAGACGGCCGCGGGCAAACCAAAATCAACCTCGGTTCTCTCAAAATCTTCGGCAACCAGCCCCCGGATTGGTCTCCCGACAGTCGGAAACTCGCGCTGACCCTGGGCGAAGGCGCCGTCGGCGAGATGGGTGTCATAGAGAATCTCTTTGCGAAATTAAAAGGAGAGTGACAGGTCAATAAACCTAAGGGTGAGGGCTGGAATCATGACACTTTGGCAGCATCTCGATTGAGTTTTCCTTGTTGAAGGCCTGGGCCAGCTCACGCCGAGGCTTTTCCAGCTTGCGGCCGGGCCGGCGGCGCCTCCGGCTCACCGCTGGCGCCACCCGCCTGTAGCGCCCCATGCCCGACGGTCCGCCCACCCGGCGCGGCGCCGCCGTCGCGCGCTGCCCCACCCACCACGCCAGGGCCTCCTCCTCCTACGCCCCCTTGGCTAACTCCACCAACCCCGCTTGGCTCAACCCCCAGCGGCTCAAGGCCTCGGGCCAAAGCTCGCTCGGCGGGTTTCCCCGGCTCAGACCGAGGCCGGTCTGTCGGAGGCGCGAAGATAGCGGCGACACCTGATAATGACGGCTTTTGGGAAGACATGAAACTGCGGTTTCCGCTGTTCCAATCGCTCATAGAGGTTCGCGATTCCCTGCTGAAAGGCCCGCTCGGCTTGGTCGCCTTCGGCTGAGAACGGGTCAGGGGGCGTGCGCGAACCTGTCATAGAGCCGGGCCAGACCTGTAATTTGCCCGGCGGAGATGGTTTCTACGAGTGCATCTGCCGGAGGCATTGGCATTTGTTCCTCAAGTCGAGCACCCGGTCATAAAAAAAGTCCGCTCCGGAGTCAGGGTGGGAAAGCCTTAACGAGTTGAGCCGCTTGGCGAATTCATCGCATTGAGAAACCATCGTGCCCCACCATCCCGCGATTCTCTCCAGGTCCTCCTCCCGGCGCACGATCTGGACCACGACTTTGTAGATGGTCAGCAGTTCCGCCTCCAGCCGGAACGCGGCTTGATTGAACGAGAGGCAAAGGTCTTTCGGCAAAGACGCCACTTCCTGGTCAAATTGGGCCAGCGTTGATTCGGCCAGTTGCCTGACATCCGATTCGCCTAAACATTCTGTCATCTTCAAACAAGCCTACTCTAGAAGCCCGCGCCTGTAAAGCTCACGAGACGCCCCTAAGGATTCATGCAAAAACAAGTTCCGAAGGCGGGGCGTAATTCCAGCATTATTCTCTGGCACCCCTCCGGGGTGCGACCACCAGGGGGCGCTCTGCCCGGTGGTCGTTCTTCCCTGTCGCCCCAGAACGACCACCGGCTACTTTCTGCCAACCTTTCGGGTTGGAAAGCCAGAGGGCGCCCTGCCCGGTGGTCGTTCTTCCTTGTCGCCCCGGAACGACCACCGGCTACTTTCTACCACCCCTCGGGGGTGCGACCGCCAGAGGGCGCCCTGCCGGGGCGATAATTCTGTTTGCAGAGCGATTTGGGGCAGAGGATATTCGGGGTGAGAATGCGCCTGGCAACGGTTTGCGGGTTGGCCGGTGGCCGCGGCCGGCGGAAGCAAGAGGCACGGAGCGAGTGCGCGGACGAGGAAGCGAGCGGCGGGAGAACGGACGTTTGAGGCGGAGTGATGTTATGAAAGTGGCCCAGCACGGCGCGGCAGCGGTGGAGGCTGGAGGCGGGAGGCGGAGGCCCGGGGCCTTCAGAGCAAACCGCGGAATACGCAGAATACGCGGAATCTTGCCGCATCCTGGAGGCTGGAGGCGGGGGGCGGGGGGCGGGAGGCGGGGAGGGTGTCTGGCGGGGGCAGGACTGGAGATCCTACTGATGTGCTGGCTGGCGGGCGCGGCCCGGGGGGCCGATTGGCCGATGTTCCGGGGCGGGCCGGCGCTGACGGGCGTGGCCGGCGGGAGTTTGCGGGCGCCGATGGAGTTGCTTTGGAGCTTCAAGACCGAAGGGCCGGTCAAGTCGTCCGCGGCGGTCGCCCAGGGCCGTGTGTTCATTGGCTCGGATGACGGTAACGTCTATGCCTTGAACCTCGCGGACGGCCAGAAGGCCTGGGTGTTCAAGACGGGCGGCGCGGTGGAATCCTCTCCGCTCGTGGTCGAGGGCCGGGTGTTTGTCGGCTCAAGTGACAACTTTCTCTACGCCCTGGAGGCGGCGAGCGGCAAGCCGGTGTGGAAATACGAGACGGGCGACAAAATCCTGGGCGCGCCTAACTGGGTAAAGTCCGGCAGCCGGACGCTGGTGCTGGCGGGGAGCTACGATTTCAAGTTGCACGCTGTCGAGGCTGGGAGCGGCAAGGCGGCCTGGACCTGCGAGACGGGCAATTATATCAACGGCGCGCCGGCGGTGGCCGACGGCCAGGGGGTCTTTGGCGGGTGCGACGGGCTGCTGCACGTGATTGGGTTGGCGGACGGCAGACAGTTGAACCAGGTCGAGGCCGGGGCCTACATCGCCGGTTCCGTGGCCCTGGCGGGGGGGCGCGCCTACTTCGGCCAGTTTGAAAACGAGTTCCTCTGTGTCGATGTGAAAGCGGGGAAAAAGGCCTGGACCTTTCACGACCGCAATTTCCCGTATTATTCTTCGCCGGCGGTGACGGCGGAGCAAGTGGTGTTCGGGGGGCGGGACAAGCTGCTGCACTGCGTGAAACGGGCGGACGGCGCGCCGGTGTGGAGTTTCGCCACGCGCGGCAAGGTCGATAGTTCGCCGGCGGTTTGCGGCGACAAAGTGGTGGTGGGCTCGGACGACGGGCGGCTGTATGTCGTGTCGCTGGACCAGGGCAAACAAGTCTGGATGTATGAGCTCGGCCAGCCGATTGAGGGTTCGCCGGCGGTGGCGGAAGGCAAAGTGGTCATCGGCGGCGACGATGGGAGGGTGTATTGTTTCGGGGCGAAGTGAAGTTTAGCGGGGAGCTCCGATGTTTTTTTTAACGCGCGTTGGGACCATGAACCGGCTGATTCGCGGGCGAGAAGCCCGGGTGGCAGGCTCCCGATTCCGAATCGGGACCCCACTGGCAGGCGGGACGCCTGCCCCACTACCTGCCGGTTCATGGAAAGAGGCTTTGCGCGCAGGGAGGAAAAAGCGTCGCGGATTACGTGGATTTTGACAGATAGTAATATAGCGAATGCACTTTATCCAACTCACCCCCGGCGCGGGGCGGATGTATTGCGGGAATTGTTTGCGCGATAACGCGCTGGTGGGAGCTTTGCGCGAGCTGGGCCACGAGGCGATCCTGGCGCCGCTTTATCTGCCGCTGACCCTGGATGAAAGCGACCAAAGCAGCGGCGCGCCGATTTTCCTCGGCGGGATCAACGTCTATCTCGAACAGAAATTCGCGCTCTTTCGGGCCGCGCCCGGCTGGCTGCGCCGCCGGCTGGCTTCGCCGCGGCTCTTGCGCTGGGCGGCCGGACGGGCGGCCAGGACCCGGGCGGAGGATTTGGGGGAGCTGACGCTCTCGATGCTGCGCGGGGAAGAGGGCCGCCAGGCGCGGGAAGTCGAGGACCTCACCGCCTGGCTGAGGACACAGCCCAAAGCGGATGCGATTTGCCTGTCCAACGCGCTGCTGATTGGCCTGGCGCGGCGGCTGAAATTGGACCTGGGCGCGCCGGTGGTGTGCATGTTGCAGGGGGAGGACACCTTTTTGGACGCCTTGCCCGAGTCTCACCGCGCGGTGTGCTGGCAAACGCTGGCCCAGCGGGCCGCCGATGTCGACTTGTGGGTCGCCCCCAGCCGGTATTTTGCCGAGCGGATGCGTGAGCGCCTGGGCCTGCCCGCCGAGCGAGTCAGGGTGGTCTATAACGGAATCCGGCTGGAAGGTTATGGGGAAAGGGCAGGCTCGAGGCGCGAGGGGCCAAGGGGGAGTGCCGAGGGTCGAGGGCCGAGTGGAGAAAAGGGAGCAGGGGCAAGCGACGCGGCAGCTCGCGCGGCACCGGTGCTCGGCTTTTTCGCGCGGATGTGCCGTGAAAAGGGGCTCGACCTGCTGGTTGAAGCTTATCTCCTTGTGCGGCAGGGCGGGCGGGTCAAAGACCTGAAATTGCGGGTGGGCGGCAGTTGCGGCCCGGCGGATGCGCCGCTGGTCCATGGGTTGGGTGAGCGTTTGCGAGCCGCCGGCCTGGCGGGCGAGTTCGAGTTTTGCCCAAACGTGAGCCGGGCGGAAAAATGCGCTTTCCTGCAGTCGCTTTCGGTCTTTTCCGTGCCGGCCCGTTACGGGGAGGCTTTCGGGTTGTATGTGCTGGAGGCGCTGGCGGCGGGCGTGCCGGTGGTGCAACCCCGGACCGGCGCCTTTCCCGAGTTGCTCGAGGCGACCGGCGGCGGGGTGTTATGCGAGCCTGGCGACGCCCGGAGCCTGGCTGAGGCCCTTGAGTCATTGCTGCTGGCGCCCGGCCAGGCGCGCGCGCTGGGGGAGCAGGGGCGCAAGGCCGTGTTTGAGAATTTCAGCGCGCGAAAAATGGCCCAAGGGATGATTGAAGTCGTGGAAGCGGGGAAGCGGGGAAGCGTGGAAAGGCGTTGACATCGTGCGCTAATCCGGTAGCCTCGCCGGCATTATGAGATTCGGAATAAACACGTTTCTTTTCACTTCCCCCTTCACCAACCAAAGCACGAAGCTGTTCAGACAATTCAAGCAATGGGGCTTCGATACCGTGGAAATTCCGATCGAGGACCCGTCGCACATCGATGCGGCGCAGGTGAAGAGTGAGTTGGACAAGCAGGGGCTGGCCTGCGGCTCGGTCTGCGCCTGCCTGGGGCCGGACCGCGATTTGCGCGGCACACCCCGGCAGCAGCAGGACTGCCTGGCTTACTTGACCCGGCTGCTCGACCAGATGATCGTGCTCGGCTGCCCCTCGCTCGTGGGGCCGGTCTATTCTTCGGTGGGCCGCGCCGAGGCGGTGCCCCCGGCCGAATACAAGCGGCAGTGGAAGACCGTGGTGAGGAATCTCAAGAAGCTCTGCCAGCTCGCGGAGAAGCGCGGCCGGCAAATCTGCATGGAACCTCTCAACCGGTTCGAAACCGACTTCATCAACACCTGCGACCAGGCCCTGCAAATGCTCAAGGACGTCGGCTCGCCAGCCCTGAAGCTGCACCTGGACACCTTCCACATGAACATCGAGGAAAAATTCCAGGCCGTGGCCATCCGGCAGGCGGGCCGGCGCCTGGGCCACTTCCATGCCTGCGGCAGCGACCGGGGCACGCCGGGCAACGACCACATCGATTGGCCCTCGATTGCCACGGCCCTCAAAGACATCGGCTACGCGGGCGACGTGGTCATCGAGTCCTTTACGACGGACGTCAAAGTCATCGCGCGGGCGGCGGCCATCTGGCGCCGGATCGAGCCGACCCGCGACGAGATCGCCGTGAAAGGACTGAAGTTCTTGCACAAGACCCTGGCGGCGGGAGTTTGAGAATTAGCGCCTGGCGATGAACAAGATCGGTGGCGCAGGCGTCGAAAACTGGCAGTCAAACGTGTAATCTGAATTATGAGCATGAAAGTATTGCGCGCGCTGACAATCAGCGCGAGCCTTTTCGCACTGGCGGTTCCGGTGTCCGCTCAGGACGCCGAGAGCGGTTTCGAGAGCATTTTCAACGGCAAAGACCTCGCCGGCTGGGAGGGCAATCCCAAACTCTGGTCCGTCAAGGACGGCGCCATCACCGGGCAGACGACCGCCGAAAACCCGGCGCCGGGAAACACCTTCCTGGTATGGACCAACGGCACGGTGGGCGATTTCGAACTGCGCTGCTCATTCAGACTCGTGCCGGGTGACAATCAGGGGTTTGCCAACTCCGGCATCCAGTATCGCAGCAAGCTCTTCAACGCGAAAAACTGGGTGGTGGGCGGCTACCAGGCGGACATGGACGCGGGCCCGACCACCACGGGCACCCTATACGAGGAGCGCGGCCAGCGGGGGGTCATGGCCGAGCGCGGGGAGAAAGTCGTTTGGACCAAAGAGGGCAAGAAACAAGTCGTCGGCTCGGTGGGCGATGCCGCCGAAATCAAGGCCGCCATCAAGCAGGGGGACTGGAATGATTACGTTATTATCGCCGAAGGCAATCACCTCCGGCAGTTCATCAACGGCAAACAGACGGTGGACGTGACCGACGAGGACGAGGCCAAGCGAGCCCTGAGCGGCATCCTGGCCGTCCAACTGCACGCCGGCCCGCCCATGATGGTGCAGTTCAAGAATATCCGTATTAAGAGGCTGTAGCCGGGAATTGGGCGCGTGATGAAAGTGTTTCTGAGTTATTCCGCCGGGGATGCCAGTTTGGCGCGCAAGATTGCCAGCGGGTTGCGACGGGAAGGATTGGCCGTCTGGCTCCCTGAGGAGGAGATCCTACCGGGCGACAACTGGGCCGAGCGGATCTCGCAGGCCCTCAATGAGTGTGATGCGATGGTGGCGCTGCTCACCCAAGACACCCCCAAGTCGGGGAACGTGCAGTGGGACATCGGCTATGCCCTGGGCAACAAAGCTTATCGCCACCGCGTGGTCCCTGTCCTGGTTGGCAGAGAGGATCAAGTTTCATTGCAGGTTGTGCCTTGGATTCTCTCGGAGCGCTCTCGCGTCGTGCGGCTCACCCAACCCGACCAACCCGACGAGACGGTCCGGGAGATCGCGGAAACACTGGCGGCTGCCGCGTAAATGCTCGAGCCCCCCATCTCATGTTCCCCAGGGAAGTCTTCCTGTCTCATGTATCGAAAGACCGAGATTTTGCTGGCCGGCTGGCGGAGGAGTTGCGCCGGCACGGGGTGCCGGTTTGGTATAGCCCGACCAATATCCTCGGGGCGCAGCAGTGGCATGACGAGATCGGAGCGGCGCTCAAGCGCTGTGACTGGTTTTTGGTTCTGCTTTCGGAAAGCGCGGTGCGCTCCTTCTGGGTCAAGCGAGAGCTATGTTACGCTCTGCAGCAGCGGCGCTACCTTAACCGCATCACACCGGTTCTCCTGCAACCGTGCGACTTCGAGCAACTTTCCTGGACGCTCTCGGCCTCCCAATTTATTGACTTCTCGGCTGGATTCGAGAACGGATGTCGAGCTCTGTTGCGCGTCTGGGGACTGGGATGGAAGCCTTTATGAAACTCGCTTATTCATTGGTCACATTTGCGTGCATTGCCTTCGCCGCGACGCTCTCGGCCGCGGAGACGAAAAAGATCGTTTTCATTGCCGGGCCGCCGAGCCACGGGCCGGGGGACCACGAACACCGGGCCGGTTGTTTGCTGCTGAAGTCGTGCCTGGACCAGGTGCCGGGCGTGACGGCGGAGGTCTATAGCAATGGCTGGCCGGAGAACGCGGGGGCGGCGTTTGCCGGCGCCGCGACCATCGTCGTGTATAGCGACGGCGGGGGCGGTCATCCGCTGCTCCAGGGAGACCGTCTGAAGGTGGTGGGCGATTTGATGAAGCAGGGCGTCGGCCTGGCCCTCATTCATTATGCGGTCGAGGCCACCAAGGAACGGGGCGAGCAGGAATTCCTCGACTGGATTGGCGGTTGTTTTGAAACCGATTGGTCGGTCAACCCGACGTTTAAGGCGGACTTCCAGACCTTGCCGACCCACGTCGCCGTGCGGGGCGTCAAACCGTTCCAAATGACCGACGAATGGTACTTCCACCTGCGTTTCCGGGAGGGGGCGCCAGGGGTGAGGCCCATTCTGAGCGCGGTGGCGCCGGAGAGCACGATGAGCCGGCCGGATGGTCCGCACGAGGGCAACCCGGCGGTGCGCGAGTCAGTCAAGCGCGGGGAGCCGCAAACGGTCGCCTGGGTCTATCGCCGCCCGGATGGCGGGCGCGGGTTCGGCTTCACTGGCGGCCACTTCCATAAGAACTGGGGCAACGACGATTTCCGGAAGGTGGTGCTCAACGCCATTCTCTGGACGGCCAAGGCCAATGTCCCGGCCAATGGGGTCGAGGCGGCGGTGAGCGAGGAAGACCTGAAGAAGAACCTGGATGCGAAGGGGCGTTAAACGGTAATTGACCTTCGCCTCAGAGACGGTTGAGGACATCGAGCAACTGTCTGAGCCTCCCATAGTCGCGCCGGTTGAAACCGAAGGCGATGCGCGGCAGGGCCACGTTGTCGCCGTCGGCCAGTTCGTCGGGTGTGGCTTCGATGCGCTTGATTTCGGGGCCGATGATGATGTCGGCAAAATCCTCGTTCAGGGCCTGGAGGGCGGAGTCGGCGGGGGGATGCTTGAGGCGGATGACGAAGAGGTCTTTGACAAAGCGGCTGGAGTGGAAATTGCGGTAGAAGCGGGTGATGAGCTTGACTGCCTGGTCGGCGTCGTCGGTGATTTGGTAGAGGTTCAGGTCGTCGGGCGAAATCAACTGGTCGCGCAGCAAGTGTTCGCGCACGTGTTTGTCCCAGGTTCTCCAATAGGCGCCGCCCGGCCGGTCGAGCAGGACCAGGGGCATCAATTGGCTCTTGCCGGTTTGCATGAGGGTCAGCGCCTCGTAGCCTTCGTCCATGGTGCCGAAGCCGCCGGGAAACAGCGCGATGGCGTCCGAGTGCCGGATGAAGATCAGTTTGCGGGTGAAGAAGTATTTGAAAGTGACCAGCTTCTTGTCCTCGCGAATGATCGGGTTGGCGGCCTGTTCCCAGGGCAGGCGGATGTTGACGCCGAAGCTTTTTTCCGGTCCGGCTCCTTCGTGGCCGGCCTGCATGATGCCGGGGCCGGCGCCGGTGATGACCATGAAGCCGGCCTGGGCGATTTTGCGGCCGAATTCCACGGCCTGCTGGTACTCGGGGCGCGTCGGTTGGGTGCGGGCGGAACCGAAGATGGTGACCTTGCGCACGTGGGCATAGGGAGCAAAGAGCCTGAAGGCATAACGCAACTCCCGCATGGCGGTTTGAATCACCCGCACGTCGCCGCTGTCCCGCACGTGCCCCAAGAGTTTGAGCGCGTTCTCGATGATGTCGGCCACGCTTTCCTGGTTGAACCCGCCGCCCTTGTAGTCGATGAGTTCCTGAATTCGCCGCTTCAACTCGGCATCCGCCGGCGGTTTCCGGGTCTTGATCATAGCGGTCCAGCATAACCGCCGGCGGCCCAAAAGCAATGGCTCGGCAAGGTCAGGCAGACCTCAATTGAATTCCCATTCAATGGCCGTGGCGGAAAGACCCGGCAAGGTGATCTTGTCTGGCGCCGGCGCGAGCGGCACGGTCCTCACCCGCTCGGGGGCATTCCAGTGATTGCGCACGTCGGGTTGGCCGGCATTGAGCGTGTCGCACACCGCCTCGGCCTTCACCGAGCGGAGCGCGCCGCCGAAGCCCTCGAACCCGGCTGAGAACTCGACCGGTTCGGGCTGGGCATTGACCGCGAAAAGGGCTACGGATTTCCTGTCCTCCGAAGAGCAGGCGAAAATGTCCACCCGGTCGCTAAATTGCTCCGGCCACAAGGGGATCGGTTTGGCATGGCGCGAGTACAAATCGAGCACATAAAAGCTGGGGCGTTTGAGCAGGCCTGAACCAGAGGGCGCCGTCTCGATGATCGCGCCGCAGAAGCTGTTGGCCAGGTTCGACCGGCAGGCCATTTCCACTTTGTCCGAATGGCGCATGAGGAGATTGAGGTAGCGGGCATTCATCAAGGCCGCCTGGAGGGTCGCCTGTTTGGCCCGGCCCAATCCCCAGGAACCGGCGTCAATATTCCATTCCGTGACCCCCATCTTGATGTGCGAACAGCCAGGCGTGTGGTCGAGCATCGCCGCGATGTGAATGAAATCGCGCTCACACTCCCCCAGATCGGTCGTATAATGGTGGGGACATACATAAGCAATGTCCTTGCCCACCCGGTCGAGCAGTTTCTGGCCGGGAAAAGAGGTCATGAGCAACACGCTGGGGTCCGCCTTTTTCATCAGTTGGATGAAGGCCGGGAATTGGTCGAGGTATGTTTGATTGTCCGGGTCGATCTCATTGCCGATCTGCCAGTATTTGACGTGGTAAGGCGCTGGCTGGCCATTGGCGGCCCGCTTGGCGCCCCAGGTCGAACCGGCAGCCCCATTGCAGTATTCCACCAGGTCGGCGGCGCTTTGGGGGCCGTCGGCAAAGCTGACACAGATCAGAGGCTCAACCCCGGTCAGCTCGCAGAACTGGCAAAACTCATCCATGCCAACGTCGTTGGGGTCGATCCTTCCCCAATTCTCATTGCGCCAGGGGGTGCGCAAATCGCGGTCGCCGATTCCGAGCTTCCAGCGGTAGTGCCCAGGGTCCACGCTGGAGCCGCCCCAGCGGATCACCGCCGGATGGACGGCTTTGACGACCTCCACCGCGTCGCGCCGCCAGCCCTTCATATTGTCTTTGGGCATGAGCGAAAGTTTGTCCGCCCAGAGCCGGCCTTGCCCCTGGGCGCGCAGTTCGAAAACCGCGCGGTCGGTTTCGCCCCGCGAGGTCATTTCCAGGGCGTACTTTCGCCAGGGCGACGAGAGCGCCGGGAGGTCCGCTGAAGCCAAGGTCATCCAATCGCCGGTGGGCAGCAGGCACTTGAGCAGCACGCTGGCCTTGAGCCCAGTGTCCGCGCGCAGATAGCCCGAAAAGCCATAGTTCATCCCCTTCCTTGCCGCCAGGCCCGACTGCGTCAAACTGGCCGGCTGCGGGCCGGCGGTGAGTTTGGCGCTGCGGGCGCCATTGAAGGGGTCCTCGCTATCGATGGCCCAGGTGGCATTGGTGTCCCATTGGCGGTCGCAAATATCCAGGGAGCCATCGTAATAACACCAGTTCGCGGGCGGAATGACGCCTTCAAAGGAGCGATCATTGAGCAGTTCAGCCCATAGGCCCGGCGCCAGGTCATCGAGCAACTCGATGAAGTTGCCGAACAACTTGGGACTGATCCTCCCCGCGTGCAGGGGCTGGGCATGGATAATGGTGCTGGCTTTGGGCGTTTGGGCGAGGGCGGGAAAGGCCATCCCTGCGGCCACCAGTACAAGAGCGAAGGGGCTCTGCATGGCTATGATTCTTGGAGGCTCTTGAATCAGATGCCAGCTCAAAATGAAGATGGTCTGGAACTTAACGCGGCGGAGCCGCAACCAAGAGCGAAGCGTCAATTCCTCAGTGGGAAGAGCAACGTGGGCCTCTCCCCGCCGCGTTAAAAGTGGAAATAACTGAAAAAAACGCTGGCGCGCGCGTGGAAACGGGCAGGAACCGGTTCCTGGCCGGGCGCGTAGCGAAGCGGCGCTGTCAGTTTGGCATTCACCGGGCGCTGGTTATAGCGCGTTTTGGGTGTAGATGGCGATGGCTTGTTCGGCCGAGGCGCCTTCCAGCACGATGGCTCGGATGGCCTGGAGGGCCGCGGCTGGCCGTTGGCAGCCCCAAACGCGGCGGCCAATGACCGCGCCACTGGCGCCATGCGTCATAGCCTCAGACAACTGGCGGAAAATGGCCAACTCATCGGAGCTTTTGGGACCGCCGGCCATGAGCACGGGCAGGTGGCCGGTCGCCACCGCCTGCGCATATCCCGCCGGGTCTCCGTTATAGACCGTCTTCACCACATCGCAACCGTATTCCAGGCCCAGGCGGATGGCCAGGGCCAGGTCGCCGGAGGTCGGCATCGTCTGGGCCGGGTTGGGATAGGAGACCCGGGGGATGATCTCGCCGCAGAGGGGCAAGCCAATCCGTTCGCACTCGGCGGAGACCGCCGCCAGCTTCTTGAGCAGTTCGGACTCGACCCGGGCGTCGCCGATGCCGAGGTAACAGTTGACCACGACCATGTCCGCTCCCAACGCCGCCGCTTGCTCGGTATGATGGAGGAGGTGCATGATGGTATCCGGCCCGCCAAGCTGCGTGAGCGGGGCGTCGAGGCGCATAATGACACCCAGGTCGCCCACCTCCTCGAGCGCCTGGCGCAAGGCGCCGGCGGTCAAGAGGACGGCGGTGGCGCCGCCATGCCGCGCCAAGGCGAGCAGGCTGGCCGGGCTCTCCGTGCCCGGTTGCGGCCCGAAATAGACGGGATGGTCCAGCGGCAGCACCAGGGCCTTGCCGTTGCGGAAGACTCGCCGCATTCTCAGTCGCTTGCCCATGTTGGTCGCGATCATAGATGTCTTTCTACTCGAGGCTTGTGCGGTTGGCCAATGTTAAATCGCCTCGGGCCTGGCCCGGCTGTTTCACACCTGGTCGCGACCGTGAAGTGGCCGCGGTTGCTGTGGCCAGATGGATGAGTTCCCGCTCAGTGCCGGCGCGGCTCGGGCGCGAGAGCACTTTGACCATCCGGCAGATAGCGCAACGGCTTGGGAAGGTGGAAAAGCCTGAACAAGAAGCTTTAGCTGCGCAGCAAAGCTAAGGAGCCCCGAAAACAATGGAAGTTTATTGTTTGACCCCCTTTTTTGGCGAAAAAGCTTGTGCCAGGGCCGCATGCTAAGCACTATTCCGGTCCGTGGGCAATGCAGCTCAACCGGTGGGGATTCCTGGTGGCCGGTGGCGCCCCCGATGGCGCCGCAGCGGCGACCGTGAGATCACGAGCGCGGGATTTTACGGCCAGGCGGGCGCTAACTGGCTCGCCACACGGAGAATCTCAAGAAAAGGGAACTGCCCTTCCGCTGCGTGAACCTTGATGACCGCCACTGAATTCCCATGACGCCAGAACTCACCCAGCGACTGAGAATCGGCCCGACAGTCCTCCTCCTGGGGCAAGACTACCTCGGCTCCGGCAGAGCCTCGAACCCGTTTCTCCATCTCCTCAAACAGCGGTACCCGGACCTCCCCGGGAATGCCGGCTCCCTCAACGACTACCTCCCCAAGCTGGCCACCGAAGACAAGTCCGCCATCTTGGCGTGGTTGCACCGACGCAGTCAAAAAATCCCCATCAACGAATCCCTCGCAGTGGTAAGCGAGTTCCCTTGGAACCACGTTTACGCGTCGGCCATCGATGAGGTATGGGTGAGAGCCTTCGCCAAGAGTTGGAGATCCCTCTACTCCATATTCAGCGAAAGAAGCTGGCCGCAGGACATGCGCGACCGTCACCGACTGTGCTCCACCTTCCTCTTTGGCTGTGTCGATAAGGAAGACGCGGACAGCCGCATTCCCCGTGAAGAGTTCGAGCTCGATGGCCGCCGTCAGATAGCGGTTTCTCTCCTCCGCCGCCTCCCGGACATCCTCACCCCAAGAGGCGTACTCCTCATTGAGGGGTGGAACCCAAAGAACGACTGGCTTTTGTCCAGGGATCTCTCCCCCGTCCTCAACCTTCTCGGCCCCTCCCAAGTCCTTCTGTTCGCCGCATCACCCGAGACCCGGTCTGATGCGCGTCTTGCCCGCCTGCAGAGCGCCGGCATCCTGTCCTTCGTCGACCAATCCCTAGCAGAAACCCTAACCGCTGCCTGCTCCGCCGGCGCTTTGTCACTGGGAGATCCTGGCGCCCTTTTGCCTAATGGCCGCCAAATCACGATAAACAGCCAGCTAGCCTTCATACCAAAAGACGTCTTTTTGCAGGTCGAACCCTTCGCCCTCATCCTCGACGACAATCTGACCCTGCCCCCGCGTTCGCTCTCAAACGAGAACGAATACTTCGATTACCTCCGCTTCCTTGAAGCGCCCGTGAGGCTGAGAAACTGGGAGCCCTATGCGCGAGGCTTTCCCTTCCAGAGAGACTTCTTCTTCACCCTTTCAGGGCAGGCCGAAAAGTTGCTCACCAACCCCCAGTCCAATCGGGGTCCAATCCTCCTGCACGGCGAGACAGGGACAGGAAAGACTGTCGCCCTTGCCGACCTCGCCTACCGAGCCGCGTCAAAAGCCCAGTTCCCGGTGGTCTTCATTGAGAGATCCAGCAAGAGCATAGAGAGCGCAGGATGGCGTAACCTGGACCGCTTCCTGAACTGGGCCGAGGACGCGGGGGCCGAGGCCTCATTGGTCGTGTGGGACGGAATGCGCCAGGTCGAGGACTACACCCAGCTATGGAGCCGACTCGCCGACCGGGGGCGCAAAGCGGTTGTTGTCGGAAGCACGTACCTCATTCCCAGCCGACAGCGACCAAAGTCGTCCATTGAAGCTGGCCGCCTGTTCAACCCGCAAGAGAGAGCCCGATTTCTTGAGTACCTCGAAAAGCGTGCACCCGAGGTCGCTGGCTGGATCAAAGAAAAGAAATCGCAGATAGACGAGGCCTACCTCGTAGCGCTTTACCGCCTGCTGCCTCCCGCCCGTCCTTCCATCCGCGTCGGCGTGGTAGAAGAGTTTCGAACCGATCAACAAACCGTCCTTCAGCGGATCAAAAATCTCCCCGAAGATGCCACCGGCTTCAATACCCTCGAAGCTGCCCTCAAGGCGACCGGCAAGCTCACGCTCCCTGCCGGGACATCCGAGGGCGGCGACCAACAGGCGTGGGCAGCCACGTCCAACATCTACGGGGAAACGATAAACACCGTCCAGAAACTCTTCGCCTTGGTCATGACCGCCGGCCGCTACGGCTGCCGCATGCCAATAGAGCTCTTGCTCGCGGCGTTAGCCCAGCCTGTCAGCGCAAGGCTAATCGAAGCCTTGAAAACAAACGTGGTCGTTTGGCACGAGGCCGCCAACGGGGATCTCTTCCTCGAGCCCCGGCAACCACTGGAAGCCCAGATCTACATTGAGAGCCTCTTTGGCGGACGCCCAGAGGCAGAGGCTGATCTGATATGTAACATGATCGCAGCTCTGCCCCGACCCAGCAGTTCTGTCGGCGCTGATACCTCGATCGACTTCATCCTCGAATTGCTTCAGCTAATAGGCCCCAACTCCACCATGCCAGCCTACAGCAGACGCTTCAAGCGCTGCACGCTCCGCTTTGCGAAAGCCCTTAGGCAGGCCAGAGAGGAAAGAAGCGTCATCTCTCCTAGCCTCATGCTCCAGGAAGCTACCCTGTATCGAGAGAGCGTCCGCGGTTCGGAAGACACCCTCCTCGTAGACGAGAAAATCCGCATGCTGCAAGACGCCGCAGCCGTGCTTGAGCAGGCCCTCGAAATCGCGAACATCTCGCAATGGCAGCGTTCTGTTATCAGCGAGGAGCTCACGGCCTGCCTAGGGACCCTCATTAATTCGGAAATGCCCGCTGCTCCAAAGGAACGGATTCGGGCGCTCTACGTCTCGGCCAAGGACGCCTTCCGAAAGGCCCGCTCCGCTGACCCGGGCAACGTCCACGCCACCGTCACACTCGGCTGGATCACGCGGCCCATTATCGAGCACAACATGTTCACGGCCGACGAACAAACGGAAATCACCGCCGACCTCGTGTCGCTTTTTGACGAAACTGAGGAGATTCCTATGGACTTCAGGCAGCAGGAGTACTACCTGCGCGAGCGGACGAAGGTGATGGACCTCCTCGGCAACACCCGGCTCTCCAACGAGGCCTTTGATAAGCTCTGTGCCATCGGCTCCAAAGCAGGATACTACCTCCGAGCGCGCTCCCTCTTCTCCGAAATCCCTGAAGGTCCACTCCCACCTGACCTGGCGGCTAACCTGAACAGTGCCCTGCATTACCTACAGGACAACTGGAACCACATCGAGACCGACCCCAAATGTCTCAACCTCTTCTTTACGCTCTGGTGGAGAATCCTGGTTGGCAAGAGGCCGTTCGAAGACGAGCGGCAGCTCTTGCCCTTCACCGACCCCCAGTGGGAACAATGCCACGACCTGGTCGACCGCTTGTACCACCTTGCGGGTTCGGAGCCCCGGCCGACGGTTCGCTTCCTCCGGGCCCTGTCCAAGTTTCACATCGGCCAACTTGATGCCAGCCACCAGGAATTCAGGCAGCTCGCCAATGACAACACGCTCTCTGCCGGCGGCCGTCGCCTGCGCAAGCTGTTCATGGCGTCCAAAGAAGGCAAAGCCATGGAGTTCGACGGGCAAGTCCAACACGACCTTGCCGAACACGAGTTGGGCAGGATCTGGGTCAATCAGCTCCGGTCCCCTGTCGCCGTACTGCCAAGGGACTTCGATAAAAAGCAATTGCGGAAGGGCGACACCCTCACCGATTTCCACATAGCATTCTCCTTCGCCGGAGCAATCGCTCAGCCGGCCCACTTTCTGCGCAACCGGTAAAATGCCGCCCCCCATGCACACGAGTTCAGCACCGGAGCCCGCCTCTTACGTCGCAGAGATCAACGAATCAGCAAGGCGTGCGACCGGCGCAACCTCTGAATTCTTCCACGCTTGCTCCCTTCAGCGCTCCCGATCGGACTGTGCTGAACTGCGTTTTTTGCGCAGCGTCCTGTTCTACCACTCCCTGCTCTCCGAGTGCGGAGCCAAGCCCGTCCGCTTCTGCGTGAACCAATCGCAGTTCAAGCCACTGCTCGCCATCGACGCCGTGGCCGCCCTTCAGATCATTTACGCCCTGAGAACCCAAGCTGCTCATTCTCTCGAACAAGGTTCGAACGGGGGTCAATTGCAGTCTGCCGCCCGCTCCTGGTTTCGCCAGCACACTCGGAGCGACTTCCCTCCCGACGAAAATCACTGGCGCACATGCGTCCAGGCCGTAGAGCAAATGGGCTGCTCAATCTTGGAAGCGATCAAACGATTCCTCCAAACGATCGAGACCGATCCGGAAATGGATGCAATGAGAAACGAGCTTCGCCAAACGATCGAAGGTGGTCTCAGCCGGATGGACATTGAGGCGGTCGCGGCCCAGGTGCTCGCCGAACAAGCTCGCGAGGACCTTAGTCCTGGGAAATTCTCCGACCGCTACTTCTTCGAATGGTACAGTACCTTAAAACTGAAGTCAGAAAGGACCGATCTACTCCTCGATGCGCGCAAGCTCATCGAGACGACCCTCTCTCAGATCCCAGAGCCCCCGCCAGTGACTGCCAAGCAGATCATGGACACACTGGGAGTCCCACAAGGCCCCATGGTTGGCGAGTTGGTGCGCGAACGAGATCGCCTCTTCAAGGCAGGCACCAGGAATCCCCAGGAACTGCTCGACAAGCTCGCCGTCTTCCACACAGCCCTCACATCTCCCGCCCCAAATAGGCCAGCGTCGTGAACAGCTTAGAAGGAGAGCGCGACTGATGTAGTGCTGAACACCTTGCGGTTGCACTCAGCCCCTTGAAATCGCTGGCCGATTGGTTGCACCCCTCACCGCCGATTCGCCCCGGCGCGGAATGCTGTTTGGAAATCCTCAAAGATGCGGTAGAACACTCTTCCCGGGGCGGCTGCGACCGTCCTGGAAGGTCAGTGAGACGCCAGCAGAGAAGGGGTCAAAGCATAAGGGGTGGCGCGTGCTGGCAGGAGGACACTCATGGCGCGGCAACTACGAGTTGAATATCCGGGAGGCATTTGCCACATCATGAGCCGGGGAGAGCGCAGGGAGGACATCTGAGAGGATGACGCGAGCCGGGCCGTTAAGTGGAAATGACTGAAAATAACTGAAAAAAAACCTGGCGGAGCGCCTGGAAACGGGCGGGAACCGGCTCCTGGCCGGGTGCGAACCGAGGCGGCGCTGTCAGTTTGGCATTCACCGCGTGCTCGTTATAGCGCGTCTTGGGCTTGATGCCAAATGCTCCATTGGCTGCATTGCCTGTATTGGCTGTATTGGCATTTTTGCGGTCTCTTTGCCCCCGCGGTCGCAAGGAACAAGCGCCCCTTGCGCGGAAAGTCGAGCGATGGTCTGGGCTTTCAGCCCTCAGCGGGGCTGCCGCGTTGGCAGGGCGGCGCAGGTGCGGCCGCGTCAGTTGGGCTTCAATTCCAGGCAGACGAGTTCGCCGTCCTTGTTGTTGCGGGCATAAATGCGGCCGTTGGCCAGGACGGGCATGGTCCAGCATTTGCCACTGAGCGGCCTGGCTTCGGCCAGTTGGTTGAAAGCGGAAGGCGAAGCTTCGGCGATGACCAATTTGCCGCCGTCGGCCAGGACAACCAATTTGCCGTCGGCCACCATGAGGCCACCGGCGCTGAGGTCGGCCTGTTCCCAGTTGGCGGCGCCGGTGTGGAAGTCGATGCACTTGAGCCTGGCGCCACCGGCCTGGCCGTCGAAACCGTAGATGCAGGCGCCCACGAGGACGGAGTTAGCATAGTGGTTGCGCAAGGCTTTGTTCTCCCAGACTGTGGTGACAGAGTCGCCGGTCATCCGGAGCAAGGCGCAGCCGCGATTGTAACCGGAGGAGATGAACACTTTGTCGCCGGAAATAATGGGATCGGCGGCGTTAATATCGTAGCTGGTCTGCCAGGGGAATTCCCAGAGTTTCTGGCCGTTGGCCACGGCCACGGCCAGAACCGATTTGGCGGAGAAGAGCGCTACGGCCTTTTGTCCATTGAGGGAAAAGGGGACGGGGGTGGAGTAGCCCCCGGTCCCGCGGCTGGACCAAAGAATTTTCCCGGTGGCTTTTTCCAGGGCGCAACCGGCGCCGCCGATGTTCAGCAGGGCCAGATTGTCCCAGATCAGCACTGACCCGGCCAAGCCCCAGGTGGGGCGATTGGCGCCGGTGTCCTGAAGGAGTTTTTGCGCCCAAAGGACTTTGCCGGAGGCGGCGTCCAAAGCAAAGGCGTCGCCGTAGCGGCTGCAGGTATAGACTACGTTGCCAGCCACAGTGGGGGTGGCGCAGGGGCCGCCCTCAAAGCTGTTTGGGTCGAGCTGGCACGGATAGGAGTGCTTCCACTGGACCGAGCCGGTGTCGGCCTCGAGGCAGAAGATGGTGTCGGTTTGGTCCTGGTTGCCCATGCTATAGACGCGCCCGTGGCTGACGGAGATGGCGCTGAACCCGGTGCCCAGCGTGGCTTTCCAGAGTTGCTTGGGTCCGCCGGCCGGCCATGGCGCCAGCCAGCCGGTTTCTTTGGAAAGGTCGTCGTGATTCGGCCCGCGCCACTGCGGCCAGTCTTCGGCCTGGGCCCGCGCAGGGACAAGCCAGAGGGCGATGGCCACCGGGAGCAGTATGACCGAGGAGCATGTTTTGGGTGATTGTTTCATGTGACTGTGTTTGCTGACCGTTTGGGCTTCCGACTTTGCGGCTCATTGGTCGAGCACGGATTGCGCGCGCACCTTGAGGAAGGGCTGGAGCGGCTTCATCGGTTGGCTGTCGTGATGGTCTTCGTTCAGCGGATTGAGGATAGCCTGGCGTCAGCGGATGGATCAAACACTTTCAGTTTTTCCATAAGTGGAGGACGGCCTCGCCGGCGAAAGGCGGTCGTAGAGTTTTCTTCCCCTCGCCAGCCACCGGGTCGGCGCGGGTGAAATCCGGCATAAACACAGGGTCCTTAGGCGCTGGAATATTTCCGGCACAGGGCTTTGATCTTTCCGATGAGCTTTGGCACGCCGGAGAGGGCGTCTTCATCGCCCTCATATTCGAGAGACATGAACCCCTTGTAGCCGCTCTGGGCAAAGAGTTGCCAGACGCGGTCGAGGTCCAGCGGGGCTTTGTGGTCGCCGTAGAAGTCGCGAATGTGGGCGTGCGTGGCGAACGGGAGGCAGGCCGCAATCTGTTCGTAGGGGTTGTCGGGAAAGTTGCTGATGTCCAGGTTGCACCCGGCATAGGGCGAATCGACCCGGCGGAGAATTTCGAGGATGTTGTCGGCCTTGGTGGAGATTCCCCCGTGGCTCTCCAGGCCGAGAATAACGCCCTTGGTGGCGGCGTATTCGCAAGCGAGCTTCATCGTTTCGGCCACCCATTGAATCCCCTGCTCCTCGGTGGCCCCAGCCGGAAGCCTCTCGCCAAACACGCGCAGATGAGAGGCTCCCAGAAGCTCAGTTGCGTCGACCCATTTCCTGACGGTCTCCAGGGTCTCCTTGCGTTTGGGGGCGTCGGGTTGGCACAGGTCGGCCCCAATCGCCAGGCCCGAAAAGGGCATCCCCTGCCGGTAAGCGAAACGGCGCAGACTGGCGAGGTAGGCCGGTTCGGTGGATTTGAGCCAGTAAGTCGTAATGTCGACGCCCAGGACGCCCAGTTCGACCGCCCGGACGATGAATTGCTCCATGGTCATGCGCCCATTCTGCAGGTACGCGCGGTAGGAATAGGCACAACATCCGGGCAGCAGCCTGGGGCGGGCCGCCAGTGCTGTCTCGGCTGACCTATCCTGAGCGTTGAGGTTGCCGGCCAGCGAACTGACGGAGGCCAGGCCGGCTGTTTTGAGAAAATCGCGGCGGTTCAGCGGAGTGTGCATTTGGGGCAGGTTCTTTCTGGCGGGGGCGCCGGCAAACGGTTAGGTCGGTGGAACGCGTTCACCACTCTGAAGACTGGGCAAGCAGGCGGCCCGCTCAAGCCTCGTGGATGACCTCCAGCTTTAGCCGGTCGGCCAATTCGGTAATGCAGTCCCTCAGATCGCCGTAGAACGTCACGCGGTGCCAACCCATGCGCCAGTTCTCGGCGAGCTTCTCGAGGTCGCCCTGGACGACCGCCTCGAGCTTGGTGCGGCAAGCCATGTCGCTGAGGTTGTTGCCGGTGGTTTTTGCCTGGTGCATCAGGACCTGCTTTGCGGTCGGGTTAATCTCCAGCGTGGTGGTCATATAGCCCGCGGGCAGGAGCGACTGGATGGCAGCTCCCTTCCGGTCTTCCGAGTGGTTGCGGATGCGATAGGGGTTCGCTGGGCCGTTGGGACCGAAGGGCCGGGTCGTGGCGACGCAGTGGGCATAGATAATCCTGCGGTTGGAGGTGTCGAGCACCGGGTCGGAGATTATGCCCGAGCGGCCGGCCAGAGCGCCCATGATGACCAGGGTCAGGGCTGACATCTGGTCGCCCTCGCAACCGCCCACCAGACCGTCGTTGTTGAATTGGCTGAAACCGAGGCACGGGTAGGCCTTGATATGTCCGCCGTAGAAACCGCCCAGGCAATTGATGCTGATGCCGCGGGCGCCGTGCTGGTCCATGAGTTTTTTCATGGCCACGTACATGGCGCCGGAATTCTCGATGTCCTGGCGGCTGGGTTCGACCACCTTTTCCGCCGCGTTGATCCAGCGGTCGGCAAAGGCCTTGGCGGCCTCGCGGTCGGCTTCTTCATAGGCATCGGCGAGGGGCTTGAAATCAAGGGCGATGAGTTGGACACCGGCCAGCTCCGCCGCGGCCCGGCTGAGGGCCTCGCCACCCCAGCCCCCGCCGACCACGAGGACCTTCGTCTGGCGCACCAGCCGCAAAGCTTGGTCGAAGTTGGGCTTGGGGAGGGGATCATCCTTGCAGGTCCAGTCGGTGACCGTGGGCGTTTGCTGGCGCCGTGTGGCGCGGAAGGCGGCGGCTACTTGTGTTGGGTTCTTGCCCGCTTGCAGCAAGGCGAAGTTCCGAGCCGAGGCGACAATATCCCGGTCATTGGAGGAACTGACCCAATCAACAGGCTGGCCGGATTTCATAATCTGGGCCAGGCGGGTGAGGAGCAGACCCGAGCCGCCGAACAGATTATCGACCAGCAGGGTAGGCTTGCCGGTGGCGCAGAGTTTGCCGATGTCATTGCTCCAGCCGAGTCCCTGGAGGCAAACGATATAGCCCTGCACCTCGCCGTCGCTCTTGAGCACTTCGTCAGCGTGTTTGGGGTCGTCCATGACTGTGGTGGGCAACAAGTCGAGCTGCGGACAACCCTGGGTCAGGGCGGTCAGCACCTGTTTGCGCCGGGCGTCGAAGTCATAACCGATATTCGGCCAGATGGGCTTATCGTTGGTTGTCTCACAGAACACCAGCCGGACCTTTGGCTTGCCGGATGGCTGTGCCGCCGCGGCGCGGGCCGCAGGCGACCCAAGCATGGCCAGGCCCGCGGTGCAGCCGGCGCAGGCGGCGAAGCTGGAAAGAAACTGACGCCGCGAACAGGCGGAAGGGCGAAATGACTCGCTCAGCGGATTATGGGCGGGAGATTGCTTTGCCCACGCGCGGCGGGTGAGGGAGAAATGGTTGTCGATCGTGCTCATTTGAAAGCCATTTAATCAGCCAGGCCGGCCGTGTCAAGAGGCAATGGCGACCGAGGGCACCGGTTCGAAAACATCAAGCATGAAGACAATTCATGTCCGACCCACGAAACCTGGATGCTTGAGGCCCGTCGCCAATATGCCCAGGGCAAGGGTCATTTCCAGAACTGCCACCAGCGCCTTTTGGGCGGCGGGTTTTTCCACTCCTGGTAGCGGCGGGTGATGACGGGCGCCAGCTTGTCGTAGTTTTCCCAGGAGTCCGCCACGTGCCAGAAGCTGGGCAAGCGTTCGGCGAGCACCTGCTTGTAATCGGCGAAATAGGCCCCGCGCTGGCCGGCGTCGTCCCGGTAGTAATGCTCGGCGAAGGCATTGCCTTCGACGCCCAAATCTTTGAGCGCGAACTGCTCCCGGCAGGCCGCCTCGAAGAACTGCCGCCCGGTGATTTCGCGCTGGCGCACTCGGGCCAGCAAATCGGCCGAGTGTTGGCGGTGGTAGTCGCTTTCCAGGCTGTTGAGGATGGCCCAGGCCAGGAACATCCCGATATGGGTGGCGGCATGTCCCTTGGGCAGGGGCTGCTCATCGGTGCTGTAATCGAAATCCGCGCGGTCGTAGGCCATGGTTCATTTCACGACCAGCGGCAGGCTTTGGCTGTGGCTGTTGAACTCCGGGGCGTACATGCACTGGAGCTGGGCGACGCCGGTCTGGTAGTCGCCGCGCAGTTGGACGCGGGTGGAGTACTCGAAGACATAAGTGCCCTTGGGCAGGTAATCAATGAAGAAATGGCTGGCGGTATCGCGGGTGCTCTCGTAATAGGCCAGGCCGTCCTGGTAACGGTATCCGGAGAGGACGTTGACCGGCTCGGTGCCGCTGCCGCGCTGGTCCTTGAGGTGGACGTATTCCATGTCCCGGTCCACGCGCAACTCGACCCGCACCACGAGTTCGTCGCCGACCTGCACCGGACCTTTGACCGGCTCGAGCACCTGGCCGGCCCCGGCGGCCTTTTTCGTGAACAGCACCTTCTTGCGCTTGAGCGGTGTGCCCTCGTAAGGCGTCACTTTGGTCATGTCCTCGAGGTACTGCCAATGCATGCTACCCCAGGCGACCCCGGCGTCCACTTTCTTGACGGTGATTTCCCCAAGGCCGGGTTTGATGTCCGCCGCCGGAAAACGCACTTCGTAAAAGCCGGTGCCCGGCTCCGGCCGGCTCCGGACTTCAGACTTTGAGGCCTCGGGGGATATTCGGACTTCAGACTTCGGACTGCGGACTTGAGCGGTCACATCGATCCCGTCGAGCTTCACCTCGACGAGCGCGTCGCTGGAGAGGATGTCTTTGCCCCGGAGCAACAGGGCATAAACCGCGTCGGCGGTGGCCTTGGTGGTTTTCCAGTCCTGGGTCTGTTTTTGCTTGAGCAGCCAGACGCGGCACTCCTCGACGGCGGGCAAATCGCCCAGGACTTCGTCGAAGGCCTCGAGCATGAGGGCCTGGGTCTCGATGGGCGCGCGATACCACCACCAGCTCAACTCCGTATCGCGCCAGAACCGGCCCATCTCCTCGTTGGTCACGCTCCGTTCCTTGAGCGAGATCAGGATGTCCTTGGGCGTCGAATCATTCAAACCGTTGAGGGCATCGAACCGTTTCAAGGCAATGGCCAGGTGGCCTTGGGTCTGCCGGCAATTGGTCTTGAGCCAGAATTTCCGCGCCTGTTTGAGGAAGAATTCGACGGCCGGCTTGTGGGCCGGGGCAATCGGCAGGTCTTTGAGGAAGAAGCTCCGCCCATAGAGGTAGAGGGCGTCGGTCGCGCTCGGCACGTAGAGCTCCGGCGAGGGCGCTTCTTGAATCCTTTGGTATTCCTCGGTCATCCAGGCATCCAGCCGTTGGAGCGAGCGGATGGCGGGGGCCACCTGGATGTCCACCCCCAGGTGGCGCAGCCGCCCGAAGCCGGTGGTGATGTAGAGGGTAATGTAGTCGGCGCGCGGGCCGCCGGGGAACCACGGCCAGGAGCCGTCGGCGAGCTGCATCTGGGCCAGCTTGCGCAGCGTGGCCTCCATTTCGTAGTTGAGCCGGTTGTCGTCGAAGAGGATGCCGACATTGCGCCGGGCCTGGCTCTCGGCCTGCGCCTGCCGCAGCCAGGGGGTCTCTTCAATCATCACCGCCTTGAGGTCCTGGTTCTGCTCCAGCGGGCTGTCCAGGGCCGGGGTGTTTTTCCACTGGTCGAAGATGCGGCGGATTTTCGGGTCGCTGTTGGCGATGAAGCGGGCCAGGGCGTTGGCATAGAGCCGGTTGAAGGTCTGCTCGCTGCACTCGTGGGGAAACTCCATCAGGTACGGCAGGGCCAAGACCGCGTACCAGGCCGGATTCGAGACCATCTGCACCGTCAGGCTCTGGCTGCGCAGCGTCTTCGAACTGCCCGACTTGAGCAGTTTGGTGAACTCGAACTTCCTGGTCGCCGGCCCGCGAATGGGCAGGGGCAGTGATTCGGTCACCAGGATGCGCCGGGACAGGACCGGCAAGCCGCCCTCCTCGCCGTCGGACACGTTGGCGGCGGCCCCCACGGCCTTGTAAGCCAGAAAGCCGCAACCGTCGGGCACCTGGATGCGCCAGGCGAAGCTGCGCGATTGCTTGGGCGGAAGGTCGAAGGGGCGTTCGGGATTGGTGTTGCCCAGGAGCTTGTCGGTCTTGGAGGGCACGGCGGCAGGCGGGAGGCCTGCCTCACTGGAGAGGAGGTCGTTGAAAGTCAATCGGACCGTGCCGGCCTGGCGCGTGTCGGATTGGTTGGACACCTTGACCGTGAACTCGACCGTGTCGCCTTCACGCAAAAAGCGAGGGGGGTTGGGCTGCACCATGAGGTCCTTGGCGGTGACCGCGTGGCCCTCGAGGTAACCGCTGCGCACCGAGTGGTCGTGGGCAAAACCCAGGAACCGCCACTTCGTCAGCGCCTCCGGCATCGTAAAGGTGATGCGCACCAACCCGTTGGAATCGGAGGTTAATTGCGGGAAGAAAAAGGCCGTCTCGTTCAGGTTTTTCCGGGCGGCGACCTGGCTCAAATCGGGTTTCGGCCCGGCCGGTCGGCTGGCGGCCGAGGGTGGCGGAAGACCGGCCGCTGTAGCGGCGAACTTCGCTCCGCCGCCCAGGGCGCTGTCCAGCAAGAGCATCTCCGGGCGCATCTGCCTGGCCGACGCAGCGTTGACTGCCGCGAGGGCCGTGGGCGCCTCAAGCGCACCAGTCGGCACCGGCCCTAACGTGTCAATGGCTTCCTCCGCAAAGCCGCGCTGCCTGGCCAAACCGTATCCCATGGTGAAGACAGAGTAACCCCAGAGGTTCTGCGTCAAGTCCGGCGGGAAAGACCGATAGGTTATGGTCACGCCCTCATAGTGCGGGTTCCACTGGCCGAGGACATGTTGAAACCCCTTGAGCACATTGCCGAATTGAGTTTGCGCGTCGGATTGGTCCTCGTGGAAGATGTTGAAGCGGTGCAGCCAGTCGTGCCGGGCAAAGGCATCGAGCGATTCGTCGTAAAGGGCCGCGACCATCTCCGCCACCACCCGTTCGGCACTCTGGACTTCGGACTTCGGACTTTGCGCTTGGGCCTTCGGTCCGGCCACCACCACCGTCCAGGTTTCCTTCTGGCCGGGCTGGAGCTTGGAGACGAAATGTTCCCAACTCAGGTCCAGTTCCTTGTTTTTCCAGGGCACACTGACGCGGCGCGATTCGAGATAGGCGCGATTCTGGCGCACCTGGGTGACATGGAGGGTGAAGCCGCCACGCATCGCCTCGGTCACCGCCAGCTTGAGCTGCTGCTGGGTCCGGCCCGGGCTGGTCCAGTAGCGCTGGAGCAGTTGGTGCCGGCGCTCGATTTCGATGAACGCCCGCCCGGCGTCGTAGCCCGTGCCCCACAGGGCGAGAAATTCCTGGCCGGGCTGGACCTCCCAATCCGGGGCGGCGAGCAGGTGGGGCAGCTTGAGGGCCAGCCGCGCGGCGTCGGGTTTGACCACCAGCAACGGCAGGCGGCCGGTGACCTTCTTGCCAAAGCGGTCTTGGGTCTCGAGCACGGCGCGATACGCCCCGGCGTCCAGCTTGAAGGCCATTTTCGCGGCGCCGTTGGTGTCCGTGGTGAAGGCCTTTTCGGCCGCCACCTTGGCGAGCGGCCAGTGGTTCGGGTCCGACATGTCGGCGGCCTCTTCCTCGGCGCCTGCGCCTCGGTAAGCCGAGTAATCCTCGCCGGGCAAGGGCGCCCGCTGCACCTGGTCGGGCGCCTGCAAGTGGTAAATCTTCACGCTGCCCTCGGCCACTTGCGGCTCGCCATCCAGGGTCGTGGTCTGGAGCTTCAACTCGACCAGTTGGTCGTCGGTCTGCCAATCCGCCGCGCTCATGGTGGCCGCCAGGGCGGTGTAACCCACGTTGATGCCCCGCTCCGCCGAGCGGGTCTCGCCGGCGCTGTCCGTCACGTCGGCGTTGATCGAAAACACAAACGTCGGCTCCTGTTTCTCGGGCACCTTTGGGTCGGGCCGGGCGGTAAACTCGATTTGGAACGAGCCATCGACCTCCGTGCGGGTCGTCCCGTGAGCAATCACCTGGCTCTGGTTCTGCATCGAGCGGCCGCGCCACAGACCCCACCACCACGGCAGGCGCACCTCGCGCACCACGCGGTACTGCACCGGCGCGCCGTCCACCGCCGCCCCGGTGTAACTGAGCGCGTGGCCCGTCAGGCTCAGCTTCTGGTTGAGCTTCGCCGCGGTCTTCGGCGCGTCGAGGGTGACCTCGAATTTAGGGCGTTTGTATTCCTCGACCCGGAAAGCCGCCGTGCCGCGGGCGCGGCCCTCCGCCTCCAGGCACATCTGGCCCAGCGCCCGGTCGCGCGGCGCGGTGAAACTGCCCGCCAGGGAACCGTAGTCGTTGGCCCGGTGTTTCTGGCGCGCGATCTCCTTGCCGTTGGGGTCCTTGAAGACTACCGTCACTTCCTCGCCCTTGAGGACTTCGTAGTTGTCCCTGGCCTGGTCAACCCAAAGACAGATGCCCTTGTATTGGATGAGCTGGCCGGGCCGGTAGAGCGCGCGGTCGGTAAAGAAGATTGTCTGCGGCGCCGGGCGCTCCGGCTGCTGGCGCTGCCAGTCATATACCGGCACGTCGCCGGCCGTGGCCAATTCCCGGCCTTTGGCGTCGCGCACGCGAAACAGGTAAGCGCCCCGCGCGGGCTGCTTGAGGGCAAAAAAGCCGCTTTCGTCGGTGGTCAGCGACGGGTCGGCCACCCGGTTGCCCTGGTTGTCCAAATGCCACACCGAAACCGTGGACCCCGTCACCGGCTCCCCGGACGCGGCCTCCAACACGAAGCCCTCGAGGTCTCCGTGGCGCTGCCGCGTCACCAGCGCCAGTTCACTCACCCATACCTCCGTCATCGACACGATGTTGTCCGCCTCGCCAAAACCGGGATTGTGGCTGGCGGCGATGAAGTAGAATCCCGGCTTGAGCTTGTCCGGGGCCGGGGCCGCGTAGGTCTTTTCCTTGTAATCTTTGGTCGGCGGCAGCTTCTCCGACCATTCCAGCACGGGGGCTTTGGCCAGGATTGCGCGCCGTTCCTGGTCGCTCAAGTACTCGGGCCGGTGATGCCGTTTGTCGAGAAAGACTTCCCAGTCATACGGAATGGCGCGGAAATAGACCGCCTGGACGTTCCGGTAACGGACGGTAATCACGGGACCGGCCGCGTGGCGGCCCGCGGCGGGAGTTTGGCTGGCGGGCGAGACGCCCGCTCCGGCAGGCGGGAGGGCGGCCCCACTAATGTCAAAGCCATTCCAGACCCGCTCGGTAGTGATGCTGGCGGACTTGGCCTCGAGCTCGGTGACCAGGTTGCGGCAGAGCTTGCCGCCGGGCGATTGCGGGAACAGCTCCGCGCCGCGCTGCGCCAGGTTGTGCGCCGCCACCAGGTCGCCCTCCTGCTGGAGCACCCGCCCCTGGCGCTCATAGGCCAGCGTCGCAATCTCGAAGTCGCCGTACTTCCGGATGAAGGCCTCCAGGGCTGCCTTGTAGCGCGCATTCTTGTCTTCGCCGAAGGCCGTGTTCCAGCCCCAGGTCAGCCGATCGAGGTCCGCGTCCGCAAACGCCAGTTGCGGCGGCGGATCGTTCTGGTGAAAGCGCAAGAGCGCCTGGTACAACTGAATCGCCCGGAGAACGGGAGAAAAGGCGCCCATTTTTCCGGCAGCCTTGGCCGCCGGCCGTTCCCCTTGGGGCGCCACGCCCGGTGCCGGCTCCCACCCGATGAACTGGTCCGCCGGCCCCAGGAGAGGGCTGTCCGCCGGCACCTCGAAGGCATCCTCCGGCCGGGCGCCGGCCTGCTCGCCGGCGGTGTAAAAGGCCAGCGCCTCGTGCGCGATGAAATCGTAGAGCGTGGGCCGGCAACTGTCCGGCATCGTGCCCTTTTCGAGCAGGTCATCCCAGGCGCCCACGGGCGTGGCCTTGAGGGCCTGCTCCCCTGCCAAGGCCTTCTGGAAATGCCGGTCAATCTCCGCAAAAAGCCGCGGCAGGTCCCACGTGGTAAAGTCCATGCCCGGCGCCTGCGCCGTCGCCGTCCGCTGGAGGAAACGCCAGCGGTTCTGCTGGAAATAGTGCCAATACCAGTGCGCCAGGAGCGTCTGGAGCACCGGCGCCATCTCCTGGGGCGCCTTGGCCAACTCCGCCTCCAAGCGCGTGATCTTCTCCTCCGGCTTGTTGCCCTGGATATTGCCTTGCAGGGCGATCTTCTTGCCGATGGCCTTGACGGCCTCGGCGTAGGCGCGGTCATGCAATGCGTCCCGGATAATCGGCTCGAGGTTCGTGATGGCCGTCTGGGGCAGGCCGCGGCTGATGGCCTCCTCGACCTTTTTCCATTGCGCCTCGCGCGCTCCGCCAAAAAGCGAAAGACTCACAAAAGCCAGCAAAACTCCCGGCAACAGTCTCTTCATTTTATTGTCTGCTTTCAAGTCCGAAATCCGAGGTACTTACGAGCCGCGCTCCCCTCACTCGTATATCTCATAGACTGTTTTATCCAGGACAAACTGGAGGTTTTGACCCAAGGCCAGCCAGGGCAGGGCCTTGGGATTTCTGGCGGAGAAATCGAAGTACTCCGGCGAAGCGAACAGGAGGCGGACGCGGCTGGCGTCCGGGGATTTCTGCACGGCGGAATCAAGCCATTGTTGCCCGTTCCAGAAGAAGTTCTTGCCGGCCACAAACTGAGATTGCTGCGAGTATTGGAGGAGGCGAGCCTGGCCGGAGTCTGCGGGCAGGGTGGCGAGGAGGTTGGCGGGGTTGCCGGGGGCGGCGGGGGCGGGGCGCGGGCCGTAGCGGCGCATGAAGGCCACCCCGGCCTCGGCGGCGGCGGCAGCCGGGGCCTCGGCCGACCTGAGGGCGTAGCCGTAACGGGCGTCGGCCACGGCGGATTCCCCAGCGTGCTGGGTCGTGAATTGTTGCCAGGATTGGGCGGCTTCCCGGCGCGCGGCGCGGTCAGTCTCGAAGCCCGGCAGGGAGCGCATCTGCGCCGGCACGTCGCGGCGGGTTTCATCCTCCATGATGAGGTAGGCGGTGTAGGGGGTCACGATGCCGTATTTGCGCGCCAACTCGGTGGCTTCGTCGCGCAACTCGGCGTTCTCGCCGTGCAGCCGGATTTCATCCAGCAGATAGCCCACGCGCCGCGTGGCCCAGAGCCGCGGAATAAACTGGTTTTCCGAGGATTCCTCCGGGAATTTCACTTCGTAAGTGAACTGTTTTGGGGCCGCGTTGACGGCGCCATCGAGGATGACGGCGGCGGCGCCCTGGCCGGAGTAGCGGCCCACCAGGACCAGTTGTTCGCCTTTGAAGAGGTCCGGGAGCGGCGAGGGGTACAACTGCCTGACCCGGATGCCGCCGGTAAACTTGAGTGTGGGATTGGCGAGCACCGGCTCTTTGATCTTCGAGTAGAAATTGGACAACTTCACCTCGAGGTCTTCCTCCGGCAAGACGTATTGGCTGGCGGCCCGGGTTGCCTCGGTGATTCGGTCCAGCAAATGCGCGTTCACATCCGTGCCGATGCCAAAGCAGAAGATGCGCGTGCGCCCGGCGCTCGCCCGGTTCACGTCGGCCACAATCTGCCCCTCATCCGTCGTGCCAATGGTCGGCTGGCCGTCGGTCAGGAAAATGACCACGAATGGCCGCCCGGCGTCGCCCGGCTCGACTGGGGATTTCGCCCCTTCGGGCCTCAAGGCCAGCGCCTGCTTTAGGGCATCGTCAATCGCCGTGCCGCCAATGGGCTGGAGTTCCTTGATGAAATCTTCCGCCCGGGTGCGGTTCTGCCTCGAGGCCTGGACCAAACGCCCGAACAGGGGCTCGACCTCGGTCGAAAAACGGATGAGCTCGAACCGGTCGCCGTCGTTGAGGTTTTCCACGCAGAAGGCGAGGGCCTTCTTGGCCTGCGCGAGCTTCTTGCCGGCCATTGAACCCGAGGTGTCCAGCACCAGCGCCACATCCTTGAGCACCACCTGCTGCTCTTTGACGTCCACGCCCGGCGAGGCGAGCAGCAGGAAATAGCCGTCCTCCCCCCCGGCCTTGCAGGCTAGCAGATTGAGGCCCAACTCGTCCTTTTCCGGCGCAAAGTAGAGCGCGAAATCCGTCTCCGGCCGGACCTCGGCCGCCTCGTAAGCGGCCGTGGCGCTGGTGGGGCTGTGCCGCTTGACTTCCACCGCATGGGTGGGCGAGTAAATCGATTTGAGCGGCCGTTTGCTCTCCAAGTCTACCTTGACACTCACGTTCTTGATGGGCGCCGCCGAGAATTTCTCCGTGTCGAGCGGCAGCACAAAACTGACCAGGCCGCTCTCGGCCTTGAGCAGTTCGGTATAGCGGAGCGTGACCCGCTTGCGGCTGTTGGGTTCGATGGGGAATATCCGCGCCTTGAACAGGTCCCGCCCGGCGTACTCGAGCAGGGCCGGGTCCCGCAGTTTCCGCACAATGTCTTCGTAGAGCCGCCGGGCCTTGTCCGCCGGGAGCAACTCCGCCTCGACCTGCCGCCCGTCAATTTCCATGGCAAACTTGTCCAGGTGCGCCCCCTTGGGCACCGGAAACACGAACGTCCCTTCCAGGCGCACGGGGTTGGGATTGCAGAACTCCTGGTCCAGGGACGTGACGGCCACCTGGTCCGTGATGCGGGTTTGGACCTTGACGAAACTCACCTCCAGCGGCGCAAACGGATGGGGCCGGGGCGGGGGCAGCGGGCGGGGCGGCCAGGCCGGGGGCACCGGGCGGGGCGGGTTTGGCCCCGGCCACCAATGCGTGTCGTCAACCAAAATCATCCCGGCCCCAAAGGCCGGGGCCACTGCCGCGCACAGCACCATCAGAACCGATAACCAGGTCCACCGTTTCATATGCTGATTAGACGGGTCCCCCGCGAAAATGCTCCGCCCCAAATCGCTACAGTTCTTGACCGGCAAAACTCGTTGTAATCAGGTCAAATTTCGCTCCAATTGCAAGCCCGATTCGGAATCGGGACTTTTAGGTGAATTGAGCATTGAGGATTGAAAAACGATCATTGGTTATTGAAGAATGCCCGCGGATGACGCCGCATGAACCTTCGGACTGCGGACTCAATGACCAATCCCGATTCTGAATCGGGACTCAATACTCAATACTCAATGAATCTCTCCGGGCAGGCTCGATTCCAGAGGTGGTCTGAGGCGCAGCCTCGCCAAAACCTCAGTCCTGCAAAAAGTCCGCCAAGCCCCGTGACTGGCCTGGGTGAGTTTTCGCCCCTTGCGGGCAGGTGTTAGTCCTGGTCCGCCGCCAGCGAGACGCAGAGCAAGTCTTTGCCATTGTGAACGTAGGCGCAACGATTGGCGTAAGCCGGGTGGCACCAGGTGACGATGCGCCCCCGGGTTTTTTCCAGGGGCTCGAGCAGTTTGGCGCGGCTGACCTCCTGGTAGCCTTCCGGCCGCAGTTTCGCAATAATCAGTTCACCCTGGTCATTATAGAGAAACGTGCGGTCCTGGTTCTCAGTCATAAAGGCGTTGGCAAAGAAGCCCTTCCGGCCGCCCGTTGCGGCATAGGTCTCCCATCTGCGGTCGCCGGTCTTCGCGTCCAGGCAGCGCAACTCGCCGAAGCCGCAGAAGCCGTAGATAAGACCGTCTCTGAAGAGCGGTGTGCCCAAGACCGAATGCAGGCCGTCATTCATTTCCGAGTCGCTCGTGCTGCGCCGGTTCCACAGCACTTTGGGTCCCTCGGCTGTGACTTGCAGGAGTAATGAACCCTGGTAATAACAGGTCAGGAACAATTGGTCACCCTCCAGTCGCGGCAGGGCGATGGTCACTTCCGGGCGTTGGGGTTTGCCCCCCACGGGGTAGGGCTGGGACCAAAGGAGCTTTCCGGTTTCGGGCTCCAAGCTGCTGACAGCGTCGGGGTGCCAGAGGATCAACTGGCGCCGGCCGTGGACGGTGTAGATGGCCGGCGGTGCGTAGCCAATCTCGACTGCGGTCAAAGCCCGCCAGAGCTCCTGGCCGGTGTCTTTATGGAAGGCGACCACGGCGCTGTTCGAGCCGCCGACCAGGCAAATGAGTCGCTCGGCATCCAGCAGCGGATGGCCGGCCCAGCCCCACACCGGGGGCCGGGGCAACTTGAATTCGCGCATGAAATGGCGTGTCCAGAGGACTTGGCCGTGGTCCGCGCTCAGACAGAGCAGGTCCCCCATTGCGCCCAAGGTGTAAAGGCGGCCAGCGGCGACCGTGGGTGTCGTTCGCGGGCCGGCCGGATAAGCGATATTATAGGGGCAAGGGTAGGTGTGCTCCCAGAGCTTGCTGCCGGTCCTGGCATCGAGACAAAGCACCCGTTCGTTGGCTGGCGGTGGGGGAACCCCTGGCTGCCCTGCCTCGCTGGCCGAGATAGCTGCCGGGGGGCGATCCAGGACAAAAAGCCTGCTGCCGACCACCGCGGGACCGGAATAGCTCGGATAGATGGGCACCCGCCATAGCACGGGCGGGCCGTGGGTCGGGAATCGCTCGACGATGCCGCCCTCGCGCCAGACGTCATCCCGGCGAGGCCCCATCCATTGCGGCCAGTCGTCCGCCGGCGCGGACAGGGCGAGTAACTGCACGGAAAGGGTGACCAGGCCCCCGGGAAGTTGGATACGCATTGTGGGCAGAGTACCACCTGGCCGGTTGCCAGGCAACCCAGCGCAGCGCGGGGCGGGCAGGCTGCCACGGCTCTCCCGGCGATGGAACTGCCCCCGCAGAAAGCCGCCAGGCTGGCGCCAGCTTTTGCCCACCATTTTGGACTGCGCCCTGGCGCCCGGACGAGGCGAAGGATGGCACTGGACGCCGGGGTGGAGTCGTGTGTAGGATACGGCCGCCAGCGAAAGCCAGGCGGCTGATGAAGACGATTCTAATCATTGATGACGACGCGGAGTATCGGCAGTTTATGGATGAACTGCTGCGGCAGAACGGCTGGGAGGTGCTTGCCGCCGAAGAGGGGGAGGCGGGCATTCGGCTGGCGAAAACGCACCGGCCCGCGATCATTATTTGCGATTTGCTGATGCCGCGGTGCAACGGCTTCCAGGTTTGCCGGGCGCTGCGGACCGATGAGTCGTTGCGGCACACCAAGGTCATCATCACCTCTGGCCGGGATTACGCGAGCGACCGGCAGGAGGCGCTGGCCGCGGGCGCGGACGAATACCTGACCAAACCGATTGAGCCCGAGGGGCTCATCCAGCTTTTGTCCCGGCTGGCCGGCACGGCCGGGCCCTCGGAAGCGGCGGCCCAGGCAGTCCCCGCCGCGGCCGTCTCGAGCACGCGCGTGCGCTTCTGGGGAGTGCGCGGTTCGGTGCCCACCCCCGGGCCAAGCACGGTCCAGTACGGCGGCAACACCCCGTGCGTGGAGGTCCGCACCGGCGGCCAGATCATTATCCTGGATGCGGGCACGGGGCTGCGTCCGCTGGGGCTTTCGCTGATGAAGGAGTTCAACCATCAGCCGCTCCAATTGACCCTGCTGCTGACGCACACGCACTGGGACCACATTCAAGGGCTGCCGTTTTTCCAGCCGGTCTATGAACCCCAGAACCAGTTGCACATTCTGGGTTACGAAGGGGCGCGGCACGGCCTGGGCGACGCGTTGTACAGCCAGATGGACACCTCCTACTTCCCGGTTGGGCTGCCGGAGGTGCCAGCCAACGTTCGCATCGAAGAACTCAAGGACCTCGAGTTCAGCGTCGGGGCGGTGCCGGTGAAGGTCTGCTACGCGAACCACCCGGGGATCTGTGTCGGGTATCGCTTGTTCACGGCCCGAGGCTCGGTCGCTTATTTTCCCGACAACGAACCGCGCCAGTTCCGACGCCTGGCTGGCCGCGGCCCGGGCGCCCCGGACTCGCGGGTGCTGGCCTACGCGCGCGGCGAGGACCAGAAGATAACCCAATTCCTGCGCGGGGCGGACGTGCTGGTCATGGATGCCCAATACGACTGCGAGGAGTACCGGCAGCACGTCGGTTGGGGCCACGGCTGCGTGGATGAAGTGGTGGCGCTGGCCCTGGAAGCCCAGGTGAAACGGCTCTTCCTGTTCCATCACGACCCCAACCACGACGACGCCAAGATCGGGGAAATGGCCGAGCACGGCCGCCAACTCGCGGCGGCGCAGGGGAGCACTCTCCAGGTCGAGGCCGCGCGGGAGGGCGAAACGGTGGAATTGGCGTGAATTCCAGTGGCCCTGTGCGGCCCGATGATGGGAGTTCACCGCCATGTTCGAGTTGCTTAAAACGGAGCCGACGACCAAGGCGCGCCTGGGCCGCTTGACGACCGTGCACGGGGTGGTGGATACCCCGGTCTTCATGCCGGTCGGCACGCAGGGCAGCGTCAAGACCATTGATCCCCGCGAGTTGGGCGAGATGGGCGCCCAAATCATCCTCGGCAACAGCTATCACCTCAACCTCCGTCCCGGGCTGGACATCATCCGCGCCGCCGGCGGACTGCACCGGTTCATGAGTTGGCCGCACTCCATCCTGACGGACAGCGGCGGGTTCCAGGTCTTCAGCCTGGCGACGATTCGCAAAATCCACGCGCACGGCGTCGAGTTTCGCTCGCACCTGGACGGTTCGCTGCTGTTTCTGGGGCCCAAGGAGGCGATGGCCATCCAGAATGTCCTCGGCTCGGACATTGCCATGGTCTTGGATGATTGCCCGCCCCACACCAGCACCCCGCGCGAACTGCGCGCCGCCGTCGAGCGGACCGTGCGCTGGGCCGCCGCCTGCCGCCAGCAGCCGCGGGCCGCCGGCCAACTGGTCTTCGGCATCGTCCAGGGTGGAACCGACGCGGCGCTGCGTGAAGAGTGCGCCCAGGCCCTGGGCGCGCTCCAGTTCGACGGCTACGCCATCGGGGGCGTGAGCGTCGGGGAACCGGAGCCCGAAATGATGCGGGCGGTGGAGCTGACCGAACCGTTCCTGCCGGCCAGCCAGCCGCGCTACGCCTTGGGCCTGGGCACGCCGGGGCAAGTGGTCGAGTTGGTCGCGCGCGGCGTGGACATGTTTGATTGCGTGCTGCCCACGCGCGTGGCCCGCAACGGCACCGCTTTCACCCGCCAAGGCAGCCTCAGCGTCAAGGCCAGCGCCTGCAAGGCGGACTTCCGGCCCATCGAAGAGGGCTGCGACTGCTTCGCCTGCCGCCATTTCACCCGGGCCTATTTGCGGCACCTGCTCAATGTGGGGGAGATTCTCGGCCTGCGCCTGCTCAGCCTCCACAATACACGGCTGTTCTTGAAGGTCATGGCCGAAGTGCGCGCCGCTATCGCCGCCGGGACCTTCGCCGAGTACCGGCGGCAGTTCGCCGCCAACTACAGGCCGACGCGCAAAGTGCTCCTGGCCCGCGCCGCCGCCGCCGCCCGCGGAGCAGGGATGCCTTGCCAGGGGGCATAAAACGGCTAAGCTGGCGGCGTGAAGGTCAAGCGATTGACATCCATAATTCCATCCAGCAGAGTTTTCTGCCTCTGGGCAAAGGCCTTGGGCGGCGGCAGGACTGATTTGAGCCTTTGGCGGCGCCGCGGCGGCGCTGGGTTCCTGGCCTTGCTGCTGGGCGTGGCGGCGGCGCCGTTGCCTGCCGGTGAAGTCAAAACCGATCGCAGGTTTTTCCAGGCAACCATTGCGCAGGCTAAGCAGGGCGATGCCCTGGCCCAATGCGCCCTCGGCGCTTGCTTTGAATCGGGGCGCGGCGTGTTGCAGGACCTCGGTGAAGCGGTGAAGTGGTATCGCAAATCCGCCGGGCAGGGCGATGCCCTGGCCCAATGCGCTCTGGGGGTTTGTTATGAAAAGGGCCGGGGGGTGGCCAAAGACTTGGCCGAGGCCGCAAGATGGTATGCCAAGTCCGCCGCGCAGGGATACCCGCGCGGGCAATATGACCTCGGGGCTTGCTATGCCAATGGCCTTGGCGTCGCCAAAGATTACGTCGCGGCCCACAAATGGTACAGCCTGGCTGCCGCCAAAGCCTATGAGCCTGCCAGGAAAGCCCTGCCCGCCCTGGAGCGGCGAATGACGCCGGAGCGACTGGCCCAGGCGCGGCGGGTTTCGATGGCCGCGGTGTCGGAAAAGAAAACAGCGCAATAAGCGGGGTGCCGAGGCGCGAGGCACGAGGGACGAGTATCAAGGGACGGAAGTGCACGCGCGGTAGTGAGTCAGTGGGAGGCAAAGCGGCGTGGCCCGAGGCCTCGGGATTGCCGCCGCACTCCCTAACTGGCGCGGGGCGAGGCCATGGCGGACCTGACAAAAAGAGTGTGGCGACAAGCGTGAATTCTGCCGATTCTTCTTCCCAAAGTTGAGGTTCTGTGCCAGGGTGCGGCCCAGTCTGAGAGATTGTTGGCCGACACTGATCGAGCCTTGAAGCGATGCAGAAACCGTACCGATTCGCCCTGATAGTCCAACCAGCTTTTGCGGCCTGGGCCCTAAACCACCGCCCGGGGTCCAGGATTTGGAGGCGCTGCCGCCCGGCGCTGTGGTCCCTGGGTCTGTGGCTGCTGCTGGCCGGGCCGCAGGCCCAGGCACAAGAGGCCCTGCGCATGTCTTTGGCCAGCGCCGAAGCGGCCGAGGCGCGCCGGAAGGCGGCGGCGACCCTCGGCTATTATAACCTGAAGCTGGGGCCGACGGCGTGGAATTTCGATGCGGGCACAGCGGTCATTTACAACGATAATATCAATTATGCGTCTCAGAATCCTGAGGGGGATGTGGTTTTCCGGCCCGAGCTCGAGACCCACGTCCTTTGGCCCGTCTCGGCCGTCAACAGCCTCACCCTGACCTTGGGCGCCGGCTACTCGGCCTACGTCCGGCATTCGGAGTTGGACCGGTTGTTTCTCGTGCCGGGCTCGGAGACGTCGTTCGACATTTACAGCGGCGACTTTTGGATCAATTTGCACGACCGTTTCTCGATCACCGACAACGCCTTCCAGGACCCAACCTATGCCGGCACGGGAGATTACCAGCGCCTGGAGAACACGGTGGGAGTGGCCGCGACCTGGGACCTGAACAAGATCATCCTGAAAGCCGGCTACGACCATCTGAACTATAGCGCCCTGAGCGGCCCCAGCCTGCGGGTCCGGGACGAACAGTCGGAGCTTTTGACCATGTCCGGCAGCTATGCCCTCAGGCCAGAGGTGCGGTTGGGCCTGGAATTGAGCGGCGGGCTTACTTCTTATTCCTATTGGGACACGACCACGTCGACCACCATGACGTTGCAAGGCGACGGCAGGCAGTGGAGCGCGGGGCCTTTTGCTGAAGTCCGGTTGAGCGAAAACATGCGCTTCCGGTTAGGCGTGGGCTACACCGCCTTTGAGCCCGAATCGAAAAACTCGCTCGGGGGCAGGGTTGACGGCCCTTATGGCCGCGTCGCTTTGGCCCATCGCGTCAATAAATACCTCGATTATGCGCTGTCGGGCGGCCGGGAGATCACCTTCAACTCTTATTCCGGCATCGTGGACCTCTACCAACTGGAGTGGCAGGCCAACTGGCATATCTTGCGCAAAGTCACCGTCGGCACCTCATTCTCCTATCAACACGGAAACGAAGCGGCGTATGGGGTTGAAACTTTTGACTGGTTCAGTCCGAGAATAAGCCTGAGCCGCCCGCTCACGCGCAAGCTGACCGCCGACTTCGGGTACCGATATTTCCAGCGCGGGTCCACTTTGGCCGCGAATCGTTACACCGCAAACGTGGTCAGCTTGAATTTGACCTACCAGTTTTAGGCGCATTCGGGAGCCTGGCGACCGGGAAGCCGGCGGTACAGCAGACTTGAGGCAGGAGCGCGCCGCCTTGGCTCCCAGCGACTCACTCCCGCCCCGGGTCTGGAGCCGGGGCGCCGGGCTGGACGGCCTTGCGATAGTCTCCGCGGCTGAAGTATTTCTCCAGCCAGAGGTACATGCAGATGAAGAAGTAGCGGCTGCCCATTTCCTTGATTCTGAGCTTGGGCAGCCCGCTGCGGCGGTTGCGCCAAATGGTGGGGATGACGGTCCAGGAATAGCCCCGGACGATGGCCTTGAGGGGCAGTTCCACGGTCAGATTGAAGTGCGGCGACAGGAAGGGCCGGCAGCCGTCGAGGGTGGTTTTGCGGTAGGCCTTGAAGGCATTGGTGGTGTCGTTGAGAGGGATGCGGAACAACCGCCGGATGAACAGGTTGGCCAAGCGATTGATGCGGAGCTTCAGCCAGGGGTAATCAATGACCCCTCCGCCCTTGACGAACCGGCTGCCGAACACGCAATCCCACCCCTGGTTCAATCGCTGCCAGTAGCGCACCACATCCCGGCAGTCGTCAGACTCGTCCGCCATCACCACGACCACGGCATCGCCCCCGGCCGCATCAATCCCTTTGGTCACCGCCCGGCCAAACCCATGAAGCCCCTCGTTCCGGATGGGGCGCAAGGCCGGGTTCTGCGCCCGCAACTCGCCCAGCACCTCCCAGGTGCGATCGGTGCTGCCGTCGTCCACTACCACAATCTCATGGGGGACCCGGTTCAACTCCAGTTCCAGGTGAAGGTGCGCGATGGTGGCGGCGATGCACCCGGCTTCGTCGCGGGCGGGGATGACCACGCTGAGCAGTTGCAGTGGCGGCGCCGGAGGCAGGGTCGAGGTCATTTGGCTTTCACAGCTACGACCAGGAACTGCTTGCCAAAAACCTTCCAGAGAAAGGGCAGCCGCAGGTAGAGGCGCAACCCAACCAACGGATAGCGTGGTCCCTGGCTCATCGTGTAGGGCAAAAAACGGTCCACCATTCGCTCCAGGCCCAGCCCCGCTGCGTTCATCCCTTCGGCGAGGCTCAGTTCCGTCAAAGGCAGGCAGTGGTCCCAGAAGTCCCAGTATCGCCCAGGCAGGAACTTGATATTGGGGCCCAGGGCCACGAGGCGTCGCCCGGGCTTCAAACACCGCCGGATTTGAGCCAGGGTCCTGGCCAGGCTGGCTTTGTTGGGCAGGTGCTCGAAAAAATTGCTGGTAAATACCAGGTCCAGGCTATTGTCGGCCAAAGGCCAGGGGCTGGCACAATCCTGTTGGAGCAGGCGGACCTGGGCGTCCAGGTGCCGGGCGGCGTCGGGGTTGCAGTCCATGGCATAACGTTGGCGGGCGGGAAGCTGGTTGATGAACTCGCCGTAGCCGCAGCCCAGGTCCAGCACCGCTTGGGCGTCCCGCAGGTAGGGCGCCAGGCAATCCGAAATCAGTATCCGCCAAACCGCGCTTCGGTAGGCGGGGTCGCTGGCAAAGCGGCGGCGGTAAAGGGCCTGCAGTTCCGTGGGCGTGGGGTTGGCTGGCATGAGGGGCAAGAGCCTACAAGTTCCGGAGCGGCGGCTCGTTTTGCGCCACCCAGGCTGCCAGGTCGGAGACGAGTTGGCGCACGCCGCGCCGCGGCCGCCAGGCCGTCCGCTCGAACAGCCGGCGGCAATCCCCCAGGAATAGCCTGACATCCCAGGGCCGGTTGGCGCCCACCGATTGGACCGCCACGCGCCGCCCGGTGATTTCCTGGCAAAGGGCCGTCAGTTCACACAGCGAGGCGCTGTTGGCCAACCCGCCCGCCACGTTGCCCAGCCAGCCCTCCCAGCGATTAAACTCTTTGACTTGCTCGGCCAGGAGTTCACACAAATCATCAATGTGGAGGAAATCACGCACCTGTTTGCCCTGCCCGCCGTAGCCAATATAACTCAGGGGGCGGCCGAAATAATGCGCCAGCACCCACAGGGAGGCGACGCCCTGGTCCGGCTTGCCGAACTGCCACGGGCCGGCGATGATGCCGCAGCGGTCAACCACCGCCTTGAGGCCCCAGGCCGCCCGGTATTCCTCGATCAGGAGTTCAGCCGCATACTTGGTGTAGCCGTAAAGCGAGCGGGCTCCGCTCATGTCCAGGCACTCCTGCACCCCGTGCGAACTGATCCCGGCGGTGCCTTCGTCCGCCCAGGCAAAGCGCGTGGCTTGCTCATGCCAGGGATGCCGCTCCAGCCGCTCGATGGGATAAACGCGGCTGCTGGACAGGAACAGCAACCGGCTGCCCCAGAGCCGGGCCTTTTCCAGGCAATGGCAGACCCCGGCCAGGTTCGTTTGCAGCAGGAAATCCGCCCCGCCGCTCTGGCCGGCCAGCACGGAGGGCTCGGCCGAACAGTCGAGCAGGAAATCAAACGGACCACGCGGAAAACTCCGCTCGTCCCGCACGTCGCCCCAGCAAAAGGCCACCTTCTGCTCGCGCAGCCGCGGCAGGTTAAGTTCGGAGCCGCGCCGGTAGAGGTTGTCCATGCAGACGATCTCCGCGTCCGAAAAGACCCCCCGCAAGGCCACTGCCAGATTCGCGCCCACAAAGCCCGCCCCGCCCGTAATCAGGACTCTCATCGAGGCGCTCATCCGGTCAGCCTAAGCGTGCAATGACAACTTTGGACATAGCATCAGCCTAATGTCAGGTTCCGCGAGCCATTATTAGCTGCAAGCGCGCGCGATTGGCAAGCTTTGATGCCCCCGCCCGGATTGGCCGGGCCCAAATCACGTCATGGAATGCCGCCCGGCTTATGGAGCTTGGGTTCCGGCCTTTCCGTGAACCGCGAGGTGGTGGGGCAGGCGTCCCGCCTGCCAGTGGGGTCCCGATTCGGAATCGGGAGCCTGCCACCCGGAGGTCTTGCCCGCGAATCACCCGGTTCATGGTCCCTATGCCCGGTCGAAAGGCCGTCGAGGCTCTCCATGAACCACTGGGCGTGCCGGCATCTTTGCCGGCGAGCCTTGAAGGCCCCGGCCTGGGCGGCAGAGAGGCCGGCGCTCCCAGTTTCGCCTGTCGGCCAGCCCTGCCTCCCCCGCCTGGCGCCGGGCGGGAGCGTTCGCCCGACAGCAGGGGCCGTCAGGCCTTGGCGCCCTCTGGGTGTCGCTGGCGGCTTTCGCTTTCGCCGTCACCGCCGCCGGGGTAGGATTTGTAGTAATCCTTGTATTTGTAGTAGTAATAGTAATCTCCGCTGCGCGGGCGGACGGCGTTGAAAACCACTCCGAGCACGCGCACCTGGCGCTGGTAAAGCAATTGCAGGGCGGCGTGGGCGACGCGGGCCGAAGTGTGTTCGGAGCGGACCACGAAGACGACGCCATCGATGCGCGGCGCCAGGCTGGTCACGTCATCGGCCGCCATGACGGGGGCGGTGTCGAAGAGGATGAAATCATATAGGGGCGCGACCTCCTCGATGAATTTGTCCATGACCGGGCTGAGGAACAATTCGCTGGAATGACGAGAGATGGAGCCGCGGCACAGGAGCCAGAGGTTGGGGTAGTGGGTCGTCTGGACGGCTTGCTTCCAGTTCTGCTTTTCGGAGAGGACTTCACAGAGGCCCGGCCCGGAGGGGACTTCGAAGCGGTTATGGAGGATGCCCTTGCGCAAGTCGGCGTCCACGAGCAGCACGCGGGAGCCGGCACTGGCCATGGTGATGGCCAGGTTGGAAGCGGTGACGGACTTGCCGTCATTGGGCACCGAACTGGTCAGCAGGAGGGTCTTGGGGCGTTTCCCGGCCTCGGCCATATAGAGCAGCGAGGAGCGGAGGTTGCGGTAGGATTCGACGTAGGAATGGCGGGTATCGTCGGGCATGAGCAGCTTGATCTCGCGCTTGCGTCCGGCCCGCTCGCGCGGGATTTGGGCCAGGATTTCTTCGTCGAACAATTCCTGCAGTTCGGTGACGGAGGCCATGCGATCATCCATGCGGTCCAGCAGCATGAGCAGGCCGACCCCCAGGATCAGGCCGGCCAATCCCCCGGCGGCCATCAGGCGGGCGAGGGTGGGCCGGCCCTCGACCGGCTCGGAGGCGGGCTCCATGATCGTGACGCTGTCTGGGGTGACTTCCTTGTTTACATCCAGGGTCTCCATGGTCAAATACATGTGGTCGTAGATGCTCTCGAACCGTTGGGCCTTGGTTTTAAGGCGGTGGTATTCAGCCAGTTTCTTGCTGATGTCCAGGGCCTTGACATTCCATTGCTTGATTCCGTGTTCGAGGTTCTTGATTTGCAGGGCGAGCGAGTTGGTCCGGCTCTCCAACTGGTCGAGTCCCTGCTGGCGATAGATATCCAGCAGGCGGTTGTGGTAGGCGATCTCTTCGGCCATGGCCACCATCTTGGGGTGCTGGTCCTGGAGGTATTGGGACATTTCCTCCTGGTCGGCCTTGAGCAGGAGCATTTGCTGTTTGGCGCGGAGATAGTCCGTGGCCAGCTCGTCCACGCTGCTGGGGGCGTTCTGGCCCAAGGCGCCGTAGCGGCCAGTCAGGTCGTCCACGATCGGCAAAGCCGTGCCCATTTGCTGCCAGCGCTCCAGGCTTTGGTCCAGGCTAAGGGACTGCAATAACTCGAACTCGGAGGTCAGGGCCGCCAGCCGCTGGTTCATGGCCGCCAAGTAATTGCCGATGCTATTGCCCTGTTCCTCGAAGAGGGCCATGCTGTTGGTCGTCTCGAATTCGACTTGCGCCTGGTCGTTTTTTTGCAGCTCTCCTTCCAGGCGACCGATTTCCAAGCCCAGGCCGCCGACGGCGGCGTTGGAAGTGCGGGCGCGCATTTCGTCCTTGACAGTCTTGAATTCCTCCATGCAATACTGGACGAAGGTCCGGGTCCACTGGCGGTCGGTGCCGGTGCCGGTGAGGACGAAGATGCTGGTCTTGGGCGTGACTGCCACCTTGAGTTTGACGGCGGGCCCGGCCCCCGTGCGCTCGCGGGCCCCGTCCGGGTAGAGGAGCGCCACGCGGGAAAGCGCCCGGCGGAGGACCTCGTCGCTTTGCATCAAGGCGGCCTGGGTGCCCAGGAAGTTGTTCATTTCCTCCGTATAAGCCGAGGTCTCCTGGGAGGCCAGCTTGGTGCTGACGATCATGCGCCCGACCGAGATGAACGAGGGCGGCCCATACCAGGAGAGCGACCAGATGCTGACCAGGCCGGTCAGCACACAGAGCGCTGGAATCCAAAATTTCCTGGCGAGCAGGCTCTTGTAGCGGTGGAAGCTGGCCAGAAAGTGCGCCTTCTCCGTCGAGCGATTGTGCGTGGGGCGGTCCGTGAGATTCATTACCATAAAATTGTACGAGGGTGCACCGGGGAGGGGAGCGGCTGGGATTAGATGCTCCAGGAGCGGGACGGGACCACCACGGAGTCTTCCGGTTGCAGGGCCACGTCCTGCTCGATCATGCCGTCCTCGAGGATTTTGACCATGTTCAGTTCGATGATTTGTTTGGGGACCCCGTTGGCGCCACCGCCCCGGATGATCATGACCTTGGTCTTCTTGGCGAAGTCACCAAAGCCGCCGGCGCGGAGGATGGCCTTGCCGGCGGTGATGTTCTCGTGCATCTGCACCTCGATCGGCCCCTGGGTCTTGACCTGGCCATAGACATAAATCCGGCCCCAGAGCTTGTTGGCCTCGTCGAGCGCCAGGACGACGGTGGCGCGCTTATAGTATTCCTTTTCCAGCTTGACTTTGAGTTCGCCGACGAGCTGTTTGGAGGTCTTGTCCAAGGCCAACACCCGCCCGATATACGGAATCTCCAGCTCGCCGGAGTCCGTCACCACCAGGCTGCGCGGCAGGTCGCGGTCCTCGAGGATCTGGAGGCTCACTTTGTCGCCGATCCGCAGCTTGTATTTGTCGTCCGGCACATAGCCGCTCAGGCTGGCGGGCGTGACGGTGATGTTGGTCAGCGCCGGCCGCATACCATAGGAGCCGCGGAAGGAACTGCCGCCCGAGCGCGGGTATTGGGCCCGGGCCGGCCCGCCGGCCAGCAGGGCGGCTGCCAGGGCCAGCCAGAGCGCCAGCGCCCGCACACAAGAGGCAGGGTCAGGGCGGCCCAAGCCGGCCAAGGACGCGGCTTGTGGCCCTCTGCCGGGGCATCTCCCCCCACGTGCCAAGACACGAATTCGGTTCTTCATTTTCTGTTAACCGTAGAGTTCAGTATTATTCTATTTATAGCAGATTGGCGAGAAATGCCAATACTCTTTTGGAAGTATTTTGCCCTGGGGCTGAGGAATCGGAGTTGGGTGAAGAATTTCAAGCGGCCCAGGACCGAGCGCCACGGCGAACCCTGCGCGGCGCCGACGCCGGAGTTCGTACTGCTTGGAGGGCATTTACACCAAGCCCGACGGCAAGACCGAACCCGGCCGCATGGGCCTCCGCCGGACGATTGGCCAAGGCATGCGGAGAACTTCGGCCCCGGCTCGGGTGTCTTACGGAGGAGCCTTTTGGCCCACAAGCTCAGATGCCTGCTTTTCCGACAAAGTTTCAACCACCGATTCGGCGGGCAACTGGGCTTCGGTCAACGCAAAGAGGCCCGGTTGCCAGGGGTCGAGCTGGAAGCGAAGGCGGTCGGTGTGGCCGAGGTACTTTTGCGCCCGGAGGTCATAGACGTGCGCCGGCTGCGGCAGCGCAGCCTCGAGTTCAAGCGGTTTTTCGAGCGCTTCGTTGCCGCCGGCCTGTTTCAACTCTTCGCTCATCTGGTAATCGATATTGCGCTCGAAGGCGACCAGCCGCGCGCCTGGGACGCGGAAGCGGTGGATACGCGTTCGGGCGGTGCCGGGCAACCGGATTTCCGGCGGCAGCGGTTTAAGTTGGCTGCTAATCCAATCAAGCCCGGCCGTGGCGGGGTTGGCCTTCAGCCGCTCTGCGGCATAGCGGTCAAGGTCGCCGGGCGCCGGGGTTTGTGGGCGGCCACTGGCCGGGGCAACGCAACTGACCGAGCCGGGAGCCGCAGCCGGAAAGAGGGGTTCGAGCGGGCTTTGGCGGCGGAGCTTGCCGTGCCGGTCGAAGAGCCCCGGGGTGCCGTCGCAAAAGGCCGCGCGCCAGGCGGCCTGGGCCGGGGAGGGCTCCAGGAAGGCCCGGATTTCGGTCGCTTCCTGGTCCGAAAGCGCCCAAGTGGTCGGAAGCACCAAGACCGCCTGGCGGAGCTCTCGCAGGCCGCCTTGCTCAATTTGCTCCGAGGAGATGAACTGCGGGCTGTAACCCAAATCCTGGAAGGCCTTGAGCCAACTGTCGCGCACGACGGCCATGCGATTGTGCTCGGCCTCGTAACTGGAGAACCGCCGCAGCCAGGTCGAGCCGTCCACGGTGGATTCCAGCAGCCAGTCGACCTGGATGCTGGGCTGAGAGTAGAGGAGGAAAATCGGGTCGCGCTCGGGCCGGGCCCGGAGGAAGAGCCGGGCCAGCGGGGCAGTCAGCTCCCGGAGGGCGGGGGCCAGGGCCTTGGCCTTGGCGGTGAGCGGGTAATCGGGGTTCTGCCAGTCAAGGCAGTCTTCGCTCCACCAGACGATGCAGCCGCGATCGCCCTCGAGCAACAGATGCCAGAGGCGGCGGCGGGCGGGGTTAGTGTCCGATTCGAAGACGGTGGTAACGCAGGGTTTGCCGGGCATGAACGAGCCGAAAATCTCGCGGGCGTTGGCGACGTCGTAAGGTTCGACCCAATCCAGGACCCGCGAGAGGCGCCAGAGGTCGTAGCCGCCGAAGGGATGGGGCATCTGGGTGCCTTCGATGCCGAGCGGTGTGCGCGGGTCCAGTTGGTGTGCCGCCTGGCGGAAGTCGTCGAGGGCGCGCGCCAGGGCGAAATCCATGTAGGTGCGAAAATCGGCCCAGGGGGCGAAATTCCAGCGGGTGGGGTACTGCCGGGCGGCGGCCGGCTCGAACTTGAGGGCCTGGACCTGCTGCCAATCCGGTTGGCCGCCCGGCAGGGCCTCCCCGCTGGCCATGCGGTTCTTGACCTGGTCGGTAGTGAAGGGCCTGACCTCCTCCCAGGAGTTGAAGCGGGTTTGCCATTCGGCGTTCAGGGCGGCCAGGTCGGCGTATTGGCTCTTGAGCCACTCGCGGAATTTGCCCAGGGCGATGGGGTTGAAGTCGTAGTCGAAGGGATTGGCGGAGATGGTCGTGGAGAGTTCGTCGCGGAGATTGTAGGCGAGCGGCTCGTGGTCGCGGTGTTTGCGGACCAACCGCTGCACCTGTTCGCGCGCCCAGGCGCGCCACTGCGGGTCGTCCAGGCAATAATCCCGGACCAGCGCCGAGTCGGGCCGGCCGCCATTGGCCCAGCCGGTCACGAATTTGTCCCAGTCGCGCACGTTCGAGTTCCACTTCAGACACAGCCCGCGGTTGACCATGTTCTCCAGGTAATAAGGGAACCGGTTGTCGAGCAGCGGCTGCGCCTCGCCCTCGCCGTGGACCATGGCGGTGTTGATGCCCATCTGGCGCAGACGCTCGAAGAAGAGCGGGAGCTTGGCCGGCTGCCGGTAGGCGCTATCACCAACCCACATGATGGTGCGGTATTCGCCCCAGGGCCGGAGCTGGGCGGTGTCCGCCGCGCCAACCACCCCGGCGCCACACATCAGGCAGAGCCACCCCCGCCACCAACGCCACACGCACATTCGAGCCGGCCCATTTCGCATGGCCATTGAATAGACCAGGCGCGGGCGGGGCGTCAACCAGCTTCGGGAGCGCGGACGCCGCGTCCGCGCGTTGCGGTTCGGCTGCACCGCACGGACGAGGCCTCCGCGCGCCTTCGCTTGCTGCTCCGGCGCGTTCAGGGCAGTGTCAGGATGCTCCCTCGTTCAGCCAGGCATCGCCTCCCAATCGCTGCCCTTGAACAGGTGCGAAAGGAGGCGCTGAAAGCCCGGCAGCAAGCGCCCTCGGTCCAACGAACCGCCTGGACCAAGGATGCGGCGGTTGGCGGGCGAACAAGCGACCTCCACGAACTGGTCCAAAGCAGCGGGGCGGGGGAAGGCCCCCGTTGCTGGGCGGAGGCGGGAATTCTCGCCGGACTTTGGTTGCGGCCGCGCCGCGCTAGAGCGTTTTAAATAAAACTGTAGCCAGAATCCGGCGGCTGTGGCATACTGGGTTCATGCGAACACTATCGCTGGACTTGCGTGAACGAATCCTGGCCTCTTACGACCACCAGGAGGGCA
>Ga0187870_1000392_pt1 | contig 51423 bp, 51 predicted proteins | sample June2016WEW_13_1_3_FD_132974 | JGI IMG/M metagenome (GOLD analysis project Ga0187870, IMG submission 132974) | Peatland microbial communities from SPRUCE experiment site at the Marcell Experimental Forest, Minnesota, USA - June2016WEW_13_150 | ecosystem: Environmental > Terrestrial > Soil >...
AAAATTATTTTTCAAAAATTGAATCGCCGCACTTCGCGAGACGCGGATCTGCGCCGAAGTTTGTCCTGACCGATTTTAACAGGGAGAATGCCGCCGCGGCAGCCACGGTTGCGAAAATTTTGGGCATTGATGAGACGGCCATCGAGCGCGCACTCGGCTCTTTTGAGGGCGTTCCGGGGAGAATGGAATTTATGACAAAAGGGCCGTATACCGCGATCGTTGATTATGCCCACACGCCGGATTCACTTGAGGCGGCCTACGTGGCGGCGCGGCCGAAGCCGAACGCGAACTATCCCAATGCGCGCCTTATTTGCGTTTTGGGAGCTGCGGGAGGCGGACGTGACAAATGGAAGCGTCCGGAGTTCGGCAGGATCGCGGGGGCCTATTGCGACGAGATCATTCTTACCACCGAAGATCCCTACGACGAAGACCCTGCGGAAATCATTCAGGAAATCAAAAGCGGGATTTTGTCCGAGGACGCGGAAGCGGTGGATCTCTATGAGGTTCCGGACCGTCGCGAAGCGATAAAAAAAGCAGTTGCGCTCGCGCGGCCTGGGGACGTTGTGATCGGGACGGGCAAGGGAAGCGAGGATTGGATTCATGTGGCAAGGGGGCAAAAAATTTCCTGGAGCGAAAGGCGGGCGTTTGAGGAAGCGCTTGAGGAAAAAGAGTATAATTAAACCCAACATGAAACTGACATTTTACGGCGGCGTGGGCGAGGTGACCGGGGCGAACTATTTTTTGGAGTCCGGCGGGACGAATATTATGGTGGATTGCGGCCTGCACCAGGGGAGCCACTATGCGGAGCGACAGAATTTCGAACCGTTCCCATACGATGCAAAAGAAATAAGCGCCGTGTTCATAACACATTCCCACCTTGACCACACTGGCCGTTTGCCGTCGCTTATCCGTGCGGGATTCAAGGGGACGATCTATTCCACCCCTGCGACGAAGGATTTTGCGGAATTCATGCTTCTGGATTCGGAACATCTTCTTGAAAAAGAAGCGGAGCGCGAAAGGCGGCCGGTGCTCTATACGACGGAGGATATCGTACAGGCGCGGCAGCACTGGCAAGGGCTTCAGTATCACAGTCCCGTCACGGTGGGCCCTTTTACGGTTGAACTTTTTGATGCTGGGCATATTTTGGGCTCGGCGATCATAAAAGTGCAAGCGGAAGGAAAGACGATCGTCTTCTCCGGGGACCTTGGCAATTCTCCCGCGCCGATCATACAACCGACAGAAAAAATAGATAAGGCGGATTATTGCGTGATTGAATCAACCTACGGCGACCGCGTGCATGAGGACGTGGACAAGCGCAGGGAACAACTGGAAGACGTGGTGGAGGATACAGTGAAAGCCGGCGGCACGCTCATGATCCCGACCTTTGCTATGGAGCGGACGCAGGAATTGCTCTACCACCTACACCAGCTTTTCAAAGAGGGCCGCGTTCCCCGCGTGCCGGTCTTTATCGACAGTCCCTTGGCCATCAAGCTCACGGCGGTCTACAAAAAATACGAAAATTATTTTAATCCCGAAACGCAGCACATCGCGAAGTCCGGTGATGACATTTTAAACTTCCCCGGGCTTCGGCTCACGCTCACGACGGAGCAGTCAAAAGAGATCAATGGTGTCCCGCCGCCGAAGGTGGTGATCGCGGGCTCAGGCATGTCGAACGGCGGCCGCATTTTGCATCACGAGATGCGCTACCTTCCCGATCCAAAGAGCACCATTCTTTTTATCGGTTATCAGGCAAATGGATCGCTCGGCAGGCAGATCTTGGACGGCGCGCAGGAAGTGCACATTTTTGGCGAGAAAATTCCCGTGCGGTGCAAAAAGGTGAACATTCCGGGGTATTCCGCGCACGCCGACCAGCCGCTTCTTTTAGGATGGCTTTCTCCCATGCGCCAGTCGCTCAAAAAAGTATTCGTTGTGCAGGGCGAGGAACAGTCAAGCGACGCTTTAATGCACAAGATCGTGGATGACCTTGCGATCACGGCCGAGGTGCCGAAGCCGGGCGAAACGGTGGTATTATAAAGCTATGGCGAACGATAAAAAATCCGATTCTCAAGAAGCCGCCTCGGCCTATTTGAAATATAAAATTTGTATTTCCGGCTCCGCTGTGACCGACATAGCGACGCCGGGTACGCTGGAGAAGACCGAAGCGATGGGGCGCATGATCGCAGAGAAAGGAATGGTCCTTATCACAGGCGCCACGACCGGCATTCCTTATTGGGCGGCGAAGGGGGCAAAGGAAGCCGGCGGCATCGTGATCGGCCTCTCACCTGCCGCGTCAAAGAGCGCGCACATAAAGAGCTATCACCTGCCGACGGATTACCACGACCTTATTGTCTACACCGGCTTTGATTATTCCGGGCGAAACCTGCTCCTCACGCGCACTGCCGATGCCGTGATCACGATTTGCGGCCGCGTGGGCACTTTGAATGAATTTACGATCGCGTTTGAGGATAAAAAACCACAAGGGGTTCTTACGGGGACGGGCGGAGAGAGCGACGAGATCGAGCGGATATTGGACATTGCGCACCGCGGCACGGGGAAAGTGGTGTTTGATCCCGACCCAAAGTCGCTTCTGGATAAGGTTGTCGCAATGGTCAAGGCGGAGGAAAAAGAGTTGTAAAGGTCGCAAAGGAAAATACTAAACAATGGCCAAAAAGGAAGCTACAAAAGCAGCGAAGGCTCCAAAAGAGAAAACCCCGACGCCGATCGGCGAGGTGACCCACTTTTACAATAAGATCGGCGTCGCGATCGTGAAGTTCAATAAGGCGGTTCCTGTGGGGACGAAGCTTGCGTTCAAGGGTGCCACGACGGATTTTGAAGAGACGGTGGACTCCATGCAATATGATCATAAGCCGATCGACTCCGCCCCAAAAGGCGAACAAGTGGGCATCAAGGTGAAAGAAAGCGTTCGTGAGGGGGATCTGGTGTACCCCGTGGAATGAGGCCGGCCTCGGGCGGGTTTTTTAAGGTCGCTGCAATCGTTGCTGCGGCGACGGTGGGGGACGGCGTCTTCGCGCTGCCATTCGTATTTTATAAAGCCGGCTGGCTCCTCGGCCTTTTTTATTTGATCGTGCTTGCCGGCTTCGTGAGTGCCGCACACGTGGTGTATCTAAAAACGCTTGAAAAAATCGGCGAGAAGGAACGGCTCTTGGGGCTCGCAGGGAAATATTTCGGCCGCAGCGGATTTTGGGTTGGGTTTGTGGCGATCGTGCTGGGCCTAATCCTCACGCTCGTCGCCTATCTTATTTTGGGCACACAGTTCGTCCAACTTGCGGCTCCGTCGGTTTCCCCCAATGTTGCGTTTTTTGTCTTTTGGCTTTTCACCGCAGTTCCCATTTTCTTAAACGATCGTCGCGTGGTCAAACTTGAACTTGTGGGCATCGCCTGCACTTCGGCCATCATAGTTTTTATCTTTGCAAGCGCATGGCCCGCTGTGATATTCGCGGGCATCCCCCTGGTCAACGGGCAAAATTTTTTCCTGCCGTTCGGTGTCATCCTCTTTGCGCTCGCCGGCTGGACAAGCGTGGAGCCCGCATATGAATCGCGGAAGAAGTCTGGCGCGTCATCCGACCCGTGGCGCGCGCTTGCCGCGGGATCGTTCGTGGCGGCGCTCTTATATACCATGTTTATTGTGGGCATACTGGGGTCCACGCCCGCGGCCACGCCCGACACTGTCTCTGGCCTCACTTCCTGGCCTATTTGGAAAAAAGAGATCATCGCTATTTTCGGTCTGCTTGCGGTCGCGACCATTTATCTGCCGATTTCCCATGAGATAAAAAACGCGCTGGAAAAGGACCTTGGGTGGAACGGGTCCGTGTCGCGCTTCCTGATCTTATTCGTGCCGCTCGTTTTTATCGGCCTCGGCTTGCGCAGTTTTCTCACTGTGGCTGGCATTGTGGGCGGCGCGTTCATCGGTGCGCAATACCTCCTTATTGTCGCCGTCGGCCGCCGCGCACTTATGCTCTCTGCCGCGAAGAATTTTTTTCTCGATCTTATCGCGGTCGTCTTCGCCGCTGCCGCCGTTTACGAAGTGTGGACTTTCGTAGTACACTAGCGACGTAGCGGCACCCCGGGCGCCGCATTGCCCTCGTAGTTCAACGGACAGAATATCTCCCTCCGAAGGAGCAGATTGAGGTTCAATTCCTCACGGGGGCACGAGCAAGGCAAAAAGGGTTCGGGAAGAGTACTAAGAAGGGCTCTTCCCGAACCCTTTTTGCCTTGCTCGTTAAAACTCACTCGCCATCAGAACATTCTTAAAACAACTTCACGCAATATCCTTCGCCACTTTTGCGTCGCGGATGGCGTACATCCTGCGGGAGTAGATGGTCTTCATCGTCTTGTCGGTTGCGTAGCCGATGGCCGCGAGGATTAGGAAATAGAGCGCGCCGACCATCGTGAATGACGGCGGCTTTTGGGTGAACAGGCTGATGAGCGTGGCGCCGACGCCCATTGAGGTGATGATGGCGAGGTTCTTCACCGAACTCTCCGTGCTTTTTGCCTGGATGCTCCCGAAAAGATCCAGCGCCGACTGGACGTAATTCTTGGTCATGCCCCAGATGTCCTTGATGTATTCCAGCGTGTCGGCAAGCGTTTCGTGCTTGAATTCAAGCACGCCGAGAAATTTTTCGAGGTCGCGATTGTCTTTTATGATCGTCCCGCGCGTTTTGAGGTATGTTCCCATCTGGTTGATCCGCGCCTCGATAAGATTGATAGTCTTCGCGTAGCTTTCAATTTTTTCCTTGAAGGCGCCCACTTCCTTGCCGCGGATGCTACCCTTCTCTTTTACTTCCGCAATGCGTTCCCAAATGATCCGGTGGAGGTTCAGATACCGGTGCAGCTGCGCCTTGAATTCCCGGATAAAGATCTGCTCATTGATGAAACACTCGACATTCTCCATGGATTCCGAGATGTTATTGATCACATAAAGCTTGTCCCCGCGGTAGATCTCAAATTCCTTCTTGCGGACGTCGAAATATTCTTTTTCGTTGAATGCTGCGAAAATTTCTTTTATGTCCTTCTGCGCCGCTTTTTTGAGGACGACGAAATAGGGATAGATCGTTTTTATGTTCGCGAGCTCTTTCGGGATCGGTGCGCCCAAACTGAAGATGTAGCTGATGCCGGGCGAGAGCTTCTCTTCGTAGTAAGAGGTAAGTGCTTTAATATCCTCCGAAAGCGTGTTTGTATTTTCCTTGCTCAAAACCACAAGTCCGTCCTCGTAGATCTTTATCTCCACGCCCGTTTTGCTTTTGACGTCTATCCAATCAAGACGCGAAACCTCCATGCGGACCGTGGCGATATCCATCGCGTTTCGGAGCGCCTTCAGTTTTTCCTTATCGAGCTCGAGCGGCGACGCCGCGCTTTCCAAAAAATCGTAGATCTCCGACAGGTGTAGCGTCGTCCTCTGGAACCATCCGCCGACGTAAATTTTTTGGGCTTTTGACACGTTTTATTAAGTATATCAATTCCATGCGTTCAACGCTAAAATAATATGGCACATGCGTTCGTACCACCATTACTATCACGACAAAGTGTATCGGGTGTCGCGGGGCTTGCGGTGGTCCTCGGTGCAAGCTACGCATTTATGAGAAAACAAAATGGATAAAATGCCCCTGATCACCGCCCACCGCGGCGGGAAATTCTGGGAAGGCGATGATTTTTCATATATTTCCGAATCTATCCGTGACGGTGCTGATATTATTGAGCTTGACGTGCGACTGTGCGATGGAAAATATATCGTGCAACACGCGCCATACGAAAAAGCACAGGGCTTTTTAGAAGACGCTTTTGCACGCACCGAAAATACGGCGCTGTATCTTGATATAAAAAGCCGCGATATAAAAATCAACGAGCTAATAGCGTATGTCCATTCCTTTTGCTCAAGCCATATTATTGTCGGTTCATACCACCTGGATCTGTTGCGCAGCATTCAGGATCTTGCCGTAGAACGGAACTGCCATTGTGTTCTGCCGTGGACCGCCGTGCCGCGCGGGCGATCCGCCCACGCCGGATGGGTCAATCCATTGTGCTATTTCACCACCAAATCCCTCGCGCAAGAAATTCGGGATGCCGGATTTAAATTCGTCCCTAGTGGCAACCAGATTTTCAAAAAGCACGAGATAATGGAAAATCAATTACGCTATGCGCGATGGGGAGCATACGCCATCTCTACCCATCACGTGAAGGAAATGAAGGAGCTATTACAACAAATCAATGATTGAGGGAGTGTTGCAAAAACTGGCGCGGCTTATTTTTCTTCTGAAGATTCGGAGGGCCGAACACAAGATCGGTTATAAATTGGTTTTTCATGATATTCCGCCTTGCTATATCAACGGATGGGTGAGTTGGGACATGACGGGGACGTTTAAAAGATTTGGGCTGGACATTGAGGCTGGTGCCAACTATTGGACCATGGGGAAGATCGTTCGTGGCGATTCCTCCCGCTACGATCGGAACGCCACCGAATATGAATCCTGGCTCGGCGGATATGTGGTAAGGCTCGCTGCCGGGCAAACCTGGACCGTAGAAGATCACTTTAAACTGGCGATTGCGGACCAAAACAGTTGGTTAAAAACATATGGCGATCCGAATCCAACGACGGACAGTTTGGGTCGGAGATTCACGACAGTAGAAACGATCCGCAGCGGTAACTATCCTGGAACTATTTATGAATGGGATTGCGCGACGGACAGCGATGTGGGCAACCGCGACAATACATTACGGCTTCGCCTTGAGTCCATCGTGATGGCCGCCCTGTTCAACTTTTCCAATCCAAGCTTGCATTTAAGGGGTGAAGAACTAAGGCCAAAAGCATTCCGCAAGACCTATGAACCCCTGCGGCTCCATGGTTACATCGCTATTTTTGACGTTGAGAAAAACGTAAAAGTCGTGCTCTACGGCAACGGAGCGATCATTACAAAACAAAATGGCGATACCGATACGTTCGTTGCGCTCAAAAATGATCTGCTTTGGGGCATGCGAGCGTGTGATATCATAAAAGTATAATCATGGGGAATTTTGGCTTCGTCTATGCGGTCGGCGCGGCGCTCACGTGGGGATTGGTGTACGCCTTGGACCAGAAAATACTTTCTGGCTCGTCGCCGCTCGCGTATCTTTTTATCAATTCGCTGTTCACGGCGATACTCGTATTGCCCTTTTTGTTTTTTGACGGCGGGTCAATAAAAACCATTTTTTCTTCCCGCGGGACCATCCTCTGGCTCATCGTCGCCTCCGTCGTTTTGGCGGCACTCGCCAATTTCCTCATCTTTTCCGGCATAAAAATATTGGGCGCTTCGACGGCGTCCATCATTGAGATCGCGTATCCGTTCTTTGTAGTGCTTTTCAGCTTCATCATTTTCCGTTCAACCCCGAACATTTATTTTCTCCTTGGCGGCGCGCTTATCTTTGTCGGCTCGATTATCATTATTAAATTTGCGTGATAGCGAACGGCCCGACTTGACATTTGTATTACACTTGTAATACAATGGACTAATGCCAGATGAAAGCAAGGATTATATTATAAATCTCCGCGTTTCCCGTGCGACGTACGATAAAATAAAGCGAAAGGCGAAAGAGAATCGGGAGAGCATCTCGAACCTGGTCCGCAAAGCAATAGATGACAGCGCGGAGATCGTGAGCGATCTTTCGGGCGAACTGTTCGGCAAGAAAGATAAGTTTAAAGACGTCATCGGCTATCATAAGTCTAAGGCCGCGCAGGAATTGGAATGCGCGAAATGCGGCGCGAAGATCGCCGCGGGAAACATTGTCACGGTGGGCGAGACCGAGGGTGCAAAAAAGTACTTTTTCTGCGAGAATTGCAGGTAAGCTATGTTGTCTGAAAGACAGAAAAGCAGTTCTACGCTCGTTCGCTCATGGACGATCTCTTTCGTCGTCCTTAAACACCTCGTTTTCCATAAATTTACCTCGCTGAAACATGCGTCATTTGGCGAGCGTCTCAGGCGGGCATGCGAGAAGCTGGGCCCTGTTTTCATAAAACTTGGGCAAGTGCTCGCCACCCGCTATGATCTTCTCGGCCGTAGTGATTGCGAGGCGCTACACGGGCTCTTGGATGATATTGCGCCCGTTCCATTTGAAGAGGTAGTAGCTCTTTTTCAAAGTGATTTTCGTGAAAATCCGGACGAATTGTATCGGGAATTTCCAAGAATTCCTATTGCCTCGGCTTCCATCGCGCAGGTCTATAAGGCCGTTGACCACGAGGGTCGGTTGGTCGCCGTCAAGGTTCGTCGCCCCGGTATCACAAGGACGTTAAAATCGGACATCGGCATTCTAAAGAAGCTTGTCCGCATCGCGGAGCTTTTCTCTTCTGATCTTCGTCACATCCGCGCCCGCGAAGTTCTTTCCCAGCTTGAATCATGGATTTTCGGCGAGGCTGATTTTATCCAAGAGACCGGCAATCTGCTCGCCCTTACTGAATTTTATTCCCAACGCGCCGCGAAGGGCGATGATTTTGCGGCAGCGATAGTATTTCCGAAGCTTTGGCCCGCACTTTGCTCCCAGAACATCATCACGATGGAATTTCTTGAGGGCATTCCGGCAACAAAGTTCAATAAGCAAATTGCCGGGCCGGCATACGATGAATATGTCTCCCTCAAAGCGGTACTTGGCGCATCGGTGCGTCCCTGGGTTGAGCGAGGCGCGTTCCTTTTCCATGCCGATCCGCATCCGGCGAATATCCTTATTATGAAAGGCGGCAAGGCGGGATTGCTTGATTTTGGTTTAACATCGTCTTTCAACAAGAAGGATTCAGAGCAGTTGTGCGACCTTCTTCTTGCGGTCTATACGCAGAACCTTGATCTTACCGTGCATCATGCGTTCGCACTGTGCCATGCTCCGGCAGTGCTTGAAACGCCGACATTACGGAAGGACATTGAAGAGTATCTTTTGAAAACCCGAACAAGTGGCTTCGGGTTCTGGTTTGTGGGGCTAATTCGCATCTTCGTGAAGCATCGGGTTCCTATGCCGCTTCAATTAGTTCTTTTGGGGCGCAACGTCGTTGTCGTCGAGGGGCTTTTCGAAACCGTTATTCCGGGGAAGACCACGCTTGAAGTAATGGGTGACGAATTACGTCGGGGGCTTTATCGGCGGATATTCGAGAACATAACAAGTATTGATGCCGGGCCGTTGCTTTATGCCTTAAGCGAAAAAATAAAGAAAAGCCCGGGACTCCTGGCGGGGCTTATCAACCGGTATTTTGAGGATCCGCTTCGGGCAGTGCGCGACTTTAGGGAAGCGGTTCGGATATAGCGTGAATGATGCGCTATAATCTTCCTATATGGACAAGCTCTCCGAACTGCAGAAGCTTGAGCAAGAGATGGTCGCCGATGCTTCTCTTCCGCTCAAGCCGGCAAATTTGGTCTTCGGCGAAGGAAATGTTGATTGCGCCGTGATGTTTATCGGCGAGGGGCCGGGATTTAACGAAGATAAATTGAAGCGGCCGTTCGTGGGAAGAGCGGGACAGCTCTTGGACGAACTTATTAAGGGCCTCGGCTGGAAGCGCGGGGATGTTTATATTACAAACATCGTGAAGCGCCGGCCGCCGGACAATCGTGATCCGTTGCCAGAGGAGATCGAAGCATACAAGCCCTATCTTACAAAACAGATCGAAATCATTGATCCGAAAGTGATTGTGGCCTTGGGCCGTTTCGCGATGAACTATTTTCTGCCGGACGCAAAGATTACGCGCGACCACGGGCGGATATTCAAAATCAACGAAAGGATTATTTTTCCCATCTACCATCCCGCCGCCGCATTGCGTTCTACTGAAATGCTGAATGTTCTCCGCGAGGATTTTGGAAAGATACCTAAAATAGTGAAAGGGGAACTTGCGGTGGAAGTGACGGCACCTGCCGCAACCGCGTCGGCAAAGAAACCAATAAAACCAAAGCAGCCAAGCCTGTTTTGAGGTATTATTAAGGCATGGACTTCGCGCCGGTATACCTTGTGCAACGGTTCTTTTACCGTTTGGTGGATTTCTTCCGTCATTGGTACATCGATGGATCGCGCGCCGTCGGGCACCGTTTTATTACGGCACTTGAAGAAGCTGACCGCTCGCTCGCGGTAAAGATCACCCTCCGTTATTTCTTCCGCCCGCTCTACGGGGACTACACGGTAGTCGGCCGTATCCTCGGCATTGTTTTCCGTACGGGGAGAATTTTGATCGGCGCCGTGGTTTACGCCGTGATCGCGGCGTTTTTCCTCCTTTTCTATTTGGCATGGCTTGCCGCGCCCATCGTCATTATTTTCTATGCCACAAGAGGCCTCTAACAAGTACGAATTGTATTTTGACGATCCGCGGCTCCGAATGACGGTCGCGGGAAGATTTGTCGTCCGCGTCATTACCTATGTCACCTATCTCGTCCTGTTTTTTGCCACAGGAACCCTCCTTATTTCCCAGATAAGGCCGTTGCAGTATCTCGGAATTTTTTTGGTGCTTTTTATCGTTGATCGTCTTGCCCACTGGGGCGAGGCGGATCTCCCGATCACGGAACTGCCGCGGGGCGGCCGGGTCAACCTTGCGAGCATTATGAAGCCATCCACTTTCTCCGTGATAGGACACGCTTTTGACCGCGGCCTTGTTACAAGGCAGGATTTTTTCCTTAGTATTACCGACCGCTTGATGGGACTTTCGCAAGTGGAAGAAGGCCTGCGCCGGCTCGATGTGAAGCCCGAAGAATTTAAGGCAAAACTAAAAGAATTTCTTTCAAGGCCGGTCCCCGCCGAGACCGTATCGCGCACGGAATATTTAAAGAGCGCCGAAGCGCTCGTGGTCGCGGCTTTCGGCGAAGCGCTCGCCGTCGGCCACCGCTTCATTGAGCCGAGCGATCTCTTTTCGGCGCTTGCGAAGATGAAAGCGGAGGCCGTGGACCGGCTTTTCAATATGTTCTCGATTGAAGCGGGCGATTTGGAAACCGCGCTCATTTTTTCTTTGAAAAAGTCGTTCTTAAGCCGCTTGCCGTCCGCGCTCGGCGAGTTTGTTTTTGAATCAAACCGGCACACGCGGCACCGCATCATGAATCGGGCGTGGACCTCGCGGCCGACGCCGACGCTCGACAAATACAGCACTGATTTCACCGATCTTGCGCGTGCGCAGCAGATCGGGTTTTTGATCGGCCACGACGCCGAATACGAGCGGCTCGTGGAAACGCTCGGCCGTCCGGTGAATCCGAATGCGCTCCTGATCGGCGAGCCGGGGATCGGGAAGGAAACCATCATCCAGCACCTCGCCTTCGCGCTTACCAAAGATATCGTGCCGAAAGCGCTCTTTGATAAGCGGCTCGTGTCACTTGAGTTGCAGGACCTTGTGGCCGGCGCGTCGCCGGAAGAACTTTCCACGCGGCTCAAAAAGATCGTTGACGAAATTTACATGGCGGGGAATATCATCATTTATATCCCGGATATTCATAATCTGGTGCATACCTCCGGCACGGCCTATCTTTCGGCGGCGGACATCCTGATGCCGGTGGTGAAGAGCAACGCGTTCCCGGTGATCGGGGCCACCTATCCGAAAGAATTCAAGCAGCTTGTGGAGCCGCGGAGCGACTTCGTCGGCGCCTTCGAGGTGATCCACGTGAACGAGGTAACCGAGGCGGAAGCGGGAAAGATATTGACGTACGAAAGTTTGATCCTTGAAGAAAAGAGCGGCGTCACCATAAGCTTTGGTGCCGTGAAGCGTGCGGTCGCGCTCGCGAAAAAATATTTCAGGGACAAGTTCTTGCCTTCAAGCGCGGAAGAGCTTTTGAAGACCGCGCTTGTGGATGCCGAGCAGCGCGGCGAGCATGCGCTCACCGCCGAGCGCGTGACCTCGGTCGCCGAGGCGAAGGCGCACGTGCCGATGAGCGAAGCAAGCGGCGCTGAAGCGGAAAAACTTTTGCATTTGGAAGACACCATCCATAACCGGCTTGTGGACCAGGAAGAGGCGGTCACGGCGGTCGCGGAAGCCCTGCGGCAATATCGGAGCGGCCTCGCGCGCAAGGGCGGGCCGATCGCAAGCTTCCTTTTTGTGGGGCCGACGGGCGTGGGCAAGACCGAACTCGCGAAGATCCTTGCGGGCGTGCAGTTCGGTTCGGAAAAAACGATGGTGCGCTTTGACATGACAGAATACCAAGACAAGGCAAGCTTCTTCCGTTTCATCGGCTCGCCCGACGGGGCGACGCGCGGGGCCTTGACCGATGCCATCCATGACCAGCCGTACAGCTTGGTCCTCCTTGATGAATTTGAAAAAGCATTCCCCGATATTTTGAACCTGTTCCTGCAGGTCTTTGATGACGGCCGTCTTACGGACAACCTTGGCCGCACCATCGATTTTACGAACACGATCATTATTGCGACTTCCAACGCGCATTCGGACATCATCAATGAATCGCTCTCGAAAGGGGAAAAAATGACGGACATCGCGGAATATCTGAAGAAGCGGCTCGTGGATGTATTCAGGCCGGAACTTTTGAACCGCTTCTCAAAAGTCATCATTTTCAAAAATCTGGAACCGGCGCAGCTCGGGAAGATCGTGGAGATCAACTTGAAAGAACTGGCGGAGACCGTAAAAAGCCAGGGCATCGCGCTTGATTTTGGTCCGGAGGCCGTAGCGCAGCTTGCGAAGCTTGGCTATGACCCGGCGTTCGGCGCGCGTCCCTTGCGCCGCGTGATAGACGAAAAGCTCCGCTCTCCGCTCTCCCGCGCCATTCTTGGAAAGCAGATAGGGAAAGGCAGCCGCGTGAAGCTTGTTTTTAAAGACAATGCTTTCGATTTTGTGAACGAGGATTGATCCATGAAAATAAAGATCAATATTAACGTCAAGGTGGGCCGGGTCGTGAGATATCTCGTGCTGTCGGATCTTTTTTTACTGCTTGGCTGGGGGCTTATTGACCCTGTTTTTTCGGTTTTCATCATAGAGCGCATTGCCGGTGCGACGCTTATCACCGTAGGTATCGCCGCCGCCGTCTATTGGATATTGAGATCGGCCCTCGAAATTCCCATCGCGAATTATCTCGACCGGACGCTGGGCGAGAAGGATGATTTTGTGGCGCTTGTGGGTGGGCTTTTCCTTGCGGGTTTTTCCGCGCTTGCGTTCAGCGCGATCAGTAAGGTTTGGGAACTTTACGTGGTCCAGATCATCCATGCGGTCGGCTTCGCTCTCTATCTTCCCTCGTGGTCCAGTATTTTCTCGCGCCACCTGGACCACGATCGTGTTTCTTTTGATTGGTCCCTGGATAGTACGGTTGCTGGCCTCGCCGCGGGCATAAGCGGTCTTTTTGCAGGGGTCGTTGCGGCCGAGTGGGGATTTGTTGCGGTCTTCGTCGCCGGCGGCACCTTTTCACTCATCGCTGCGTTCGTCTTGATGTTGGCGCCCAACCTCGTGCTTCCGAAGCCCACCGAAGCAGGTGTTCAAATGAAAGATAAGACGCCGGCCGCGACGGGGATGTAGGGCGGGAATGCGAATACCATGCCGAAAGTTTCCAATCAATCAATCGCCGAACTGCTCCGCGAGATAGGGGAATACCTTGCGATGCAAGAAGTGCCCTTCAAACCGCGCGCGTACGAGAAGGCGGCGGGCATCATTGAGGGGCTTGAAGAGGAAGTGGCGGATATCTATATGCGCGGTGGTTTAAAAGCGCTCGAGGAGATCCCGGGCGTAGGCGTTTCCATTGCAGAAAAGATAGAAGAATTTATAAAGACCGGCAAGGTGAAGTATTACGAAGGCCTCAAAAAGAAGACCCCCGTTGATCTGGAGGGTTTGTCGCGGGTGGAAGGGCTTGGCCCGAAGTCGATCAAAAAGCTTTATCAAAAGCTAGGCATAAGCGATCTCGCCGACTTGGAAAAGGCGGCGAAAGCGGGAAAAATCGCAAAGCTTGAAGGATTCGGCGCGAGGAGCGAAGAAAAGATTTTGAAGGGCGTTGCATTCGCGAAAAGATCGGGCGGCAGGTTCGTACTTGGCTTTGTGACGCCGCAGATTCGCAGTATTGTATCGCACCTTACGAAATTACCGGATGCTTCAAGGGTTACGGTCGCGGGCTCCGTGCGACGCAAAAAGGAAACTATCGGCGACGCGGATATCCTTATCGTTTCCGCGAAGCCAAAGATAGTTATGGACTACTTCGTTTCCATGCCGGAAGTGATGTCCGTGATCGCCCACGGCGATACAAAATCGTCGGTAAAGGTGAAGCCGGGAGTGAACGTTGATCTTCGCGTCGTGCCTGCGGAATCCTACGGTGCGGCGTTGAATTATTTCACCGGCTCAAAGGATCATAATGTCGCGTTGCGCCAGATTGCTGTGAAAAAGGGATGGAAACTGAACGAATACGGGCTTTTCTCCGTGAAGGGCGCCCGCGAAAAAACGATCGCCGGAAAAACAGAGGAGGAAATTTATAAAATGTTCGGCATGGATTATATAGAACCGGAATTGCGCGAGAACACGGGGGAACTCCAGGCGGCGCAGGCGCACCGGCTGCCGAAGCTCATTGGATACGGCGATCTGCAAGGTGATCTGCAGGTGCAGACCAATTGGACGGACGGCTCCGATTCCATTGAAGCAATGGCGAAGGCGGCCGCTGCGCAAGGGCTCGCCTATATTGCGATCACCGATCATACGAAACGGCTTGCGATGACGCACGGTTTGGACGAAAAGCGGATCTTACAGCAGATGGCGGAGATAGACAGGCTCAACAAAAAATTCGCGGGCAAAATAAAGATATTGAAAGGCAGTGAGTGTGACATTTTGAAGGATGGGACGCTTGACCTGCCCGCTTCGGTTTTGTCAAAGCTCGATGTGGTCGGCGCCGCGGTCCATTCGCATTTCAATCTCACGCGCGCCGAACAGACTGAGCGCATAAAACGGGCGATGGCGAACCCCAATGTTGACATTCTTTTCCATCCAACGGGGCGCATTATCAATCGCCGCGAGGCGTACGAGGTGGATATGGAAGCGGTCATCGCGCACGCGAAGAAAACTGGCACCGTGCTTGAGATTGACGCTTATCCCGACCGCGCCGATCTCAAAGATGAATATGTCCGCAAGTGCGTGGAAGCGGGCGTCAAAATGTCCATTGATTCCGACGCCCACTCGCCGACCCATTTCCCCTATCTGGAATATGGTATCGCGCAGGCGCGCCGGGGATGGGCGGAGAAAGATGATATAATAAATGCCTGGCCGGTGGAAAAAATGAAAAAATCATTAAAATAATGCCCACGCGTGTTCCTGCAGAATCTTTTGAGAAGCCTCCCACGAAAAAACAGGTGGTAGCGGGCTTCGTGGTCTACCGGCGGACAAGCGACGGAATAAAATTTCTCCTCCTCTACCGCCGCGGCAATTACTGGAATTTTCCCAAGGGGCACTTCATGCCAGGCGAGCGGACGATGGACGTCGCCCTCCGCGAACTTGAGGAAGAAACGGGGATCAAAAAATCGGAATTGCGCATTATCCCGAACTTCCGCGCCTATGAACGTTTCTATTTCAAAGTTGGGAACCAGGGAATTTACGACACCGTGATCTTGTTCCTCGCCGAAACACATCAAGTGGAGGTCCGCATCGTTCCACGCGAACACAGCGGTTATGGCTGGTTTCTCTATCACGACGCCTTGAGTGTGGTCGGCAAGAAATACGGCGACACCCGCAAGGTGTTGCAACAGGCATCCAACTTCCTCCGTGCACGGAGCCGGGCGCACCGGCCGCCGCAGCGGCCCATGCATAGCGCGGGTCGTTGACGCCGAGTCAGGTCAGGATATAGAATAACCTTGGAACCTTGAGGTGTTCCGCGTTATGCATATTCTGCGTGACGGTGTCCGTGTCCGTCTGTCCCTGAAGTGGGGTAGGGCGTACCTCGCGCAAGGTCCCTAGCGTTGCCTGATGGAAGGTAACGCGGCCCGAATCGGGCCCGCTATGCGAAGCGCGGCAACGCTAACCAGCTGATGGCCGCCTAGCAAAGAACGGCAATAGTACGGCGAGCAGTACAATCACAATTGCGCATCGCGGCGACAGAGGGGGTGGGACCTGTACCACCCCCTTTAAATTTCTACTTTACGAACGCTACTACTTTTTTAAATACTTCGGGTTCGTGTTCGGCGAGGTCGGCGAGTATCTTCCGGTCAAGCACCACCTTTTTCTTTTTGAGCGCGGCGATGAACTGGCTGTAGTTCATGCCTTCCGCGCGGACGGCGGCATTGATCTTCACGTTCCAGAGCTGGCGGAAGACCCGCTTTTTTTCCTTGCGTCCGCGGAATGCGTGCGTCCAGGCATGGAGGAGCGCTTCCTTTGCTGCGCGTTCTTTGGATTTGCGGCCCCAGCGGAAGCCCTTGGTGTACCGAAGGACTTTTGTGCGCCGCTTGTTGGCCATGGTTCCGCGTTTGACTCTTGGCATATCAAGTAGTGTTTAATAATTTTTTAACGTTTTCATCGGGAAATTGAGCGAGCGGGTTTTCCGCTTGTTTCGGATCCCCTTCGCATTCGTCCGCGTACGAAAATGGCTCACCCCCATCAGCCGGCGCACGATCTTCCCGTTTCGCGTAATCTTCACGCGTTTCGTAAGCGATTTATTCATCGGTTCAATAGAGGAAAGTGTACTACAATCCTTATTTTTTCGCAATCTGCACGCTCATGCCGTAGCCGCCGAAGCGGGGCTCGGAAAGCCGCTTATATTCTACGGGAATCATTTTCATGAAGTCCGCGAGTTTCTGCCGCGCCCAGTCCTTCATGCCTTTTTCGCGCCCGCGGAGGCGCATGTTGATCTCTACTTGGTACCCTTCGCCCAAGAACTCTTCAAGCTGCTTCAGTTTTATCAAAAGGTCGTTCTGTGCGGCGCGCGCGCTGATCTGAACATGCTTCAGGCCGCCGCTCTTTTGTGCCAGCCGCTCCTTTTTTTTGCGTTTCGCCTCTTCGTAGCGGAACTTGTCGTAGCTCATAAGACGGGCGACGGGCGGCTTCGCATTCGGCGAAATTTCAATGAGATCAAGGCCTTCCTCCGGCCGTACCAAAGCGAGCGCCTTTTCGCGCGTGAGGACGCCGAGATTTTCTCCCTTGTCGTTTATGACGCGGAGTTCTTGCGCGACTATTTGGCTGTTGATTTTGGGGATGTGTATGGGAGTGGGTAAGCGAAAAGCCGATTCGAGAGCTTGCCTTTATTGTAGCCGGAAATCGCCATCCGTCAAAGTTCATTCATTTTCACCTCGTTGCCTGCTATAATGATTAAAACCATGGAAGAGGCTCCCATAACCCATCCCGGTGTTCCCACGGAAACCTATCATACCCTCGGAAAAAAAACCTTTTGGGTCTTTGTTTTGGAGCGGATACATACTTCGGCCGTGATTCTTCTTGTTGCCATATGCCTTTTTGCGGTGAAGGATCAGGCGTTCCTCAAGAATATCCCCCTGCTCGGCGATCTGACCGGCTATATGAACGTGATCACATGGACCGTGTTCGGTATCTTTGCCGTCGCATTTCTTATCGTGCTCCTTATCGCATGGCTTATCTATGCGAACTACAAATTTTCCTTGGGTGACGACGCGTTGAAGATTAAGCGGGGGGTTTTGAACAAAGAGGAGGTCGCCATGCCATACCGGCAGATCCAGGACGTTGATATCCAGCGTGACCTTGGGTTTCAGATGATGGGGTTGAGCAAGCTCGTGATTCTTACCGCCGGCGCGCCTGAGGAAAAATCAGGGGACGACCAGTCGGAGGGGATACTTCCTGCGCTCGATAAGGATCTCGCCGAGTGGCTCCAGGCAGAGCTCCTCAAGCGGGCAAATATTCAAAAAGTAACGGAGACTCGCTAGAACCAGGATAATATGTTTTGAAACGAGTACTCAGAAGGGCTCTTTTCAAAACACATTATCCTGGTTCTAGCTTTCTTTCTCTCCTTTGATTATACTTGCCCTTAGATTGGGGACGCACTGGCTTTGATAAAGGTAAGCCGTGGGTTTGCGGGCCGAGGGCAACGACGTAACCGTTGCACAAATACAACTGACAACTCCAAAGTTGCAGCTCCGGCGTTCGCTTACGCGTAATGCCGGGATCGGCGAGTCCGGGTTCCTTGGGCTCATCACCGGTCTTATATAAGGGGACTAGCCGTAGCGGACGATCCTATGCTGCGCGCGAAAATCAGGATCGCTTTGCTAGTTCCTAACTAGACACGCCCGTCGACGGCCCATGCGTACTACCTTTAGACGAGGGTTCGATTCCCTCCGTCTCCACACCCCTTCTACTAATAAGAGAGTGCTTTACTGGCGATTTAATAGTTTTACTATCTTTATTATCACTGATGCGAAGAAGCAGGCGTAGAGGATCAAAAAACCGGACAGTATCAGTGCGCCAGCCAGATTTTTCACCACCCCACTTTTTTGAGATAGCGGTTTTTCTAACATAATTCCCCATCCGTATCGGCTGGTCGGAGCGTAGGCCGCATCTTTGGTGCCGTTCCCCAATGGATCGGCGGCGATCTCTTCGCCGGATTCCCCGTTCAATATTTTTTGCACAATCGGCGAACCCGCAATGTTGACGACATTTCCCGAAGAATCAGGATTTGTATGCGTAACGACCTGTCCTTTCCGGTCAACGACGTACAATGTCTCGTCCGGATCGACATTGAGCCCTTGTAGCCAGTCGGAAAAATAAATATTTTTAACTTGTAGTATCAAGATCCCGGCAACTCTGTCTTTGTAGAGCGGATCGAGTATTGGGAAAGATATTCCGATCACGCTATAGGGGGAGGATTGGATCTTTTGATACGCGCTCGAAATATATGGTTCCGACGTGGCACCCCTCCCGCTTATAAACCAATCTTGGTAAGAAAAATCTCTTCCTACGGTTCCTGCAAGCAAGGGAGAGGCGGCCATCAAGGTGCCGCTCGTGTTTGTAATTATGACACGGTCAATGTACGGTTCGATGGAGGTGTCGAACATGGGATTGCTGGTATACGTCAGCGCGTCCGTCCAGTTTCCCGCCGTGATCCTTTGACGGAACAGGATTCGCTCGGAAAAAATAGTGCCTACATCCACAAGGTGGGTAAGCCGCCCTTCCAGTTCAAGCGAAAGAAGGGAAACATCCGATTTGATGGATGGTTGATCTTCGCCGGCGTTATTGCCGGCGACAAAAACGAATGATTCAAGGATGAGGAGGGGAAGAATGAGAAATATCGCGATTATAGCGATGCTAACCCAGGGCTTGCGACTTGGCTTTGTGGCAATAGTAACGATGAGCTGCACTAATCTTTGCATCGCGATATCCCCGACGCCCCTTCATTCTAGCAAAACACGACGGCCTTATCTATTTATTGTCCGGCGGCGAAGTTCGGAAGATCGGCGAAGAACTCATCCATGGTGGGATATATCTTTTCGCAGATGAGATAGAACACCTCCGGCTTTTCAATGGGACCGATGCTCACCACCCTTTTCCCCATGCCGTAGCCCATGCCGGCTTCAAGGAGCGAAGAATGCCCTGTAGGCTGCAGGAGGATCACCACGTCGCTTCCTTTGAGTCCGGCGAGCTCGGCGTTAAAGACCCGCCTTATGTCCGGATCATTTTCCCAGTTCGCGAGCGCCTCGCCAAAGGTCTTTATTTCTTCAGCGACGGAGCGGCCCGTTGAAAGATTCGCTCCGCTTTCGAGGAAGGAATATACATCAAAGCCGCCCTTTGTAAGTTTCCCGGTCAGTTCTTCGACCACATCTCTGTTTCGCCAAGGAGAAGCAATAAAAAGTCTCATGCATTAATTATAACAAACCGGCCATTTGCTAATCAACGGCACGCATCTCGCGCTCATGGGAGCGTTTTTTGATCGCTGCGCGCTTGTCGGATTTTTTCTTTGATTTGCCAAGGCCGAGTTCCAATTTTATGAAACCGTGCTTGAGGTAGGCGCGGAGGGGGATGAGCGTCTTGCCCCTTTCCTGAAGCGCGCCAGTCAAGCTTTTTACTTCCTCTTTGGTAAGCAAAAGCCGCCGCGAACGGTCCTCCTCGTAGTTTGCCGGGGCATTTTTGGGCTGGTACGGGGGGATGTGGGCGTTCACAAGCCACGCCTCGCCGTTGCGGATCAAAACGCGCGCCCCCGCGATCTGAAAGTGGCCGCCTTTCGCGCTTTTCACTTCGTGCCCCAAAAGCGCTATGCCGGCCTCGTAGGTTTCCGCGATCTCGTAATCAAACCGCGCCCGGCGGTTCTCCGCGATGGTTTCCATATCTTTATTATAGAACGAACGTTGTATTTCACGCTTTTTTGGCTCACAATGAAAGAAATACGGACGGAGGAGCCAGGGCCGAGAGGATTGGTCCTTCGCTGTCTCCAAGGCGGGGGCAGCAGGTAGCTCTTCCGTCCACCCTCATTATGGAGGGTCTTCCTCCCAAGTCAAACTAAACGAAATGAAGGAAAAAATCGTCAAAATTCTGCAGGGCATTATTGGTCAGGATGCGTTTCCTCCGGACGTTTCCGTTCCTGAAAAAGAGAATTTTGGCCATTATTCCACGAACATAGCTTTGCGGCTTTCAGGCGGTGCCGGGGGTGCCGAAAAACCGCTTGCGTGGGCGGAGCGGCTCGCGGCGGAGATCAGAAAAGCCGCACCCGCCGGATTTTTTGAAAAAGTGGAGGCCGCGCCGCCCGGCTTCATCAATTTTTGGCTGAGTCCGGAAACAATACAGAAGAAATTCGGCGAGATCTCCCGCGAGGAATCATTTGGAACGAACGGGAGCATGAAAGGAAAGACCGTTATGGTGGAGTTTACCGATCCGAATCCTTTCAAGCTGTTTCATATTGGGCATCTGATGAGTAATACGATCGGTGAATCGCTCGCGCGACTCTATGAGGCAGCCGGTGCCACGGTGAGGCGGGCGGATTATTACGGCGACGTGGGCCTCCACATCGCGAAGGCAATATGGGGAATGGAACAATTGGCCGCCGAACGGCCGGATGAAAAAGATGACGCTGCTAAAAAAATGGATTTCCTCGGTAGGGCATATGCGCTTGGCTCGCGCGCCTACGAGGAGAAGCCGGAAAGCAAGGAAGCCATTATTGAACTGAATAAAAAAATATACGAACGGAGCGATGCGAAGGTGAACCAGTGGTACGATGCCGGACTCGCATGGAGCTTGGCATATTTTGAGACCGTCTTTAAGCGGCTTGGAACGAAATTTGATGATTATTTTCCCGAGAGCGATGTTGGTAAGGAGGGGCTCGATTTGGTTCTCGCGCACAAGGACATTTTTATGGAAAGCGATGGCGCCATTGTGTTTCCCGGCGAACAATACGGTTTGCACACGCGCGTCTTCGTGAATGCGCAGGGATTGCCGACATATGAAGCGAAGGAGCTTGGTTTGAACAGGAAAAAATTCAAGCTGTATCCTCTCGATCTTTCCATTGTCGTCACCGGCAACGAGATTGTGGATTATTTCAAGGTGCTTTTGAAAGCGATGGAGCTTATCATGCCGGAGGTCGCGGCGAAAACAAAACACGTAGCGCACGGGATGTTGCGGCTTCCGACGGGTAAAATGTCCTCGCGCACGGGCGAGGTTGTCACGGCCGCATCGCTCATTGATGATGTGAAAGCAAAGCTTGCGGAGTATGCGAGCGGGAAAATGGACCTCACGGCCGATGAGCGCGCCGCCGCCGCCGAGGTCATCGCGATCGGCGCCGTCAAATATTCCATTTTGAAGCAGCATCCGGGCCAGGATATCGTTTTTGATTTCGGGAAATCGCTTTCATTCGAGGGCGATTCCGGACCATATCTGCAATATGCGTACGCGCGCCTGAGAAGCATTCTGCGCAAAGCGGGAGGGGTCGGCGATACGACCGGAACCGCCGAGGCCGCCGACTTCGGAACGCTCACTACCGAGAACGAACTTATGCTTATGCGGAAAATATTTGCGTTTCCCGATGCGGTGCGGCGGGCGCAAGAGATGCTTGCGCCGAGCGGGTTTGTGGCATATCTCTACCAACTCGCGGCGGTTGCGAACAAATTCTATGAAACAACACCGATCTTGAAAGATGAAAACGTCGCGCGCCGCAATGCGCGCCTCGCGCTCGCCGCAACCGCCGCGCGCGTCCTCAAAAAAGGACTTGCACTCCTTGGAATCGGAGCGCTTGAGAAAATATAGGAAAATCTGGTATTTTGAGAGAATAATGGTTCATAACGCAAAGGAGAACGGTCCCGATGTGCCGAAGCTGGAGGAAAAGACCCTGGAATTTTGGGACAAACATAAAACCTTCGAGGAAAGCCTGGAGAAGACCAAAGATGGCAAGCCGTTCACTTTCTATGACGGGCCGCCTTTTGCGACCGGACTTCCGCACTACGGACACATTCTTGCTTCAACAATAAAAGACGTCGTGCCGCGGTACCAGACGATGAAGGGGCGCTTCGTGCGCCGGCGGTGGGGCTGGGATTGCCACGGCTTGCCGATCGAGGAGATCGTGGAGCGGAAGCTCGGCATCTCCGGTAAGAAACAGATCGAGGAGGTCGGCGTCAAAAAATTCAACGAGACCTGCCGGAGCATGGTCTTGGAATACGCCGCGGAGTGGAAAAAAATGATCCATCGCGTCGCACGCTGGGTGGAATTCGACGATTCCTATAAAACGATGGATGCGGGCTATATGGAATCCGTCTGGTGGGCGTTCAAGGAGATCTACAAGAAGAAGCTCGTCTATCAAGGAAGGAAAGTGCTTTTGTATTGCCCGCGCTGCGAGACGCCGATATCAAATTTTGAAGTGGCAATGGACAACAGCTATAAAGACGTGACGGAGGAATCGGTAACGGTGAAATTTCATTTGAAACCGGGGCAAGCATTCGGCGAAGGCGGCAAATATCAAACAAAAGATACTGCATACATTCTTTCGTGGACGACGACGCCGTGGACGCTGCCGGGGAATGCCGCGCTCTACGTTGCTAAGGATATTGTTTATGTTGCGCTGCGGGCCGAGGGTGCCCCCGGACTTTATATCCTTTCGCGCGAACGCGTGAAGGCCGTTTTCGGAGATCAGAAAATCGAGATCGTGCATGATGATATTAAAGGGAATGATTTGGTCGGTTTGAAATACGAGCCGGTCTTTGATGTACCCGCAATGGCATCGGATAAAGCTTTCCGTGTTTCTCTTGCTGATTTTGTGGCGACGGACGAAGGGACGGGCGTTGTACACTCGGCGGTGATGTACGGAGAAGAGGATTATGAGCTTGGTGTGCGTGAGGGGCTGCCTACGGTGCCGCTCCTCGACGAAAAAGGAAAGTTTAATGAAACAGCGCCGGAGTTGGTCCGCGGGATGTATTTCAAGGATTCCGAAAAAATCATTAAAGACGACCTGCAAAATCGTGGATTGTTGTTCAAGCGCGAGATGCACGCGCACTCGTATCCGTTCTGCTGGCGTTGCGGCAACGTGCTTTTTTACAACGCGATTCCGGCGTGGTTCGTGAATGTCCAGAAAATAAAACCGCAGCTTTTGAAATCCAATAACAAGGAGATCAACTGGTTCCCGGGGCATTTGAAGCACGGGCGCTACGAAAAGAGCGTCGAGGCGGCGCCGGACTGGAACATTTCGCGCAATCGTTATTGGGGAAATCCTATCCCGGCGTGGAAGTGCGTTGGATGCGATCGCGAGGAAGTGGCGGGCAGCGTGGAAGAGCTGTCAAGGCTTGCTGGCAGCGCGAAGAACAACTACTGGGTGATGCGGCACGGCGAAGCGGAGAGCAACATCTTTCACATTCTTGATTCGGGGCAGAGAAAATATCTGCGCCTTACCCCGCGCGGCCGGAAGCAGGCAGAGGATTCGATCGCGCGCTTCAAAAAAGAACTTGCGAAGAGCGGCCAGAAGATCGATCTTGTGATTTCCTCCGACATCACGCGCACTGCGGAAACGGAAGCAATCGTCGCTTCCGTGCTGGATGGCGAGAAGATAAAGTTCGACGGGCGGCTTGAAGAGATCCACCTGGGGCCGACGCTCACCGGCTATCGCGATAAGAAATATCTGAACCTTTTCCCGACGTATCAGGCGCGATTTGAGAAACAGCCGGAGAGCGGGGAGTCGTTGCGCGATCTTCGGGCGCGCATGTGGGGATTTCTCGCGGAGTGTGAGGAAAAACACAAGGGCAAGAACATTCTGCTCATCACCCACGACTATCCGACGTGGATGCTTTTCCATGCGGCGGAAGGATGGAGCGAAGAGCGGGCGATCGAGGAAAAGGAGAAGCAAAAAGATGACTTCATCGGCTTTGCGGAGATTCGGAAGCTTGATTTGAAGATCGTCCCGCGGAATGACGGCGGCGAGGTGGATCTGCACCGACCGTATATTGATGACATAATCCTCACGTGCTCTGCGTGCGGCGGCGCGATGAGGCGGACGCCGGAGATCTTTGATTCGTGGATGGAGGCGGGGTCAATGCCGTTCGCCGAGTATCATTATCCGTTCGAAAACAAAAAACTCTTTGAGAGCCGGTTTCCGGCGCAATTCGTGGCGGAATACATCGCGCAGACGAGGGCGTGGTTCTATGTGATGCACGTGATTTCGCTCGTCTTGTTCGGCAAAGCGCCTTTTGATAATGTCGTCACCACCGGCACGATCCTTGCGGAGGATGGTTCAAAAATGAGCAAATCAAAGGAGAATTTTCCCGATCCGAAACTTGTGATCGAAAAATATGGCGCCGACAGCTTACGGTTCTATCTTATGAACTCCGTCGTGATGCAGGCGGACAACCTCAATTTTTCCGAGAAAGCCGTGGAAAATATATATCGGAAAGCGGTCGTCATCCCTTGGAACGTCTGCAAATTCTTCACAACCTACATTGATCCTGAGGAATTTTCTCCGGGAAAGCAGTCCATCGCCGGTTCCGTAAATGTGCTTGACCGGTGGATCGAAGTGCGGACGGCGGAGCTTGTGGAGAACGTGACCGAATATCTCTCAGCGTATGACACCGTGCGTGCGACAAGGACGATCCAGGAATACATTGATGATCTTTCCACGTGGTACCTCCGCCGCAGCCGCAAACGGAAGGACGCCGCGTTCCCCGCCGCGCTCTATAAAAGTTTGCTTGTGTTAAGTAAGATCATTGCGCCTTTCATGCCGTTCCTTGCCGAGGAAATTTACGGGAAACTGAAGCCATACGGTCGCGGGGTTTCTTTACCGGAATCGGTACACCTTGCCGAATGGCCCGCTTCCGACGTTTCCCTCGGCGCGGAAGAAAAGAAATTTCTTGAAGCGATGGCCGAAGTGAGACGCTTGGCAAGTTTGGGCCTTGCAAAACGGGCGGAAGCGGGCGTGAAGGTCCGGCAGCCGCTTGCGAAACTCATCATCAAGAGCGAAACCATGAAATTATCGGCGGCGGAGGAATTGCGCGGCGTTTTGGCCGACGAGGTGAACGTAAAAGAGGTTGTATTTGATCAAGCAATTGAAGGCGAAGTTGAACTTGACACCGCGATCACGCCGGAGCTTCGCGAGGAAGGCGTGCTCCGCGAAGTGGCGCGGATGGCGCAGGAGCTTCGCCAGAAAGCGGGGTTACAGCCGAAGGACAAAATCGTTCTTTTGCTTGATCTTCCCGCCGAAGTTAAAAACGTCGTCGCAAAGCACGAGGCGGCTCTGCGTTCCGGGGTAGGAGCAAAGCTTATTGAGTACGGCAAATCGGAAAAGTTTTCTGCCGAAGAGGCGACCAAGCTTGGGGGGCAAGAGGTCTGGGTAGGACTGCGGAAGATTTAGATAGGCGTTCGGAGCCTAAAGCGTGAGCCCCATTTTCTCTTTCACTTCCACGATCTTTTTCTCCGCGATTTTCGCGGCCCGCTCCGATCCTTTTTCGAGAATCCTTACAAGCGTATCTGGTTTTGCAGACAGCGCCTTCTTCTGCGCGCGGAATTCGGTGAAATGATCCACCACGATTTCCGTAAGCCGCTTTTTGAGCGCGGAATAACTCTGACCCGCAAATTCCTTTGCGATTGTCTGCGACTCCATATGCGTGAGCGCCGCATAGATTTCCAAGAGGTTCGTGAGCCCCGGCTTCTTTTTTGGTTCGTAGGCGATCTCCGAACCAGAATCAGTGACTGCGCGCGCAATTTTCCGCCCGATTTCTTCCGGTGTATCGTCAAGGAAAAGACATCCCTCCGGCTGCGACTTGGACATTTTTTTCAACGGGTCTTTTAAGCTCATCACGCGGGGCGTTTTGGTAAGCAACGCCTTCGGCTCGACGAACGTTTTGCCGAAGCGCGCGTTGAACTTCCGCGCGAGCGTGCGCGCGAGCTCAAGATGCTGCAACTGGTCGTCGCCGACGGGCACCACCGCCGCATCGTAGAGCAAGATGTCCGCCGCCATGAGGACAGGGTAATCAAAAAGGCCGACATTGATGTTTTCCTGCTGCCGCGAAGATTTATCCTTGAACTGGGTCATCCGTTCCAACTCTCCCATCGGCGTTATTGTGTTCAAGAGCCAGGCAAGTTCGCTGTGGGCGGGAACGTGCGATTGTAAAAAGAGCACCGCTTTTTCAGGATCAATGCCGCCGGCCAGATATTCCGCAGTGACTTCCAGTATTTGGCCCCGTTTCTCTTTTGGATCGAAGGGTTCCGTGATCGAGTGAAGGTCAACCACAAAGAAATAACAATCGTATTTCCCGGAGTTTTGCAGGTCAACCGAATTTTTGAGCATGCCCAAATAGTTGCCGATGTGCAATTTCCCGGAGGGCTGGATGCCTGATACAAGCACTGGTTTCATACTTTGATAATATCACGATACAAAAACCCCCGCATCTGCGGAGGTTTTTGTTTTCGCTATATCTCGATGATGACCGGCAATATCATCGGGCGGCGCTTGGTCTTCGTGTAGACATACTGCCCGACCTGGTCGCGGATCAACGTTTTCAGATAATCGGGTTCGATCTCGCGGTAGTTCGGCAGGCGCGACGTGAGGGCGCGGATGCGTTTGCGGACCTCTTCAAGCAACTCCTGGTTTTCTTTGAGATAGATGAAGCCGCGCGAGATGATGTCGGGATTCTTCAAAAGCCGGCCCTTGTCGCGATCCATTGTGATGATGATCACGATCATGCCTTCCTGTGCGAGCGCGCGCCGGTCGCGCAGTACCACTTCTTCCACGTCGCCGACGCCGAGGCCGTCCACCATTACGTAGAATGCCGGTACGGTTTCTTTTGTGATGGTGAACGTGTCTTTGGTAAGTTCCGCGACTTGGCCGTTGTCCATGAGTAGTATGTTTTCTTTCGGGATGCCGATCTCGCGGGCCGAGATGCCGTTCGCCGCGCGCATGAAATAGTAACCGTGCACCGGCACGAAGAACTTCGGCTTCATGAGCTTCGTCACGAGCTTCACGTCCTCCTTTGGTGCATGGCCGGAGGAGTGGATATCAACGAGGGCAGAATGATAAACGATCGCGCCCTGCCGCGCGAGGTTGTCTTTCACCGACTGCACGCTCCGTTCGTTGCCCGGAATGATGGACGAAGAAAGCACCATCGTATCGCCTGGCTTGATCCTGATGTGCCGGTGCTCGCCGTTGATGATCTTCATCAAGCTTGCATTGGATTCGCCCTGCGCGCCGGTGGAAAGAATGAGAAGCTTATCATCCCTTATTTTATTCGCCTCTTCGACGGGGACGATCGTGCCCTCCTTGGCCTTGATGAAGCCGAGCGTCTGTGCGATCTGGATGTTCGTCTTCATGGAATAGCCGGAGAGTGCGACCTTGCGGCCGATGCGCTCGCAGATCTTGATGATCTCGGCGATGCGTGTGAGGAGCGACGCGAACGTGGCGACGATAATGCGGCCCTCGGCCTGTTTGAAGATCTCCTCAAGATTTTTCTCTACGGTTTTTTCCGAAAGGGAATGGCCGGTCTTTTCGGCGTTCGTGCTGTCCACCATGAAAGTGTGGACGCCCATCTTGCCGATCTTTTCAAATTCATCAAGTCCCTGCGGCTCGTCGGCGTCGTTGTAATCCACGCGGAAATCGGCGAAGTGGACCACGTTGCCGATGGGCGTCTTCATAAATATGCCCGTCGTCTCGGGAATGGTGTGCGGAACGCCGAAAAAGAGCGCGCTGAAATAGTTTGAGATCTTTATTTCATCGCCGTTCTTTATGGTGATCACGTTCATCTTCGGCGAGTTCGGGAAGTCCTCCTGGCGCTTTTCAATGATCGCTTTTGTGATGGAGGTCGCATAGATCGGGGGATTGCCGAGCCGTTGCAGCAAGTGCGGCAGGGCGCCGATATGGTCGTAGTGGCCGTGCGTCAGGATGATCGCCTGCACATTCTGCTTTTTCTTCTCCAAATAAGAGATGTTCGGGATGATATAATCGATCCCCGGCGTTTCTTCCTCCGGGAACTGCAAGCCGGCGTCGATCATCACGATCTCGTTCTTGTATTCAAGGAACATGCAGTTCCGTCCTATTTCCTCAAGACCGCCGAGCGGCACGAGGCGTAAAACGTCGCTGCGCCGTTCGTCATGGCTCTTATAGGTGGGAGGGCCGTCCTCCGGGCGCGGCTTGATCGCGGTTTTCGGCGTGTGCACGGGGCTCCCCGCTGAAGGAGCCCTGCCGCGTCCGCCGCGCCCGGGGCGTGCGGAACGCTGGCCGCCCATGGCTGGGCGCTGCTGTCCACCGGCCGAAGCCGGCCTCTGGCCGGGCGCAGCTGCCGGGCGAGGACGCAATTCCGGCGGCTTTATGTGGGGCCGATCTTTCCCGTCAGTTGATTCAGTTTTTCTTATCATTTTTCTATTCTCTATTTATTATTTCGTGGGCAGGGAGGGACTTGAACCCTCATGACCTTGCGGCCACAGCGACCTGAACGCTGCGTGTCTGCCAGTTCCACCACCTGCCCAACCTATGAAACGGCGCTACCGAACAGTAAGGAGGGATTCGTCATGGAAAGTTCATTGTAGCATGATCGATAGTAGCCTGTCAAATTCTTTTCAACGTTACTTCAAAACCCGCGCCGTGTTCAGGTACCATTCGCCTACTTTGCGGAATCGATCCGACGGATCGGGTAGGAACTGCGGCGTGATGCCCCTTATGCTCTTATTGGTCACATAAAGATAATCGGGCGAGTAAAGAAAAATGGCGGGATTGTCTGCCGCGATCGCCAGTTCCGCATTCGCGAACTTCTGCGCCCGCGCCGCATCGTTCATTTCCATCCGCGCCGATTCTATGAGCGAATCGATCTTTTTGTTGTTGTAAATGGCGAGGTTGAGCCCGGGATAAAATCGTTGCGAGGAATCCCAGAAGGCATAGAGGTCGGAGCTCGGCCCAAGGACGTTTCCGAAAAGCAGCGATTCATAGCCGCGATTTTTTATGGTTCCACTGAGAAGATCTTGGGGGTTGTTCGTCACGATGTTCACTCTTACCCCTATTTTCTTCCACGCACCCTGAAGTTCCTCGGCGGTTTTCACAAGGAAGTCTATCTGCGGGACCATGAGGTTCACGACGAGCGGTACGGCGGTTTTTTGGATGGTTTTCGCGCGGAAGCCGTCCGTGCCCGCCCTCCAGCCTGCCGCATCAAGCGTGGCAGAGGCAAGATCAAGCGAGGTCGTCGTCATGATCGGGACAAAAGAAGGGGCGTCTTCCGGAATCGGGCCATAATCAGGTTTCCCTTTTCCTTGGAGCACGTTCGCGACGAGCGCGTTCCGGTCCACCGCTTCTCCAAGTGCTTCGCGCACCGCGCCGTCCTCTAATGGCAAGCTTTTGCTTTGGTTGAAGAAGACAGCATAGTAGCTCGGGGTCCGCCACGAGGAGAGATCATAGGGACGTTCAATGGTTGCGAGGGTTCCCGGTCCGAGATCGCCCATGCCGTCAATTTGTCCCGCATTGAAACTTTTAACGAGATCGGATTCGTTGCCGAAGAAGCGAAAATCAAAATGTTCAACGAGCGGCTTCGTGCCGAAATAATCGTCCCATGCTTGCAGGTGATATGCGGAGATCGCGCCGTCGGACCGCTTTTCATAAGAAACAAATTCGTAAGGGCCGCTGCCGACCGGCTTCAGATTGTAATCGGAAAGGTGCCAATTGCCCGGCGGTGCATTCGCAAAGAGGTGCTTCGGCAAAACATAGAGATCGTTCAGGTTGTCGTTAAAGAAGGCGTAGGGATTTGCCAGGCTGAATTGGAACTCAAGTTCGCTTGTGCGGCTCACGGCGACCCCTTGCCAGCTTTGGAAAAGCGGGGATCCGGCATCCTTGCTTTGTATTGATTGCACGGTAAAGATCACATCGTCCGAGGTGAGCTTCTCTCCATCCTGCCAATGAAGATTTTCCTTGAGGCGTATCGTCCATACTCTCCCGTCGGGGGAAGCCTCAACCTTGTCTGCAATGTCATAAAGGTTGCTGTAGACCATTTTCACCAAACTCAGGTCGGTTTGGCTCATCGCCGTGATGGGGTTCACGTACTCCGGCTGGCCAACCATCCCTTCGGTATAGTCGCCGCCTGCCGCGGGAACGATCGTGGTTGCCTGGGCGGCGAGCATCCCCATCACAACAACAAAGCTCGTGAGAGAAAGCGCCGAAGCGGTCAAAAAGACGATGCGCTCAATCTTCGTAAACGCAAAAAATATTTTCTTGAGTTTCTGCATGCGGATTGCTCTTTTTATCGGCGCGCCGTTAGTGTCGGCCGGCGAGTTGATATATGGCAAGTCCCACGAAGATCACGATGAGCGCGATCGTCGCGTAGAAAACGATTTTTTCCATGCCGCGCCGTGCCTGGTAGAAGCCGCCGCCATCGCCGCCCAAAAGGCCCGAAATGCCCGATGAGCGTTCCTGGAGAAGGATAAGGACGATAATGGCGGTGGCAAGGATGACTTGAACGAGAAGGATCATTTATGTTGCGAGATGAATAACGAAGTTGACGGCGCTTACAAGGAGCGTGGTAAGGAGAAGCGCCAGAATGGTTTCAATACTAATGCTTCCTCGCAGGATGTCAAGATGATTTGCGAGGACGGGGAGAAGGTAGATGATGACGGCGTTTACGATGATGATGCCGAGGCCGAGCGTAAGGACGATGATGGGCCCGAGGATGAGCGTGAGGATCGGCTTCACGATGAAGTTCAGTAATGCCAGGATAAGCGCGATGATCACAAGCTGGAGCCAGTTTGCGTTCAAAGTGAATCCTGGGATGTATTGGTTTGCGAGCCAGAGTGCGAGGGCGTTGCCGGCAATAATGAGGGCGATCCTTGCGAGCCAGTGCATGGTTCTATTATAGCAATTCCTGTCTACTTGGCCAAAAATTTCTCAATAAGGACGATATCCTTCAAATCTTTTTCTCTTCCCGACGCTTTCTTCCATTTCAGAAGTTCTTCGAGCTGGACATACGGCACGCCATCAATGATCGCCGCATTCTTTATGAGCTCATTGGTGTCCGCATAATATAGATCGCCACATGAGTATTCCGACAAAATATCAACGCCGTCTCCTTTTAAAATCCTATCCGTGGAACCCCGTTGCCGTTTAGCTTGGCACTTCTCACATTCACACAGCTTCCGTCCTCTTTGTAGTAACTCCATAAAAAGATCTTCCGTCACGACAATATCAAGGTCATTCGCCTTACGAATCCCGAACGCTTCCATCGCGCCCCCCACGACCACATATTTCCCAAGTGGAAGACTTAACGCCCTCACTTTGTCTGAAATTTCCATGGCTAAAGTTTATCATATCCAAATCGACAACCGCATCGTCAATATCATACTTTAGAACAGCTGTGCACAGGCCTGGACGATCTTCGAACGATTTTGACAAAATCAGATTCTATGCTACAATGTGGCCAGTCCTCGAGAGGAGACATTTCATGAAATATCAGCTAGCGGGGGCCCAAAAGCCTCAAAACTGTCCGGCTTGGCTGACCCAAGAACACATGGATCGGTGCGCAGCGGACTCCGATCTACAGCATGGCTGGGAGCCCAAAATCGGCGACTGGTACCTTTGCGAAGACTTGTATATGGTGTCACAGATCACCTCGCTGGAGAGTTATTACAGCGAAGGCGATGTCCGCGCGGTACTCAAGTCGGATCGCAGGAAAGATTCCCGCGGCCACTGGCCGTGCGACATCTACTTGCCGGAACCCGCCAAAGTCTCCGTTGCAGCGTAAGTCCGGCTCGTTCGTGCGTGACGCCAAGTACGCAATTCGAAGGCTTTCGGACGACCGCCTAATCGTAAAGTGCCGCCCACAACCATCACCACCTTAGACGTGGTGATGAACATTTTTTGCGCACAGGACAGGATTCGAACTAACAATTTTTTGTATAAAGCCTACACTATCTGGTCTAGTAAACTCCTCCCGCTCATGTCTGCGGGCTTTGGGATACCCATGGCTTCTAGGATGGTGGGGGCGACATCCGCGAGCGAGCCCGCTGTTTCTACGTCGAGCGATTCGGCGTTCCCGAATTTTCTTCCTTTGTATTGTTCAACCACCAGGTAGAACGGCACGGGACTCGCGTCATGCTGGCTTTCGGGGAGTCCTGTCACGGGGCTGATCATCTCCTCAATGTTGCCGTGGTCGGCGGTGATAAAGAGAAGTGTGTCGGGATTTGTTGCCACTGTAAGGACGCGGGCGATCTCGCGGTCAATGACCTTCACGGCCTCAAGCGCGGCGTTATAGTCCGACGTGTGCGCGATCGTGTCGGGATTTGCGTAGTTTACCAGGATGAAATCGAAGGCTTTGTTCTGGATCGCTTCAACGAGGCGGTCGGTGACCGCCGTTGCCATCATTTCGGGATGTTCCTCGGGGTGCAGCCCGGAGGTTGAGGGGACAAGCGTCCGATACTCTCCCTGGAACGGCTGCTCACGGAGGCCATTGAAGAAATAAGTCACGTGCGCGTATTTATAGGTCTCCGCGAGCCGGAGCTGGCTCATGCCGCGGTCGGAGAATACTTTCCCGATCGGATTTTCCACCGCGTCGGCGGGGAAAGCGACGGGAACAGCGAACTGGTCGTCGTAGTGGCTCATGGTCGCGATATAAAGATTTTTAAAAGGCAACGTAGGGAATTTATCAAAGCCTTTCAGAATAAAGGAAGAAGCGAGCTGCCGGATACTGTCCTCGCGATAATTGAAAAAAACGACCGCGTCGCCGTCCTGGATCTTTTTGTCGTCGGCAAAACGCATCGGCGGCAGATATTCCTCGGTGTTGCCCCCCTCATACGTCGTCTGGATGATGGGCAGGGGATCGTCCACCAAACGCCCCATCTGACCGGTTAGGGTTTGATACGTGGTTTCGGTCAGCCGCCAATTCTCATTGCGGTCCATCGCGTAATAGCGACCGATGAGCGAAGCGAGATATTCACGAGGGACCTCGCTAAGAAAACTTTCAAAGGTGTGAGGCGGACTATCTTTCCCGTCCGCGAAAAGATGAAGGTTGATCTTCGGCACGTTCTCCTCGCGCGCCATTTTAATGAGCGCCTGGAGATGGTCAAGCGAGGCGTGCACGTTCGCTTTAGTAAGCAGCCCTGCAAAATTGATGGCAGAACCGTTCTCCCGCGCGTGTGCGCAGGCTGCTTTAAGCACCGGATTTTCAAAGAAGGTGCCGTCTTTGATGGCCATCGTGATCTTCGGGAAGTATTGATAGAGCACTTTGCCGGCGCCAAGGGTAAGATGGCCCACTTCGCTGTTGCCCACTTCGCCCCAAGGGAGCCCTATCGCAATGCCCGATGCCTGCAAGCTTGTTACGGGATAATTTTGCCGGAGCCATTCAAAAGCCTGGGGTTTCACCACGTAAATGGGATTGGATTCGTTCTTGCGGCCGACGCCCCAGCCATCCAGGACGATAAGCACTGCAGTTTTCTTCGCCATTGCTTAATTGTAGGGCATAAAACCGTGGGTTGCTATGGTGTCGCGCGGGTGCACGCGCCCTTCTTGAGAGCCAGAATAAAATTCTTCTTGCGGGGATTTTTTTCTGCCGTCCATTTAAAAAACTTGACAAAATGCGGTATTATGCTATATAATATATGCAGGAGACTTGAGACATGGAGAAAGCGACGAAGCAAAACGAGCTTTATATCGAGAACGTTTGGCTGCGCGTCCTTGTAGCGTGCGCCGGCGCGCTTTGCCTTACGTTTGTGGTGGTGGTGGCTTTTGGCGGCATCCGCTCCCTCGACCTCGTTGCCGAATTTCGGAACCTTCCCGCGTGGGGCTTGGTGCTCGCACTCTTGCTTCTCATCGGCAGCGTCCGCGGCTTTTTCGATTACCTTGGCACGAAAGAGTTCATTCTAGAGCCAGGGGGCGAAGAGATTCCCAAGCGGCGGAAAGGGAACTTCAGCCTTACCATCGACCATTGCTTATCGCAGGAGGAAGCATTGAGAAGGGTTAAGCTACTCCTCGCCGAGGTCAAGGAACAGCACGCCGACCAGATCGATGCTCTCGAAGAGCAATGGGACGGCAACCAGGGAACCTTCCGCCTCTCCGTGAAGGGGTGCTCGGTTTCGGGGACGCTCACCGTTGGGCAGACGTACGTGGAGCTCGACGGGGATATCCCTTTCCCCGCCTCGTTGGCCAGAGGGAAAATCGCGAAAATCATTCGCGAACAGGCACGGCTACGGCTTGCCTGAGAAGATCGCGTCTTTACTGGGCGCGCAGGAGATCAGCGATGATCATTTGTCCTGCGCGCCCGTTTGACTATTTACCCCGCTTCGCGTTATTATTTATTCATCAAAGAGTCATTGAGTAATGATTAAAAAATTGAAAAATAATCACTATTATGGGAATCACAACGGCATTTGTCGCGGTGGTCTTTCTTTTGGTCGGGGCTGTAACAGGGTACTTCGTTCGTCGATATTGGGCCGCTAGCCGCCTCGGGGGCGTCGAGGAAAGAATAAAAAAGAACCTCGCTGAGGCGGAAACCAAAGCGAAGGAAATCATTGTAGAGGCGAAGGACAAAGCCGCCTCGATTTTGGTTGATATAAAGAACGAGGAAAAAGAGCGGAGGAAGGAATTGGAAGCGCACGAGGGGCGGCTGGTTCGGAAAGAAGAGACGCTTGATAAGCGGTCGGATGAGCTTTCCGCGGGGGAGGGCAGGATTCGCGCGCGCGAGGAAGCAATGAAGGCGGAAGAGGATACTCTCGCTAAGAAAGAAGGAGAAATGCAGCTGCGGCTCGAAAAGATCGGCGGGCTTTCGGCGAATGACGCGCGGGAGGAGATCATCCGGCAGGCGAAGGAAGACCGGGCACAGGATTTTGCGCAACTGGTCCAAAAAATGGACAAGGAAAACCACGACGAGATAGAGAAAAAAGCCGCGGAGATAATCACGACCGCGCTCCAGCGCTACGCCCGCTCTCACGTTTCGGAGATCACGACGACGCTGCTTCCTTTGGGCGACGAGGAATTAAAAGGGAAGATTATCGGCCGTGAGGGCCGCAATATAAGAGCATTGGAACGGGCGACGGGCGTTGAATTTATCATTGACGAAGCGCCGGAGGCCATTATTATTTCCTCTTTTGACCCTTATCGCCGCGAGGTGGCGCGGCTTGCACTTGAGCGGTTGATCAAAGACGGACGCATCCAGCCGGCGAAAATAGAAGAGAAAGTGGAAGAGGCAAAAGCGGAGTTGAACAAGCGTACGCAGGAGATCGGGGAGGCGGCGGCGCAGGACCTCGGCATTTTCGACCTGCCCAAAGAACTCCTACAGCTTGTTGGCCGGCTTCATTTTCGCATGAGCTTCGGGCAGAACGTGCTTACGCACTCCGTTGAAATGGCATACATTTCCGAAATGATGGCGCGCGAGCTCGGATTGAATGCGGAGGTTGCAAAGAAGGGCGCATTTCTTCATGACATCGGGAAGGCGATCGACCAGGAGGTGGAAGGCACGCACGTGGACCTCGGCATGAAGCTCCTCAAGAAATACAATATTGACGTGCGGGTGATCGAGGCGATGCAATCGCATCATGACGATTATCCTTATGCGCGGCCGGAGGCGTATGTGGTGACCGCGGCGGACGCGCTCTCGGCGGCACGGCCGGGCGCCCGGCGTGGGACGCTGGAGAACTATATAAAGCGCCTCGCCGACCTTGAGAAGATCGCAATGGAATTCCCGGGCGTCAAACAGGCCTATGCCATCTCCGCCGGCCGCGAATTGAGAGTTTTTGTGGTGCCGGAGAAGGTGGATGACTTCCGCGCGCTTGAGCTTGCCCGTGAGATTGCCAACAAGATACAATCCGAGTTAAAATATCCTGGAGAGATAAAAGTGAACGTCATCCGGGAGATCCGGGCGGTGGAATACGCCAGATAATTTTTTTAAATGGATACCATCTTTAGCCATCCTGAAGTGCTCGCCATTATCGTCGGGCTGCCTTTGCTCGGCGTCATCGCCAAACTTTTCGGCGCGCCGTTCCGGCGGATCGCAAAATGGTATCTGTACATCTCTGTTTTCGCGGTGGTCATCGTGATGGATTCAATGTTCTTTCCTTTCATCGGCGGGAAGGATTATTTTTTCAGGTTCTCTATTGAATTATCGCTTATCTTTTTCGTCCTCGCGTGGGCGTTTGAGATGCGGGAGGGGGAGCTTGCGCAACTTTTGAAAACAACGTTCAAAAAGCCGCTCGTTATTGCGGTCACGGCGTTCGTTGTGATGGTTCTCCTTGCCTGTCTCTTTGCGTACGACATACATGCGGCGTTCTGGTCCAATTATGAACGCGGCGAAGGGGGTTTCCAAATGATCCATTATTATCTCTTTTTCCTGTTGCTCGTGCTTTTGCTGCGCACGGAAGGGGAATGGAAGAATATTTTCAGATTTTCACTTGTCGCCGGGGGGTTGATGATCCTCTATGGGATTTTCGGGAACTTCCTCGTGGCGGGATTCATCAGCCCGTTTGCCGGAGGGGGTACGCCGGCGCCGGGGTGGCTGCATAAGATCATCGACCCTCGCTTCCAGGGATCGCTCGGGAACCCGGCGTACGTTGCGCCGTACCTTCTCTTTTCCATGTTTTATGCGGCCTATCTTTGGGTAAAACGGAAGAAAGGAGCCGTGACCAGCGCGCTTGTCCACATCGGCTACGCGGTGCTCATCGTGATTTTCTTGTTCTTTTTCATCCTCGCCCAAACGCGCGGTGCGTTTCTCGGTTTGGGCGCCGGCGTTTTTCTTTTGATGCTTTATCTTGTCATCGCCGGCCGCGGCACGCTGCGCAAATGGTCCCTTGTCGGGCTTATTCTTGTGATAGTAGCCGGCGGCACGGTGTTCTCATTGAGGAATTCTTCGTTGGTGCAAAGTTTTCCCGCGGGGCGCTTGCTGCAGATCAATTTTTCCGATGCGACCGCCCAAACGCGGTTTTGGGTATGGAACGAAGCGTGGAAGGGATTTTTGGAGCGGCCGATCCTCGGCTGGGGATTGGAAAATTTTGCCCCTGTTTACGATAAATACTTTGATCCGAGATTTTTCATCCCTGCCGCCCAGGGCATCGAAACATGGTTCGACCGCGCGCACAGCGTGTTCTTCGATTACCTTGCGGAGACGGGCGCGCTCGGCCTCTTGAGCTACCTCGGCATCTTCGCGGTGTTCGCATGGGAATTTTTCTTGGGAAAGAAGCGCGCGAACGATCGTACGTCAGCGGCGGTTTTGGAACGCGGGCTTATCCTTGCGCTCCCCGCGGCCTATCTTGTGCAGGGCGTCGCAATATTCGATGTTCTCCCTATGTACATCAACCTTTTCCTCTTTATGGCTTTCGCCTGTTACTATTTCTATCAAAACCATGGACAGAACGCTTAAAGGAACCATCGCCGTAGTGATCTCCGCCTTCATCCTCTTTGTGGCGGTATATGGTTCATATATGCCGATGCGGAAGGCCCAGATGTTTATCGGTACGCTTCAGAGCTTCCAGGCGCAACCTCCTACCTCTCTCCAGGACCTTGAAAATCGCATTTCGGTCTCGCTGGACTATCCTTCTCCCATCGGCCAGGAGGAGCTCGTCCGAAATACGGCGAACAGCGTTTTGTCGCTGATCCAGCGGGGGACCGATGCGACGACTACCGCCGCCCTTATTAATTTCCTGGATGGCTATTATGACCCGATCATCGCGCAGGGTAGGGGGATGAGTTTCGGCCAGGACGTTTACCTTGAAGGAGCGGTCAATGAGATTGCTTTTGTCCGGACTGGTGATCCGAGTTATCTGGGGAAGTCGCTGCAGTATTATCGCCAAGGTAATGCGCTCGGGCCCAATCGTCCACAGCCGCTCTATGGGCTGTTCGATGTATATCGCACAATAGGCGACGTGACCGACACGCAAGCGACCGCACAGAAGATCCTTACCAATTGGCCGATGGACCAGAGCATCCCTGGGGCCCTCGCGCAGTTTTTGGCAACGGTCAAGGCGGTGAAGAAATAGTGACACCATGAAAAAAGCGCTCGTCACCGGAGTGACGGGCCAGGACGGAAGTTACCTGGCCGAGTTTTTGCTTAAAAAAGGATACGAGGTGCATGGCATCATGCGCCGGGCGTCCACGTTCAATACCGGACGGTTGGAACAGATCTATCAGGATCCACACGTTGTGGGCAGGCGCTTTCATCTTCACTACGGCGATCTTGCGGATGCGAATACCATCAGGCGGCTTCTCTATAAGATCCAGCCGGACGAAATTTATAACCTTGGCGCGCAATCGCACGTCCGCGTTTCTTTTGATATTCCTGAATACACCGCGAACATCACGGGACTCGGGGTATTGCGCATGCTGGAGGCGATGAAGGATTTTGAAGAACACACGGGGAAAAAGGTGAGATTCTATCAGGCCTCAAGCTCGGAAATGTTCGGCGCGGCGCCCCCGCCGCAGAACGAGAACACCCCCTTCCATCCGCGGAGTCCGTACGGCGTGGCAAAGGTGTTCGCGTTTGACACGGTCAGGAATTACCGCGAGGCATACGGGATCTTTGCCGCGAACGGGATCCTTTTCAATCACGAATCAGAACGCCGCGGCGAGACGTTCCTCACGCGAAAAGTAACCCGGGGGATCGCGCGGATCCTCGCGGGCCTGGATAAGAAAATATACTTGGGGAACTTGAAGGCGCGGCGCGACTGGGGCTATGCGCCGGAATACGTGGAGGCGATGTATCTCATACTCCAGCAGCCCGAGCCGGATGATTTTGTGATCGGTACGGGGAAATCCCACTCGGTGAAAGAATTCGTTGAGGCCGCGTTCCGCGCGGTGGGCATTGAGGATTGGAAAAAATACGTTGAAATTGATCCGCGCTATTACCGCCCCTCGGAGGTTGATAACTTGGTTGCGGACGCGACGAAGGCGAAGGAAAAGTTGGGCTGGCAGCCGAAGGTTGATTTCGAAACGCTCGTCAAAAAAATGGTGAAGCACGATCTTTTACAACTGGGGCTGCGCGACAAAGCGGAGGAGATAAAAATGTAACGAGGCCGCACGAATTTCTTGTGCGGCCCCTCGATTAACTGACAACACAGTCCCACGTCTGAACGAGCGGTGCAAGCTCTTGCCAGAAATCCTCTTCAATTTCTGCCTTGCCCGCAGATGCGTTTTCCAGGATTTGTTCGGGTGTCCGCGCGCCCGGTATCACGAGCCCAAAATGCGGATCGCGGACGCACCACTGGATCGCCGCCGCCGCCAGCGGGATTTGATACCGCCGGCAGAGCGTTTTGATCTCTTCGATACGCGCAATGAGTCCGGGGTTGTCGAAGCGACGCTCCTGATAGCGTATTTCCTTTTGGAATCCTGTCGCAAGGACCCCGCGCTCAAGCGCGTTCGCCGCGATAAGTCCTGTGCCGGACTTTTCTGCGGCGGGAAGAATGTGGTCCCGCGCCGACTGGTTGATCAAGCTCCACGCGCCGACCACAATAGCGGTGTTGAACTTCCCTGTGGAGATATAGGTTGCGGCAGTCTTGGAGTCGTTCGCTCCAACGCTCACGAAATCAATCAAGCTCTGTTCTTGGAGCGATCGCATGGCGCCGAAAACGCCCTGGCTGCCCATGACCTTTTGGATCGGCTGGCCCATTGGATCGTGCAGGTGCACGAGACGAAACCGTTCGATCCCCAGCCGCTTCTGGCTTCCTTCGAAGCTGCGCATGGCGGCATCATAGGAAAAATCGTAATCGTCTCCTGGACGGAGATGCCCGATCTTTGTGGCCACCACCACCTCGTCTTGGAGCCCAGGATGTGTTCTGAAGGCCTGTCGTAGCGCTTCGCCAACGGTTTCTTCGGCAAATCCTCGCCCGTACCAAGGAGCGGTGTCGATGAATCGGATCCCTGCTTCGAGTGCCGCGAGGACGGTCGCTATGCCCAAGTCTCGATCCATGTAGTTTTTCCAGTTTGGACCTGGGCTATATTGTTCTATGGTTAGGTTCTGATCGGGGATACCGAGAGAACCCGTACCGAGCCCGACGATGGGCACGGTGATATTTGTACCCGGCAATAACTTTGTCTGCATTGGGTGTCTCCTTTCTCCCTTCGTTTTATTCATGCTGTTTATATCAATACACCAATCGCAAAATTAGTCAATGAACACGGCATTGACTAGAGCTACACTTTCATATATAATTGCGCCAGCAGTCTTGAGATTTGACTTCGAGACTCGAGAGGAGAGCACGGCATGCAGAAGGATTTTCTTGAGTTTGCCATTGAGGTGGCGGCGAAAGCGGGCGATGTGCTCTTGAAGTATCATCGCCTGAGCCTTCACGCGCAATGGACTACCACTCATCACTTTAAGACGCAGGCCGACGACGAGAACGACCGCCTTGCCCGTGAAGCGATCCGGGAAGAGTTTCCTGGTCATGGCATCCATTCGGAAGAAGGGGCGCCCGTGAACCTGGGAAGCTGGTTCCGTTGGTATGTGGACGGCGTTGACGGGACGATCGGGTTCCTATCGGGCTACACTGACCACTTCGCGTTTTCTATGGGGCTTGGCGACAGAGGCCGGCCGATCGTCGGCGTGGTCAATGCCGTTGGCCGCGGAGAGCTCTATACCGCCAAGCAAGGCGGTGGCGCGTTCTGCAACGGCAACCAGATCCACGTTTCCGACCTCGAGGACCTTAATCGGGTACTCATGGGCGTGGATTCGGGCAAGCACCATCGCACCGCGCATCTGCGCTACATGGAGCGCTTGCTCCAACCGGACGGCATCGCGTGCCCAATGTGTACGGGCTGCGCGTCGGTGCCGCTTTGTCTGGTTGCGAGCGGCGTTCTGCACGCGTATCTCGCGACCTCACTCGAGCCCGAAGATATGGCCGCTGCGGTCATCTTGATCCGGGAAGCGGGCGGGCTCGTAACCAATCTCAATGGGAAGGAGTGGCAGCTGGGAGACGGTTCAATCCTGGCGGCCAATCCCGTCCTGCATGGGAAGCTACTCAAGCTTCTTGGCCTAGGGAGGGTATCGTGAACGACAAACTCGTCGCGCCGGTGGCCGGCGCAGTTGAAGAAGTGCTTCGGAAGTGGGGGAAGAGGGCGTTCTTCCAGAATTTCACACTTCCAAGTGGGGCGCCGCACCGTTTCCTGGCGTTTGAAGGGATGACTACTCCTGCGATTATCCTCGCGATCACGCCGGATCAGCAGGTGATCGCCGTGCGGCAGTTCCGCTACGGCGCGGGCGCTTTCGTGTTGGAACTTCCCGGCGGATGTCCCGATCGGGAAGGAGAGTCTGCAGAGGAAACCCTGCGGAAAGAGCTCCGGCAGGAAACGGGGTACAAGCCGGGCCGAGTGGTCGAGGTCGGAGGACCGATGTGGTTCGAGCCGGCGTCGTACCGGACGCGATACCGCTGCTTTCTCGCCCTGGATTGCGTTTACGTCGGCAAACCGGAGCCGGACGCGTCGGAGATCATGCGGGTGGAACTCTACCCGCTTCAGGAATGGATCGTCATGGTCGGCGACGGCACGGTGAACGACGACAAGACGATCGCCGTCACTATGCGGGGCCTCTCCCATCTCGGCTGGAAGCTCACGCTTACCTAGCGGCGCGTTTCCGGCCGCTTGAGACCTGTGTGGCGCAGGCTCGTATTCATCAACTAACACAACGATAGCCAGGGTCGTCGCCACCGACCCTGATTCCTCGGCCGCACTTGAGCACCCAGCTCTCGTGCGGCCGTTTTAGTTGACCCATACATTCCCGCGGTGATACGATTGTTCTTGAACATGAGCCTCGCACAAAAGAAAATTTTGGTGACGGGCGGGAACGGTTTTTTGGGGAAGAATGTGGTGGAACATCTTGCGGCGCACGGCGCGCGCCGGGAAAATATTTTTACCCCGCACACTGCGGAACTCGATCTTCGGAAATGGGACGATTGCGTAAAAGCGGTCGCCGGGCAGAACGTTGTGATCCATCTTGCCGCGGTCGTGGGCGGCATCGGTGCGAACCGCGACCATCCGGGCAAGTTCTTTTACGAAAACCTTATTATGGGCGTGCAGCTTATGGAGGCCGCGCGGCTGGGGAACGTGGAAAAATTTGTGGCCATTGGGACGGTTTGCGCGTATCCGAAATTCACGCCGGTGCCGTTCAAAGAAGACGATCTCTGGGGCGGCTATCCGGAGGAAACCAACGCGCCGTACGGATTGGCAAAAAAAATGCTTCTTGTCCAGGCGCAAGCATACCGGCAGGAATATGATTTCAATGCTATTTATCTTCTTCCGGTCAATCTCTACGGCCCTGGCGATAATTTTGATCCAAAAAGTTCCCACGTTATCCCCGCGCTTATCAAAAAAGTGTATGAGGCCAAGCAGTCAGGCGCGCCCTTTATAGAAGCATGGGGGACGGGGAGCGCGAGCCGTGAATTTCTTTATGTTGAGGATGCCGCAGAAGGCATCGTGCTTGCAGCCGAAAAATATGACAAGTCCGATCCGGTGAACCTCGGTTCCGGCATGGAGATCGCCATCAAAAACCTCACCGAACTTATTTGCAAGCTGATGGATTATAAGGGTGAGATCCGGTGGGACAAAACGAAGCCCGACGGCCAGCCGCGGCGCATGCTTGATGTTTCCCGTGCGGAGAAAGAATTCGGTTTTCGCGCAAAAGTCGGCTTCGAAGAGGGGCTCAAAAAAACGATCGACTGGTATTGCGCACACCCAGACGCATAATCATTTTCCACCATGAAAAAAACCATCGTTCTTTTGCGCGGCGGTTTGGGGAATCAGATGTTCCAGTATGCTACGGGCTTGGGCATTGCGAAGAAAAATGGCAGCCGCCTTATGCTTGACACCACCCTCCTGAATGACCGCTTTCCCCGGAGGCAGATCACGTTCCGGACCTATGATCTTGATATCTTTACGCTTACGCCTGAGTTCACCGCTCTGTCAAAAATTTCTTCCAGGGTTCCCGTGCCGGGGTTATGGGTTGCCGCCGATCTTGCGTTGATAAAGCTCCGGGACGTGCTCGGTATGCGGCGGATCGTAAGGGAAAAACAGAAGAACTCTTTTGACCACGGCGTCCTCCGCGCCGGAGGCGACGTTTCTCTCTGGGGGTTCTGGCAGACGCCGAAATATTTTGCGGAAACCGAAACGGAGGTGCGCGACGCATTCCGTTTCCGCAACGCGCTCCAGGGAAAAGCGGCGGATATTGCCCGCGCGATCGAAAAGACCAATGCCGTCGCGCTCCACGTGCGCCGCGCCGACTATCTCCTTCCAAAATATAAAGGCCTCTACGGCGACACCGACTCCGGTTATTACGAAAAGGCGGTGCGGTACATCGGAGATCGCGTGAATAATCCTGCATTATTCGTTTTCTCCGACGACATCGCCTGGTGCAAAGAACATTTCCATTTTTCGTTTCCCACAACCTTCGTGGATCGTTCGTCCGATGGTCCCGGGGGCGGTTTCCATCTGCAGCTCATGTCCCTTTGCAAGCACAATATCATCACGAACAGCTCGTTCTCCTGGTGGGGGGCGTGGCTCAATCGCAATCATAAAAAGATCGTCATCGCGCCGAAGCGGTGGACGCTTGCGTCCGGCGACGACGAAGATATTATTCCGGAGCGTTGGATAAAACTATAGCTATGGTATTATGACGGACATGGACATAATGCGTCATCCGTATTTCAACACTCCGCGGCTCGTGGTGAATACGCGCGCGGCGCTTTTTGGATTCGCGACGGGGAAGTTCACGTTAACGGAATGTTTATTCCTTTTGGCGAGAAAATTCAAAAATCCGGATACCCAGCGGAAGTTTATGGATTTGCAGAGGCGGGGCATAGCGAAGTTCATCGGCGAAGGCGGGAGCGTGAATCTTTACGGACATGCGTTGTATCCTGTCACGGGGGACCCGGAGGAGTTATTTTATTTGATTGACCAGATCGTCCACCAGAACCAATATCGGACGGAGCTTATAAAAGACGGAGACGTAGTCATAGACGCCGGGGCCAACAAGGGGATTTTCAGCATCAAGGTTGCCCATGAATTCCCCCATGCCAAGGTCTATGCTTTCGAGCCGATCCACGAAACAGTGGTGATGCTCAAAAAGAATGCGGCGCCTTATCCGAATATATTCTGTTTTGAGCTCGGCTTGGGAGACGTGAAGGCCTCAAAGCCCATGATGGTGGATCCTGCGGGGCCCGACGGGAACCGGATGGCGGACGCGATTATTGATATGCCGGAAGACCCCGGCAGGAACGAAACGAGGAACGTTCCCGTGACGACAATTGATGATTTTGTAGCGGAGCGCTCTGTTCCCCACATCGATTTTATAAAAATGGACGTTGAGGGATACGAGGGAAAAATATTGCTCGGCGCGGCAAAGACCATACGGCGCTACAAGCCGACCATAGTGATGTCCGCCTACCATAGCAAGCACGACGTGCAAGAATTGCCCAGGATATTGGAAAGCATACAGCCGGGGTATCGCGTAAAGCTCGAAAAAAGGAACGAACTTGACTTTGTGTGCCAATATCCTAAACGATGAAAGATTTTTTCAAAAGATATCAGAGGAAGTTGTACCGGCTTTTGGTGCTGCCCTTTGCGAACCGGCGCTATATCCGGCAGCCGGCGCTTTTTGAATCGATCGGTCCCGCAGACCCCGCGAAACTCTTTGTTGTGACAGTCGCCTTCAACGATCCGGATCTCATCATGCTGCATCGCGCAGCGTTGCAGAAATATCTTCGCGATCCGCACGAATATTTTGTGTTTGATAATTCGAGCAACGAAGGCAAGGCGGAGGAGCTTAAGGCCTGGTGCCTCGATCATAAGGTAAATTACGTGCGGCTCCCTTTCAATCGTTACCGGACGAATCTCCCTTCGGCGTCCCATTCGTTCGCGTTGAATTGGATATACCGCAACTTCATCTTGCGGTTCAAGCCGGCCATCTTTGGCGTGTGGGATTGCGATCTTTACCCCACACATCCCGTCACGATCCGCCCGTATCTTGTTGAGCGCGATACGTGGGGCATCATCCGGAAGCAGAGGCCGGTCTTTCATCCCTGGCAGTCCGGACTTCATGTGTGGATCGGCCTGGCGTTCTTCCGGCTTTCGAAGTTCGCGCGGAGGGCGCCGAACTTTATGCCGCGGTTCGGGGTTGATGTGAGCGGGCGGATAGAACTTGACCCGAAGGTTGCGGCGGCCTTCCCCGACCGGCAATATTTGGACGACCTCCTGCCTACGGAGATCGCGCCCCGCGCGGAAGTGTGGCGGAACGAAAATTTCGTACACTTCGGCGGTTCCGCCGATTTTCCACCGGGCTTGGCGATGAAAAAACGATGGATGGAAGGTATGCTGGGAATTTCTAGAAAATAGATAAAAGAACATCGAAACAATGAAAGAATATATTAAAGAATCGATTGTGCTTCAAGGGGCGCTTGCGGAGGACCAGCAGCTCGCCATATTTTTCCCAAGTGTCGTGGATAAAGTATTTCGCGCGCTGCAGGCGGGCAACAAGGTTCTTGTTGCGGGCAATGGGGGAAGCGCCGCCGACGCCCAGCACTTCACGGCGGAATTCGTCGGGAAATATAAGATGAAGCGTGCGGCATACCCCGCGATCGCACTTACCACCGACGCCTCAATACTCACTGCGTGGAGCAACGACGAAGGATTTGAGGGCGTTTTTGAACGTCAGGTTGAAGCGTTAGGAAGGGCGGGCGACGTATTCTTTGGAATTTCGACCAGCGGGAATTCGGAGAATATCATCCGGGCGATCAAGGCGGCGAAACAAAAAAAGATCATCGCGGTCGCCCTGCTCGGCGGCGACGGCGGCAGGACGAAGGGGATGGCCGATCTTGAATTCATCGTTCCCTCAAGAAACACGCCGCGTGTCCAGGAGGCGCATATGTTGATCTTGCACAGTATCGCCGAGGAGGTGGAGAAAAGGATGCATAGCGCGGCGGGAAGATAATATGAGGCTGATCTCATTGAACACATGGGGTGGAAGACTGTACGAACCCCTTATGACTTTCGTTAAAAAAGCGGCGAAAACAACAGACCTTTTTTGTTTTCAGGAGGTACATTTTTCTAAAGTGCCTCATCCGGAAATTTCGCAGATAAGGGCGAATCTTGCATTTGAACTGAAGGGCGTACTTTCTGATTTTTTGATGGTCGAGCGGTTGGCGGCCAAGGGAAATCGTGTAAGCATTGAAGCAGTGAACAACAAGGTGAGAATGGGCATAGTGATTTTTGTGAAGAAGCCGCTAGGCGTTCTTGAGAGCGGCGGATTCCGCACCTATGCGGAGGATCGAGAAAGCGCAAAAGAGAAGATAGAAGTGACAACCGGCAACTTCCAATTCGTAAAAATAAGAAGCGCCGGCGGAGCCTATTTCGTCGGCAATATCCACGGCGTGTGGCTGCCCGGTTCCAAGTCCGATACGCCCAAAAGAATAGAACAATCCGGCCGCGTGGAAGATGCTATGAAGGAGTTTTATGGCAAAAAAATTCTCTGCGGCGATTTCAATTTAGAACCCAAAACGAGAAGCATCAGCATGTTTGGGTTGGGCATGCGCGACTTGATCAAAGAATATAAAATTAAAACAACAAGGAACCGCCATTATGCGGACATGGAGAAGTATGCCGATTACATCGCCGATTATATATTCGTCTCTCCCGATGTCCGCGTCGCGGACTTCAGGGTTTTAATGGACGAGGTTTCCGACCACTCGCCGCTCCTGCTGGAATTTAGCTAAATAATTTGACACCACCGCCATAGAATGCTATTCTATGGCCAGTAGTCTTTAGTTGAGAGCAAGCTGTTTTTCTAATCTGAATCGTCTGAAGCGACGGAGGTGTTCCGATGAATGCAGTCGAGTGTTTTGCGGCGTATCGGAAGAACGCCGCAAGGATTGAGGAACTTTTGGCTGGAATTTCCAGTGATTCGTTCCAGCCCGACAGAGTGATTCTGGCATGGGAAAGGGGCGGGTTGCTCGCGCCGGGATGGACCGACGAAGGGGCGCTCAGCCGCCTCTGGATCAACGTCGCGGCGCACAACGCTGCGGTCGGACGGGTCGCCTTTTGCTTGAGCGGTGGTGATCCGTTCGCTACCGAGGGAGGCCTTGTCCACGATGCTTTCAAGCGCCGCGAGTGGGAGTTTGGCGAGGAAGCCAAGCGAAGCGGATCGGACCGCGCGGCTGTCAATCGCGGAGCCGAGCTGGCAGGCGGGACGTTTCTTCAGGACCTCGGCTTCCCCGATGATGTTGTTCGGGCTTCGAAGACCACGGGGGACCTCGGGCTCGACCTCATTCTCGCGGGCGGCGTCACTCTCGCGGAGAAGATTGTCTTCTACGCAGACTCCTGCGTTTCTGGCGATCAGATCGTCGGCTACAAACAACGGCTCGACGATCTCGCTCCTCAGTACGAACCCGGCGGGCGATACGAGTTCCTGGCGGCTAGGTACCGCGAGAAGTTCGGCGGCCGGACCCATCGGCAGGTATGGGACAGCGTGGTGCTGCCGCTCGAGGAAGAACTGGTCAGAGAGCTGGGCTTCAGCTGCGAACCCAGCCAGCTCTACCAATACGCTCTCGCGTCCTGATCGCTCCAGTGTGGGACGCACAACACACAAGATCGAGGGGCTGGATTCATTTCCGGCCCCTTTCGCGTTTTTGAAAGCTCTTGACGCCGTTTGGTGCGGTATATACTATAGGGTGGCAGTGTCGAAGCGCGATTTTTTAAATTAAACCCCTTTTATGATCATAGTAAGAGCACCCGCGCGCATCAGTTTTGTGGGGGGCGGCACCGACCTCCCCGCGTTTTACACGCAGTCGCCTGGCTGCGTAATTTCCACGGCCATCAATAAATATTCTTACGCGGTGGTGAACCGCCAGCCGCTCGCGCATGGGAAGGTTTCTGCGCGATACAGCACCGCCGAGAGCGCGGGCCACTCGCGGGAACTGAAAAACAACCGGATCCGGGAAGCGCTGCTCCATTTTGGCATTGAACACGATGTTGACGTCACTACGTTCTCGGACATACCGATCAATTCCGGCCTGGGGGCATCTTCCAGTTTTTCGGTCGCCCTCATGAAGGCCCTCTTGCTTTTACAAGGGAAAGAAGCGGATCAGAGAGAGGTCGCCGAACTTGCCTCGCATCTTGAGATCAATCTCGTGAAAGACCCGATCGGTAAACAAGACCAATATGCTGCGGCATTCGGCGGGATGAAAGTGTTTCGGTTCAATCCGGATCATTCGGTTGATGTTGAGCCGGTATATTTGGATTACAAAAAACAATCGGCGCTCGAGGGCCACATCCAGCTTTTTTATACGGGGATAGCACGCCTGGCGTCGTCGGTCCTTGCCGAACAGTCGGCGAACGCGCAAAAGAAATTCAGCACGTTCAAAGAAATGGCCGATCTGGTGCCTGAATTCAGGGCAAAACTGCTTGCCGGGGATTTCCGGGGATTGGGGACTTTGTTGCATGCGGGATGGTTGAAGAAGAAAACGCTTGCTTCGAACATATCGAACTCCGTCATTGACGATTTTTATGCAGCCGGCATGGATGCGGGCGCGTGGGGCGGAAAAGTGCTCGGTGCGGGCGGCGGCGGCTGTGTTATGTTCCTCACGCCAAATGGGCGGAAGCTGGCCGTGCAGAGCGCGGCGGCGGCGGTTGCGAAGAAGCACAACCTCGAGAATTTCATTGAGATACCGGTCCGGTTCGTCCAATCAGGAGTCGAGGTGCTTCTCGGCCATGATCAGGACAATGTGCCGCACCTTGCATAACCAGTTTCATGGAGACCTATATAAAAAATTTCTGCGAAAAAGTCGTTGACGCCCTCCGTAAGATTCCCAAGAACGAAATCGCAAAGGCGATCAACATCATCCAGGCGGCGTATGAACGCAATGGACGCATTTACATTTTCGGCAACGGGGGATCGCTCGCCATTGCGACGCATTGGGTGAGCGATTTCAATAAGACGGTTTTCAGCCATCACTTGGACAAATCCACGCGGCGGTTCCAGGCGATCCGCCTCCCTTCCACCGAATCGGAACTCACGGCCTGGGCGAACGACATTGGGTACGACATGGTGTTCGCGGGTCCCTTGAAGAACTATCTCCAGGAATCCGACGTGGTCATTGCCATCTCAAGCTCGGGCAATTCACTGAACATCGTGAAGGCGGTGGAGCTCGCGAAGGCCCGCCACATTCCCGTCATCGGCCTCTCCGGCTTTGACGGAGGAAAGCTGAACGAATTGGCCGACGCCAAGGTATTGGTATCCACGAAAAAAGGCGAGTACGAAGTGGTTGAGAGCGTGCACGGCACTATCCTCCATCTTCTCACCAGATATTTCGGCGATTATTTTGACCACATGGCGAAGCAGCAGTCATGAAAAAAGTTTTGGTTACGGGAAACCAGGGGTACATTGGGTCAATTTTGACCGAGTTGCTTCTGGCGCGCGGATACGATGTTGCGGGGTACGACGTGGGATATTATGGTGACTGCGACCTTGCTCCGGCGAAGCGGCCCGCGGCCCAGATAAAAAAAGACGTCCGGGATGTTGTTTCCGAAGACCTGCGCGGCATTCACGCCGTCATTCATCTTGCGGCGCTTTCAAACGATCCCTTGGGAGAGCTCAAGGCGGGGATCACCGAAGAAATTAACCTGAAAGCGACGGTGGATTTTGGGCGCTTGGCGAAAGAGGCCGGCGTGCAGCGCTTCGTGTATGTTTCTTCGCAGAGCATGTACGGCGTTGCGGATACGAGCCACGAGCTTGCGGAGGACGAAGCAGGGCCGTACGGCGTGACGGCCTATGCGCGCACCAAGTGGGATGCGGAGTGCGAACTTAAAAAACTGAACGACGCAAACTTCGCGGTGATCTGCATGCGGCCGTCCACGGTCTTTGGCGCGAGCCCGAACTTCCGGGCGGACATCGTTTTTAATAATCTTGTAGGATCGGCCTACACGACCGGAAAAATAGAGATCAAAAGTGACGGGACGCCGTGGCGGCCCGTCGTGCACGTGCGCGACGTTTCGAACGCCTTCATTGCGGGACTTGAGGCGCCGCTGGAGCTCGTGGCAGGACAATCGTTCAACGTAGGCATTCCGAACGGGAATTATACCGTTCGCACATTGGCCGAAGCGGCGCAGCGCGCGGTGCCCGGGAGCACACTTGCCTTTACTGGCGAGCACGGCTCGGACTCTCGCACCTATCGCGTGAGCTTTCAAAAAATACTCACCGTGCTTAAGGATTTTTATAAGCCCGAGTGGGACCTGGATAGGGGCGGAAAAGAATTAATTGACTTTTTTAAAGAAATTCATTTTACTGAAGAGCAATTCAGAGGCCGCACCTGCAATCGTCTGAAGCAGATAAACAGCCTTTTGGAGCGCGGTGCTTTGGATCAGAACCTGCGATGGCTCAAACAATAAAACAAGCAGTTATTCTTGCCGGAGGGAGGGGGACGCGGCTCCAGCCGCTCACGCTTACCCTGCCAAAACCCATGGCGCCGGTGAACGGCCGCCCCTTTTTGGAATACCAGATCGAGCTCCTGCGTAAGAACGGCATCGAGGACATCGTGCTGCTTTTGGGGTATCTCCCAGAAAAGATAGTCGAGCATTTCGGCGACGGCAAAAAATTCGGCGTGCGCATCCGCCATTCGATTACCGACGTGGACGACGATACGGGCACGCGCCTCAAAAAAGCCGAGGCGCTCCTGGATGACCGCTTCCTTTTGATGTACAGCGATAATTATCTGCCGATCGAGCTTCGTAAAATGGTTGCGTTCCACGATGCCAAAGGGACGGCTGGAATGGTGACGGTCTATAACAATCGTGACGGCGGCGGGGAGTATGGCATAAAGAACAACGTAAAGGTGGAAGAAGGCGGGAGCGTCAGTTATTACGGCCCGGCGAGCGATGACCTGGCGCTGGCTAATGCCACAGATGTGGGATTTTTCATCATGCCGAAAATGGTCGTGCGGATGCTGCCGGACGAGAACTGCTCATTCCAAAATACTATCCTGCCGAAACTTGCGCGCGAGGGCCAATTGGTTGCCTACCGTACCGACCATCCGTATTATCCGATCACGTCACTTGCCCATCTACCCGTCATTGAAAAATTTTTGGAGCCGAAGAAGGTGATTTTTCTGGATCGCGACGGCGTCATCAATAAAAAAGCCGCCGACGATGACTATGTGAAGCATTGGGGAGAATTCGAATTCGTTCC
>Ga0187870_1000394_pt1 | contig 51199 bp, 46 predicted proteins | sample June2016WEW_13_1_3_FD_132974 | JGI IMG/M metagenome (GOLD analysis project Ga0187870, IMG submission 132974) | Peatland microbial communities from SPRUCE experiment site at the Marcell Experimental Forest, Minnesota, USA - June2016WEW_13_150 | ecosystem: Environmental > Terrestrial > Soil >...
CAGAAAGATCGTTTCCTGCTGGGCAGGGGGCCGGGCTCTCCCATGACGGTCCGCTTCGCGGTGCAGGATGTCGGCATCCCCACGGAGCAAGAAGCCTATGTCGTTCCCATGGGATTTTCCACTTTCACGTCAGGTGTCCAATACTTCCATGGAGGCCTCTCCCTGCAGGAGTGCGTCGTCCCTGTGGTGAAGGTGGGGACAAAAGCAGTGCCTGCCAGGAAGAAGCCGAAGCTCGGCGTCGACATCCGGTATCGGAGGATCAATGTGACGTCTCGATCCGTCATGATTGAGATAGCCTGTCATGGTGAGTCGCCACCTCTCGGAACCACAACTGACTGGGGAGAGGAAATGCTTGAGATCCAGCTAGTGATTCTGAAGGCCGGCACCGAAGATGTGGTCGGACGCATCTCTCCGAACGACCGCATGGACAGTACCACGGGCTGGATCAGGATCGGCGCAGGAGAAGTGCTCAAGGTGCCGCTTCTTCTGAATGAGGACTTCAACGGGACCTTTGTCGTGAAAGCGATGGATCCCAACACCATGGCGCAGTTGGCTCAATTGAGCCTTACCGCGACCTTGCTCGAATAGGGGTCTTTTCTCTTTCCTCGTTTTGCTTGAGAAAAGTAACGGATTTCGTTACATTGGCTAAGTGAATCAAGAAATGGTACGCATCAGCTTGGAGAAGTATATCGAGGAACTGGCAAGCCGAGGTCAACACCATTTTACCACTGGCGATGCGGTCAAGGCCTTGCGCTCGACTCCTATTGCAGTGCGGGCATCGCTCCGTCGCTCAAGGCAGAAGGGAAGGATCACGGCTCAGCTCCGCGGTTTTCACCTCATCGTCCCGTCTGAGTACAGATCGCTCGGATGCCTCCCTGGTGAGCAATTTGTCCCCCAGCTCATGGATCACCTCGGCCAGCCCTACTATGCAGGTCTGCTTTCTGCCGCGCAATTCCATGGCGCCGCCCATCAGAAGCCCCAGGAGTTCCAGGTGGTCGTCAGGATCAATCGGCCAGAGATTCGCTGCGGTCAGGTGCGGGTTCGATTCGTGGCAAGAAGAAACGTCGCAGAGGTGACGACCGAAGTGGTGAACACTGCTCGCGGCACGCTGCGGGTATCGAGCCCAGAAGCGACAGCGTTCGATCTGGTCGGCTATCCAGATCGCTGCGGAGGCATTTCAAACGTGGCGACCGTTCTCGGGGAACTGGCAGAACGGTTGCGTCCAGATCGCTTGCTGCAGGAGAGCGTACATTCGCCTCTCCCGTGGCTTCAGCGTCTCGGTTTTCTCCTCGAACGTGTCGGGGCAGTGGAGTTGTGGGAAGCTCTTTCGGCGCGTGTGCGAGAAGAAGCAGATGCATACGTTCCCCTTCGCGTCGGCCGGGCGGTGTCCGCGGTGTCCCGCGACAGTCGCTGGAAAATCCTGATAAACGAAAATGTGGAGTCGGACCTGTGATCCCTCTGGATTACATCACCGAGTGGAGACAGATGGCGCCCTGGGCCCAGGATGCCCAAGTCGAGCAGGATCTGGTTATCAGCAGGGCGCTCGTCCACCTGTTTCAACAGGATGAGGTATCCAGTCTGCTTGCGTTTCGGGGCGGCACAGCCCTGTACAAGCTCTACCTCTCTCCTCCCTCCCGGTATTCGGAGGACATTGACCTTGTGCAAATGCTTCCAGGCGCGCCCGGATCTCTCATCGACGCGATGCGCGACACGCTGGATCCCTGGCTGGGTGCTCCGGCCGCGTTATCAAAGAAGGCAAGGTGGCGCTCCTTTACAGCTTCAGGGCAGAGAGCCAGCCGTCAATCCCCCTTCGCCTCAAAATCGAGATCAATACGAACGAGCAGTTCGCTATCCGTGGACTCATACGCGTGCCCTTCGAGGTGCGAAGCAGATGGTTCCGCGGCGCAACGGAGATAGTCACCTACGAGCTGGAAGAGCTTCTTTCCACGAAGCTCCGCGCCCTCTACCAGCGAAAGAAAAGTCGTGACCTCTTTGATCTTTGGGACGCATGGAGGAGGGCGAGGCCCGATTCCTCAGGAATCGTGGAGTGCTTCCGCGCATACGTTGAGCGCTCCGGTCTGGCAAATCTCGCGGGCAGAGTTCGAGGCCAATCTAATAGAAAAGATGAAAGATCCTGACTACCCCCGGGACATAGAACCGCTTCTGGCGCATGGCACAGCATGGCGCCCGCAGGAGGCGGCGGACTACATCATGCGAGAGCTTCTTCCGCTTCTGCCCGGTGATCCATGGAAAGGTGAACGATGATGGATGCTTTGGATTCCAAGTTGAACGAAGTGTACGCCGGCAAGGTAGTTCGCAAGGACCTCCTTCACCAGATTAAGAAGGGAACGAACGTACCTTCCTTCGTCCTGGAGTTTCTGCTTGCGAAGTTCTGCGCAAGCGACGATCCGGAAGAGGTGGAAGCGGGCAAGAAGGCCGTCATCGAGACGCTGGAGCAGAACTACGTTCGACCCGATGAAGCGAACAAGGCGCAGTCACTCGTGCAGCAGAAGAAGCGCCATCGGTTCATCGACAAGGTGCACGTGCGCTACGTGGAACGCGAGAAGCGACACTGGGCTGAGATGGAAAACTTCGGCTCACGACGCATCGCAGTGTCGGAAAAGTTCTACAAGGAAAACGATAGGATCCTGGAGGGCGGAATCCGGGCCGAAGTAACCGTCTGCCACAACGATATTGAGGATGACGATTACGCCTTCTACATCGAGGAGATGAAGCCGATTCAGCTTTCGCGCTTCGAATTCGATCAGTTCCTCGAGGTCAGGAAGCGCTTCAGCCGCGACGAATGGGTTGACTGCATTATCCGCACCCTCGGGCTGGAGCAGGTCCTAAGGGTTTGGCTGTTCGCCAATTAAAGCGGTACGTGAGCTGGGTTCAGAACGTCGCCGTTCGCCGAGGACTTGGAGCGAAGCACGCGACCCGCCCGAGGGGCGACTCGAAGGAGGCCATTTTGTCAGCGAATGGACGCCCTCGGGCGGGGCACGCCCAACACGGAAGTCAACGCCTTGCTTCGCCGATGGTACTGCCGCTTGACCGCTCTCGCGGTTTGCTCCGCAAACCGCTGCCACGCTACGGGTGGGAGAGTAGGTCGTTGCCAGGCTTTCTTATTACCGGGAGGGCCGCTGAGTGGGTACCCCCGAGCGCGTACTCGCGCACTCCCGTCGGCCGCTGCCAGGACGACGACGAGGACCACGTTCGCAAGAATCTTCCGTCAAGAGCTCCTCTTGTAGCTTCTCACGTAGAGTATGTAGTCCGTGTTCATGGGTTCGGCGCCGCCGGAACGGACCGCAAAGGCCACCTGCCCTCGGTGATAGGAGCCGTGCAGCGCCACGTGGAGAAGGATGTCCCCGAGGGCGCTGGTGACCTTTTCACCCTTGCCCGTGGTGTAGCTGACGATCCTCTCCAGATCCGCCTCTGACGCGGGGTCCAGCACCTTGCGGAACGCGTCGGCGTTGGCCTTTGACAGCGGTATGCAGTCCCGCACGGTGAGCTTTGGCCACACCGCAACCTTCGCTTCCGCCATCCCGTTGATCCTGTCCAGCCAGAGCTTCCCCGCGGCCAGGACATGGGCGAAGATTTCCAGTGCTTTCTCCGGGGGGACCGCGGCGCGGCCAAGGGTCTCAATGACAACGGCGTCCGCCCACTCCATGTGATCGTACAGCCGCGAAAGGGTCTCTTTCATTGCAGTCCTCCCGCGCCTCATAATAGCCAGGGACAGGCGGAAGAAAAACCCTTCCGGGCGGCGATTGGAGTGCCCTACTTCTGCGCGGCGAGGAAAGCCTCGACATCAGCCGCCTTGATGAAGCCCAGCGAGACCGCGATGTCACCAAAATGCCGCTGGTCGCCGGTTGTCTTTGCGCGCACGACCTCATCCACCTGGGACTGATTCATCGCGCCCGTTCTGATCATGTAGTCGCCGATTCGCTCTGACATGGCATTCCTTTCCCTGGACCACAGCTCGCAGAAGTATAGGCGGAGGCGGGGGCCGTTCGCAAGCCGATGCGGGCACGGCCGAGTCTCGGACTGCGGCGGCTCGCAGAGTGCGAGTCGGGATCAACGGCGCAAGGGCCGGCATGTCCTGAAGGGCGGTCAGCCGGCGGTTCCACCGTCCGCCCTTTGTTTCACCCGTGCGCGGTACGCCTTCAGAAAGCCCAAGGCGCGGGCGCACCGGGAGGCCGAAGGAGATGTTGCTCACGCACATGTTGACGTTCAGCCCGAGCTCCCAACGAACAGAGGAAACCGAAATCGGATGCGTGAGCGGGCGAAGCGGAAAGCCCACAGGCGCCGTGCCACGCGGGGCAAGCGCGCGTACAGACTGCGTTCGACCGCCAGTGACGGCCGTTCGCCGAGGACTTGGAGCGAAGCACGCGACCCGCCCGAGGGCCGATTCAAAGGAGGTCTTTCAACGGCGAATGAACGCCTTCGGGCGGGGCACGCCCAACACGGAAGTCAACGCCTTGCCTTGCCGATGGTACTGCTCGGTGCGATTTTCGTCGCTATTTGTTAACGCAGGGCCTCAGTGAGACGGGGGTGTCAGTTTACGGTGTCGCCTTACGAGCACAGCAGCGGTTGCTCCAACTGCAACTAAGATAGCAGCCGCGGCGGCATATTCGATGGCTCCCGCAGGTCCCGTTTTTGGCCCTGCAACAGTGTCGTAAAGTTTTCCCAACATCTTCGCCGCACCACTCATGAACTTCTTGACCTGCGCTGAGGCAGCTGGCACCACGCCTCCTGAGTATCTTGCAGTTCCATTTCGGCTTGCTGAACGTGCAGGAGGTGGCGCCTGAGGCGCGGCAGCAGCCTGTGAGGAAGGGGATGCCGCCTGAGGGAGAGTGGCAGCCTTTGCGGAGCCGGGCGGCGCCTGAGTGTGGGCGCCAGCCAGTGATTGAGGTGGAGTGCCTGCTGTCTGGCAGGCGATCACAAGAAGGCAGGCCGCCCCGAGCATCAAAATGGCCAGCGAACGCGACATCTTCACAACTCAAATTATATCGTATGGTCACGATACTTCCAGAACTTTTTGAAACGCGACCATGTCGAGGGAAGGCAACGTACTTTATCGACTGGGCGGGGAGGAGGGGCCGGAGCCCCTCCCCCCTGGTCCGTAGTGGACCTGTCCAGCTTGCCGTCAGGCCCTAGTGCCCCTGACCTGACAGGATATCCGCAGCCGCGGAGAAGATGCGCGCCGCCCCGTAGTCGTTGATATTCCCCATCACCACCACTCCCAGCCGGCGTTTGGGGTATATCCGCATCAGCGTATCGATCCCGGGCCCGCCACCTGCGTGCTCCAGGACGGTTTCCCCCTTCTCCTGCCGGAGACCCCACCCGATGCCGCGACCGAGCGGGCGACCGTCCCTGGACCGCTGCATCCGCTGCATGGCGTCCAGCGTTGCGCGAGACAGACCCCACTGAGCGCTCGCGGCGTTGCCGTCGATGCTCGTCGAGAGAAAGCTTGCGACATCACCTGCAGTGCCGACCAGCCCGCCCCAGGGGGCGAGGATGTCGAAGTCGGTCAGATAGGTGAAGTCACCCGACCTCGCCTTGCGCGAGGTACTCCGCCAGAATCACCTCCAGGGGCGGCAGCGGGTGATTGGCGTAGGTGACCAGGTGGTCGACCTCCCGGTCTGGGAGCCCGGAACTGTAGTTCAACGGATCGATCACCCTGATCCCGAGCTCCTTCGGGAACATCGGCAGATACCTGGTGATGGGCGCATTCAGGTCGACCAGCCCGCGCTGTACGAGCTGCATGACGGCCACCGCGGTCACCACTTTTGTCATGGAGCCCCAGTGGTAGGCCGCGCGTGGTTGCCTGCAGGGTTTCGGCCGCATCTTCCCAGGACGATCCGGGAAAGGCGCAGAGCAAGGCGATCCTCTCGTCACTGGTCTGGAAAGCGCCGCAGGGGATGCCCCGGGCGCGGCAGGCCGTCGCCGCTTCTGTCCGAACCCAAAGCACGTCTCCCTGCCGGTCGATTGGACTGCGTCGACCGGCTTTCGCGGACCCCGGGTCAATGCTGAAGACAGCCACGGCGTACAGGTCCCCTTCCGGGGGGAACTCGAGAAACCTCCGGGCCTCAGCCAGGTCTGCTTCGGAAACCGCACCCCGTCTGAGGGCCGCGAAAAAGGAATCCTCAAAGAGCTCACGGTGCCGTGCCATCTGGGCCAGGAGCTCATCATGGCGTTCGCTGCCCTTGCCCTGCCGGTCAATCGCGCGGCGGACGTCGGAAAGGAGCTCCCTCAGGTGCTGCTCTCTTACCGGCTTTGCGAGGTAGCGGAACACGCCGATCTCGATGGCGCGCTGCGCGTAGCCGAACTCGCAGTAGCCGCTTAGGATGACGAGGATCGTCGCCGGCACTCTCTCACGGATCAGCGCCGCGAGCTCAAGGCCGTCGCAGTCCGGCATGGAGATGTCGGTGATGACCAGATCGGGCCGTTCCCTGTCCACTATTTCCAGCGCTTCTGCCGCGTCCCTTGCTGCGCCGGCAAATGTGAAGCCCTCGGCCTCCCAGTCGATAAAGGAACGAAGACCGTCCCGGATGATCTGCTCGTCATCGACAATAAGCACTTTCAGTCGACTTTCACTCATGCAGCCATTATAGCAGAAGAGGCAAGGCCGCTGCCGCGGCCTGCGGTCGCGGAGGGAGCAACGCGTCACCGACAAGCCGATTCATCTGGGCGATTTCGTAATCGAAGCCCACGGAGAGATGTCTACTTGTTCTGTATCCAGCTCTGATTGGTGATTCCGAACTGCTTGATCTTGTAGTTGAGGACCCTTGTGGAAAGGCCGAGGAGGCTGGCTGCGCCCTTTTGCACCCAACCCGACATTGTCAAGGCCTGGAGGATGAGCTCCTTTTCCACTTCATCCCATTTGATCCCACCAGGCGGGATCCGGACAACGCTTCGGTCTCCCGCCGTGTCCTTATTGAAGGGCAGGCTCAAATCCGCGGTCGTTATCGTATTGGAGTCGGCCATGATGAGCGCCCTTTCGATTGCGTTTTCAAGCTCCCGGATATTTCCCGGCCAATTGTGGCTCTTCAGGAGCCGCATCGCCGCCGGCTCGATCCTCGTCACTTTCTTTCCCATCTCCAGCGAGTACTTATGCAGGAAGAAGTCCGCAAGCAGCTCGATGTCGCCTTCCCGCTCGCGCAACGGAGGAATCTTGATGGACACGACGTTCAACCGGTAATACAGGTCCTCCCTGAACCTGCCTTCTGCAATCTCCCTGGTGAGGTCCCTGTTGGTGGCCGAAATGATCCTCACATCCACCCGGATGGTGCGATTGCTCCCGAGGCGCTCGAACTCCCGCTCCTGGAGCACGCGCAGGAGCTTGGCCTGGGTCGCCAAGCTCACGTCGGTGATCTCGTCCAGGAACACCGTGCCGCCGTTCCCCTGCTCGAAGCGGCCGATGCGCAACTTCTCCGCGCCGGTGAATGCCCCCCTGTCATGCCCGAAGAGCTCGCTCTCGAAGAGCGGGTCGGGAAGTGTGGCACAATTGACCCTCACGAAGGCGCTTTTGGCCCGCGGGCTGCTGTAATGGATGGCCCCTGCCAGCAGCTCCTTCCCCGTTCCCGTCTCACCAATGAGTATGACACTCGAGTTCGTCCTTGCCACCTTCTCCACGAGGTTCAGGACGCTTATGATGGCCGGGCTCTTCCCGATGAAGTTTTTCGTGCTGTAGATGAGGTTTCTCTCGCCGCGGAGCACCTGGCCTTCGTGATCAAGCCGCTTCAGCTCAGTCCCTTTGTCGACTTTGATCTCCAGCTCGGCCAGATTAATGGGCTTCTGGATGAAGTCGGTCGCCCCCATGCGGATGGCGCGGATTGCGTCATCGATCCCGTCCCGCCCGCACATGACGATGATCACGGGTGAAATCTTGTTTTCGCGGATGGCCACGAGAAGATCCTCCAGGGGGAGGTCTTCCGAAAGGACATCCGTGATGATGACGTCGAAAACGTGTTGCGACAGTCTTTCGATGGCCTGGGTATAGTTCGGTGCCTCTTCGATATAGAAACCTTGCGCCCCGAAGTAGTGGGAAAGCCGTTTGGTCAGCGCGTCATCATTATCTACTATAAGGAAGCTTTCCATGCCGTTGGATTATAGCACACGGCGTCCGTATCGCCCGGAAGAGGCAAGGTCGATATCAGCGTTGCACCGCCTCGGTGTCGATCTCGCCAAGGTCGACGATGGCTTCCTTGCCCTCTGGCACCACCAAATCGAACGCGACCTCTTTGTTCTCCAGAAGCAGGCGTGCGCGATACGTTCCCGGGGGGATGTTCTCGAGATAGAATGAGCCGTCAATGCCCACGATACTCGAAATCACTTCCGGCCCCACGGTCACTTCCAGACCTGCGAACGCTGCCGGGGTGCGTACCCCATCCTTGACGATGTACAGCTTTCCGGTCAGCGCCTGGAACCTGGTCACTTTGAAACTCACGATGCCCCCGCCTCGGTAAGGGGGGGAGACAAAGACTCTGGTCACGTCGCTCTTGAAGCTCATCGGGATGTCCGCCGGTTCGATCGACACTTCATTTTCGTTGTATGAGGCGAGGCCCGGGACGATGGCCCGCCCCGTGCGGTCGGTCACTCCTACGTACTGATTCGAATACTTCACCCGCACACCGGGGACTCCTTCCACCTTCACGAGCGCAAAGCTGTCCGTAATCGGTTGGGTGGGCCGGAGTGAATTGTCGATGAGCACCAGACTGCCCTTGGCGTTCAGCTCCATGTCGATTTGACTCTGATCATGTCGATATGCCGCCGAAGCGGAGTAGGCCCCGTAGAGCCCATTGTAGGCGAGCGACGCGCTGCCATCGAACATCGATTGCCCTGTTTCGCCCCGCGCCTCCTGGACGTTGGCGGAGTAACCCAGACCCGTACCCCTTGGAACGTTCTTCTGAATGTCTGCGGCAATCCCGCTCGACGCATTGTCCGTCCGGTAGGAGACTCCCCCGAGGGCTTCGCCGATGAGGATGCGTACGCCGACGGACCCCTGGTACTGGGGCATCCCCTGCTGCACGATGCCGGACAGCACCGCAGTCAACTGCAGATTCTCTCCGAGCGGCCGTGCATAGGCGAGGCCAAGCGTCTCCCTGTCAGATCCGTCCCACATGCGGGCGTAGGAGACCCCGGCGGAAAATGAACCGGTGAGCGCGGTGTTGAACGCGAGTGAAACGCTCCCTTCCCACCGGGGCTTCTCCGCATCAGAACTGAGGGTGCTGTAACCGCTGGACAGGTATTTCGCCGACACGCTCACGCCGAACCATTTCGACAGGTAGCTGTAGTCCACCTCTCCGGCGTATCCGGGGACGCCATGGCTTTCGCTCAGGGCGAGGCTGCTGTTGATCTCACCCAGGAGCCCAAGGGTGAACGCAGCGGTGGATCCGGCATTCAACAGGTTCTCGGCGAGCTCGGCCCGCAGACCGCCGGTGAGCCAGTTGAAGATTCCCACCCGGTGGAAGGCCAGAAACGCAGGCCGTCCGTACGAGAAGCTTGCGGCGCCAAGATCGACACGCGTGAAGCCCACGCTGTAGCTGTATTCGTCGACGCCCGGGGCCAGGAGCTGGGTTGATCGGTAATAGGGGACCTCGACCCTCGTCACGTGGCCGTCGGCATCCGTGACCACGAGGGCGATGGTATTGGCTCCCGGCAGCAGAGGCAGGTGGGTAAGCTCCAGAACTCCGGGCGACGACTTCATTTCGCTTCCCGACCTCAAATCGTTGAGGTACATCTTCACGATGGAGGGGGTAGGGAGGAGGTCGCGAACGACAATGTCCGGTTCTTTCACGTAGAAGGGGTCGAGGGAGAAGTTCTTCGTCACGCTCACGCCGCCGAAAATGCCCGCGCTTCCCAGACCGAGGCCGCCCGAGCCGGCAATGAAGTCTCCGAGAGCAACGCGAACCTGGGCGGACCGGTCATCGACGATCACGCTCGTCAAATTCCTCACAAAGCTCGCGCTGGCTCCGGTGGTTGCCCGGGCACCTGACAGGAAAAGAACCGGTCCGATACGCGCGCCCAGCTCCAGGGGTGCGTCAAGCGCGGGCTCCTCAGAGCTGGTGAAATCGAGGGAATAGTTGAGGAAAAGGCTGCTGTCGTCGGGGTAGAGTACGTCGGGCCGACTCTTCACGGCAAAATCCAAGGTCTGAACCGGGAGCAGCGCGGGACTCACCGTCAGAAAGATCGTGGCGTTCCCCTCCTCCACGGTGAAGGTGATGTCTGGAGAGAGCGACCTCAGGGAGACGGCCCCCTCTTTGTTCGCGGCTCTTCTGCCGGTGTCGCGGATCCCCAGTTGGCGCAGTGTATCGGCCGGGAAGAGTACGTCTCCGTTTTCCGTCATTTGGAGGTAGTACTCCCCTTTGTCGACCGTATTCAACACGACCTTCAGCAGGACTTGCTTTTGCGCGAAACTACCCCAGGAGGCGCCAAGGAGAAGAACGAGGACTCCCGCCCAGGGGCGAGGGGAAGAGATACTGAGCCTATGGCTTCGCCGGGGACAAGAGCTTTTCCACATCGAGCTTCCCCTGCTTGCCGCTCTCCATCAATTGGGAGCACGAGGCTGCGTCAACAATGAATTGCCCTTTCACGATCACGTCCCCTGCCGTTCCCTGGATTTTCAGAATCTTCGCGGCCCGGCACTCCCCAGGGGCCACCTCGACGGGAAATGCCCTTGAGACCCCCGGCAGGACATACCAGCCGCTGACCTCTTTGGCGAAAACCTCCCTGCCCGCCTCATCAAGACCGGTCACGCTGATCTTCTGGATCATGGAATGAGCATTGCCGCTGTTTTTGAACATCACCTGGAGCCGGCCGTCTGCAATCCGGGTGTTCTCGTACGAAAGCATTGGGCGCGGTTCCTTGGGAGCGATGAAGACTGGAATTCCGACTCTCAGCGCTATTCTGACTACTTTCTCTCCAGGTTTCCTGACCGGGAGCTCCTGCACGAAGAGCCGATATGACCTTTCACCAGGGGGCGGGCCCGGCTGGTCGTACCCCACCCGGACGGTCCCTTCTTTCCCCGCGGCGATCGAGACGATCTGCGGATAGAAGACAAGGTCCTTCGTCGGCTCATAAACATCGCTTCCCTGCCCGTCCTGAACCCACTTCATCAATTGCAGCTGAACGATCACCTTTTCCTCACCGCTGTTTATGATTGTGAGGGCGCCCCGCATCGGCTCGGAATCCAGGAGGATGGACATGGGCACGAATTTCAAGGAGGCCGGAAAGACCCCCGATGGCAATCCCGCCAACAGCAGGATGAACAAGGCAGCAAACGCGTGACGCGCGCGGGGCAGGGCGTCGAAGTCCAGGACGCGAAACCGTTCGTTCATGTTTCCCCCCACATAGACAATCAGTAGATTACCGAGACCATGATGCTATCCAGATAGAGACCGGGCGGTGCCGGCGCGGGCACCGTCAGCCGGGCATATATCGTGATGAGCTGGGCGCGGCCGATTCCTGTGCCCGTGACGCTGCTCCCGGCAGGAAACGTGTCGCCGAAACCGGCATCGCCCAGTGCCAGTGTGCACCCCGCGTCACTGTAAAGGCTGTAAGGAATGACCTCCGCACCGATGTTCCTTTTCAGATGCCGCACGCCGCCGAAAAAGTGAAAGCCCCTGTCCAATGCAACCCTGAAATTGAGACCACCGGGGGCGGTGACGATGATCGTGGCCATCCCAGTGAACGTTTCCCCCGCGTAGATTGGCCCGAAATCGATCGGTGTCGCAGTTACCTTGACGAACAGGCCGTCGGCGCCGGCCGGAACGACTGCGCCCCAGGCGATGAGGATGACCGCGATCGCGATCAGATGGGAGCCCCCACATGCTGTGGAGGCTCCGCTGTTTCCCTGCGCGCGACGCCTGAGAGCGCGAGCCCGCATTGGATTCCCTCAGTAATTGACCATCACCGTCACAAAGTCGGTGTACACCCCGATTGAGGATCCGGCACTTGCCAGGTTCGTTTCCAGGATCCCGTTTGCGGTGTAGGGCTGAGGCGAGCCGTTTCCCGTCCCGGGCACCGGGGACCCCGCTGCGTAGGTTCCCAAGAACCCGTTGTCGCCCCATTCGAAGGTGCTGGACGGGTCATTGATGATGTACGGAACCGCGTCAGCGCCATTCTGCACATTTCTGGTTCCGCCGGCGAAATGGGTCCCGGCATCAAGAGTTACGTTGTACACGGTGCCAGTCGTCGCCGTCACCGTGATTGTCGCGCTCGCACTGTGCGGGCTGTCGCCGATGAACCAGTCGCCAAAGTCGAGGTTTGTCGTCTCGACCGATACGGTCGGGAGCAAGGTGGCGGACACACTCATCTGGGCAGATGCCGCCGCTGCGAAGCCAACCCCCGCCGCGAGCAGCACGAAAAACGTCGTAAGCATCAATCGCTTCATATGATAATCTCCCTCAAGCAATGGATTTCGCATCCCCAAGGGGATGCCCTCCGCACTCGGAACAACTCACGTAAGTCGCGTGAAACCTCTCCTTCCGTGCACCTCCTTCCGGCGAAATCCATCGCATCTCCGCCTGTCATTGTCAGTAGTACACAGTCACGGTGATGGAATCCGTGTACAATCCCACCGGAGATGCGGGGCTGGCGAACTGGGTGAACAGGAAACCGTTCGCTGTGAATGACTGGGGCGATCCGCTCCCTACCCCATGCACGGCGCTCCCGACGGAATAGGTATTGGTAAAGCCCCCATCACCCCAAAGAAAGGAACCGCTTGGATCGATGATCAGGTACGGCACCTGGGTTGCGCTGTTTTGCACGTGCCGCCAGAACACACCGTCAGAGTGCTGCCCCGCGTCCAGCGTGATCGCGTACGCTGTGCCGGCCGAAGCCTGCACGGTCACCGTTGCAGCGGCGGGGTGTATCCTGTCCGCGGCGACCCATGTGCCAAAATCGAGGCTTGTCGTAGAAACGCTCATTTGCGGCAGGAGTCTCGCGGCCACTGCTATCGTCGTCGAATTGGCGTTCGCGAAAGCGGCCGCTCCGGCCGGACCGAGCAAACAGATGACAAACAGCAGTCTTTTCATGAAGGCGTCTCCTTGTCGCCTAATCGTCTCTGTAAGAACCACGCCCGACATGCCGAGAGGACCCGCGGCTTGGATCTATGGACAGATGATTTTCATTGGGTTTTCCTCCTTTCCACTTTGCTTTTCAGCGCCTTTCTTTGTGGAGGTCAAAGCGCCGAATGTTTCGTCAGCGAGAGGCCGACCTCTCGAAAACTCCGAGCATTTTGCTGCAATTTTCGTGCCGAGGACGAGGAGCGGGTTTTCGAAACTTCCTAAGTCTTTCTCAAAAAGCGACTTATCCCAAAGACCCGCCTGCGACGACGCTCAGGTTCAGATCGGATAGGCGACCATTTTGGTAATTTGGCGCGCACGATTTTGCAATGAGTCGACTCCGTCAGATTCCCTTATGCCATGACAGCCGATTTGTTTCTCGGGAAGCAATTTCTTGGACGATGTTGCCCGTCCGTGACTACCTTTGCCCCACGGAAGGAGCATGGAGGAAATGAAGAAGCCATGGGTTCAAATCGCAATTGATGCCGTTGACTTGGAAAAGGCGCAAAAACTGGCGTCCATGGCGGTGGCGGCGGGAGCTGACTGGATCGAAGCAGGAACGCCGCTGATCACTTTCCAAAGCGTGAAGGCCATTGGAGTACTGGTGAGAGCTTGTCCGGGCAAGCCGATCCTTGCGGATTTCAAGGCACAAGACGGTGTTGCCAAGTACTTCAAGGAGGCAGGTCGCCAAGGTGCCAAAATCGCCACAGTTCTCGGGGTTGTGGCCAATGGGAGTGTGAAAGCCGCTGTCCGAGAAGGGAAGGAGTCGGGCGTTCAAGTCGTTGCGGATATGTATTCAGTGCCAAGGGAGATCCTGGCCAGGAGGGCAAAAGAGCTACAGGGGTTGGGGGTGGACTACCTCATGATCCACCTTGGCTTCGATGAATCCAAGGATGAGCCCGGCAAGCATGCGACCGACGGGCTGGAAGAGGTTGTCGAGGCGGTCCAGATTCCAGTTGGGGTCGGGACGTTCACAGTTGAGGAAGCAGTTGAAGCGATCCGAAAGGGCGCTTCCTTTGTGGTTCAAGGTGAGCCTCTCCTGAGCGATGCCAACGCGGAGAAAAAACTGCGAGATTTCATAGAAGCTGTGAGAAGCGCGGTTTGATTTCGCGACACGAAGACCAATGGCATCTAGGATAAGTTCTGAAAAACTGCCTCTGAAGGAGTTCCCGGTATGAAAGCTGCGGTGATTCGTGGGCCTCTGTCGATGAAGGTTGAGGAAAGACCAATGCCGTCTTTCAAAGAGAATGAAGTGCTTGTGCGGGTGCGGGCTGCCGGCATCTGTGGTTCGGATATTCACGGCTTCCTCGGGAAGAGCGGCAAGAGAAGATTGCCAGGATTGATTATGGGGCATGAAGCAGCGGGAGAGGTTTTTGAGTTTGGGTCGAAGGTTGAAGCATTTGTGAAGGGCGACAGAGTCGCCATCGACCCGCAAATTTCCTGCGGATACTGTGAACCGTGCCGGCAGGGATATGCAAACCTCTGTGACAACATCACGGTGATCGGCTCTTCGATGAGGAAATTCTGCGACGGAGCCATGTGTGAATACATAGCGCTCCCCTCCCAGGTGTTGCACAAGCTTGCCGCAGACGTCAGCTTCGCTGAAGGGGCCATGATGGAACCAATCGGGAACGCCGTCCATGTCATGAGCCGAGCGGGATTGAGAATCGGGGACACGGTTGCAATATTCGGTGCGGGAACAATTGGTCTCATATTGGTGCAGCTTGCGGTGCTGAGTGGAGCGGGCAAGATAATCTCTATTGATGTATCGGAGCAACGTCTGAAGATGGCGAAGGATTTCGGTGCGAACGTTCTGGTGCGGGCTGATCGGGAAGAGAGCGTCGCCAGAGTATGGGAGGAAACAAACGGCAGGGGGGCCGACCTCGTCATCGAGGCTGCGGGACCATCGGTGACTTACAGCGCCGCCATCAGATCTGTCAAAAAGAGGGGAAAAGTCATGGCGCTGGGATTCTCGGACGCAGAAGTCGTGATTCCCGTACAGTCCCTGTTGTTCAGAGAAATAACCATTATCGGGTGCTCGGGGTTCATGTCTGAGTGCGAAACCGCCCTTGACTTGCTGGCGCGCAAACAACTTAACGTGAAGCCTTTGATCACACACGAGTTTCCGATTGATGACGTGCAACTGGCATTCACGAAAGCAAGTGAACCTTCCCCGAGCGCAGTGAAGACCATGATACTGCTGTAGCGAAGGGATGAGGCCAGCACGATATGGCCATGATCATTGGAGCCAACACACGTCAGCGGCCTCGGGGCAGCACATCTATCTGCTTGAATAGCCGCCGTCCACGGAAAGCGAGTTGCCCGAAACCCACGAGGCCCTGTCGGAGGCCAGATAGAGTGCGGCATACGCGATATCCATCGGCTTTCCCAGCCGCTGAAGAGGGTGCGCCTGGGCGCAGGCTTCCCGTCCACGGGCGGCAATCTGGCCGGCGGCCAAGTCGGTATCCGTCAGGCTGGGACAGATGGAATTGACCCTGATGTGGTATCGGCCCAGCTCCAGAGCCATGCATTTTGACATCATTTCCACGGCTGCCTTGGACACGTTGTAAGGCGTCTGCATTCTCTGCGCCACCCGGCCGGAAACCGACGTGCAATTAATGATTATTCCGCCGTCGATTTTTTTCATGTAGGGAACGACGTACGTGGCACAGAGCATTGTGCCTCGAAAATTGATGTTCATCGTTCGGTCCCATTCCTCCTCAGTAAAATCCTGCGTCTCTTTCCCTGAGATGAAGACTCCCGCATTGTTGAACAATATATCTATCCTGCCGAAGAGCCTCTCCGTCTCACTGAAGAGCTTCCGAACCGCTGCTGAATCGGCAATGTCAGTCCTGAGAGCAACTATCTTGCCACCTTTTTCGCGTACCTCCGCCTCGGTGCTCGCGAGAGGTTGCTCTCTCCTCCCGGCAATCACCACCTTCGCTCCCTCAGCAGCGAACAGAGCCGCAGTGGCCTTGCCCATTCCTGTCCCGCCTCCTGTAATAATGGCTACTTTGTTTTCCAATTCCATACGGGCCTCCTGTTATCCATGCTTCGGGTTCCGCGCCGTCTCCGCACACGGCGCGGTCATTGGTTTTGATCATGCTACTTTTGAGATAAACTCGCAGAATCATCTAGCTTTATGAGAATTTCCTCTGCTCCCTCATATTTTATCCTTCTGGCTATCTCTGTTATAGCTTGCGCATCTTTTATTTTGGCAAAAACGTTTACATCTACCGTTTGGTCAACGCCTTTTCGCGGTCGAGACTTGCCATAAAATACACAAAAAGAAGTAATACTCTCTTTCCTGAAACGCCGTGTCGCGTATGATGAAATACATGCGATACTTCCCGGTTCTACATCATTTGTTTCGTTTTCAAATACGAGAGGTTCAGACAAAGGAAATCCATCAAAGAATATTTCTTCACCTGCCCACATTGCATGAACAGCCTTGTTTTTGACGGGCAAGGCTTTGAGAACTGCTTCACATGTCTTGGGAGCTTCTTCTGTCAGTAATTCGGCTACAACCACGCCTCCTCGTTCGAATTCAAGTACGATCCTTTTTGCCATATTTCCCTCCTGACATCAGATAGGCAAGCAAACTAGGTTTTAATAAATGCTTTGTCAAGCATACTAATTGAGGGAGAGACCGCGTGAGCGTCAGAGGCACGAGCAACTTTTTCGCCACTCGTTCTCGCGAAAAACCAACAAACAATTCTTGCTTGACAACGTAGAGATTTGGGCCTATTATACGTGCTCACTTCCCCAATACGCAGTCGTGAGCATAAGTATCAAGGGATTCCGATCGGTTCAATTGTCGCTGTCGGCGTGCGGCAAAGAAAGGGAGGCACAGGAATGAAGCGGCTCTTTTTGATTCTTTCGGTCGCCATGCTTGCAATTGTAGGCGTATTCGGCGACGCGAAGCCCTATGCGGGCACCCAAGTGGTCTTTTCGTGTCTTGATACGTCCATCTACAGGAAACTGGAAAACCTGCTTCCACTGCTGGAACAAAAGACGGGCATAAAGCTCAGCTTCGACTTCATACCAGAAAACGCCTACATGACAAAGCTTCAGGTTGTGCTTGCGGCGGGGTCCGGCGAATACGATGTGATGTACGCCAACAACAAGATGTATCCAGTGCTTTTCCCCTCGGGCTGGATCATGCCTCTGGACGTTTACCTGAAGGATACTAGTCTTACAAATGCGGACTACGACTACGCCGATTTCGTTCCTGGAATAGCGCAGAACGTCATGTACAAAGGCCAGATCATGGGGATCCCCTTTGGCACTGAGTCCAACATCCTGTATTACAACAAGAAGCTGTTCGCGGACAACGGCTTGAAGGTCCCACCCAAAACCATGGCGGAGGTCGCTGAATACGCAAAGAAGCTCAATCATCCTGAAAAGGGCTATGCGGGCATCGCCATGCTGGGAACACGTGAAGGGAATGTAAACGGGTATGGCTGGATCATGCTCTGGCTGGGCATGGGCGGCAGCTGGGTTCCGGCAGGCAAGACACCATATGCAGTTCTGGCGAACCCGGAAGCCATCAAAGCCGCTGAGGTTTGGACCGATATGTTGACAAAGTATGGCCCCAAGGGAATATCGAATTACGGCTGGAACGAGCTCTACCTCGCCATGCAGCAGGGAAAAGTTGCCATGGTCATCGCGACCACCAAAGACTATCCGACTTTCACCGATCCGACGAAATCGAAGATTGGTGATGTCATGGGATATGCCTGCATCAAAGGTCCGGGCGATCAATATACCGTAGGCAATGTCGGTGCGTGGCTCATGCCAAGCTCCGGGAAGAACAGCAAGGCTGCCTGGGCCGCGCTCCAGTTCATGACCAGCAAGGAAGCCCAAACAAAGCAGGTCGTCGAAAAGGACAGCGTCGATCCCACTCGCAAGTCGGTCCTTGATTCCAAAGTGTTCGGCGGCAAATACAATGCCGAATGGGCCGCTGCGTCCAAAGAAGCATTTGCGCATGGCAACCTGGAGTACACTCCGCTGATTGCGCAAGGCGGTCAGATCAGGGAATACCTGGCAATCGCTCTCTCGAAGAGCCTCTCCGGACAAATGACGCCGGAGCAGGCGATGGAAGAGGCGAACGCAAACGTGGTCAAACTTTTGGCCGGGCAGTAATCGTCTCGGGTTCAGTCAGATTCCACAAAAGCATTCACACGGGGAGCGCGGTTCTGTGTTCCCCCTGTGAAACACCAAACCTGTCATTACATAAAAGTTGACACTCGATTCTGACGAAGAAACGAGGCATGAACGCACGATGCGGGGGAGAGCTTTTCTGAAAACGAAATGGCCGAGAAGAGGCAGCTTCTACCTGCGGGATCGGATGTATTTCCTCATACTGATCGGGCCGCCATTTCTCATCATTTTCGTGCTTACCGTTGTTCCTTTTTTTTACAGCTTGTTTCTGAGTACATGGAAAATGAATTTCGCCATGCCAGGCTCCGAAAAATTCATCGGCCTGGGCAATTTCCGCTACATGGTGACGCAGGACCCGTACTTCTGGACCATCATGCGCAATACGGCGGTGCAGGTGTTCGGCACGGTCAGCCTGCAGGTTGTCATTGGGCTTTTTCTTGCGTTGCTTTTTTCGCGCGCGAACCGAGGAATGAATATCGCACGATCACTTCTAATGCTTCCCATGATGGCGACCCCCGTTGTCATCGGTGTCATCTGGCGATTCATGGTGAACCCTGATTTTGGCATCGTCAACTACATTCTCTCCCTGCTGAGAATTCCAGGTCCGGACTGGCTGGGCAAACCGGGTCTTGCAATGGCGACGATCATCGCGGCCGATGTGTGGCTGTCGACACCTTTCGTGACGATCATCATCATCGCGGGGATTTCCTCGCTTCCCAGGGAACCGTTCGAGGCAGCGACGGTGGACGGCGCCTCCGCCTGGCAATCGTTCGTCTATGTAACGCTTCCGCTTCTGTCGCCCGTGATCTGGGTGGCCGTGATGTTCAGATTGATTGACGCCTTCAAGCGCTTCGACTCGATCTACATCATGACGGCGGGTGGTCCCGGCAATTCGACGGAGACTCTCAATCTTTATGCGTACAACAATGCCTTCACCAATCTGGACACCGGGTATGGTTCGGCGCTCGCGATGTTTTTGTTTTTTATCATCGCCGTGATCAGCGTTTTCACGATCCACAGGGTGCAGCGCGGCGGCGATGCATAAACGGAGGCCGCAGATGAGCGAGCAGAAGTTGAAAGCGACATTCATCAACGTCGGGCTGGGGGCGTTGACTGTTTTTATAGTCTTCATTGCACTGGCGCCGCTGCTCTGGTTTGCGCCAATAGCATTCAAGCCGCAGGTATTGGCGTGGGCGATGCCACCAAAATTCATCTTCATCCCGACTCTCGAAAATTTCGTGCATGTGTTCCGCAACGTAAAGAGTTTCGGCGCCGCCTATAAGAATAGCGTTATCGTGTCTTTCTTCACCACAGCGATTTCCCTTTTTCTGGGAACGACCGCAGGATATGCGCTGGCGCGCAGCAACTTCAGGTTTACGAAATACATGGGCATCTGGATCATACTGACGCGCATGGCGCCGCCGATGATCTTCCTGCTTCCCTTTTACATTGGGCTGCGAATCCTGCACTTGAGCGGCACCTACATCGGGATCATATTCACCTACATGGTCATCACCCTGCCCTTCGTGACATGGATGATGGCAAGCTACTTCCAGACGATTCCTGAGGAGATTGAACAATCGGCAATGATCGACGGCTGTAACAGGATCCAGATTCTCTTCCGGATCGCCGTGCCCGTGTCGCTGCCCGCGATCGTTACCTGTACAATATTCTCCTTCATCTATTCCTGGAACGAATTCCTTTTCGCGCTCATTGTCACCGGGAGGGGCACCAAGACCGTGCCCATCATGATTCAAGGCTTCATGTCTTCGGAGGGCATCCAATGGGGGCCGTTGGCGGCCACGTCGCTGATGGTAATCCTACCGGTATTGCTTGTGGCGATGATAAACCAGAAGGGTTTTGTACGTGGCCTGATCGGCGGCGCAATCAAGTAATGCGCTCCCGGGAGCGAAGATCATGGACGTCGGATTTGTAACCTACTACTCACCCGAAATCGTAGAGTTCGCTGCGAAGGCGGGCTTCGATTCGCTTGAGGTCTACGTCAACCGGGGCTCCAGCCTCGATCTCGACAGGCTGACTCCCGAAGAACTCAATCGAGCTATGGACGATATTCGGTCCCACGGGCTGCGAGTCAGCACACTCAAGTGCAGCACCAATCATCTGGTCGCTGATCGCGCCATACGGGCAAGCAATAATACCTACTTCCTGAAGGCCCTGAAACTGTGCCGCGCCTTCGGCACTGCCATCATGACGACGAACACCTGGGGAGATCCGTCGATCTCACCGGCAGAAAACCTCAAGACCTATAAGCCGGTTTTTTCTGAATTCGCCAAGGCGGCGGAATCTGAGGGGATCGTCATCGCCATGGAGAACTGCCCGCACGGCTCGTCTTATCCCTACACAATCGGCAGCATCGGTTACAGTCCGGAGATGTGGGACGCGCTCTTCGAGGCTGTGCCTTCCCGCTCGGTCGGCCTCGAATTGGATCCCTCGCACCTGTTTTGGCTCGGAATCGATATTCCAAAAGCCATCCGGGCCTATCCCGACCGCATTTTTGCATTTCACGCGAAAGACTGTGAGATCGACGCCGATGGCTTGTACAGGTACGGCATCCTGGGACGCCAGTTCGGCGCCACCTCAGTGTGGGACACGGGCTGGTGGCGCGCCCGCCTGCCCGGCCTGGGGCAGATCGACTGGAAGGAGGTGTTCCGCGCCCTTTTCGATATCGATTATTCCGGTCCGATGATCATTGAACATGAAGATCCTGTCTTCGGCGGCGACCGCAGCGAGGTTGGACTCAAACTGGGACCAAGAACGGAAGCAGGCCTTCGTCTCGGACTACACTATCTTCGGCGTTTCATGCCAGACAGCATCTGATCTTCGCCGGGACATCCGCAAAGGAGTTTTGACCATGAATCCGAGCACATTCGGTGTCGATCGCCGCGATGAAATCCGGGAGCTCTTCAAATTGTCCGTGGAAGAGATGACGCAAAAAAGCCTGGGACATCTTGTAGTGAAGAAGACACTCGAGGAACTTTATGATTTTACAGCTGAACAGATGGTGAGCGAATTCCGCGCAAGTACTGCCAAGAGAGGACCGGTCGCTTTCATAATGCCGGTTGGCCCCGTTGAGCCCTATCCGCTTATGGCCCAGAAAATCAACAACGATCGAATCGATTTAAGAAACTGTTGGTTTTTCTTCATGGACGAATACTGCGACGACGACGATCGTCCAATTCCCGAAACACATCCACTGAGCTTCCGCAGACAGAGCAGGTCTCTCTTTTTTAATCTCGTCGACAAGGATCTCCTCATGCCGAAATCGCAAGTAATATTCCCATTGCCCGAGAACCTCGAAGGTCTTTCGGCGATGATCGAATCAGTCGGCGGCATCGAAGTGTGCTATGGCGGCATGGGGATTCATGGACATGTAGCTTTCAATGAACCTGAGATCGGAGTGAAAGACACGAATCCTCGCATCCTCAGCATCAACGAGTTCACAAGGACCATTGACGTGAGCCGCCACGGGCTTGGTGGGAACCTGGTCAATTTCCCACGCCGCGCCATCACCCTCGGTTTGAAACAAATCTTGAGTGCCCGTAAAGTGCTCCTCATGACCCGAAACGAGCACAAGGCAATGGACTGGGCCAATACGGTGCTGAGAATCGCCACGCTGGGAAAACCCGGCGATGATTACCCCGTCACGCACATCCGCGGACACAGAAACTACATCATTGCAACAGACTACGCTACCGCGTCGTCGCCGGAGACGATCATTTGAAATGCACTTTCCGCCCTTTCTTGCATGCCTGGCGGCAAGGTGGAAGACCGGCGAATCATTTCGTGTGGATTCCTGGCGGAGGCAGATCGCCTGCCTGTCATTCTCTCTCTCTTGCCAAACTCTGTCTTAAGGATATCGTGGAATGCGCATAATCAATGCGAATGTGATTTCAGACGGATTGACTCACCCTGACATGTGCGTAGTGATTGACGATAAGATTATAAAAGATCTCATTCCAATGAATCAGATCACGAAACAATCTGACCAAACAACACTCGACATAAAAGGCAACATGCTTTGCGCGGGGTTCATTGATATTCATACGCATGGCTGCGCAATGTTCGATACTATGGACGCAAGCGAGAAATCTTTCGACGAAATTGCGCACTTCCATTTCCAGAATGGCGAGACCACTTTCTTGCCGACGACATTGACGGCTTCGCTCGGTTCGATAGCGAAAGTATTTGACTGCTTTCGGAGATTCAAAACCACGTTTCCGGTGAGTCTTCCTGGCATCCATCTGGAAGGGCCTTTCCTTTCCGCCGTCAATAGAGGCGCCCAACCGGAACGCTTTCTATTGACACCCGACAGAGACAGCATTGATTTCGTAGTAAAGAACAGTGACGTGATACGTCTGATCACCGTCGCACCAGATCTTCCGAACATCAAGCCTCTCATTGAAGCCTGTGTCGAAAACGGCATCGTCGTGTCCGGCGGACACGATGATGCCATCGAGACCGAAGTGTACGAGGCGATGCTTTCCGGGCTGCGAAGTGTCACCCATATTTTCTGCAGCAGTTCTACACTGAGCCGGCGAAACTTGGAGCGGCACATCGGCATCACCGAAGTCGCACTTTCCAGCGACGCGCTGTACGCCGAAGCGATCGCCGACGGCGCTCATCTGCCGTATGCGCTTTTCAACCTTCTCTATAAATGCAAGAGCTATGAAAGGATTGTAATAGTCTCCGACAGTATAAGGGCGACGGGGATGCCAAAAGGGAACTACTACGTTGGCGAATCGAACGAGGGAATCCGCGTCGAAGTCACGGACAAGGTCGCCATGCTCGCGGACAAGAGCAAGTACGCGGGAAGCATAACCCCCGTTCGAAAGATGGTGGAGGGCCTCAGGCGCAATACTGATATTCCCCTCGCAAAGATCGTCTACATGGCAACAACGAGCCCTGCGAGTCTCCTTCACTTCAAGAAAACAGGCGATGTAAGAAAGGGCTATGAGGCGAAACTGAATGTCCTCTCTCCGGAGGGAGTCCTTCTTCGAACTATTGTGAACGACACAGTGTTTGAGCGCGCATCACGAGAATGACCCGATCTGCTCTTGAGCGGGCGTGTTGATGAAAGGAGCGCCAATATGTGTGCGATAAAGGTCGGAGTCATCGGTCTTGGCATGATCGCAGAGCAGGTGCATCTTCCAGGGCTGTCGAGTTCGCCGAATGCGGAAATCTATGCAATTTGTGACAGGAACGCGGCACGGTTGCACGTGATTGGCGAACGCTTTCATATTTCGCCCGAGAAGCGCTTTCAAGACTACATGGACCTGATGCAACTTCCGGAAATTCAGGCCGTAGACATTGCGACACCGAATTTCGCGCACCTTGAACCTGTATTGGCAGCGTATAAGAATGGAAAGCACGTCTGCATCGAGAAACCCATCGCGTTGAATTATCCCCAGGCACTTGAGATGGAAGCACACGCCAAGACCTCGGGCATGACAACCATGGTCTGTTTTTCCTTTCGATTCAATGCCGCCGTGCGCTTTGCCAAATGGATCATAGATGAAGGTTGCATCGGAAAAGTTCTCAATGTGTACGTGCAGTACTTGAAGTCAGCAGCTTTCGACAAGAGCCGTGGACTTGAGTGGAGATTTCAGAAAGAACTCGCGGGAAGCGGCGTGCTCGGTGACCTTGGCTCGCACATGGTCGATATGACCTCCTTTCTTGCCGGCGAGATAAAGTCGGTATGCTCCAAGACGGGCATCGCGATAGCAGAACGTAAACTGCTCGATTCGAGTCAAATGGGTCACGTGAGCACGGACGATTGTTGCAGCACAATCGCGTCGCTCGAACGCGGAGGACACGCCAGCATTATTGTTTCGCGATGCGCAGTCGCAGTGGGAAATGAAAACAGCGTGAAAGTAGCGGTCTACGGCGATCAAGGCATGGTACGATTCGATTCGGAGAAGCCCTTCGAAATTGAAGCGTGTTCCGGCAAACTCGATTTCACCACAGGTTCGGCTCATACATTCGAAGTGCCGAAATCATTTTATGCCGAGCAGATGGACTGTTTCGCGAGAAACGTCGGTGGAGACACTGATAGATACTTGCCCGTTCTCCGGGACGGAGTTCGTTGTCAGAAGATATTGGACGCGATGATCAATTCGGATGAGAATGGAAAGTGGGTTGAGGTTTAAGAGCGCCCATTTCCGGTAGACCTTCCCCTGCGTCTATGGTATGGTACGTCGTCTTGAGCGGACACAGGAGCGGGAAAGGCCAATCGTAGGGCATATCATGTGACGGAAAGGAGTGAAACATGAATAGCAGGGATCTCCCGATTGAGATATTTGCCGACGGCGCGGATATTTCGAAAATGATTAAATACAATGAAGAAGGGATTGCGAAGGGGTTTACAACAAATCCGTTCTTTCTGAACGAAGCCGGTATCACCGATTATGAAAGGTTTGCAAAGGACCTTCTAAAAGCAATTCCCGACAAGAGTCTCTCATTTGAAGTACTGTCTGATGATCTGGATTCGATGGAAAGAGAGGCACGCAAGATCTCAAAGTGGTCAGATACTATCTATGTGAAGATCCCCATCGTGAACACGAAGGGAGAATCTACCAGCCCTCTCATAAAGAAACTGTCCATGGAAGGATTGAAACTCAATGTGACGGTGATATTCACGGTTCAACAGGCAAAAATCGCCGCGGAATCACTCTCACCCGATGTGGAGAGCATTATTTCGATATTTGCTGGCAGAATAGGTGCGACTGGGGTTGATCCGATGCCAATAATCAAACAGGCAGCAGAAATAGTCAAATCAATTCCGTTACCGAAGACGAAATTGCTGTGGGCAGCTACAAGAGAAGTCTATAACATATTCCAGGCGATTGAAAGTGGATGCAGCATTATTACCGTAGGCTATAGTCTGCTCGACAGCTTGACGACGATAGGAAAACCCCTGGAGCAAAGTTCAATCGAAATGGTAAAGATGTTCTATGATGCGACTCGAAAAGGCGGATTCAGACTTTGAATATATGAAGGACATTCACCCGCAGAGCAGCGCCATGGCTCTGAGTCAAGGCTTCGGCTGGGCTGTGGAGGTGAAGCTGAAAGATTCCTTTCAAAGGTGGCGGATATGTCTCTGTTGAGCTCGACTGACTACTCGCTGCGGCGTGGGTTGCTGATGCTGCTCGAAATAAAAGATTCGGATATCAGGATAATGACCCTCGAGCAGGGAAGAGATGCGGTTGACAAGGGCATTCATGCCGGTGGTGCTTTTTCCGCAGTAGTACCTTTGGTAGCGCTCTATTACAGCGGGGTGCTTGAGTTCGACGTGGAGAACCCGACGAAGATAGGGCAGGATATGTTCGTTTTGAGCAAGGGACATGCAGTAGCCTCTCTGGCGTCCGTTTATTCAGACGTGGGCTACTTTGACCGCAGCGTGCTGAAGAACTCACGTTCACCAGAAAGCATATTGAAGGGGCATCCGGGCCCCCTGCTGCCGGGCGTGCACATCTCCACGGGACCGGAAGGGCATGGGCTTCCTGTGGCCCAAGGTTTCGCCATTGCGGGAAAGATGACGCCGATTTTCGACGTATTCTGCCTGACGGGGGACGGCGAGTTGCAGGCCGGCCTGATTTGGGAAGCGGTGATGTTCTCGAGCGCCAAGAGCCTGGACAACCTTTGTGTGATCGTGGACAAGAATGAAGGCCAGCTGGACAATCCGAAGGCGCTGCAATTCCCCATGCCCCATACCAAGGAACGCTTTGAGTCCTTCGGGTGGCGTTCGTTTGATGCGGATGGAAAGGGCTACCAAGGGATTGTTGAAGCATTGAGGTGTTTCAAATACGATCCCCGAGACGGCCGTCCGACAGTGATCGTGAGCAACACTCGCAAAGGCTGGGGAGCCTTTTCCAGCTTCCTTGCGGGGCACAAGGTGGAACTCCCTGACGATCTCGTTTCTCAGGAGCTGGAATTACAGAATGCGCGGAGAAAAGAACGGGTCCAACAATTTCTCGCGTACCTGCATCAATTCGAGGCACAGGAGGATGGCAGCCGGAAAAGACAGCTCCTTCTGACCGCTGCGGAGCTGATGAACCTGAAAATTGACTTCGACGATGCGAACGTTCTGGCAAGGATCGTGCCCATCAAATTGCATCGGGCAAATCCGAGAGGTCGCCGCGTCCCTTATGATTCACAGGATCTTCCGCAGATTGAGAAAGGCAAAGTCTACTCGGCCAACTGGGTGATCACCCAGGCGATGAGGGTGTTTGCACGCCGCGGCCAGGTGGTCAGTGTCGACGCAGATCTGGGCACGACGAGCGGTTTGGAAGCCGGGGTGGGCTGGGCAGATATCGGCAAAGCGTTGAATGTGGGTGTCGCCGAATCGAATATGATGTGCATCGGAGAAGCCTTTGCCGTCCTAGGCTACAACACCTGGGTAAGCACTTTCTGCCCGTTTTTTGACTGGCGGGTGCTTCGCCGGATCGCCATCAACTTTCAAGAGCGAATGGAGGTAATTCGAACCAAAGGCTGGCTGTCGGAAGGGCACAACCTTGACTTGACTTTCCTCGCGACAGCGCCGGATTTCGAGACGCGTACCAATGGCGCGACGCACATGGGAAATGACGATGCACTTGTATTCGGACAGATCGGGCATTTGAAGATTGTCAGCATCAGTTGTCCGAACCAGTTGCTTGGATTTCTTGAATGGGTCATGGGCGGCGGAAAAGGCCTCGTGTACGTTCGCATCATGCGCGCTCCTTCGGGGGTTATCTACGATGGAGGAGTCAAATTCGAATACGGCAAGGGATACTGGCTCAAACAAGGACCCAATGACCAGGGATATTTGGTGTCAAGCGGGCGAGGAGTCCACGAGGCGCTCGAGGCCGCCAGGCTGCTTGAAGAAAAGGGCATTTCCATCGGACTCATTGATATGCCTTCAGTCGACGAGACTCTCATTGGCGAGCTCTATGAAAGTGGGAAGAAAATCTACGTGGCCGAACAAAACAACGGCTACCTCTTTGATGCTTTCCGAAAAGTACTCTGGCAAAAAAAGAGGAGCTTGGTGCCGTGGCGTGTCGTAGGCATTAACACCCTGAATCCAGAAGGCCAGCCGCAGTTTATCCACTCTGCAACCTATCAACAGCTCCTGGAGGAGTTCGGTCTGACCCCTGCTCAACTCGTGGCGCGGATAAGTGGAGAACTATGATCGATCGGGCCGTCGGCTTCATCAACCTGGAGCAGGGGGAAGGTGAGGGCGATCATGGCTTGCCCGCTCTCGGGAGAAGCTTTCATGCAACCTAGGGAGGGATAACAATGCTTGAGTATTACCGGGACCGATACAAGGTCCGACTGGGTTTTTTGCCTACTCGCAGAAATCTCAACCGGCCCAACCTGTTCAACCGTGATTACGCCATTGCCGAGAAGAACAAGGTCGAGGAGTATCTGAAGGCGAACGGCATCGACTACGTCAATCTCGACTTTTTGAACGAAGAAGGTCTTCTCTTTCGCGGTTCGGACGCGGAGAAGGTGGTGGAGCGCTTCCAGGCTCTGAAGGTGAATGCGCTTTTCGCCCCGCACTGCAACTTCGGGACTGAAGACGCGGTGGCCAAGGTCGCTCAGAAGCTCTCCGTTCCCCTTCTGCTGTGGGGACCGCGCGACGACGCGCCGGAGGCCGGACTGAACCGCACGCGGGACAGCCAATGCGGGCTCTTCGCCACGTCGCGGGTCCTCAAGACTTTTGGGGTGCCCTTCTCCTATATCACGAACAGTCGCGTGGTCGATCAGGTGTTCAAGCGCGGCCTCAGCAATTTTTTGGCGGCCGCGGCAATTGTCGGGAAATTCCGGGCCATGCGTATCGGTCAGATCGGCATACGACCGGCATCCTTCTGGTCGGTGAAGGCCAATGAAGCCGAGCTTTTCGAACGATTCGGCATCGAGGTGGTTCCCATTGCCGAGCAGGATGTCCGCCAGATGATGGACGCAATGCTGAGCGAGCGTCCGGATGAAGTTGCCTCCGAGGCGGCTTCGATCCGCTCGAAAATCGATTCCATCAAGATCGGGGATGACTCCCTCAACCGGATCGCAGCGATGAAACTCGCCGTCCGCGAGTGGGCGAAGGCGGAGAGTCTCGATGCCGCCGCGGTTTCCTGCGGCGGCGCCATGCGCAAACTGACGGGGATCATGCCTTGTTTCGTTCTCTCGGAGCTGACAGATGACGGTTTTCCTGCCATCTGCGAGACCGACCTGCACGGCTGCGTCACGGCCGTCCTGACCCAGGCAGCAGCCGGCGCGGCCAGTCCTGTCTTTCTGGCTGATATGACGGTGCGTCATCCCGAAAACGACAACGCGGAGTTGCTGTGGCACTGCGGGGTCTTCCCTCATTCGCTGAAGAAAGAAGGGACACCGTCGGCAATAACGGACCACTACGGTTCCGGCATTCCCGGAGCGGCCAAATGGGAAATCAAACGCGGCGGGCTCACCATCACCCGATTCGACGGGACAATGGGAGATTATCGCCTGCTTGCGACGAAGGGTCGGGTCGTCGATGGCCCTGAAACGAATGGCACCTATGCCTGGGTGGAATTTAAGGACTGGCCTGAGCTGGAACACCGTCTCATCTTTGGCCCGTACATCCACCACTGCGTCGGCATCTATGCGGACGTGACGCCGGTCTTTTTCGAGGCGTCCAGGTACATGCCGGGGGTTTCCTTGGACCTGGTCGATCCAACGCCTCACGAAATTGAGAGACTGTTGCGGGGGTAGCGGCGAAAATATCGCGGAAAGGAGTCGCAGCAATGAGGATCGTCGTCCTGACGGAAGTAAGCACTCTCGACAAGAACAAGCTTGTGATCGCCGCTCTGGAGAATCGTGGCCACGAGATTTTCAACCTCGGCATGAAGGGCGTCGAGGGTGAGCCGGAGCTGACCTATATTCAAACCGGGTTCATCAGCGCGGTGCTCCTTGGCGCTGGATGCACCGATCTGGTCGTGGGTGGTTGCGGCACGGGCCAGGGCTTCCTCAATTCCGTTATGCAATACCCCGGTATCTGCTGCGGATTGATCGAATCTCCACTTGATGCATGGTTGTTTGCGCAGATAAACGGCGGCAAATGCATTTCACTCGTTCTGAACAAGGATTTCGGTTGGGCAGGCGACGTCAATCTGAAATTCATTTTCGATCATTTCTTCAGCGTGGAGTGGGGGAGCGGCTATCCCGAACATCGCAAGGCCTCTCAGCAGCGCTCGAGCGCACTTCTGAAGGATATCTCCCGCTTTACCCATCTGCCGCTGCCTGACATCATCGTACGAATGGATGAGGCGGTGGTGCGCCCGGCGCTCGCTTTTCCGGGCGTCATGGATTTTGTCAGAAAGTTCGCCACGCCGGACTGCGTCATAAAGGCCGCGTGCGAGGCAAGGATCACCACCCGATGAAAAACAGCGCGATCATCATCACAAGGCCCAAATCGACCACGGATCCAAGAGGATGCCTGGGAAAGACCTACTCCATCTCCCCCGCGTGCGTGCGGACCTTGTCGATTGCTTCGACAACGTCGTCCATGTCCGATCCTGTGCCCAGCAGCACATTCTGGGTCAGCCAGACCGCTTCCTCGCGACACGCCCTTTCGGTTGCGGGACAGTGGAATGAACGGTAGTCCACCGGCCAGGGCACGGACCTGCCCCGTGGCCCGAATGCCGTGTTGACAAAGACGGGCTGGTTGTAGAGGGGATCGGCATAGCCCGAACTGGCAGGTATCCCTTCCTCCTGGAGGGCACGAACGAAAGCGGCTTTGGGTTTCCCGGCAAACGCCTCCCGCTTGTAGCGGAAGATGAAGAGGTGAGCCGAATGCGCGGACACCCGCGGGTCGCTTTCGAGGGTCTGTATCCCCTGCACTCCCGCCAGTCTCTCGTTCAGGTAAAGGAGATTCTTCTCCCGAGTCTTCCGCTGGCCCTCGTAGCGGGCAAGCTGCGCGAGGAGCACGGCCGACTGAAACTCTGTCATCCGGGAGTTGCCCCCTAGAGAGAAGTGTTCATACCACTGGCCTTGCGGCCTGCGTCCGCAGTTGGAGTGCGACCGGGCCATGCGGGCGACAACCTCGTCGTTGGTCACGATGACGCCTCCCTCTCCCGCGGTGATGTTCTTGGACGACTGGAAGCTGAAGCAACCCGCCTCGCCGAAGGTCCCGACTTTGCGCCCGCGCCATTCCGACCCCCATGCCTGGGCCGCGTCTTCGATGATTTTCAGCCCGCGTTTTCGGGCAAGGGCAGTGAAGGCATCCATGTCTGCCGGCCGCCCGGCGAAGTGGACCGGCATCAGAGCCGTTATTCCATCCGTGCAGGCCTCTTCCGCGAGCCGTGGGTCGATCGTGCAGGTGGCGGGATCGATGTCTACGAACACCGGCACGGCGCCGGCTTCCACAACGGCCGAGGCGGAGGCGAAGAAGGTATAGGCAGGCACAAGCACTCTATCTCCGGGACCGATGTCGGCGGCGAGCAGGGCGATTCTTAGGGCCGTGGTCCCCGAGTTCACGCAGACCCCGTACGCGGCAGAGTGATAAGCAGCGAACTTCCTCTCGAACTCGGCGGTGAAGCTGCCCGTGGTACAGCCCCACTTACCGCTGCGGACCACCGTGGCGAGGTTCTCGATCTCCTCGTCGCCCCAGATCGGCCATGCGGGGAATGGGGCACGGCGGACAGGGTCTCCCCCTTTTAATGCGAGGTGCGCCATGCGCCCATCCTCGCATTATTGACAAAAAATCGTTTCATAATATTACCATATTGCGTGGAACATGATTTCGCAACATCGGGGGGCAAACCGGACGGCGAGCGTATCTGGAAGATGCTGATCCGTGACGCCCCGACCTGCACGTCGGAGCAATAAGGGGATGACGCCCGTGGAGACAAATCCGGGAATCGTGTTCCAGGCGAAGAGGAAGGTCGTCTTTCGCGACGATCCGATGCCGGCCGCGGCCGCCGGCGAGGTTGTCATCAGGACCCGGGTGACAATGATCAGCACGGGCACCGAGCTCACTATCCTGGAGGTGAAGGAGTTCGCTGAGGACTCGAGCTGGGCCAGGTACGGGAAGTTCCCCTTTTCACCCGGGTATAACAACATCGGGATCGTCGTCGAGGCGGGGTCCCCCTCGGACGAGCCCTGGGTGGGGAAGCGGGTCGCTACCTACTGCCCCCACAGGCTTTACGTGACCGCGAAGGTGGAGGACCTGCGTCCTGTTCCTGATGGTCTCGACGACGAGGAGGCCGTCTTCTTCACGTTCGCCGAGATCACCATGCAGGGCACCCGGCGCGGCTGGCTGCATTGGGGCGACGTGGCCGTCGTGTACGGCGCGGGCCTGATCGGCCAGATGACTGCCCGCTTTGTGCTGTTCGCCGGGGCCCGGTTCGTCTTCGTCGTGGATGTCTCGGACTTTCGCCTGTCCCTTCTGCCGCGGGATCATCGCCTCGTTATAGTGAATTCGACAGCGAAGGATCTGAAAGCGCTGGTCGCGGAGAGGACGGCAGGGAGGATGGCGGACGTGGTCTATGAGACAACCGGCAACAGCCAGCTCATCCCGCAGGAGTTCGGCGCGCTGAGGGTCGAGGGCCGCATGGTCCTCGTGAGCAGCCCGGGAGGCAGCACGGTTTTTGATTTCCAGGAGCTGTGCGGAACCAACAGCTACACCATCATCGGTGCGCACAACCGCTCCCATACCCCTGTGTCCACATGGGAAAACCCGTGGACGCAGAAGCACGATTCCGAGTTCTTTTTCGAGCTGGAGATGAACGGCGACATCGATGTGCGGCCGTTGATCACGCACAGGGTGCCGTACGCGCAGGCGATTGAGATGTACGATATGCTGATGACCGACCGCACGAAGGCGGCCGGCGTGCTGCTGGACTGGAGGTGACGGCCGCAGAGGGAAGCGGACGTCATTCTCTTGACGAACTGCTTAACATATGTTACCCTATATGAACGATGACCTCGTTTGCCCCGGCACCACAGTCTCTGAAGAGGTGCCGTCGGGAGCTGTCAGCTTTACCGCGGAGATTATCACCGAAGCCCAGACACAGAACGAACCCGTTGCATGCCATGGAGTTTTATCAGACGGTGCTGGGGGGCACTCTCGACCTGATGACCCTGGACAACCAGGGCGCATCAAAGCCGGCCGGCCCCGGGGATCGCATTACGCACGCGCGGCTCCAAGCGGACGGTACGACGATCATCGCTTCGGACGGTCACCCCGACTACCCTGCCAGGCTCGGTGACGCCATGGGAATCGCCCTCGGCGGCAGCGATAAGGGTCGGCTGACCATGATCTTCAACCGCCTTGCCGACGGCGGCAAGATCAAGATGCCGTTGTCCAGGCAGCCCGGGGGCGCCGACCAGGGCTGGCTCACGGACAAGTTCGGCATCAACTGGATTATCAGCATCGACAAAGCGTAGTATTATAGCCGATCTTTTGGCATCTTTCCCAGCAGCGGCTCAGACTTATAGATCCTTCTCATCCTGAGTGCCAGAGGATACGCAACGAGATGAAGAATGCAAAGCTTGAGGAAGGAAAGCCGGTCCACTCTTTCTGGAGGTTTCCCGTTCTTCTTCAGCCGAAAAAGGAGATCACCGAACAGCGAACGAAAATAGCGGCCAAACGAATACGTCCTGGAGTACAGGTGGACCAATTGCTCATAGAAGCCCTTGCGGCTCAGCCGGGTGGGCAGCACGGCATGGCCGAGGTCGAAGTAGGCGTAATCCCTTATGACCAGGCGGTCATATAGGGTCTGGTAGAGATCGGTCCCGGGAAGAGGAGTCAGGACGGTGTAAGTAGGCTGAAAGAGGTCGCTCGCGCAGACATAACGGAAGAGCGCCTGAAAATCATCCTCCGCAAAATCCGGATTGACAATAAAATGGGCGGCATCGCCGATCCCCAGTCTCCGAAGAATCCGGATCGCTTCGTTGTTCATCTCTACCGAGCTCCGCTTGTTGAGCTTCGAGAGTTCTCCTTCCCGGAATGACTCGACTCCAACAGTCAAATATGCCAGACCCGCTTCTTTCAGAGCTTCAATGAGATCCGGATGCCTGGCGATGGTATCGGCCCGAGCGTACATGGACAGCTTTTTTCGGATTTTTCTTTCCTTGATGAGGCGGGCGAGACGCATGGCGCGCTCGACATTGTGCAGTGTGTTGTCGTCGGCGAATTGGACGGAATCGATATCCTCACCGAGAGAAGCCAGCTCCTCGACAACCGACTCCGGGCTGCGGGTGAAGTATTTGCCGTCCATGATTTTCCAGCAGGAGCAAAAGGTGCACCGGAAGGGGCAGCCCCGGCTTGACAGCACCTGGGCGGTCCGGTTCCGGGTCAGGTCCCGGTATTTCCCTCTGTATTTGGCCACCAGATGCCGCGCCGGAAAGGGAATGCGGTCGAGATCCACTTCGAATGATTTTGGTTCTGTAAACTCCAGCCTGCCGTTCCGGACCAGTGCCAGATTGTGGACTTCCGACGTATCTTTTCCCTCTTCGAGCCGGCTGACAAAATCTCTGAAGGTGATGTCCGCTATCCCCAGGAAAACGGCATCGACGGATGGCTCGACAAAATCGACAGGAAGAAACGTCGCGTGATTTCCTCCGACGGCGGCTACTATGCTGCTGTCAAACTTCTTGACCTCTCGGATCACCTCTTGGGCCACGGGGACATCGCAGGTATTGGCCGTCACTCCTACCAGGCGCGGCCTGAACTTCTCCAGTTTGGCCTGAAGGTTATGGTCGATTCTCATGTCCAGGATCTCGACTGAATGGTCCGGCACGGCCGCGGCAAGATATTCCAGCTCCAGGGGATCGCCCCACATGGGAGCAAAGAAAATCGGATTGAGAGCAGGCTTGATCAAAAGGATTTTCATGGTCTACCCCACTTTCACAGTCTTGCTTTATTGGCTCCGGCCAGCCAATCAACATGGAACTGAACCCTTTGCCAGGAACACTGCAAAGGGCACGCCAAGCGCGGCGGCAGTTATTTTTCTTTACAGAGGAATGAGTTAGCGCATACCAGGCAGGGGACAAATCCTTCTACCCCTGCAATAGAGGTTGCTCCTCTGCAACTGGAGTTGCACCTTTGACGGCAGCAGAATAGCTGCGGTAATTTTCAAGTTTTTCGCCGCGGCGTCGTTCAGCTTCGGCTGATGACGACCGGTTCTCCCTCCGCTATTTTCCTATTGCCCGGGACCGCGTTCAGATCCTCCTCATGAACAATGGCGGTCAACAGTTTGCCGTAAAGGCGGTATTCGTCGAGCCGGCAGGAACTCACCAGGTTGCCTTCCCAGACGCAGGCATCCGGGCAGCTCTCGCACATGTCCGACATGCCGTTTTCCATCATGTCCGGCGGCTGGTTGATGCCGATGCTCTGGTTGTAGACGGGACGGAACCAGTTGATGGGGTTCAGAAGCCGCCAGAACAGCTTCCGGCGGACGCGTTTCATCGCTTTGTCGCCGATGAAGAACGTGAGCTGGAGCAAAAGGCGCGAGATCGTATTGCGCCGTTTCAGGTACATGAAATACTTGCCCTTTGACCAATGGTGCGTGATCTGCAGGAATTCCATTGTGCGAGGACCGAGCGATCCGTGCACAAAGCCGTTCTTTTCCATGAAATACACGATGGCCCACCATTTATACGCTTTGACGTCAGCGGTCCCCCCCAGGTAGGCGCAGGGTTCGCACGTGTCGCCGAAATTATCTCTGAGAAGATTGTAGATATCGACGGAGGTGATGTCGATCAGATTGGCGTTCTCCACATAACCGAGTTTCTGTTTGATGTCGATATGGGAATCATCCTCGACTGCTTCGCCGCTCCAGGAAACTCCCTCTTTGATGGGCATGCCCCGGTACGTTACAAAATCGAGGCCCGCGACTTTTTTTACGTTTTTTCTGGCCCATTTCACGATGTCTGGCAGATATTTGAAGTTCTCATGGTAGACGGTTGAATTGAAGGTGCAGTAGATTTTTCCCCGTCCTACTTCGTGAATGAGATCGGCAATTTTCTGCCGCAGCGGCATCAAATCGATTTCAGTGGTACCCGGTTTCTTCCCGGGGCGGTCCTGGATCATGTCGATGTGGCAGGTGAAGCCGTAAAGCCCCGCCTTGTAAAGTTGTGTGCAAAGTTCTTTCGTGAGCGCCTGCGTATTGGTGATGATATTGGGTTTTACCCCTTTGTCGGCGATGTATTTCACCAATTCGACGATGGAAGGATAGATGAGCGGTTCGCCGCCCGCGATGCAAATCGTGTCGACGTTGCGCTCGCGAATAAAAAGGTCCACTTCACTCTTCAGAACTTCAAGATCGCGATGCCCGCTGATCTTTTTTCGGTAACAGCCGCGACAGTAGATATTGCAGACGTCTGTTATTTCCAGCCATCCCACCGGGTTGTCATTGCTCGACCACGGCCAGCGGTAATACCTGGATTTTTCCGGCCAGTTATCAGTATTATAAAATCCCATTTTGTCCTCCTACGTGTATATCGCGACAACCATCGCCAAAGAGGACGGTTCTTGCGAGCGCAGAGGCCTTTATCCTATCATTTTACGGTTTGTAGGTCAAGTTGAAATGTCCCCTTCAGATGACCTTGCATCGATCCCTCACCTGAGGTTTGATGCCCGTCGCTTCTTCTCGATGTCGTCGAACGGGTCACCGGTTATGGCGGGATGATAATGGCGGGGCGACGAGAGGTCATTGGCGGCTGCGTCGGCGACCTGCCGGCCTCGCCGGCAGGGCATCCGGTCCGTGGATGCCTCTACCGGGGCATGCTCACGCCGTACCCGTGAGCCGGCGGGCGCTGCATTTCGCCGGCCGACCAAGGACGACGTAGACCAGCCCGTTGAAAAGAAGCAGCAGGTAGAACGTGGCCAGCCGCCAGACGAAGATGGCGATGATCGTCGGGCCCATCGCGCCGGTCATCCCCGCGTACACGAGGGCAAAGGCGCCTTCGACGCTGCCGCTGGCCCCGGGGGTCGGCACATAGAAGACGACCTGCCACAGGATCACGAACGTGATGAGCACCGCCAGGAAGGACAGCTTCTGCCCCACCACGCCCTCGAGGACGAACTGCAGGGAATACGCGTGCAGAACGATGTTCGCCACCCCGAGGAGGGTGTCGAGCACCATGACCCAGGTCTTCTCGGACCAGAGCATTCGGACGTTGTCGCGCAGGCGGTGGGACCAGCGGTGCAGCTTCGGCGCCCAGTCGTGCGCGCCGCTTACCTTGGCTACGAACCGCCCCACGAAGGTTCGCTCCAGCCGCATCGCCAGCCGGCCGATGAAGTGCGGCCGGATCAGGAGCATGAGCAGGAGCATCGTGACGGAGAGGGAGATACCGAGGGCGACGTACATGAGCCGCGACCCCATGCCGAGGGTCGATGCGATCCAGGAAATCTGCGTCAGGAAGAACAGGGAGATGCACAAGGAGGCCATCGCCTGCTCGACGAACCGGGACATGATGACGTTGGTGGAGGTCGCCACCGGCACCCCGACGGAGATCAGGTGGTAGATCTGGAACGGCTGTCCGCCGGCGGTCATCGGGGTGATGTTCGTGAAGAAGGAGCCGACGGCGCTGTTGTAAAAGGCCTGGACGAAGGACAGGCGGATCTTGAACTGGGAAACCACGAGCATGAGCCGAAGCGAGTCCACCACGTAAGAGGCGATGAACAGCAGCAGCGGCACGGCGAAGTAGATCACGCGCACGTTGCGCAGGGCACGCAGCAACTGGGCGCGGTCAATGAAGATGGAAAGAACCGCGTTCACCCCGAAACCGAGGATCACGGCGAGCAGCACGAAACGAAACACCCGCCGCCTGCTCGAACGGTCCCGCAGGTCGAATCCCAGCTTCATGACAGTGCTTTCACGATTGCAGTAGCGATGGTCTCGGCGCCGTTCTGCGCAACTGCGCGTCCCGCGGCGCTCCGGGACTCGGTGGAGGAGGCGTGCTCGCGGGCGAGCTCCGCAACCTTGCGCACGAACATCCGCGGCCGCGGGCAGTGCCACCCGTGGCCGTTCTCGACGATGAATCGCATGGTCCCCAGTTCGGGGGGAGCCCCGATGTGCGTGACGATGAGGGGAATGCCGGTGGCAACGGCCACGCTGGCGAACCCCGTCCCGACCTTGCCGGCGAGGACGTCCGCCGAGGCGATGATCGGACTGAGGTCCTCCTGGTAGCCGAGGGCCACCACGGCGGGGCAGCGTACCCGGCGCCGTACCTTGTCCAGCAGCTTCGCGTTGGCCCCGGTGAGCACGATCAGCGTCGCTCCCTTGACCTCACGGGCGAAGGCTTCGATGAACGGAATCGGTCGTCCGATACCCTCGCCGCCCAGGCTCAAAACCACGGCGAGGTGATCCGGCGGGATGCCGAGCCCCCGGCGCAGGACGTCCCGCGGAACGTCGCTTCTCACCATGGCCGGATCGACGACCAACGGGACCTGCCGGATGATCGCGCGGTCGATACCCAGCCGGGCGAGCCCGTCGCTCACCTTCCCGGTGAGGCAGAAGTACAGGTCGGCGCCGCAGTCGACAGGGCTGTAGGCCGATTCGAGCTCTCCGTAGATGTAGTAGATCGGCACCTTGCGGCTGCCCCGGGCCATGGCGAACAGGTGCGAGCACGCGAAGTGGGTAGACATGATGAGGTCGACCGGGTGCTCCGCCAGGTATGCGGCGGCTTTCGGCACCGCGGTGCGGTAGCTGCGGCGGTTCAGGGCGCGCACAAGGTCGGGCGCCGCGCGATCCACTTCGTACAGGGCGCGGGAAACGGGTCCCGGCATCTTCAGCACGACCCGCCAGAAGTCCACGAAAGTCCTCTGCATCAGTGCATCGTCCAAATCACTCGCCGCGTCCATGAGCCGCACGTCCCAGTCGGGGCGCATCCGGCGGAGGAAGGTCGCGATTGCCTGGGCGTGAACGAGGTGGCCGAGTCCGGCCGTGAGGTAGGGAATCAGGATCCGTTTATGCATGTCAGAGGTGTTCCCGTGCGACCCTACGATAAGCGATTCAAACTGTCAATACGCCTGCGAGGGTTGTCCTAATGGTGCATTGAGTTTATATTCTGTGTGCATTTTTATTGTCACGGTCTCTTGTCTTGGGAACAGGTCATGGTCTCGGGCCTGGATAACGGCCCAGGGTGGAATCTCCGGGAAAGGTTGAGGGTTCGCTACTGAACAGGAGAGGGGCGAGGTTTATCGCATTCCGCTGCAGCGCTGCCCGTCCTGAGTTTGGCCCGAACCAATGCCACCTGGTGTCTATCGCCGTGAAGCTCGAGAATCAGAGTGAGTGCGCTTTTTTCATATCGTGAATTATCCGGCTATTGCACCGGGCGCAGCCGGATCGTTTGGAGTAAATCTGTGATGCGCGCTTCAAGGCGGAGGGTTGCTGCTTATGGCTCGTGAATTTGGCAAGAGTTTCATCATTGTCGGGGGAGCGGGTTTCATCGGCAGTCATTTCACCGACAGACTGCTCACGCAGGAAAAAAGCCTGGAACGCGTGACTCTCTTTGACAACTTTTCCTTGGGGCGCGAATGGCATTACGCCCATCACGCCAAGGACGCGCGTCTGAAGGTGGTTCGGGGAGACGTCAAGGACCTGGAGGCCTTGACCAAGGCGATGTCCGGACACGATGTCGTGATCCATCTGGCCTCAAATCCGGATATCGCCGCTGCCGTGACTGATCCCGATATCGACTTTCGCGAAGGTACTGCGCTCACCAGAAACGTAGTCGAGGCCATGCGCCGCTCCGGGACCAGGAGAATCCTGTATGCGTCCGGAAGCGGCGTGTACGGCGACCTCGGAGAGAGGGAAATCGGCGAGGACTTCGGCCCGCTCATTCCGATCTCCACATATGGCGCGAGCAAGCTTGCCGGCGAGGTGTTGATCAGCTCCTACTGCTACATGCTCGACCTGACCGGATTGGCTTTTCGCTTTGGCAACGTCGTCGGACCGCGGCAAACGCACGGGGTCGGGTTCGACTTCGTGAAACGCCTGCTCAAGGATTCCAGCCACCTGAGAATCTTGGGCGACGGTACCCAGAGCAAATCATATATTCACGTGACGGACGTTGTCGCGGCGGTCCTGCATGCGCATCTCAATTCGCCCAAGCCTTTTGAGGTTTTCAACGTTGCGACCGGGGACTACATCACTGTAAAAGAGATTGCTGACTTGGCCCTGGAGGTTCTCGATCTCAAGCCCCGTCACGTGCGCTATGAATTCAGCGGCGGCAACCGCGGGTGGAAGGGCGATGTGCCTATCGTGCGCTTCAAGACGGATAAAATCAAACAGCTCGGATGGAGATGCACGTACCCCACCAGAGAAGCGCTGAGAAAATCGCTGCTCGAGATGGTCACCGACGTGAAAGAGGGGAAGATGTGATGGGCTCGATAGATTGCGCGATCGTGACGGGTGCGGGCCGGGGAATCGGTCAGGGCATAGCGCTGGAATTGGCGCGTGCCGGCGCACGCGTCTTGGCGGTTTCCCGGACGAAGACCTGTCAGGAAACGAAACGAACGATCAAAGCGGGGGGAGGAGAGGCTGAGGCCCTGCAGATAGACCTGGCTGACCCTCGGCGCGTCGAGCAAGCGATTTCGTCGTGGCTCAGTGAGCATCCTTCGAAGAAAATCGCAGTCGTGTTGGCTGCGGGCGTCGTGGGTCCCAAGGGTCCGTTGCTGGAGGCCGACCTTGCGGATTGGCTGAATTGCTACGCGGTGAACGTGGTCGGCAACCTGGCCGTGGTGAAGGGTGCATTGCCAACCATGCTGGAGAGCCGCTTCGGTCGGATCATTGGTTTTGCGGGCGGCGGGTCGGCATACGCCTACCCGCTTTTCCCGGCTTATTCTGCGTCGAAGACAGCTATGGTTCGGGCGATCGAAAATCTGCACGAGGACCTTGCGGGGAAGGGAGACTTCGCCGCGGTATGTCTTGCTCCCGGCGCCGTGGAGACCGACATGCTGCAGTCGATTCGACGAGCCGGGGCTGAGGTCAGAACCACCGTCGCCATGAGCGAGCCTGTGGCATTTGTCCGCGATTTCGTCGCAGCCGACCGTTGCAGCTTTTCCGGGTGTTTTGTGCACGTGCGCGATAGTTGGTCCAGGTACTTGGGAACCGACGAAGGCCTTCCGAGCAAGACCTTCTGGAAACTGCGTAGAATCGAGGAGACCAGGCAATGAGTAGCGAACGCGTCGTGCTTTTCGGCGCAGGGTTGATGGGAAAGGAACGGGCGGAAGCTGTCCGAATTTTGCGAGGTCGAGGCCGGCCGATCGAGTTGGCGGGGATATTTGATCTCAACTCCGATTTGGCGCGCAAGCTGTCTGAAGCCTCAAGCTCCAAGGTTCTGACGAGCCCCGAAGAGGCCTGGGCACTGAAACCTACGCTGTGCATGATCGCCACTCCGCATGACACCGCAGTAGAGTTGACCAAGGATGCTCTAGGGCGGGGGCTGCGTGTCTTGGTGGAAAAACCTCTTGGCCGCTCGCTCTCCGAGGCCAAATCCTTGGCCAGTCTGGCTGGTTCCGGTCAGCTGATGGTGGGATGCAATTACCGCTTCTACGCCGGGATCGAAAGAGCGGTGAGGGATTTGCGTGAAGGCTGGTTCGGGAAGCTGATCTCAGTTTTGATGATTCTCGGGCACGGCGGATCGCCGGGGATGGAAAAGACCTGGAAATTCGATCCGGTGCGGGCTGGAGGGGGGGTCCTCATCGATCCGGGGATCCATCTTCTCGATCTGGTCAACGTGATCAACGACTTCAAAGAGTTGTCGGTCGTCGGGGCTTCTGCCTGGCAGGGCTTTTGGAAGACCGGGATCGAGGAGGAGACGCATGTGTTGTTGAAGTCGCCCGCCGGCTTCACCGCGAATTTGCAGATCTCGGTTGTGCGTTGGCGCAGCATCTTTCGGCTGGAGATTCACGGCGAGTCCGGCTACGGAATCGTCAATGGGCGCAATCGTAGTTACGGTAAACAAACCTACGTTCGCGGTCCGCGTTGGGGCTGGCAAAAGGCCAAGGACCAGGCTGCAGCGGAAGAGTTGGTTTTGGAGAGTGACGGCAACGAAGTCTTCGCCGATGAGTTGGACTCGCTCTTTTTCAAGAAATCTGATACGAGGCCTTGTTCTGCGGAAGAGGCGTTGCAGGACATGTGTCTTTTGGACCAATGCCGCGCAGCGATGCGGTAGCTCTACTGAGGGGTCCGAACTGTTCCCTCGCGACGGGCGCCCCCGGGGCTCTGCGCCGCTTCCCCTGCGCGCGACGCGACTCGCGGAACGAGCGGCCTTCAGACTTTTTCCAAGAACGCCAAGTCGGAACGAGTTGCCCGCTCATCCAAGCATGCCGACCGCCTCTTCCATCTGGGCCACGACCTCAACGCCAAAGGGGCAGCGTCCAGCGCAGTCACCGCACTGGATGCAATCCGAGGCGTCGGCGGAAAGGGTGTCATAGGCCGTCTGAGCTTCCGATTTTCGGTCTTGGTGCGCCATTTGGAGCAGTCGCAGGACATGGCCAATATCAATGTTCGCCGGGCAGGGCAGACAGTGATTGCAATGGATGCAGACCCCGGTTCTGTACCGGTCAAAATCTGCCAGGAGCGCGGCATACTTTTTTTCCTCCGCTGTCGCATCAAAGTAGGCCAGTGCCGCCTCCAACTGCTCGGTATTGGCGCAACCCGGCACGGCCGTGGAAACGCCTCGCTGGTCCAGGATGTACGAAAGACATTGCACCGGAGTTATCACCTTTGATTTCATGAATTTCATTGGAGACCCGGCCGCCTCTGTTCTGCCCATCTGATAGTCGGCGACCTCAATGGTGCGTTCTTCTCTGAGCAGATTGCCTCCGGCAAACGGTTTCATAGCAACCAGCCCCACATTGTGCGTGATACAGGCCTCGAGCATTTCCGGCCTGCCGGGCATGGCATGGTTTGTGAAACTCAGGGGAAACATGAGCACGTCAATAGCGCCGCATTCAGCGGCTTGCCGGGAGGTCGAAGCGTTATGCCCGCTGAACCCGATATATCGGGTTTTCCCTTCCCGTTGATAGCGGGTGGCCATCTCCCGCAAGCCGTCGGGTCTCATCAGACCGTCATAATCTTCCTGAGATTCACTATTATGGAGGAAGAGAATATCCACGTATTCGGTCCGATACCTCGCCAGAAAGTCCAGGAAGAAGCGCTCGCAGAGCGCAGGATCTCGGGTTCGTTCGTACTGCCCGTTGATATCGGCGGACCCTAGATGGGCGGCGAGGAGAACCTTCGCCCGGTAGCCTTTGAAGGCTGCACCCATGGTGTCGCGGAATTCCGCCTGAGCCCAAAAAAGATCGAAATAATTGATTCCGCGCTCAATGGCCTTGTGAATCACCTCTACGACATGGTGCCGGGGAAGGTTGATCAGATACTCCGTGCCCAGGCTGACGGCACTGACTTCAAGAGCTGTTCTACCAAGAGTTCTGGTCTTCATTATCTTCTCCCTCACTACCTGCATCCGCGCATGTCAATCGGGTTCGAAACGGCTGCGCCTTGAAGCCGAAGCTTTTGCACGCAAGCTGACCCGGGCGGGTGTCAGAATCCGACCGATACGGTATAATAGCATTGATCATTCCTTCATTTGACAGGATTGGGCCATATCCCCAGGCGGAAGACTGCATGGAAGAAATTGCCGCGGAAGTTTTCCGGCGGGGGTGCGTCTAGGAAAGGAGAGGGGGAAATGAAAGCAGGGTTCATTGCGAACCTCCGAATGCGCGGAAAGCTCATCATGCTCAGCGTAGTTTTCATTCTCGGTTTCCTGGGCCTTGGCGGCTACTCCTTCTACATGATCTCGACCATCAAGGTGAAAGGCCCCCTCTATCAGCAGATCATCACACAGAAGGACCTTGCGGCAGATCTCCTGCCGCCGCTGGAATTCATCATCGAAACCTATCTGACGACGATCAAGCTGCGGGACGCAAAGACCGATGGGGAAATCGAGGGTCTCAGCCTGAAGGTACAGGCGCTGCGAATCGATTTCGAAGCACGACACACGTATTGGTCGGCACACCTTCCTGAAGGCCCCATCAAGGCCACCATGACCCAGGAAGCCTATGATACCGCGAGTCAGTACTTCAACATCCTCGATTCAGAGTTCATTCCCGCGGTCAAGGCAGGCAATAAAGATCTTGCGTCAACGCTCCTCGACACAAAGCTTACGCCTCTCTATGAAAGCCACCGCACGAGCACGGAAAAGGTCGCGCAGATGGCGAACGAAGAATCGAAGAAAATCGAAAGCATGGTCGCCGTCATAGAGTCGAGGTCCATGGTCCTGCTTTTCGCCGTAGGGGGAGCCATCCTCGTGTTTGCGCTCCTTCTGTGCATCATCATTTCCGCGGCGATAACCCGCCCCTTGAGCAAGAGCGTCGCGCTTGCGCTTAAGATTGCTGAAGGCGATCTCACGCATCACCTTTCTGTTGCACAAAGAGATGAGATCGGGAAGCTTGCGCAGGCGCTCAATGACATGTCGGTGAGGCTGAGCGAGATGGTGGCAGCCGTTCAACAAAGCGCCCGGCATTTGGCGGCCTCCAGCGCGCAGATATCAGAGAGCGCAAAGAGCCTGGCAGACGGGGCTCAGAGCCAGGCGTCCACCCTGGAAGAGACCTCCGCCTCGGTGGAGGAGCTGTCCTCCAGCGTGGACCAGGTCAGCGGGCACGCCCAGGCTCAGGTTTCCGCCGTCAGCCAAGGCACCCGCTCCATGGAACAGGTGCAGAAGTCAATAGAGGAGGTAGCGCGAAGCCTTGGGGAGATTTCGACGCTGGCCAACCAGTCAGTGGAGAAGTCGAAGGAAGGGGCCCAGGCGGTCAGCGAGGTGGTTGCCGGCATCACCCGGATTGCCGGCAGCTCAGAGAAGATCGGGGGGATCATCGACGTGATCTCCGATATCGCCGATCAGACAAACCTGCTGGCGTTGAACGCCGCCATCGAGGCGGCGCGCGCCGGGGAGCACGGGCGGGGCTTCGCGGTGGTGGCAGACGAGGTCAGCAAGCTGGCCGACCGCTCCTCCGCCTCAACCAAGGAAATCGCGGGGCTGATCAGGGAGAGCGTGAAGAGCGTGGCCCAGGAGGTGGAAATCGCCCAGGGCTCCCAGGACGCAATGGAGCAGATTCGAGTCTACTCGCAGAAGGTGCAGCAGATGATCGGGGAGCTGTCGGGATCGATGTCGCGGCAGATGGCGGCCAGCAGGGACCTGGCAAAGGCTCTGGTCAACATCAACCAGATGAGTCAGAGCATCTCAACGGCCACCGAGGAGCAGAACGCCAACGCCCGGCAGGTCTCGCAGGCGGTGGAAAACGTCAACGAGCTCACGCAGGCGGCCGCCTCTTCCGCGGAGGAAATGTCGGCAGCAACCGAAGAGCTATCCGGCATGGCGCAGGGGCTGCAGCGGCAGGTGGAGAAGTTCAAGATTCAGAATGGCAGCGCGGCAGTGTCGACAAGGACGCCGCTAGATAGCTATGAGAAAGCCGAGAAACAAAGCTCCAACTGATGCAGGCAGCAAGACAAAACCTGCCAAGTGGTACAGACATAACCTATCCCGAGCCACCCAAGGAATTCGCCTGCGGGATTGGCCACACCCGTAGAGGGACCAGGCGAGTCACTCGGCAGCAGGAAATCTTCTGCTGGGATACGGCGGCAGTAAGAGAAAACGCCACAAGCATCAAGAAGATCAATCGTTTTGGCCGCTATTCAACACCAAAAATTCCCCAAAAAAATGTTTGCGCAAACAGTAGAATCATGATAGACTCCGGGCAATCGGAAAGAGCAATAATGGCTTTGAGGATTTCTGCATGCAGAACCGCCAAGGACACGGGAGAACGGTTGGAAGCAGTGGAAGCTCGGCCGTTGGGTGTCGAGCCGATCGAAATGATCCTTGACCCGAAGCTCCACTTCCAGACCGTGCGCGGGTTCGGAGGCGCTTTCACGGAAGCGGGAGGATGGGTCCTTTCAAAGCTTCCCGGCTCAAAGCAAGAGCAAATCCTGGAGCGCTATTTCAACCCGGTAACCGGACTGGGCTATTCTTTTTGCAGAAGCCACATCAACTCCTGCGATTTCAGCCTCGACAACTATTCCTGCTGCGAAGTCCCAGGAGATACGGCGCTTTCGGAGTTCAACCTTCACCGGGATGAGAAATGGCTGCTCCCTTTTATCGAACGCGCCATGGCGGTGCCCGGATCGAGATTCCAGCTCCTGGTGACCCCTTGGAGCCCTCCCGCCTGGATGAAAACCAACGAATGCATGAACAAGGGCGGCAAGCTGAAAAAAGAATATCGCGAAACGTGGGCTCGCTTTTTTGCGAGGTTCATACGCGCGTACCGTGATCGGGGAATACCCGTGACCATGGCTTCCGTTCAAAACGAGCCAGAGGCGAGGCAGAAGTGGGATTCATGCCTTTGGACGGCAGAGGAAGAGGGGGAGTTTGTGGCTGAGTTCCTCGGTCCGGTTCTCCAGCGTGAAGGCCTGGGGGACGTGGACATCCTCATTTGGGAGCACAACCGCGATGCCATGGTGCGCCGTGCCATCCAAACAATGGGCGTCCCCGGCGCCGCCCGCTACATACATGGGACCTCCTTCCACTGGTACAACGGCGAGGGCTTCGAAAACGTCTCTCGCGTGCACGAGCTTTTCCCCGAGAAACACCTTTATTTCACGGAAGGTTGCCTTGAACACAGGCCCCGCACAGGAGGCTGGCATCAGGGCGAACACTACGCGCACCATATCATCAACGACATGAACAATTGGTGCGAGGGATGGATCGATTGGAACATGATCCTGTCCATTGAGGGCGGGCCGAACCACGCGGGGAACTTCTGTGATGCCCCTGTCATAGCGGATGTAGTCACCGGGGAAGTCATCCATCAGAGCTCATTCTGGTATCTGGGCCATTTTTCAAAATTCGTGAGACCAGGGTTTTTTAGAATTGCCTGTGATGTTTGCGGAAACATTCCACGGACTACTGAAAAAGGCCCGGGAATAGAAGCGACCGCCTTTTCCAAAACGGAATTGGATGCCGTCGCTGTTGTCCTGAACAGGACTGAGCAGCCGTGTGACCTGCGAATCAGGGCCTTTGGAGAAACGACGGATGTGGGAATCCCGGAGCGCTCTATTTCGACCTTCGTTGTAGGAAAATAGGCCGTCGGCCTGTTTGGAATACTTTTTCTGAAAGGAGAGCGTATGAAAAAACTCGTATGCCTCGTCGCCTGCCTGCTCTTGGTCGCTGGCATCGCTTCCGCGGATAAGACCAAGGTGCGATGGTACGTCGGGCTGGGAGGGGGGTCCGATGCCCCGACCTTTCAAGGTCAAAAGGACGTAGTCGACCAGTTCAACGCCTCGCAAAACGATATCGAGCTCACCCTGGAGATCGTCGCCAATGCCCAGGCCTATGACACTTTGAGCACCGAGATCCAGGCGGGGAATCCCCCGGATATCGTCGGTCCGGTCGGCATAAGAGGAAGGGACAGTTTTCTTGGGACGTGGGCGGACATGACCCCGCTCATTGCGAAGAACAAGTACGACCTCAAGGATTTCGACACGAAGATCGTCAAATTCTTCCAGGTGGAGAAGCAGGGACAGCTCGGTTTGCCATTCGCCATTTACCCCTCGGTGGTCTTCTACAACAAAGATCTCTTCGATGAGGCGAAGCTTCCGTACCCTCCTCATAAGTATGGCGAGGCCTACGTGGACCAGAACGGCAAGAAGAAACCCTGGAACACCGATACTTTGCGGGAAATCGCGATGCAGCTCACCGTGGACCAGAACGGAAAGGCGGCGACTGCAAAGGATTTCGATCCCGAGCATATCGTCCAGTTCGGGTACGGCGAGCAGATGACCGACTTCAGGGGGACCGCGACCCTCTTTGGCGCAGCTTCCCTGGTCGACAAGAACGGGAAGGCGCAGATCCCGCAGAATTGGCGTGATGGCATGAAATGGTACTATGACGCGATGTGGAAGGACCATTTCGCCCCCACCTTCGCATACGGCCAGTCCGATGCCTTTTTGCAGGGCAACTGGTTCCAAACCGGCAACATCGCCATGGCCCACGTCCACCTCTGGTACCTCGGGTTCGCTCAGCTGAAGTTCAACTGGGACGTGGCCGCGGTGCCGAGCTATAAGGGGACCGCGACCGCCAAGATGCACGCCGACACCTTTGAGCTTGTCAAGTCTTCCAAGAACCAGGATGCCGGGTTCAAGGTCCTCACCTACCTTATAGGAGAAGCGGCGCCGAAGCTCCTCACCACGTACGGAGGCATGCCGGCCCGGCTTTCACTGCAGTCCGGCTTCTTCAAGACGTTCAATGCCGCGAAGTTCCCCGGAAAGAAGATCGACTGGCAGGTCTTTGTGGACAGCATGGCCTACAATGACAATCCCAACCACGAATCCTGGATGCCGAGCTTCCAGGAAACGACCACCAAGTACACGGAGTACTGGACGAAATTCCAGAACGAGGGGACCCTCAACATCGGAAAGGAATTGGACTCGCTGACCGCCGATCTCCAGAAGATTTTCCAGGCGGCAAAGAAGTAGTTTGTGCCGGCTCCCGCGTCATGGAAGGCGAGCGGGAGCCGTGCCTGCGGGGCGGCAGCAGGCTGCCCCGCAGGCGTGAGGAGTGCACATGAAATCAGCGCGTACCGGCGCGGTCCGGGGCCGCGGATCGTCACAGAGACGCTTTGAGCTGAAGTGGGGGCTCATATTCATCAGCCCCTGGGTACTCGGCTTTTTCATCTTTTTTCTTGTGCCGATGGTGTCGTCCCTTGGTTTTTCACTTTTCGATTTCAATCTGTCCGCCGTAGGGGCTCATAAGTTCATCGGCCTGGAGAACTGGAAGCGGGCCGTCCTGAAGGACACCGAGGTGCCCCTGGCGGTGCTGAAGACCTTTGCCTTCGCGGGGATCTCGCTTCCCATCTCCTTCCTGTTTGCCCTGACACTTGCGCTTGTGCTCAATTCCAGCCTGCTGCGGGGGAAAAGTTTCTTCCGGGCTCTGTTCTACCTTCCCGCCATGATTCCGTTCGTCGGGACCGTGATGATCTGGTACGGCGTGCTGAACCAGCACGCGGGCTGGATCAACCAGATCATCGAATCCGTGACCGGGTTCAAGGCCACCGGATCAAACGGAATTCAGTGGCTCCAAAGCGTCAATCTCGTCTATCTTTCCTTCACCTGGATCGGTCTCTGGGGAATCGGCAACATGGTGATGACGTTCATTGCCGGTCTCCAGAAGGTGCCCACGGAGCTGTACGAGGCGGCGACCGTGGACGGTGCAGGCTGGGGGACTCGCCTCACGCGGATTACCCTGCCCATGATCACCCCCATCATCTTCTACAACCTGATCCTTGCCATTATCGGGACGATGCAATTTTTCCTTGTTCCCTACGTTATCAACAGGGGAGACGGCACGCCCGCGGGGATGACGAACTTCATCATGGTGTACTTCTACCGCCAGTCCTTCAACTACTTCAACATGGGATACGGGGCGGTGATCGCGTGGATCATCTTCATCATTGCGATGCTTTTCACCGTTGTCCTTTTCACCACGCAGAAACGATGGGTCTATTACATGGGGGAAAAATAATGGGGAGCCCGGCCGGCAATCTCGCCGTCACGCCTTCAAGAAACAGGGCGTCGACCCCTGCCGTGGTTGTCATGAGGATCAAACAGGTCACGTTTTTCCTCGGCATTCTGATTGTTCTCGCCGTATTCCTGCTGCCTCTCGCGTATGGCGTGTTCACGTCCCTGAAAACCGAATTCCAGCTGTCAGCCGTCGGCGCCCCCGTTTTGCCGTCTTCTCTTGAGCAGTTTGAGAACGGGGGGAAATCTTATGACGTGTATTCCGTACCAATGCCGGATGGAACGACGAAACGTCTTGCCCTCGTCGAGAAGGGAAGGGAGAGCTCCAAGTTCGTTGATCCGACGCGGCCCGATGCGGGTCTCATTGACTGGAAGGGCGCGTGGCGCGCTTTGAACGCATCGTGGCGAATCGATCTCAGATGGGTCAACTTCGTCACGGCGTGGAAGACCATCGATTTTCTGAGGCTTCTCCTCAACACCATCATGTATGCGTGCATCAGCACCATCGGCGCGGTGTGCTCCGCTTCATTTGTGGCCTATGGATTTTCAAGATTCAATTTCCCCTTCAAGGGCGCCGCCTTTCTCGTGCTGATGGCCACGATCGTTCTCCCTCCCTCCGTCACCCTGATCCCTACCTATTCTTTCTATTTTTCCATCCACTGGGTCGGCACCTGGCTCCCGATCATCATTCCCACATTCTTCTCCAACGCGTACAATGTATTTCTTATAAGGCAGTTCATGATGGGCATTCCGCGGGAGTTGGATGAAGCCGCGAAGATCGATGGCGCCAGCCCGCTGCAGACGTTTTTCTCCATAATCGTGCCGCAGGCTGTCCCCGCGCTGATCGTGGTCATGCTGTTCCACTTCTTCTTTTGTTGGAACGACTTTTTCGGTCCCCTGATCTACCTCGCCGGGCAGCCAGGACGCTTTCCGATCTCTGTCGGGTTGACCAAGTTTTTCAACATGTACGTGCGGCAGAACAGCCTCGTGCAGGCGTCGGCGCTGATCTCCACCGCGATCCCGATATGCATCTTCATTTTTGCCCAGAAGTACCTGACACAAGGGATCGTTGTGACCGGCGTGGAGAAGTAGCGGGCGGGGGGTTCGTGGCCCGCGGCAACCGTGGTATCATGACAAAGACGCCGTGACGCGGATGGCGAATAGAGCGAGGCAAGGCCGGATGGCGACCCAGAGGGAAGTCGCTCAGCGGGCGGGAGTGTCCTTCATCACCGTATCCCGGGTCATCAACGGCCGGGGCAACGTCAAGAAGGAAACCCGGCTGCGGATCGAGCGCGCGATAAAAGAGCTCGGCTACTATCCCAACAGTCAGGGGCGCGCCCTCAATTCGGGCCGCACGGCGATCATAGGAGTCATTGCCCCGGTCGTGGCGACACGCAGCCTGGAGGGAGACCTCTACTATTCGGGGCTGCTGGAAGGCGTGGAATTGGCGTGCCGGAAACACCGCTATGACATGCTCCTGTCCACGCAGCGCATCAACGACCAGAACTTTGATTACCTGAGACTTTTTTCCCAGAAAAAGGTGGACGGCACGATACTCTTCGGAGACTACATGCTCTCAGAGGAGGATACGGCGCGGATAGAACGGGAGCGGATTCCCATCGTCGTAGTGGGGGATCGTCCGGCCAGCCCGGCGATCAGCTGGGTGGATACGGACAACGAACACGGGGGGTACCAGAGCGCTCTGAAGCTCATCGGGCTCGGCCACCGGAGGATCGCCTTCATTGGCGTCAACAACCGAAACGCCAACATCACTGATCGCCTTCTCGGTGTTCGTCGAGCCTGCGCTGAAAAGGGGATACAGTTCTTGGATCAGGACGTTTTCAAGGTGGACATGGGCACGGATCCAGGGCCCAGCATCATCGGTGAGCTGTTTGCGCAAAGAGACCGGGCCACGGCCGTCGTGTGCGGCACGGACCTCATCGCCATCGGGCTCTTGAATGCGGCGCGCGATCGCTCCTTTGAGGTCCCCGGCGACCTGTCGATAATAGGCTTCGACGGCATCCATATGATCGGTTACACCGACCCGCCCCTCGCCTCCAACCGCCAGCCCCTGAGCGAAATGGGATTCACGGCCGCTGAGTTCCTGTTCCATCGTATTGAGCGGCGGGAAGCCCTGCACGAACACAAGGTCTTTCTGCTTGAGGAGATAGCAGGGGAGAGCGTTTCACGTCCGCGGTAGGAGGGCCGCACCCACGCTTCCCGCCCTCGTCGCGCCGAACGTAATAAGGTATACTCTGTCCGGGTAGCGCGGGTAGCACGTCAGGCTCCAAAGGTCTTCCCTTGGAGGAGGCGGCGATTATGCTCCTGCCGGGATGGTTGAATCTCGATTCCCTCTCAATTATACGGCTTGCCGCCCTTTTGCTCTCCCTTGTCATCGCCGTCTACCTTTTCCTG
>Ga0187870_1000397_pt1 | contig 51067 bp, 45 predicted proteins | sample June2016WEW_13_1_3_FD_132974 | JGI IMG/M metagenome (GOLD analysis project Ga0187870, IMG submission 132974) | Peatland microbial communities from SPRUCE experiment site at the Marcell Experimental Forest, Minnesota, USA - June2016WEW_13_150 | ecosystem: Environmental > Terrestrial > Soil >...
GCGCGCATGATGGTGGAGACCTCCGCTGGTCGTCGGGTGGGGTAAGCACCCGACAGTCCAGTTGGGCCTTCACGGCGACCGGTGGATGGTCCCTTTCAATCGCCTATCCGCGCGGCCTCTTAGGCGCCGCGATCAGCGTATCCCCCGGTGTAAGGGGCCAAGACCAGGGGCACGCCTGCGAGAAGAGCGGATGCTGCGACCCGGACAACCGAAGGTCATCCCGAAGTCGCGCTCGTGATTGAGGAGCTACACCTCTTGGCAGTCATCGCACGCATGCCACCGGCCGTAGTGAACGTGGGCCAGTTCCCTCAAACAGAACAGCCCGTTCTCGGTCAGCGAAACCCATTGTTCCAGGATGACCGTCGAACCAACATCGCTCAGCACCAGGGACGTTGGATTAGGAACTAGCCAGGCGCTCGGCGTCTTGCCACAAGTGCGCGAACTCCTCGGCCGGCATTGGGCTGAGATCTGCTCGAATGAGGAAACTTCGTGGCAGCCCCAACGGGATTCCAAGGCCGGATGATCGATCAGGCGATGAGGCCGATACCGACGCCGCAAGAGAACTCATCGTACGAGGCGGCTCCCGCTTGGCATTCTGACCGGGGGGCTGACTCCATGTCCAGCTGTTTCATAAGTCTCAACCACAGCGGAATCGACCCATCCTGGCCGACGCGGAACGACAAAGGATCAGACGCCAGCGCGTCGCCGCGTGCCGTTCGCTAACATCCCGGCCAAACACCCTGAGAAGGAGAGTGCGATGACTATGCGGCGTTCCCTTTACGTCTTCACTCTCGTCTTGCTCGGTAGCGCGTGGCTTCCCCTAGCGAGCGCCCAGGCGACGACGAGTGGCGGCACTTCGACGCCACCGCTCATCGCCATTGGTAACTGGGGCGACTTCGCCGCCAAGGTGGGCAGCCTGACCGCGCCATGGGTGGACCCGCTGTACGGCGCGAATGATTGGGGGGCCATTGCGAGTGATCCCACGAATGGTCCCCTCGTCGCGGTGCGGGACGGCGATGGGAACGTGTGGGCCAAGGAAGGCAGCCTGACCGCGCCGTGGGTCGAGGAGTACAGCGGTGCCGTCCACCCGGCCGGTCAAGTGGCCGTGGCGAGTGACCCCACGAATGGTCCCCTAATCGTCGTGGTGACGACTAGTGGGGTCGTGTACGCCAAGGAAGGCAGCCTGACCGCGCCGTGGGTCGAGGAGTACAGCGTGTCCACCGACGCGGCCAATGCGGTGGCCGTGGCGAGTGACCCCACGAATGGTCCGCTCATCGCCGTCGTGACGACCGGTGGGGTCGTGTATGCCAAGGTGGGCAGCCTGACCGCGCCGTGGTACGACGAGTACAACGGTGCCGGTGCCGTGGCCGTGGCGAGTGACCCCACGAACGGTGCCCTCATCGCCGTGCTCTCTGGCACCAGCGTGTACGCCAAGGAAGGCAGCCTGACCTCGGCAACGTGGCTCGACGAATACAACGGCGCCGATCAAGTGGCCGTGGCGAGTGACCCCACGAATGGTCCCCTCATCGCGGTGGTGGACGCGGGCGGCAACGCGTACGCCAAGGAAGGCAGCCTGACAGGCGCGACGTGGACGGAGGAATGGACTGGCACCGCCGATCAAGTGGCCGTGGCGAGTGATCCCACGAATGGTCCCCTCATCGCCGTGATGGACGCGGGCGGCAACGCGTGGGCCAAGGAAGGCAACCTGACCGCTGCTTGGACGGAGGAATATGCCAGCGCCGTCTTGGGCGTGGCCGTTGCCGGATGACCTAGTTTCGCAAGCGCCAGCGTCAACCGAGTATCAGGCTTCCTGATACTCGGTTGGCGCCCCACTTCGTCACCGGATTTGATTCATCGCGCCGAACACGAACCACCCGGCCAGCCGCATGACTGTCGCGATGCGCGAGGAACGTAGCGCTCAAACCGAGAGTTGAGCCTCTTTGCTCATACACGTCGCGGAACAGGCAGATACGCTCTCGTCTCCGTCGCGACTGATCAGACGCGGGTAGCACCAAAATGGGGGCTAACGACCCGGGGCTAGGCGTGGCGGAACGGCTTCGCTACGGTCGAAGTCGTGACGAATCTCGAGGGAGGGGTCGCGGCCGACGATTGCGCTTGAAGCGGGGCGCTCCACGATTAGACCATGCCGATACGACTCCGTGAGATGTTCCGCACGTCTAAGAGCGCGAGGATCGAGGCGACATGCAGCACCAAGGAGTCCACTACGACACGGGAACCGTGTTCCGCGGCCCGGGCTATGCCATCTCAACGCGCCCGACGGCACTCGACATGTCGGTGGTGCGGCGCGAGCTCGAGATCGTCCGGGACGACCTGCACGCCAACGCCGTGCGGATCGTGGGCAGTGACCTCGGACCGATGACGGTTGTCGCTGAGGTCGCGCTCGGACTCGGGCTCGAGGTGTGGTTCTCCCCGGCCTTTTTCGAGTACTCGCTGGAGGAAACCGCGGCCCGACTGGTCGCAGCAGCCGAGGCGGCAACACCGCTGTGCACGGCCAATCCGGGGCGTGTGGTCTTCGTCGCCGGCAGCGAACTTACGCTCTTCGGACCCGGGCTGGTTGCCGGCAATAGCGTGACCGAGCGCCTGCAACGACTCAAGGGAGACCCGGCGCTGCTCAACAACGAGAAGCTCGATGAGTACCTGGCTGTCCTGATGCCCAGATTGCGCGCCGTGTTCGATGGCCCGCTCACCTACGCCTCGCTCACCTTCGAGCAGGTGGACTGGGGGCCTTTCGACTACGTGGGCGTCGATCACTACCGCGAGGCCCGGACGAAGGACCGCTACATAGAGATGCTCCAACCCTTCCTGTCAACGGGCAAGCCTGTGATCGTCACCGAGTTCGGGATGCGCTCCTACCGTGGTGCCGAGAGCTCCGGCACCCTGGGGTTCGGGGTCATCGACACCACCCGGCTGTGGCTCCACACGCGACCCGTGATCGGGCGTTTCGTCCGGCCCCGCCTGAAGGGGGTGTTCCAGCGTGACGAAGCTATGCAGGCCCGCGAGCTCGCCGATACCCTCGACGAACTCGAACGCTCAGAGGTGGCAGGCGCCCTGCTGTCGACCTTCGTGACCCCCGAGGCCTACACCGACGATGATCCTCGCTACGACCTCGACATGGACTCGATGTCCCTCGTGAAGTCGCTGCCCCACGGGCGCCGCGGGACGACCTACCCGGACATGCCTTGGGAGCCCAAGGAGGCGTTCGCCGCCGTCGCCCACCACTTCGGCCACCCGAGGTAGTCCCGGCCGTCCTAATTCGAAGCAGCTCAAGAACTGGCCACAGGACCCCGACGTTTGGGCTCTCCGAATGTCCAGCGCCAACGCCCTCCTTTGAACCAATGAGCTGGAGAATTCCCGGCTCCAACGACTTATGAGAATCACTGTTCCACTGAGTAGTGCCGTCCTCGTGACCGAAGGCGGTTGGCGCACTTCGGTTTCGCGCCCGATCAAGCAGTGACGTCGACTCCCTGTTGAAGATCCGCACGAGCTTTGGTGTCGACGAGCACTGCCAGCAATTCACCGATCGTCTGGTGTCGATCGGTGTCTCTTCGCAACGGCACGTGAACCTGAATCCGGTAGCGATTGCGTCGGCCCTCCTTCTTCTTTACGACGTAGCAAGCGGTGGTCAGGTCGGTGACAATGCTATGAGCGTTCCGCTCGGTGATGCCCAGGGCAGCAGCGATGTCGCGAATGCGCACGCCTGGATCCTCTGCGATGCAGGCAAGGACACGGGCATGGTTGGTGAGGAAACTCCACTCTCCCACAGGACCATGGTTAGCATATTCAGGAATCTGTTTGCAAGTTTGATAACTCTGGAGTATAATTGCAGGTAGTCACATGAAGTCGTCCCGGCCGCATCTGGTCGAGAGCTACGGCATCTAGCTAGATGGAGGTCAAGAAATGGGACGTGCAGGAATGTTCTTGAGCACCCTCGCGATCGCGGCAGGCGCCGTCATGCACTGGGCGGTGACCACCTCGGGTCACGGGTTCAACGTATCCACGGTGGGGATCATCCTCATGATCGTCGGGGCCGTCGGCCTTGTCGCCTCGGGAATCGTCTTTGCAATGTCACGCCGAGGGGTCGGTAGCGGCAAACGTACTTACGACCTTCAAGCCACCGGCACAGAGGGTCAGTCGACCAGAGTTCACGAAGAGGTGCACGGCTAGCCGAACCGCGGGCAATGGCAGGCAAGAAGGAGAACACGGGCAACCCGTGTCCAGTCCTCCAACGGAGTGCTCGTCCCGCTTCTCACTTCCCAATGCAGGGAGCCCAACAATGGCAACAACCGACAAGGCAAGAAACACCGCCCAACAGGCCAAGGGAAAGCTGAAGGAGACCGTCGGCAAGGTCAGCGGCAACAAGAAGCTACGGGCCGAGGGTAAGGCCGACCAAGTGAAGGGCAACGTCAAGCAGGCCGGTGAGAAGCTCAAGGACGCGTTCAAAAAGTAACGCGACCCAGTGGATTGACGCCAACACGCCGGATGTCGCCGCTCCGAGGCGAAGACCAAGACTCGTTAGAACATCAACTACTCCTCGCCGACGAGAAGAAAGCTGGAAAATGATCATCCTCTTGGTTCTGCTGCTGGCTCTGCTCTTCTTCGGACTGGGATTCACCCTGCACTCACTGTGGATCGTCGCAGCGATCGTCTTTCTCGTGTGGATTATCGGTCTCGCACTAGGACGCGGGAACTCCAGGAGGCACCACTTCTATCGGTGGTGAGTTGAGTGGACGCCGCCGTCCGGTCGGTAGCGTCAAACCCACCTATGACCGCCAAGCGACCGCCGCACAGGGTCAGTCGACCGCAGTGCACGAAGAGGTGCACAGCTAGCCGAACCGCGCACAACAAGGCGGACTAGACCACGTAGCACTCGACCGAACGGGGTTCCCAAATGGTTCGCAGACTTACTGGCCTGGCTGTGTTGTGCCTGGTCGTTGTCGTCATCCTCGTATTACTAAAGGTCATCTGATCACGATCGTTCCGGGCGGGGGCCGGACATTCATTAGTGGCGCGCCACCATCCGAGACTGCACGAGTTCTGTTCGTCTCCGACATTGATGCCCGAGCGCCAACACGGAGCAGTCCCGCAGTTGACCGTTCGAGTCAGTCGCCTGAATCATCAGTGCGGGACGATGAGCTCGCTGGCTAAGTGTGATCACTTGATTCGGCTCCACCTAGCGCAGGCGTGATCATGGTCGTGATCGCCATGGCCGCGCAAGGACGTCTACTTGAGATCCTCGGGTGCGACAGCGCGCAGGCTGCGACTGTTCCAGCCGAAAGGGCGGGTAAAGGTCTGCTTCAGGCCCATGACCACGATCATATAAACCCCGAGCCCTATAACAGCTGGAATCGCACAGATTATGAGCCCCACCGCGCCGCGTGGTGCCACCATGTATGCAGGCAGCTCAAGACAGGCCGTGATGACCACGCCTAGAATTACCGCCAACTTGGGTATATCAGCAAAGAAACTGCGGAGGTTTCTATCAATCTCGCGCCGTACAATGTGCAGAAAGTACAGGCTGCTCGCTATCTGACCGAGAGCGGTACCGACCGGCACACCGAGCATACCGATGGTGAACGCCAGCGGGACAGTGAATGCGACGTTGATGGCCATTCCGACCCCGAGATAGCGCGATTCGAGGCCAGGCCGCTTGATTGACTTGCCAAATTGATCCATTACCTGGCTCAGCAAGGTCATCGTCTGGCCGGCCAGCAAAATGACAGCAACGACGCCGGCTAGGCGCTCCTGCGGCCCGAGCCAACGCAGGACGGCGAAGTACACGGCTGCAGCGCCAATGAGCGGGTACGCCGAGGTCGCTCGGACCCAAAACCGCTGGATGTCCACGAACTCGCGGAGCGTGGTCTTGAGGTCAGATCGTCCATAGGTTCGTGACAGTGTCACTCCTATCGGGCTCACCGCGTTCAGCGGCAGGAGGAGTAGCTGGCCCGAAAAGTTCGCGCCGATGCTGTAGAAGGCCACATAGCTCACTGGAAAGATCAAGCCCACCAAGACTGAGTCGATCTCGAAATTGAACGAGCTCGCGAGCTCGGCGACCTGCACGCGACTGGCGTAGTGAACGATGTCACGGACTTCGCCCCATGACAAGAAATGGCATTCGCGCAGCTTCACGAAGTGACGACAGCCAGTCACCGAGGTCAGCACCAAGACGATCTCCTGGCCCACACTCGCCCAGAAAAGACCGATGAGACCATGACCCTGCCAGACGAACAGCATTGCAAGGACCACATAGACCACCGTAGAGATGGTGCCGGAGATGTTCAGGTAAGCCCATCGGTGCTGTGCGCTGATGATCGTTTGATAGACACCGCGTAACGCCATCGCGAGCAGTAGCGGCATGAATGCCCGCAGGAGCACGGTGGCCTCTCGATGGAGAGCAGTCGAGGCGTGGAGAACCACTGTGATATCCGGTGCAAAGATAGCGACGAGTGCCGCGACCATACCGATGACCAAGGCAAGCATGACCGAGATCGTCATGAGCAACGATGAGGTCGCCCTGCGATCGCGCGAGCCGGCGAAGACCGAGAAGTAGCGTTCCGCCGTTGGGCCGAGACCGCCGTCAAGGTTCGACAGCAACCCTCGGAAAGAACTGAGCAGTGCGAACAGCCCATACCGGCTGACACCCAGGTGGAGCAGCAGGAATGGCGTCAGAACAACATTAAGCGCGACGGCCGCGATCTGGCTTCCAGTGTTCCAGCTCAGTCCTGAGAGGATCTGCGCGAACCGACCACGTCCTGCGTCACGTTGACCATCCGAGTTCGGCGCTGGCGTGTCGCCCGGCACCTCGGCGCTCACCCTTCGTCCTCGTCGGAATGCCCGATTCCGTCGCGCACTTCGGCTGCGGAACGCTCGCGGTCAACGTCGACAATCGCGAGATGATATCGAGCGTCGGGCTGCTTGGTGCGGCAGGGGTGGCCCCCTGTAGCGGTCCAGTCGATATGGCCCCTATCCACTGGACCGATGACGTGAGATTTCAGCCAGCGGTCGTATTTTCTGCGTGAAGCTTCGTAAAGCTGATCGCGACTGCAACCCGAGGAACCTGTGACGTCAGGTGCGGTCGTAAAACACCTCGATCCAGTCGAAGGGAGCCTGACCCGCTAACCGGACATCGACCCTGAGGCGACAATCGTCTCGGAAAGGAGTCCGAGATGCCTCGACCACACCCTCCGGAGTTCCGCCGGCGCGCCATTGATCTCGCCGGGCTGAGAGAGAAGCCGATCTGGGGATCTCCGACAGCTGTCTGCGCAACTGGGGGTTCGCCATGCCGATGTCGATGAAGGCACGAAAGAGGGGCTCTCTACCGACGAGCGTGCAGAGCTCGTCCGGCTCCGCCGGGAGCTCCGGGTGAAAGTCATGGAGATCGAGATCCTGAAGCGGGCGTCGGCGTTCTTTGCCAGAGAGAACGTGCTCTCAGAATGACGTTCCGGTTGGTCCGTGAGCTGAGTCGTGACGGCATCGACGTTACGGTAGCCTGCCGGATGCTCAACAACTCCCGCTCCGGTTACTACGAGTGGGCCAGCCGACCGCCCTCTATGCGGGACTGGGACGACGCCCAGCTGCTCGACGAGATTTACGAGGTGCACGCCGCCTCCTGGGCCACCTACGGGGCCCCGAGGGTGCACGGCGAGCTCAAGCTGGGCCGGGGGCGCAGGTGCGTGGCCCGGTTCGATCGGACAGTGCCATCCGTCGGCTACCGTCACAGCGCCGCGGACAACGGTGCAAGGACGTTGCCGAGTGAGCCTGGCGTTTTCGCCATGATCACCAGAACGGAACCCGCAGTTCGTTTCTTGCGGCGTTTGCGCACCCATGGAGCTAAGAAGTCACCAGGCCGTATTTGTCGGGGGTGATGGGCAGTGCCGAGTGTTGCTGTCGTCATGGCGACGTTCAACGGCGAAGAGTGGATCGAGGCTCAGTTGCGGAGCATTTCTTCCCAGACTCGGCTCCCAGAGCGGCTGATCATTTCCGATGATGGCTCGACCGACGGTACGGTTGCCGTAGTTCGGGAGTTCGCTCGGGATGCTCCTTTCGACGTGATGCTCGTTGATGGCCCTCACGCGGGGCCGGACCTGAACTTCTGGTCCGCGGCACAGCATGCCAACACCGAGGTCATCGCGTGGTGCGACCAGGACGACGTCTGGCATCCGAAGAAGCTGCAGATCTGTGAGCGCCAGATGGCGATGCACAATGTGCAGTTCATCAGCCATTCCGCTGTGGTCGCTGACGCAACTCTCGCGCCGACGGGCCAGTTATACCCCAACTACACAAGAACCCGCGTGCTCGAGCCACTCGTGGGAGACTGGTTGTGGTGCGCCCCAGGCTTCACCCAGTACTTTCGGTCTGAGTTGCTGACGATGGCTCGCTGGGAAAAGCGGCCGGACCCGGACGACCCGAGAGGACCGGGTTTCGACGGAGTGATTTCGCTACTGGCCTTCACAAGTTGTCGGCGGCTCGAGCTGAGCGATGTCTTGGTCAGTTACCGCCAGCACGAGACGAATCTCGCCGGTCCAGCGCGAACCTACAGCGTGCCCGAGAAGGTCAAGGCAGCGCTCAGCATCGAGCCAACCGCTTATGCCAGGAGGGCCGCGCTCGCCGAGAGTTACGGGAGCTTTGTTGCCGTGAGCGATCCGCATAACATCCGCGCGATCGAGTATTTTTCCGAGGTCAAAGCTCGGTGCCTGCGACGCGCCAGTGTCCATCAGTCCTCGGATCGCCTCAGCGCTTCGCGCAAGCTGTTTTCGCAGCTGGTCAGCGGAGACTTCTGCCGCAAGTCCCGGGGCGGTTTCGGGGCGCTTGGACTTTGCCGCGATGCCATTGCACTCGGCCTTGGGGAAGCCAGGACGCGACGGGCCACGACGAAGCCCTGACAGATGGCGCTCGGAGGGCCGAGAGGGTGACGAGTTCCGCGTCGGAGAGCTTCGGAAAAATACCAACTCTTGGCGGACGCGGGCCAGCTCCGGCCGCATCCCAAAGAGTCATCGGTCGTGACGAACCGTGCGGTGGCGAGGTGTTCCTGTCGGCGTGAAGTGACGAGTGATTGGTTGCTCAGTCTCTCGTTGACTCGGAATCTCGCCGGCTCACCATTGCGGCATCGATCCGCCATGAGCCTGTCTCGGGCCTCTTCGCTCTCTCGACGGCGCACTTTCTCCCGCATCCAGCATTACTACAGTCGTCATACGCGCCGCGAGCGGCCGGATCCGCGTCCAGGGCATCGGCGAAGTCCGTTGGCTCAACTAACACGCGGGGCTCGACATCTAGCTCGACCGCGACCTCGACCTCGTCACCGGTTGGGACACCGGCAGCTCTCTGGTTGGCACTGCTGAGTCCGATCAGGTTGCGGCCACGCATGATCGGCTTCTGCCATTCCCGGAATGCCCGCTGATCGTGATGGTCACTGCTGGACGCTTGCCCCCACCAAACGCCTGGCCCACTTCTTCTGGCACCTCGGCGATATGCACGGCCGCCGCAGTGCGTCCTTCAGATCCTCATGGTGGATGTCGTCGATCACGCGCCCGACATTACGAGGATTCAGCAGGGGTAGAGGTTCCTCCATTCCCCGCACGCGTGCCGCGACAGCTCATTGAGTGTGGGCTGGTCGGCAGGCCTTCGCGGGCATCCGCCACCCGCCCGGCAAGACCCCCCATCATTAACGGCTGAAATCGATTTGGGGCCCCAGGCAAGGGTCGCACAGGGTTGTGGTCATGTGAACTCGGATAACACCCTGTGCCTCCGACGATCTGCCCAAGTCGTCAAGCTCCAAGCTCCGCCAGGGTCTATTCCGTGCGTTAATCGTGCGTTAGCGAACGGGTAACATCGGGTCCGAACAGGGTCAAGCTGTGCGATACGGTCAACTACGAATTGGGCTGTGATCTGCTCTAATGAGGAAACTGCGTGGCAGCCCCAACGGGATTCGAACCCGTGTCTCCACCTTGAGAGGGTGGTGTCCTAGTCCACTAGACGATGGGGCCGAGATCGTCGCCCACTGGGCGGACGGCTCAGCAGCGTACCCGCGTGCAGCGCGGCCCCGCGTCCCGCCGCACCGTGCGCAAGCCAGCACCTGACAGGCCGCGCCGCCAGCTGGCAATTCCTCCTCCCAAGAAACGGCGTCGGTGTTGCCAGCAGGGTCACGCCACCGGCACCGAAAGTACACCGCTGAATTGCTCGGGGGGGAGGACTCGAACCCCCAATTACAGGGCCAGAACCTGTCGTGTTGCCGATTACACCACCCCCGAATGGGCGTCCGGCGATCTTAACAGTCGGGGTCGATGCACTGGCCCGGTGGAGGTGGCCTAGTTTGATTTGGACTCTTGTCAAGCACCCAGCGGGGGTCGAGCGCCCTGGGCCTGAGCGACCGTTGTGTTGCGGGCGAACATCGGCATTTCAACCTTCTTGCCCCCTAGCAGCTTTCCCACGGTCAGGAGTTTTCGCCGTGGGTACCGCAGGCCCCAGTCATCGGAGTAGGAGCCAGCCTCAGCGGATTCCTGCCTCATCGGCCACGTTCGATTGGCAGGAAGCTAAACACGCTCGAATTGGGTGTCCCTCGATCAGCCAGAGGCTTGCGCCCTAAGGGTCGCGAGTGCCTCGACTATGGCGTCGTCCTCGTTGGTGGGGTGGAACAGGGTCGGCACCCCGTCATTGAATACGGATTCATAGGTGGTGCGGTCAATTTCGTCGATCGCCAGCGAGTCGGCCATCTTGACGGAGGTATGGGCATCGCGCCGCCATACAACCGCCTGAGGATTGTCAAGCCCCACGATCGTTCTGAACGCAAGCTCCGGATGATGGCGACTGAGACATAACAGAACCTTGAAGACATCTCCGTGCCATATGCTCGGGTCGCGCTCGAAACCCAGTCGCCGATGCTCCCGCATGGCCTCTTCCTTGTCCGGAATGGCCGATACGGTGTCGCACGGGACGACATCATCGACTAGCAACACCCCGTCCGGACAAACACGGCAACTGTTGATCACGTCACGGTACGCCTGCTGGAAGGTATGAAGGCCGTCGATGAACACCAGGTCGAACGCCGTGCCTGCTGGCAGCCGGTCGAAGAAGTCATCCGACGTGCTGGCTATCACCGTTACTCCGCGGGGCAACCTCTTGATGTCGAATTGCGGAGCGGGGTCCACTCCCCATCGCACAGGAGCCCGGACGTTCTCGAACGTCTTGCCCCACTCCAGCCCGATCTCTAAGTAGCGATGATTCTGCGGAAGTCCTTCAAGCAGCTTGTTGATCCTCCGTGCCGAGTGCCCTCCCCGATCCGGCATCGGGTTGGCTATCAGGACACGCGGGCCGCCACTGATTCGAGTCTGCAGCACTGACCGCAGATTCCCATACCGAGCGTACTGGGCAACGCTGGACAGAAGACTTCGGACGCCTGCTCGGTCGTCGCGGTCGCGCATCCGCTCATCCCGTAGTTGGTGATGAAACACCATGCTTGCCCACAGGATGAGAAGCCTAGCCGTGCGGTGACTTTCAAGTAGCACGCCCATGCTCGGCCTGTAAAGGGATGCGGCCGCGGGTAAGGGGCTGTCGCCGCATTGCCGTGCGCCGAAGATCAGTTAGTAGGCCCACATGTGTCTTTTTGCGCACACTTCGCCTTTATCTTTGCACCACCTTCTCGCGCATGCGCCGCCCGTAGATGAGTCGCCGGGGAGCCGAGCAACGGTCGTGCCCTGTCACGGCGTGACCTGGTTTGAGGAAAGTCAGTTCCCGTCAGTCTCCCAAGTACATTGAAAGGACCGTGTACGGTCGAATCATTCCGATCCGCCAGGTGACGGAGGCTGACGTAGGCGCGTGGCGGGATCTGGCTGAACGCGCGATCGAGCCAAATCGAACTAGGCCACTACCGGCCAGGTCCGCGAACGCCATACGGCGGGCGAAGCGGACCGCACGGCTCGTCCGGGGGGCGGTTGGATCAGTAGGCCGCCCAAGAGACGCGGCCGAATCCAAGCACCCGTCCGACGGCGACGCCGGTCGCCTCGCGCAGGAGCGGGCCGATTTCATCAAACACGAACTTCTTGGAGCTCGGCGGTGGAGAAACCTGAGCCGCCAGCCCGTCTCCCGATGCGGCACCATGGGTCCATAAGGCGTCAATCGCGTCCGTGACGACGATCACGCTGCCACCGTCACCCAGTCTCCTAGCCGTCTGCGAAAGCGCGACCGCTGTGTTCGGCGCCCTCAGTTCGACCACCGCACAGGACCCGAGCCCGAAGCCATTGAGCGTTTTCACGTCGTAGGAGAAGGAACCCACCGAACCCGACTGGGGTGGGTACGAAGCGAGGAGGATGCGTGGCGCCCGGCCGTGCCGGCAGAGCAGTGCCGCCTGCCGGAGTCGAGAGACGAGGTCGACCCGGTCGGACCTCGCGACCGGGTCGGCGACCGGGTCGCCGACAACGAGGATCGCCGACGCCGGACCGACCGCCGCCGGTGCGGTGGAAAGGCGGGAAGCGTTCACGACCTGCACCCCGCACACGATCACGTAGACGACCGCCGCGATGACGACGAGCGAGACGAGCTTGGTTATCAAGCGAACAGGTCCGAACAGCATCGTTGCGAGACCCCCTATCGGCTTGTCACCGGTGGTGGCGGCAGTTCGACGAGGGCATCGCCGATCCGTGACAACGTCCGCTCCCTGCCGAGCACCTCGAGCGACTCGAACAACGGCAGGCCCACGCTCGATCCCATCGTCGAGACACGAATCGGGGCCTGTGTCTTCGCGAGTTTACGTCCGACGTCCTCCGCGATCGTGGTGAGCGAGACCCGCAGGGCATCCGCCGTCCACGGGCACTTCTCGAAATGCTCACGCGCCTTCTCTAGGATGATCCCCGCCGCGTCGTCTCGGAGTACCACTTTCTCGAATGCGGACGGGTCGACGGCGAAAGGTGCGTCAAAGAGGAACCTGATGTAGGCGACGACCTCGCCGAGCGTGGCCACGCGCTCCTGGATGAGCGGGGCGAGGCGGACCACCTGTCCCTCGTCATAGGAACCGGCGGGCCACGGAACCGACGCGGTGGTAAGGAAGCGCCCAACCCGTTCGAGGAACTCATCGACGGCCAGGCCGCGGATGTACACGCCGTTGAAGTGCGCGAGCCGCTTCTCGTCGAAGAACGCCGGCGAGACATTGACGTCCTCGAGGCGGAACTGGTCGATCATCTCTTCGACGGAGAGGATCTCCCGCTGGTCCGGCGGACCCCATCCGAGCAGGGCCAGGTAGTTCCGCATCGCCTCGGGCAGGTAGCCCTGGTCCCGGTAGTCCTCGACGGCGACACGATCACGGCGCTTCGAGAGCTTCTGCCGCTTCTCGTTCACGAGGACCGGCAGGTGCGCGAATGCGGGCAGCGGCGAGCTGGTGAGCGCTCGCCAGACGAGGACGGCCTTCGGCGTGGTCGGCAGGTGCTCCTCGGCGCGAATCACGTGGGTGATCCCCATGGCAATGTCGTCGGCGACCACCGCGAGGACGAAGAGCGGATCCCCATTCGACTTCACCAGGACGAAGTCTTCGATCGTCGAGTTGGCGAACTCGACTTCTCCGCGCACGACGTCGCGTACGAGCGTCACGCCTTCGTCGGGGACGCGAAACCGAAGCACCCGCCCGGGGCCGAAGGTCAGCCCGCGCTCTCGGCAGTAACCGTCATAGCCGGGAGTCGGATTGGCGCGCGTCCGCTCATCGACCTGGGCTCGCGTGCATTCGCAGGCATAAGCGTGGCCCGATCCGATGAGCCGTCGCGCCGCGTCCTCGTAGAACTCCCTGCGCTCCGACTGCAGGTAGGGCCCCTCGTCCCAGCCGATACCGAGCCACTCGAGCGCCGAGAGGATCCCTTCGGTCCAGTCGGTCTGGCTGCGCTCCCGGTCCGTGTCCTCGATCCGGAGGACGAACTTGCCTCCGCACCGCCGCGCGAACAGCCAGTTGTACAGAGCAGTCCTGGCCCCTCCGACGTGGAAGTACCCCGTCGGGGAGGGGGCGAAGCGGACGCGAACCGCTGAAGGGGCGGTCACTCCTCGGCGATCGAGATTGACCCGGTCGGGCACGACGTCACCGCCTGTTCGACGAGGTTACGCAGCTCCTCGCCCGGGTGCTCGTCGAGAACGTAGAGGTAGCCGTCGTCGCGGACCTCGAACACGGCAGGAACGATCCCCATGCAGACGGCGTTGCTCTGACAGGTGTCGAAGTCGACGACGACACGCAACTCGCGCCTCCCGATTGGTCGGACGACCTGGCAAAACCAAGGTTAGCCAGCGCCGCTACCCGGTAGTGGCGCTCCGTTACGCTCGAGTCACTGTGGCCGTGACCAACCACCCGGCCAGGATCGTCGCCGGACTCTTCGTCGTGCTCGGTGTCGCGCTCGGCGCGGCCGTGGCGTCGGGCGTGTTCCAGCCGACGGGCCCGAGTCTCACGCCGAAACAGATCGCCGAGCAGGCCAGCATCCGGGCGACCAGGCGCCTGCTGGCGCAGGAGGCCTCGGCGGTTCGGGCTGCTGATGCGCGCGTGGCGTTGAAGCTCCCCCGCCGGTCCGCCCGGGTCGTCGCCGCCCCCGCCATGCCGGCGAAGCTCTTCACCAGCCCCCTCGCACCCGTCGAGGTACTCGGGTACGTCCCGTACTGGGAGGCCCCCGACATCACCGCCACCGACCTCGCCGACACGAGCGTCATCGCCCTGTACGGGGTCGAGGTGGCACATGACGGCGGGTTCCTCGAGAGTGGGCCGGGTTGGGCCTACTACGCCGACACCGGTTACCACACGCTCACCGCGTCCGCGCACGCGGCGGGTGACCGCGTGCTCTTCACCATCGCGACGACCAACCCGAGCGTGATCGGCAACCTTGCGCACGACCCGGGACCGACGGGCAGCCGTCTCGCCGCCGCGATCTCGCAGGCCGTCGCCACGGGGGGACTCGACGGCGTCGACATCGACATCGAGGGCGCCTCACGCGCCGACCGCCCCGGTTTCGTCCTCTTCGCCACCGACTTCGTGGCGTCACTGCGCCACGACGGGATGGAGAAGACGGTCGTCCTTAACTGCTACCCGGAATCGGCGGGCAGCTCGACGGACTTCTTCGACGTGGCGAAGCTCGCGCCAATCGTCGACCAGATCTTCATCATGGACTACGACATGGAGCAGTACGCCAACGCGTCGGCTAACGCCCCCCTCGCCAACGGGGACCTCGGGCTGAGCGACGTGCAATCGCTCATCCAGTATCGGCGCGTCGTGCCCGCCTCGAAGCTGATACTCGGGGTGCCCTTCTACGGGATCGACTTCACGACGATGACCGGAGCGCCGGGATCGCTCACGCTCGCCGCGTCACCGTCGGTCGAGACCTACCAGACAATCGCCGCCGCCGGCCGGACCCCGCTTTGGGACCCCGCCTCGCAGACCGTGTGGACGCGTTTCCGCGTCGGCACCACCTGGAACGAGACCTGGTTCGACGACCCGGTCACCATCGCGCTGAAGCGCGCCCTCGCGGCAGAGTTCCATCTCGCCGGGGTCGGGGTGTGGGCGCTCGGGTTCGAGGGGGACGCGACGGCGATGCTCGGGGCGCTCGACGGCGGTTCGCCACCGGCGCGGGCCGCCTCGGCCCGTGGCTGAGGCGGCGGCGCTCAGCTCTCGGCCGTCTCGCCAGCCCGGGTGACGGCCCGCATCATCCGCGACTTGCGGCGGGCCGCCTGGTTGGCGTGAATGACTCCCTTGGCAGCCGCCTTGTCGATGCGCCGTGCCGCCGCGGCGACCTTGGCCTCGACGTCTTCGGCGCCCTCCTCCGCCGCGAACAGTGCACTTTTCGTGCGCGTCTTCAGCTCGGAGCGCACCGACTTGTTGCGCTCACGCCGGGCCTCGTTCTGGCCAATGCGCTTGATCTGACTCTTGATGTTCGCCATTGATTCCCTTGCAGCTGTACCGGTGAGCCCGTTCCTGGACGGGCGGTGAATCGTACCAGGCCAGGTTGGGCGTCCGGTCCGTGCGCCCCGCGAGCAGGGCTGCGCGAGGCGGGGTACGGCGAAGATGGCACGATGTGCGGCATGGTCGAGGTGTCGGCGTTCCGGAATTTCTCGATCATCAGCCACGTCGACCACGGCAAGTCGACGCTGTCGGACCGCATCCTCGAGCTGACCAACGCCGTCGACCCACGCGACATGCGGGAGCAGTACCTCGACTCGATGGACATCGAGCGCGAGCGCGGGATCACGATCAAGGCCCAGAACGTCCGCGTCCACTGGCACGGTCACGTGCTGCACCTCATCGACACTCCGGGGCACGTCGACTTCGGCTACGAGGTCTCGCGCAGCCTCGCCGCCTGCGAGGGCGTCGTCCTGCTGGTCGACGCCTCCCAGGGCATCGAGGCGCAGACGCTCGCCAACTGCTACTTGGCGATGGAGCACGAGCTCGAGATCGTCGCCGCCCTCAACAAGATCGACCTGCCGGCCGCCGACCCAGAGCGCTACGCCCACGAGATCGAGAACGTCCTCGGGATCCCGGCCAACACCGTGCTGCGCATCTCCGCCAAGACCGGCCAGGGGGTGGCGGAGCTGCTCGACGCCGTCATCAGCCGCATCCCGCCCCCGACGGGCGACGCCGGGGCGAGGCTGCGCGCCCTCGTCTTCGACTCGTACTACGACCAGTACCGCGGTGTGATCAGCGCGATCCGGGTCGTCGACGGGACCCTGCGGGCCGGCTCCCGGGTCCGCTTCCTCCAAGCCAACGTGACCCACGAGGTCGAGGAGATCGGGATCCGGGCCCCAGTGATGACCCCGGTCGACACCCTCGGCCCCGGCGAGGTCGGTTACCTGGTCGCCGGCGTGAAGGACATCAGCGAGGCCCGCGTCGGCGAGACCGTCACCGACGCGGCGCACCCGGCCCACGATCCGCTCGTCGGCTACCGGGACCCCAAGCCGATGGTGTTCTGCGGGATCTACCCGATCGAGGGCGACCAGTTCCCCGACCTGCGCGACGCCCTCGAGAAGCTCCAGCTGAACGACGCCAGCATCACCTACACGCCCGAGACCTCGACCGCCCTCGGATTCGGCTTCCGTTGCGGCTTCCTGGGGCTCTTGCACATGGACATCGTGCGCGAGAGGCTCGAGCGCGAGTTCAACCTCTCGCTCATCGCGACGGCACCGTCGGTCGGCTTCGTCGCCTATCTGACCGACGGGACGACGCAGTTCGTCGACAACCCGTCGGCCCTGCCGCCGCCGCAGGAGATCGACCACATCGACGAGCCGGTGCTGAAGGTGACGATCGTGACGCCGGTCGAATACATCGGCACGATCATCGACCTGTGCCAGTCCAGACGCGGCAGGCAGGACCGGATGCAGTACCTGTCGGCCGAGCGGGTCGAGCTCGTCTACACGGTCCCGCTCGCCGAGATCGTCATCGACTTCTTCGACCAGCTGAAGAGCCGGACGAAAGGGTACGCCAGCCTCGACTACGAACCCGCCGGGGCCGAGACGGCGAACCTCGTCAAGGTCGACGTCCTGCTGAACGGCCAGCCCGTGGACGCCTTCTCCTCGATCGTGCACCGCGCCCGCGCCGAGGAGTACGGCCGCCGCATGACCGAGAAGCTGAAGCAGCTCATCCCCCGGCAGCTGTTCGACGTGCCGATCCAGGCCGCCATCGGCGGGCGGATCATCGCCCGCCAGACCGTGAAGGCCAAGCGCAAGGACGTCCTCGCCAAGTGCTACGGCGGCGACATCACCCGCAAGCGCAAGCTCCTCGAGAAACAGAAGGAAGGCAAGAAGCGGATGAAGTCGATCGGACGTGTCGAGATCCCCCAGGAAGCCTTCGTCTCGGCGCTCCGCCTCGAGGAGTAGCCGGCACCGGCGCCCCGGCGCCCGACGATGTCCGCTTCCATCAGCACTCGGTAGAATCGAGTGCTGAAAAGGCGCACTCCCAGGCGGAGCACCATTCGGGGCGTGAGGCGGGGACGAGACGTGGCTACTAAGGGTCCAGCGCTCGACGCGAGGAAGTCCACGATCCTGCGCAGGGTGATCTCGGAGCACATCCAGACCGGGCAGCCGATCGGCTCGGCCCACGTCGTGCGAAAAGGCGAGATCGACGTCTCGGCCGCCACGGTGCGCTCCGACATGGCGGCGCTGGAGCGTGACGGATACCTCACGCACCCCCACACGTCGGCTGGGCGCATCCCGACGGACAAGGGGTACCGCTTCTTCGTCGACCAACTCGACGACGCGACCGCCCTCGACCCGGCGAGCGAGGAGCAAGTCGAGGCGTTCTTCGAACGGGCCCACGGCGCGCTCGAGCGGATGCTTCGCGACACTTCGCAGCTGCTCTCCCAGCTCACCGACTACGCCGCGGTCGTCGTCGGCCCGACCCACGGCACCCTCAGCGTGCGGTCGTCGTTGCTCACGAGGCTCGGGCCGCGCACCGCCCTCCTCGTCGTCGTGCTCTCCAACGGCGTCGTCGAGAAGCGTTCGCTCGAGGTCGACGAGGCCGTGACCGATGCCCTGGTCGAGCGGGCGAACTCGGTGCTTAAAGAGCAGCTCCCCGACCAGACCCTCGGGCATCTCGCCCCCATGAAGACGTCGGGCGATGCCGCCCTCGACCGGGTCGTGCGGTCCTGCTATGCCGTGCTCCCCGGGATCCCGGCAGCCGAGCCCGGTGACGAGGACGTCTACGTCGGCGGCGCTTCCCACATGGCGGACCAGTTTTCCGCTGTCGACACCGTGCGCGAGGTACTCGGGATCCTCGAGCAGTCCTTCGTCGTCGTCTCGCTCATCAGCGAGCTGCTGGCCCAGGGCCGGTCGGTCGCGATCGGCACCGAGAGCGGGCTGCCCTCGCTCGCCGAGTGTTCACTCGTCGTCGCCCCCTACGAGGCCGGGAAGGAGCTCGTCGGGACGATCGGGGTCCTCGGCCCGACCCGGATGAACTACCCGCAGGCCCTCGCGACCGTCGCCGTCGTCAGCCAGCGCCTCAGCCGCGAGCTGTCGGACAACTAGGCGCCTCGGGATCGTGGATCGCTAATGGCGCGGGACTTCTACGAGCTGCTCGGGGTCCCGCGCAACGCGACCGAGGAGGAGATCAAGCGCGCCTACCGGCGCCTCGCCCGCGAGCTCCACCCGGACACGAGCGGCGACGCCGAATCCGAGGCGCGCTTCAAGGAGGTCACCGCCGCCTATGAGACGCTCCGTGACCCGGAGCGCCGCCGCCAGTACGACATGTTCGGCACGGGCGGGGAGCGGTTCGGCCAGCAAGGCCCGGGCGACGTCTTCACGGCGGGATTCGGCGACCTGTTCAACGCCTTCTTCTCCGGCGCCGGGTTCGGCGGCTCCCCCGCCGCCACGACCCGGCGCGGCGAGGATGTCGAGGTCACCCTCGACCTGCCCTTCGAGGAGGCCGTTTTCGGGGTGGAACGGCCGATCACCTTCCGCGGCGTCGTGGCCTGCGCGACGTGCTCAGGGACCGGCGCCCGCCCGGGGACGAGCCCCGTCACCTGCACCCAGTGCGGCGGCACGGGCCAGCAGCGCCGGGTGCGCCAGTCGATCCTCGGCCAGGTTGTGAGCACGACGCCGTGCAACCGCTGCCGGGGCCTCGGTGAGGTCATCGAGTCCCGCTGCAGCGCCTGCCGGGGCGACGGCCGTCGTGTCGAGGAGCGAACGATCACGGTCGACGTGCCCTGCGGCGTCGACAACGGCACGACGCTCCGGATCACCGGCGCGGGCGCGCCGGCGGTGCGCGGCGGCGTCCCCGGGGACCTCTACGCCCACGTCCAGGTCGCACCCCACCCGAGGTTCGAGCGGACCGGCATCGACCTCGTCACCGCCGAGCACGTGACGATGGCGCAGGCGGCCCTCGGGACCGACATCGAGGTCGAGACGCTCGACGGCACCGAGACGATCTCGGTCCCGCCCGGAACCCAGACCGGCCGGGTCGTCCGCCTGCGCGGCCGGGGCGTGCCCGAGGTGCGGGGGCACAACCGCGGAGACCTCCACGTCCAGCTCGTCGTCGACACGCCGACGGGCCTTTCCAAGGACCAGGAGCGCCTGCTGCGTGAGTTCGCCGCCCAGCGCGGCGAGGAGCTCGCCTCCGAGGAGCCCGGCCTCATCGCCCGTCTGCGAGCGAGGTGAGCACCGGGCACGACCTCGTCCGTCGGGCCGGGGCGGTCGTCTTCGTTACCGACCTCGCGGCCCCCGAGCTCGCGCCCGAGGACGCCCACCACCTCGCCGACGTGCTCCGCCTCGCTGACGGGGAGGCAGTGGTCGCCGCCGACGGCACGGGGGCGTTCCGCCTCTGCCGGTTCGAGCTGGGTGTCGTCACCCGCGGCCGGCCCGGCAAGCGCCGCGCCGTTCCGGCCCGACTCGTCGCCGAGGGCGCGGTTTCCGTGGCGCCGTCGTCAGAACCGCCGGTCACCGTCGGGTTCGCCCTGCCCAAGGGCGAACGCCCGGAGTGGGCGGTCCAGAAACTCACCGAGCTCGGCGTCGACCGCATCGTCACGTTCACGACGGTGCGCACCGTCGTCCGCCTCGACGAGGCAGCGGCACACCGGCGAGGCGAGCACCTGCGGAGAGTCGCGCGCGAGGCGGCCGCGCAGTGCCGGCGCTTGACTCTCCCCGCCGTCGACGGCCCCGTGCCGTACCGGGCGGTGCTCGCCACGGCGCCCCCTGGTCTCGCCGTCGCCGAGCCGGGCGGGCCGCCACCCACGGCCGCGACGACCTGCATCCTCGTCGGCCCGGAAGGCGGGTTCACCCCCGAGGAGCTCGACCTCGCACCCGGCCTCGTCGGCCTGGCCGACACGGTGCTGCGCGCCGAGACGGCGGCGGTCGTGGCGGGCGCCTTCCTCGTGGCCGTCCGCGCCGGACGCCTGCGCCCGGCGTGACCCGCGCCGGGTCACCGGCGGACAACCTCGCGCCACGCTGCGTGGTGCACTACCGTGAGGACCGAACTGCGGCCGGGCGGGGCGACGGGCGCAAGGGGACGAGCAAGCCCTGGAACCGTGATGAACGAACACCGCAATCTCAACGGAGTCTCGGAGGACAGCTACGCCGAGACGGTCGGCGTCCGGCTGCGCGCCGTGCGCCGTCAGAAGCACCTCTCTCTCCAGGCGGTCGAGGGCACCTCGAACCAGGAGTTCAAGGCCTCGGTCCTCGGCGCCTACGAGCGGGGCGAACGGGCGATCTCGGTCCCGCGGCTGCGCCGGCTGGCCCAGATCTACGACGTCCCCCTCGACCAGCTCCTGCCGGGGAGCCGGGAGGGGGCCGCGGTCCTCGACGTCGAGCCGCTGACGAGGACGCCGCACGAGACGAAGATCCGCATCGACCTCGTCCGTCTTAAGGCGACGCAGGGTCCCGAGGCGGAGGCGCTGCAGCGCTTCCTCACCAAGGTCCAGCTCGACAGGCAGGACTTCAACGGGCAGATGCTGACGATCCGCGCCGACGACCTGCGCGTGATCGGCGCCACCTTCGGCCTCGGCGTCGTCGAGATGGTCGCGAGGCTGCAGACACTCGACCTCATCTACGCCGCCTAGTGACGCCCGGCGCCCCTGAGGGCGTGGCCGGTGAGTTCGGCGTCTACGTCCACATCCCGTTCTGCACCCACCGCTGCGACTACTGCGCCTTCGCGACCTGGACGGACAAGTTCGGACTCGTCGGGGCCTACGTGGACGCCTGCCTCACCGACATCTCCCGGCGGCGCCGCGCCAGGACCCTGCGACCGGCGACGACGGTCTACCTGGGTGGCGGGACGCCGTCGCTCCTCCCGCCGGACGAGCTCGGGCGGCTGCTCGACGCCATCGAGCGGGCGCCGGGCGCCGAGGTGACGGTCGAGGCGAACCCCGAGAGCACGACACGGGAGTTCCTTGCTTCGGCCCGGCGAGCCGGCGTCACGCGGGTCTCGCTCGGGGTCCAGTCGCTCGTCCCCCGGGTGCTCGCCGAGCTCGGCCGGCGACACACCCCCGGCTCGGTGAAGCGGGTCGCCGCCCTCGTCGGCGACCTCGGGTTCGCGACCTACAACGTCGACGTCGTCTACGGCTCGGTCGCCGAGACCGATGCCGACCTCGCGGCGACGCTCGCCGGCCTGCTGGCGCTGGAACCGGCGCCGCCGCATGTGAGCGCCTACGCCCTCACCGTCGAACCAGCCACGCCGCTTGGGCGCGACCCGTCCCGCCACCCCGACGACGACACCGAGGCGGGGCGGTACGCCCTCGTGGATGCGACGCTCGGCGCCGCCGGGCTGGCGTGGTACGAGATCTCGAACTGGGCGCGGCCGGGCCACGAGTGCCGCCACAATCTCGCCTGCTGGCACGGGGCCGACTACCTCGGCTTCGGCTGCGCCGCCCACAGCCACATCGACGGGCGGCGCTTCGCCAACGTCGCCTCGCCCGAGCGCTACATCGCGAGGATCCGGGACGGCGCCTCGCCGGTCGCCTCGGCCGAGCGGCTCGGCCCCGCCGAACGCGAACTCGAGTCCCTCCAGCTCGCCCTGCGCACCCGCGACGGCGTCGCCGAGGCGGCGCTGCCCGACACGGACGAACTGGCGGGACTCGTGGCGCGCCGCGGCGGGCGCGCCGTGCTCACCCGGCGGGGCCGCCTGCTCGCCAACGAGGTCGCGATCCGGCTCCGCCCGCCGCCGCCGGTCGGCGGCGACCTGAGCGGCGGGCGTTCACACGTGCTGCCTGCGGATGGCATGAGAGGCTACGAACTGCACGGTCAGGTGGTATGATTCCCCTCGTGGCCGAGGGATCCGTCTGGATGAGCACGAAGCAGGCCTCGGCGTACCTCGGCGTCAACCTGCGCACCCTCTACCGGTTCATCGACGAGGGCGGGCTGCCCGCTTTCAAGTTCGGCCGCGTCATCCGGCTGCGCCAGAACGACGTCGAGGCGTTCGTCGAGTCGGCGCGGATCACGCCGGGCAGCCTCGAGCACCTCTACCCCGAGCCGACGCGCCCGGCTGGCCGCTGACCGGGCACGGCGCCGGGAGGTCCTCGCGCATCGCCACACGAATCCCCCGGGGCCCACTGGTACCCTCAGGGCGGTAGACGTGTCCGAATCCCAGATCAAGATCCAGGTTCCCGGCAACGACCTCATGGTCGGACTGCTCGGTGAGCGGGATGAACTCCTCCTGCTCGTCGAGCGGGAGTTCGACGACACGTCGATCCACGTGCGCGGCAACGAGATCACGATCGACGGCCCCGACGCCGACCGGGTGGGCAAGATCTTCAACGAGCTCGTCACCCATCTCGAACGCGGCCAGTGGGTCGACGCCGCCCACGTCGGGCGCACGATCGAGATGGTGAAGTCCGACGTCGTGCCGTCCGAGGTGACGGCCGCCGAGGTACTGCGGCCGGCGGCCGGCCGGCCGGTGCGGCCGATGACCCCCGGGCAGCGCCGCTACGTCGACGCCATCGCCACGAACACGATCACCTTCGGGATCGGCCCCGCCGGGACAGGAAAGTCCTACCTCGCCGTCGCCGCGGCCGTGCGGGCCCTGCAGGCCAAGGAGGTCCACCGGATCATCCTCGCCCGCCCCGCCGTCGAGGCCGGCGAGCGGCTCGGCTTCCTGCCGGGCGATCTCATGGCCAAGGTGGACCCCTACCTGCGCCCGCTCTACGACGCCCTCTACGACATGCTCGAGCCCGAGGGGACCCAGCGCCTCATCGAGCGGGGCACGATCGAGGTCGCGCCGCTCGCCTTCATGCGGGGCCGCACCCTCAACGCCAGCTTCGTCATCCTCGACGAGGCCCAGAACACGACGCCCGAGCAGATGAAGATGTTCCTCACCCGGATCGGCTTCGGGACGAAGGCCGTCGTCACCGGCGACATCACCCAGATCGACGTCGCTGGCGGGCGCTCCGGCCTCGTCGGCATCGAGGAGATCCTCGGTCCGATCGACGGCGTCGGCTTTGTCCGCCTCGGCCAGTCCGACGTCGTGCGCAACCGCATCGTGCGGGCGATCGTCTCCGCCTACGAGCGGCACGGCGACGCCGAACCGGCGCGTTAAGCCCGTGATGGCCGTCGAGGTCTTCGTCGCCGACGAGCAGACCGACCGAGCCGTCGACTGCACCCGCTGGGCCGAGCTATCCCAGGCGGTGCTCGCCGCCGAGGGGGTGCGCGGCGACGCCGAGCTGAGCCTGGTCTTCGTCGACGAGGCCGCGATCGCCGCGTTGAACGAACGGTTCCTCGAGGTCGCCGGGCCGACCGACGTCCTCGCCTTCCCGATCGACGACGAGGCCGCCCTCGGGCGCTCGCCGGACAACGGCGGTTCCGGCCCCGGCTGGGAGACGGGTGAGGACGGCTCGGCGCCGGTCCTCATCGGCGACATCGTGATCTGTCCCGAGGTCGCCTGGCACAACGCGCCCGAGCACACCGGCAGCTTCGACGACGAGATCGCCCTCCTCGTCGTCCACGGGATCCTCCACCTGCTCGGCATGGACCACGAGCGGCCCGACGACGCCGAGGCGATGGAGGCACGCGAACAGGAGCTCCTCGACGAGCTCTTCCGCCCCCGGGGCGGCTGATGCTGGCGGCGTCGTTCGGCACGGCCGACGGTGGCCTCGTCGCCGCCGTCCTCGTGCTGATCGCCCTCTCGGCCGTGTTCGCCCTCGCCGAGACGAGCCTCGTCCGCACGAGCCAGGCGCGGGCCCGCTCGCTCGAGGAGCAGAAGCGGCACGGTTCGCGGTCGCTGCGGCGGCTCGTCGAGCACCCGGAGCACTTCCTCACGCCACTTCTGCTGCTCGTGCTCGCCTGCCAGCTCGTCGCGGCAAGCCTCGTCGGCTACGAGGCGTCGCACCTGTTCGGCACGCTCGGCCTCTGGGTGGCGATCGTCTTCGAGGTCGTCATCATCTTCGTGTTCGCCGAGGCGATCCCCAAGGGCTGGGCGGTCCTGCACGCCGACCGCGCCGCTCTGTTCGCGGCACCGCTCGTCACGACGATCATCAACTTCCCGCCGATCCGGGCCGTGGCGTCGATGCTCATCGGCTTCGCCCACCTCGTGACACCCGGTCACGGTGCCGACGTCGATCCCGAGGTCACCGAGTCCGAGCTCCTCGCCCTCGCCGACGTCGCCGTCGACGAGGACGTGATCGAGAACGAGGAGCGCGAGCTCATCTCGTCGATCATCGACTTCGGCGACACGATCGTGCGCGAGGTGATGGCCCCGCGTCCCGACGTCGTGGCGGTCGAGGCGGGCTCGAGCGTCGCGAGCGTGCTCGAGCGGGCGATGGTGTCGGGACTCAGCCGGATCCCGGTCTACGCCGCCTCGCTCGACGACGTCGTCGGTATCGCCTACACCCGCGACGTCGTGCGCGCCGTGCGCGAGGGCCACGAGGACGCAGCAATCGGGCGGCTGTGCCGGCCGGCGCACTTCGTGCCGGAGACGAAACGCGTTGCGCCGCTCCTGCGGGAGATGCAGTCCGAGCAGTTCCACCTCGCCGTCGTCGTCGACGAGTACGGCGGCACGGCGGGCGTCGTCACGCTCGAGGACCTCCTCGAGGAGCTCGTCGGCGAGATCGCGGACGAGTTCGACGCCGACGACCCCCTCATCGAGCCGCTCGACGGCGGGGGCTTCGTCGTCTCGGGCCGGATGGCGCTCGATGAGGTGAACGAGCTGGTCGACGCGAACCTGCCCACCGGCGACTGGGACACCGTCGCCGGGCTCTTCCTCCACCTGCACGGGCGCGTGCCCAATGAGGGGGAGGCGGTCGCCGCCGGCGGCTACACCCTCGTCGCCGAGCGGGTGCAACGTCGCCGGATCGGCAAGGTGCGGATCATCCCCGGCCCGGCGGGAGACGGGGGCGGAGCCGGCCCGGCGCCGGCGGCGCGCTGAGCGGGGCGCCCGCCGGGGGGGCGGAGGACCCGGGCGCCCGAGCCGACGGGGCGGTATTCCGCTCGGGCTTCGTCACGCTCCTCGGGCGGCCGAACGTCGGCAAGTCGACGCTCCTCAACCGGATCCTCGGCGCCAAGGTCTCGATCACGGCGAGATGGCCGAACACGACGCGCCAGCACACCCGCGGCGTGCTGAACGGTCCCGGATACCAGGCCGTCTTCGTCGACACGCCCGGGATCCACAAGCCCCGCTCGGCGCTCGGCGAGCGCCTCAACGCCACCGCCGCCGAGGCTGCGTCCGACGTCGACGTCTGCGTGCTCGTGATCGACGCGACGGCCCCTGTGGGGCCGGGTGACCGGTTCGTCGCGGCGCGCCTTCCCGACCGCTCCGTCGTCGCCGTCAACAAGATCGACGCCGCCGCGCCACAGGTCACACTGCGCCAGCTCGAGCGGGCGGCGAACGAGCTGGGGCTGTCCGCCGCCGAGTACTTCCCCGTCTCGGCGCGCACCGGGAGCGGCGTCGCCGCACTCACGGCGCACCTCGTCGGCCGGCTGCCGGCCGGCCCCCGCTACTACCCCGCGGGGGTGGTGAGCGACGTCCCCGAGGCTTTCTTCGTCGCCGAGCTCGTCCGCGAGCAGCTCCTGAAGCTCGTGCACGACGAGCTGCCGCACTCGATCGCCTGCCGGGTCGTCGCCTGGGAGTGGCCCTACGTGCGGTGCGAGATCCTCGTCGAGCGCCCCAGCCAGCGCGCCATCGTGGTCGGCCACCGCGGCGAGGTGCTGAAGGCGGTCGGCACGGCGGTGCGGGCGGCGCTTGCGCCCGGCTGCTACCTCGAACTTCACGTGGCCGTCGAACCTGACTGGCAGCGGCGCCTCGACGCGATCGAGCGCCTCGGCTACTGACCCGGCCCGGCGGCGAGCGACCGGAGGAACTCTTCGGCGACACGGCGGTCCTTCGTGCGGCGCATCGGCGGCAGTGCCTGGATGAGCTGCCAGCGGTAACTGGCCGTGGCGAGCCGCGAGTCGAGCACGGCGGCCACGCCGCGGTCGGACGCCGTGCGGATCAGGCGGCCGACGCCCTGGGCGAGCAGCGTCGCCGCCCGCGGCAGGTCGATCGTCGCGAAGGCTTCGCGCCCTGCGCGTTCGCGACGGGCGGCGATCAGCGGGTCGTCGGGACGGGGGAAGGGGATTCGGTCGATGACGACGAGCGACAGGGTCGATCCCGGGACGTCTACACCCTGCCAGAAGCCCATCGTCGCGAAGAGGCACGCCGCCGGTTCGGCCCGGAACCGAGCGAGGAGCGCCGCCTTCCCGAGTTCGCCCTGGACGAGGAGCGGAAAGGCGAGACGGCCGCGCAGCGCCCTGGCGGCTCGGGTCATCGCGCCGGAGCTGGTGAAAAGGGCGAGTGTCCGGCCGCCGGCGGCGGCGATGAGGGAGGCGAGCTCGTCGTGGATCGCCCCCTCGGCGGCGGGGGCCCGCCGGTCGGGCAGGTGAGCGGCGCAGTACAGCACGGCGTGCTCGCGAAAGGCGAACGGGCTGCCGACGTCGACGACGTCGATCCCACCAGGCGGGGCGCCGAGGTGGACCCCGAGGCCCGGCGGGATGGTCGCGCTCGTCAGGATGACGGTCCGGCGGGCGAAGAGCCGCTCGGAAAGCGTTGGCGCGACGTCGATCGGCGCGACCCGCAGGGCGGGACGCGAACCCTGCTCCACCCAGGCGACGTCGTCGTCGCCGCAGGCAACGAGCCGGTCGATGTCGGTCCGCAGCCGCCCGGCGGCGAGCATCGCCCGCATTGCCGGCTGGGCGTCGTCCCCCGCCTCGCGCGAGTCGCCTGAGCCGACGAGCAGGCCGAGCACCGCCTCGAGCCGCTCGAGACGGGCGCGCGCGAGGGCGACGACCTCGCCCAGCTCCCCGGCGGGCCCTCCGACCAGCCGCTCGCCCGGGCTGCGGGCCAGCGCCTCCTCGAGCCGCTCCCCCAGCCCAGCGAGGTCGTCGACGGCGCCGGAGGCCGCGGTGCGGCCCGGCCCGGCGACGGCACGGGCCGCGGCGGCGACGGCACGCAGCCGGCCGGCCCCGATCGACACGCCGAGGCTCTCGGTCACGATCTCCTCGAGGGCGTGGGCCTCGTCGACGACGAGCACGTCGTGCTCGGGCAGCACCGCACCGTCACTCGCGACGTCGGCGCCGAGCAGGTGGAGGTTCACGACCACGACGTCCGCCGCGGCTGCCTCGGCCCGGGCCCGCTCGGCGAAGCACCCGACGCCCGACGGGCAGCGAAAAGCGCCGGGGCACTCGTCCGACGTCACGCTGAGGGTCGACCACAGCCGCTGGTCCGGTTCGGTCTCGAGCTCGGCGCGGTCGCCCGTCTCCGTCGATTCCGCCCATTCGAAGACCCGGCGGACCTGCGCGGCCCGCTCGCCGGGGGCCGGGTCCTCCCCGCCGAGCACGCCCTGGGTCCCGGCGAGACGCGCCTCGGCGAGCCGCTGCACGCACAGGTAGTTGGCGCGGCCTTTCAGCACGGCAGAGGAGAAGGGACGCAGGGCCTCGCCCACGAGCGGGATGTCCTTCGTCGCGAGCTGGTCCTGCAGGGCCTTCGTCGCCGTCGCCACGACGACGTGCCTGCCCGAGAGGACCGCCGGGACGAGGTAGGCGAGCGACTTGCCGGTCCCGGTGCCGGCGGCGACGGAGAGGTGGCGCCGGGACGCGATCGCCCGCGCCACCGCGTCGGCCATCTCGAGCTGGCCGTCGCGCGCTTCGCCGCCACCCGGGAGCCGCGCAGTGACCCGGCGCAGCGCGTCGGTCGTCCTCAGGGCCGGCACGTCCCGAGCGTACGTTCGGCCGCCGCCGGTCAGGGCGAGGGCCGCGCGGGACCCGTCACACCATCGCCTCGGCGAGGGCGGCAGCCGCTTCCTCAGCCGCCGCCGCGACGTCGTCGACCTCGCACTCGACGGCACCGCCCGGCGGGGCGAGAAAGACGAGGACGATGCGGTCGGGACGCCGGCCGAGGGCGAGCTCCAACGCGAGGGCGTAGGCCCCCGCCTGGCCCCGGTAGCGGCGAGCCGCCCCCGGCGCCTCGGCGGGACTCGTCAGCGCGTCCGTCTTGTAGTCGACGACGACGAGGCCGCCGTCGTCGACGAAACAGAGGTCGACGACGCCCTCGAGCACGCCCTCGCCGACCGGGACCGTGACGGGCAGCTCTCGCCAGCACGTCTCGGCCCGAGCGGCGGCGGCGACGACCGGGGAGGCGAGGGCGGACCGCACGAGATCGCCCACCTCGCCTTCCCGCTCGGCGCAACCCTCCCGGGACGCCTCGTCGGCCACGAGCGCGTCGATCCCGTCCCCGCCCGCGAGGTCCACCCGTTGCAACACTCCGTGCACCGCCCGCCCGATCGCCGTCGCCGCCCGCCGGGACCGCCAGCGCGCCGCGTCCGCCGGCTCGTCCTCGGCCTCGGCCCATCTCGCCGGGCCGGTCCATCGTTCGCGACCGGCGGACGGGCCGAGATCAGTCGCCGCCATGCTCGTCGGCCGCGACGAACAACGCACCATCGCGGCGCGCTCCTCCCGCCACGCCCGCAACGCCAGCTCGTCGGCGGCTGGCCCGGTCGGCGCGGGTGTCCGCGGCGCGCTCCTCCCGGCCGCGCGCCGCGTCGCTCCGGCGGGGGGAACCGCACCTTGCTCCCAGAGACCGTCGAGGTCCTCGAGGCGGGCGGCGACACGTTCGGCGAGCGAGGAGCGCCCCGTCGCCGTGACGATCGAGCGGTGGAGCGACACGACGAGGTGGTCGCGCGCCCGGGTCATCGCCACGTAACCGAGACGGAGCTCCTCGGCCTCGGCTGCGACGGCCTCGGCCTCGGCGAGTTCGGCGTAACCGGTCGTCTCGATGCCGCGGCGCAGCCGGACCTCGGCGCGCCCCTCGGGGCCGAGGAGCACCGCCCTGCGCGCCGTCGGGCCCTGCTGGCCGCCGCCCAGCTCGGCGACGACGACGATCGGGAACTCGAGGCCCTTGGCGGCGTGGATCGTGAGGATCCGCACGGCGTCGTCCGCGTCGCCCAGCACCGTCTCACGGGAGCGGACCCGGCCCGCCGCCTGGCGCCCCATCCACTCGAGCATCTCGGCGATCGAGCCGCCGCCGGACTCGACAAAGGCGCGTGCCTGGTCGATGACGAAGTGGAGCCGGCGAACCGCCTCCCGGCCGTGGCGCGCCAGCGCGGCGAGCTCGAACACGGCGAGGTCCCGTGCCGCGGTTTCGAGCGTGCCGACGACGCCCAGGCGGTGGCAGTCGGCGGCGATCGCCGCCAGGCGGCCGAGTGCGACCGCCACGGGGTCCTCGGGGTCGGGGCCGGGATCCCCCTCGAGGCTCCAGGTGCCGCCCTGCCGCCGGTAGCGGAGCAGGTCGTCGTCGCCGCAGGCGAGCATCGGGGTCCGCAGGGCGGCGACGATGGCCGCCTCGTCGCCCGGCGAGCCGACGGCGGCGAGGCAGGCGAGCAGGTCCCGCACCTCCGGCGAGGAGTAGACGAGCGAGGTCGAGTCCACTCGGTACGGGATGTCCGCGGCGTCGAGCGCCGCCTCGAGCTCCCCGAGCCCCGTGCGGCGGGTAACGAGGATCGCGACGTCGCCGTAGCGGGCGGCGCGCACCTCGGGGGGCGTGCCGACGGACCATCCGTCACCGACCGCCCGGGCGATGACGGCGGCGATGTCGGCCGATTCGCGCACCCGGCGTTCGTGGGCCGACAGCTTCGAGTCCGCCCCTGCGCCGAGGACGGTGACGGGTGCGCGGTCACCCCGGGGGCGGTGCGCCTGCAACGGGGTGTAGCCCGGGCGAGGGTCCTCCCCTCCCGGGTTGGCCCCACCGGCGAGTAGCGGCCCGAATACCCGGTTCACGAAGTCGATCACGCCGGGAACCGAGCGGAAGTTCGTCGTCAGGTGGACTGGACCGGTGGGAACGAGCTCGCGCATCGCCGCCTCGTAGAGCTCGGGCTCGGCGCCGCGGAAGCGGTAGATCGACTGGCGGGGATCACCGACGAAAAAGAGCTTCCCCGGCGTCACCGCGCCCTGCGCGTCGGCGCCCAGCAGGCGGACGATCTCCAGCTGGATCGGATCGGTGTCCTGGAACTCGTCGACGAGGATGTGGCCGTAACGCGCGCTCGCCATGCCCCGGACGGCCGCATCCCTCTCGAGCAGGTCGCGGGCGAGAACGAGGAGATCGTGGAAGTACAACTCGCCCAGGCGCCGGCGCTCGCCGGCGGCCGCGACCGCCGCCGCCCCGAGGCGGGCCACCAGCGCGTCGAGCACCACGTGGCGCAGCCGAGCCGCCTGCGCCGCTCGCATACCGTCGAGGGCGTCGACCTCGGACCGCACGTCGGCGACTGACGGACCGGTCCAGTTCTCCTTGCGGCCCTTGTTACCCCTCTTCCACGGGCCGGTCGAGCACAGCCATTCCAGGCGCGCGGCCCAGTCGACCAACCCCTCCGCCCGGACGATGTCAGCCTCGATTCTCGCGAGCACGGCGAGGAGCGCGTCCTCGTCGTTCCGGCACGCCGCGCGCCGGGCGCACACGGCGCCCATCGCCTCGAGCAGCGTGCCCGCGGCGCCGTCGGCCTCGGCGGCGAGGTGATCGGCCGGGGGCTGTGGTGCGGGATCGGGCTGACGGTGCCGGTCCCACGTCTCGTCGATCTCGCGGGCGAGCTGGCGGAGGTGACCGAGGGTGACGCCGATCGCCAGCGAGGCCGTGACGAGCGCCTCGCTCGCGGGATCGTCGAGCAGCGCGTCGAGGAACACCCCGAAACGCCGCTCGAAGTCCGTGTCCGACTGGATCTCGTCGAGGATCCGGAAGCGGAGCGGCAGCCCGGCGGCGAGCGGGTGCTCGAGCAGGATCCGCTGGGCGAAACCGTGGATCGTCGTCATCGAGGCGTTGTCGAGCTCGTGGAGCGCCGACCGCGCCCAGGTCCCTTCCGGGGCCGCCGACTCGGTGACGAGGGCATCGTGGATCCGCTCCCGGAGGTCCGCCGCGGCTGCCTCCGTGAAGGTGATGGCGGCGACCTCACCGAGGGACGCCTTCTGCCGGGCCGCGAGCGACAGCACCCGACGGACGAGCTCGCTCGTCTTGCCGGTGCCGGCGCCCGCCTCGACGAAGAGCGTCGCGTCGAGGTCGTCCCGGATGCTGTGGCGCGCCGCCTCGTCGCCGAGCGACAGGGACTCACGCATCGGGCACCCCCGGCTCGACGAGCCCGACGTAGCCGGCGAGCGTCGGTGCAGCCCGCGCTTCCCGCCAGAGCGCGTCTCGGTCGGCCGGACAGACGGGGTCGAAGTCGCACCAACTGCAGTGCTCGAACGTGCCCTGGCGCGCCGCGCCGGGGCGGCAGGGGAAGCAGCCAGCGTCGACCGTCCCGGCGAGCACCTCGAGGACCTCGTTGGTGCGGTCGACGGTCCCGGCGTCGAGTTCGACGACGACCTCGTCGCCCGGCTCGTCGAGGAACCGGAAACTCGCCCGCACGGCGACGGGTGGGCCCTGCTCGGCGAGGGAATCCCGGACCGCGAGGGCGTAGATCGGGAGTTGGAGGTGCCGGCCGCCATCGACCGGATCGCGCTCGATCCCCTGGTACGACGACGCCTTGCCCGTCTTGTAGTCGATGACGTCGAGCGACCCGTCGGCCCGACGGTCGACGCGGTCGACCTTGCCCCGGAAACGGAGCGACCTGTCGCCCACGGAGATGTCGACGGCCGGGACCGTCACGGTGCCGAACAGCCACTCGACGGCGATCGGTGCGGAGTGGCGGCGGGACCGGGCCTCGGCGTCGCGGGCCCGTTCGGCCTCCAGCCGGGCGAGGAGTTCGCGTCGCGTCCTCGCCCAGAGCACGCGCTTGCCCGTCCGACCGAGCCGTTCGAAGCGATCGCAGACCTCCGCCCCGATCTCCGCCAGGCGTGCCGCACCCCCCGCCGGGTCGGCGTCGAGCGCCTCCGAGCGGCCGATCATCTCCCGCATGTAGCGCTCGAGCACCTCGTGGGCGATCTGGCCGCGGTCGCGCGGGTCGATCTCCACCCGGCGTTCGGGTGGGTCGACCACCTCGCAGCGCAGCTCGTGGCCGAGGAAGTACCGGAACGGGCACACGGCGAACTCCTCGAGGGTGGTCGGCGACAGAACGTCGCCGACCAGTCCCTCGACGCCCGCCCCGGCCCCGACCAGGCCTTGGAACCGGGTGAACCTTGGAGCGGAGCGCGCCGCGACGACGAGGCTGCCGGCGGTGAGCCGAGGAGAGGACCCGACAAGAAACGACGGGGAACGGCCGCGCGCCCGCGCGACGAGGGTCGCGGTGACGAGCTCGCCCTCGCCGATTGCGGCTAGCGCGCCCGAGGCGACGGAGTCCAGGGCGCCGGCGGGACTCGGCAGGAGCCGGACGGGCACATCCCGGCCGATGAATCGGGACCGGATCCGGGTGCGGCCGTCCCGTGCATCGCGGTCCCGCCTCGCCAGCACCACCCTGCGCGCGCCGGAAACCGCGACGAGGAGCCGCCGGCGGTCCCGTTCGACCGCGCCCGAGGGGCTCGCGGCCTCCAGCCCGACTTCCTCGCGCTCCTCGGCCGACAGGACGCCGCTCGCGCGCGCGCGGCGCGGCAGCTCGCCCTCGACACACCCGAGAACGACGGCGAGATCGAGCCCGATGCCCGCCGCCGCCTCGAGCGGGCCGACCATGATCCCCGACGACAGCCGGCCAGTCGGCGGGGCGACATGGTCGAGCACACCGGCGAGTGCCCGGGCGAAACGCGCGAGATCGGGTCGGGCGTCGACGCCGTCGAGTACCGCGAGTTCGCCGAGCGTGTCGTTGACGGCCGACGCGACGTGATGGTCGGGCCCTTCGGCCGTCGGGTCCGTCTGACGTGCGCCGAGGTAGCGGGCAAGCGCGCCCCGCGACCACTCGGCGAAACCGGACCAGCTGCGCAGCGCGCCGGCCTGGCGGCAGATCGCGTCGAGCTCCGTCACGAACTCCCCCAGGGAGACCGCCGCGGCGAGTGTGCGCCTCAGACCGTCGGTTCGAGCCCTCGCGCCACCGGTCGGCACCTCGTCGTCGAATTGGTCTTCCCCGCCGAGGGCGCGTCGGCACTCCTCGGCGAGCGCGACGAGGTGGCGGCACCACTCGGCGCCGTCGCCACCCGTGATCCCCGCCAGGCGCGAGGCCCGATCCCACTCGCCGACTGGCACCGGTCGGCCATCGGCCTGCTGCAGCGGCGCGGACCGCAGCCAAGCCATGACGGCAGCGCGCTCGAGCCCCGTCGATGCCAGCTCGACGAGCCCGCGAAGCACCCTCGCCGTCGACGAATCGGCGATCCGGTCGGGCGAGGGACCGTTCCAGCTGATCCCGGCCTCGGCGAACGCTCCGGCGAGCAGGCGGCAGTACGGGTCGCGCGCGGTGTACAGCAGCGCCACGCCCTCGGGCGCGCCACCCGCGACGAGGTGCTCCACGACGAGGCGGATCGCGCCCCGCGTCTCGGACTCGGCGTCCGGGGCCTCGACGCTCTCCCCCACGGGGACCGGGCCGTCCGGGTCGGACTCCGCCGCGTCGGCGGTCCCGTCGCCCTCGAGCCCGAACCCGGCCGCACGCAGCTTGTCGCCCAGCCTGCGGACCGGTGCGTCGGCCGCGCCGTCGGCCACGAGCCCGAGATGGACGAGGAGGTCACACCCCCCGCCGACAGCCACCAGCAGCCGCTCGTCGGCGGGACGCAGCGATTCGGGTAGGTGGACGACCAGATGACCCCATGCACCGCCGTGCCGCGCCCGGCCGATCTCGTCGACCGCGGCGTCGACCAGGTCGACGTCGTCGAACCAGCCCGTGGCCATCCGTTCCCGCATCGCGGCGCATAGCGCCGAGAGCTCGCGGCCCCGGGGACCGATCGCCGACAGGCGGGCGATCCCATCCGCCCCGAGCTGTCGCACGTCCTTGTAGACGTCGACGAGCTCCTGCTCGGTCGACGCGTGCTCGGCGACGGCGGCTAAGAACGTCGGACGGTCGCGCAACGCCGCCCGGGCGGCCGCCCCAAGGGCAGCCCGCGTCAGCGGCCGGCGGCCCCCGAGCCGGCAGGCCGGTCCCCCGAACTCCTCGGCCAGCTCGGCTGCAACGAGGCAGCGCAGGTTGACGAGCCCGCGCCGACCGTCCGGGCGCGGCCGGGCCGCCAAGCGGTGGCGCAGGGAACGCGCCGCACGCGCCGAGGGCACGACGACGGTGATCGGGAGCGTCGGATCCTCCCGCTTAAGTGCGTCGACGGCGGCGGCGAGGGCCTCGAAGGCGGGCGGACCGTAGCGCACGTAACGGATTCGTCCCGGCACCCCGGCGAGCCTACGGCCCGGTTGCGACGACGCGCGGTTGGCGCGGGAAGGCCTCCCCGGGTTCGCGGGTGCCGACCCGCGCCCGGCGCGGGAGCCGCACCCGCCATCTTCACAGGTGCAGCCCGCACTCCGTCTTGTCGCTCTCGGGCCAGCGCCCCGCCCGCGGATCCTCCCCCGGGACGATCGGCCGGGTTGTCGGGGCGCAGCCGATCGACACGTAGCCGGCGGCGTTGAGCGGGTGCCGCGGGAGGTCGTGCTCCTCGACATAGCGGGCGACGTCCTCGTCGGTCCACGTGGCGAGGGGATTGACCTTCACGAGCTGCTTCGATGCCTCCCACCCGACGACGGGGGCGCCAACGCGTTCTGGCGTGTCGATGCGCTTCAGCCCGGTAATCCACGCCGACTTGCCGGCGAGCGCCCGGGCAAGCGGGACGACCTTGCGCATCTCACAGCACTGGGGCGCGCCGCAGGGGTACTCGGTCGGGGGGATGCCCGGCTCGACCACCGTGAGGTTTAGGCCGTATCGACCCTCGATCTCGCGCATGTACGAGATCGTCTCGGGAAAGTGGAAACCGGTGTCGAGGAAGACCACCTCGATCGCCGGACTGGCGCGTGCCGCCAGGTCGATGAGCACGCAGTCCTGGAACGAGGACGCGACGACGACGTCCCGGCCGAACCGTTCGACCGCCCAGCGGCAGATCTCGAGCGGGTCTGCACCCTCGAGCTGGACGGCGACCCCGGCGAGCTCGGCCTCGAGCGAACCTGCGGCGCTCGACGCGTCGCCGACGCCGGTCACTGGGTGGTCAGCAGCCTCCACCCAAGCGACGCTAGTGCGGCCGGTCCACCTGTTCGCCCGCGCCGGTGGCGTTACGGCCCCTCCGGCGGCACGCCCCCACCGGGGTGGGACCGACCGAACTGGCGTTTCCGAGCCGGCACGCGCCCGGAAGGCGTCCCGACCCGCCCGCGCCGACGTTGGAGCGGTCCCCGGCGGGAGTAGCTTCGCCGTAGTGCCAAGCCTCCCGAACGTCACGGGTGTCGACCCGGACCACGTCCCGCAGCACGTCGCCGTCGTCATGGACGGCAACGGCCGATGGGCGACCCAGCGCGGGCTGGCCCGTACCGCTGGCCACGAGGCAGCAGAGGAGGCACTCGTCGACACCGTCGACGGCGCGCTCGAGCTCGGCGTCAAGTGGTTCACCGTCTACGCCTTCTCGACGGAGAACTGGCGCCGTCCCCCCGACGAGGTCCGGTTCCTCATGAACTTCCCCGAGGGGGTCCTCCTCCGCAATCGCGACGAGCTGAACGCCAAAGGCGTGCGGGTCCGCTTCTCGGGACGCCGGGACTGGCGCGTGACACGCCGGCTTCTGCGCGACATGGACGACGCCGCAGCGCTCACCGCCAAGAACAGGCGGATGACCTTCACGATCTGCTTCAACTACGGAGGGCGTGCCGAGATCATCGACGCCGTTCGCTCCCTCGTCGCCGAGGAGATCCCAGCGAACAAAGTCGACGAGCGCCGTTTCCGCTCTCACCTTTACTTTCCGGACATGCCCGACCCCGACCTCATCGTCCGTACCTCGGGTGAGTACCGGGTCTCCAACTTCCTGCTCTGGGAGCTCGCTTACTCCGAGCTCGTCTTCACCGACGTCCTCTGGCCCGACTTCCGACGCGAGGACCTGTTCGAGGCGGTCAGGGAGTACCAGCGCCGGGAGCGGCGCTACGGGGGGATCGACCGTTGAGCCGGACGGCGACGGCGGGCGGGCACCGGCCGTGACGAAGGGTGCCCCCCGGCGGCGAGGCGGGCGAGTCCCCCTGCCCAGTCGCCACCCACGGTTGGCCTAGGGCCCGTGGCGAACTACCGCGACACCGGGGTGGTCCTGCGGACGATCCGGCTCGGGGAGGCGGACCGGATCGTCACGATCCTCACGCCCCGGCACGGCAAGGTGCGCGCCGTCGCCAAGGGCGTCCGCAAGGTGAGAAGCCGCATCGGGGCGCGTCTCGAGCCGCTCACCCACGTCGACATGATGTGCTGGCGCGGGCGGGAGCTCGACATCGTCACCCAGGTCGAGGTGATCGACGTCTTCCGGGGGATCCGTTCCGATCTCGTCCGCCTGGGCCGGGCGATGTCGATGCTCGAGATCGCCGACCAGGTCACCGTGGACCACCAGGGCTCACCGGCGCTCTACACGCTCCTCGTCGGCGCCCTGCGCAGTCTGGAGGTCACCGCCTCGCCGGTCACCCTGGCCGCCTACTGCTTGAAGCTCCTCGCGGTGGAGGGCGTCGGGCCGAGCACCGACTTCTGCGCCCACTGCGGTCGGACCGAGCCGCTCGTCGCCTTCGACGCCGGGGAGGGGGGATTCCTCTGCCATTCCTGCCGGCGGGGCCAGGCGGTCTCGCCCGAGGTGGTCGACCTCGCCCGGCGGATCTGCTCGGGGCGGCTCGCGAGGGCACTCACCGAGCCGGACTCGCCGACAGTCGACGCTCTGGAGCGCCTGGCGACCTCGGCCGTCGAGCACCACCTCGACCGGCGGCTGCGCACGACGCGCCACCACCTTGCCGAGGAGAGTACGCCGGCGTAGCCCGGGCCGGCGGCGGAAGGAGCGCCCTCGCACAAAGGGTACGGCCGTGTCGGCGCGGGTATTGTCGGGTTATGTCGGAGGAAAACCCCACAGCTGAGCGCGCCGCCGGCGAGAACCCGGGCCTTTTCGATGCCGTCGTCAACCTCGCCAAACGACGGGGTTTCATCTTCCCCTCCTCCGAGATCTACGGCGGCATCCGTTCGACGTACGACTATGGGCCCCTCGGCGCGCTGATGCTGCGGAACGTGCGGGACGCCTGGTGGCGCGCAATCGTCCGCCAGCGCGACGACGTCGTGCCGATCGAGGCGGCGATCATCACGAATCCGAAGGTCTGGGAGGCCTCCGGCCACCTCGAGACGTTCGTCGACCCGCTCGTCGACTGCCGCTCCTGCCACGAGCGCTGGCGGGCGGACCAGCTCGAGGGCGTTTGCCCGAACTGCGGTTCCGCCGACCTCACGGAGGCGCGGCCGTTCAACCTTATGTTCAAGACGTTCGTCGGCCCGGTCGACGACGAGTCCGCTGTCGCCTACCTGCGCCCCGAAACGGCACAGGGGATGTTCGTCAACTTCCTGAACGTGATGACGACGATGCGCCGCAAGCCTCCCTTCGGCATCGCCCAGCTCGGCCGCGGCTTCCGCAACGAGATCACGCCGGGGAACTTCGTCTTCCGCACCCGTGAGTTCGAGATGATGGAACTGGAGTTCTTTGTCCCCCCCGCCGATGCCGACCGCTGGTTCGCCTATTGGTGCGAGGAGAGGCTCGCCTGGTTCCACCGGCTCGGGATCGCCGAGGACTGCCTCCGCTTCCGCCAGCACGCCCCCGAGGACCTCTCGCACTACTCCGCGGCCACGACCGACATCGAGTACCTCTTCCCCTGGGGCTGGGGCGAGCTCGAGGGCATCGCCAACCGGACCGATTTCGACCTCAAGGCGCACAGCGCGCTCTCAGGCGTCCGCCTCGAGTACTTCGACCAGGTGACCGGCGAGCGCTACACGCCGTACGTGATCGAGCCGTCGGCCGGCGCGACGCGGGCGATGATGGCCTTCCTCCTCTCCGCCTACGACGAGGACGAGGTCGGGGGCGAGCGCCGCACGGTGCTGCGGCTGCACCCGAGGCTGGCACCGTTCCAAGCCGCCGTGCTCCCGCTTTCCAGGAAGGAACCGCTCGACGCGCTCGCCCGCGAAGTCCTGCATCGCTGCCAGGACGCCATCACGTGCGACTACGACGACACGCAGTCAATCGGGCGCCGTTACCGGCGCCAGGACGAGATCGGGACGCCGTTCTGTGTCACCGTCGACTTCGACAGTCTCAACGACGAGGCGGTGACGATTCGCGAGCGCGACTCGACCCAGCAGACCCGGGTGCCGATCGCCAACGTCGTCGCCGTACTGGAAGACCGACTCCGGTCCTGACCGGCCGGAGAGGCAACCGCACTCCCACCACGCCGATGGACCTCGGACCGGGTGCAGCCGCCGCTGGGCAGGCGAGGAAGCTCGGGATCGTCGAGGGATCGCGGGTCAGGCTCGTCGGTGCCCCGCCGGACTGGTCGCTCGCCGACCCCCCGACGGGCGTCGTCGTCGAGCGCGTGGATCCCCCCCTTCCCCCGGACGGAGGCACGGCGAGCGGCCCGGCGGAGGTGACGATCGTCTTCGTCCGCGACTCGGGCGAGCTCGCGGCGGCTCTCCCCCCCGGCGCCCGACCGGAGGCCCGCCCGGCGGCGTTGTGGATCTGCTGGCCGCGGCGCGCAGGCGGCCACAAGAGCGATCTCACCGACGGGGACGTGCGCCGGGCCGGCCTCGCCCTCGGGCTCGTCGACAACAAGGTGGCGGCGGTCGACGCCGACTGGTCCGGGCTGCGCTTCGTCCGCCGGCGAGCGGCGCGCTGAACCTCTCGCGACCAGACGGCGCGGCGAGCGGGTACGGTCCGGCCATGGCAATCCCCGACGAGGACGTCGCCCGGGTTCGCTCGGCGACCGATCTCGTCGCGCTGATCGGCGAGCAGACCGCCCTCAAGCGGGTCGGCCGGCGCTTCGTCGGGCTCTGCCCGTTCCACGCAGAGAGGACCGGCTCGTTCAGCGTGAACGCCGAGGAGGGCCTCTACTACTGCTTCGGCTGCCAGGCGTCGGGCGACGCCATCAGCTTCGTGCGGGCGACCGAGGGGGTCGACTTCGTCGAGGCCGTCGAGCGACTCGCCAACCGCGCCGGAATCACGATCAGCTACGACGACAGCCGCGACCGGGGCGAGGACCGCCAGCGGCGTCGTGAGCTGCTCGCGGCGATGACCACCGCCGTCGAGTACTACCACGAACGGCTGCTCTCCCATCCCGACGCCGGGCGGGCCAGGCAGTACCTGCGCTCCCGGGGATACGACGGCGAGACCGTCCGCAAGTTCCGCCTCGGTTACGCGCCGGCGGGCTTCGACGAGCTCGTACGGGCGCTGAAGCTCCCCGGCGCCGTCATGCGCGAGGCCGGGCTCGCCTACGAGAACGACCGCACCCGGCTCCAGGACGCCTTCCGGGAGCGTGTCATGTTCCCGATCTTCGACCCCGGCGGCCAGGCGATCGCCTTCGGCGGCCGGATCCTCCCGGAGGCCCTGCGGAGCTCGGACCGCGAGCCCGGACCGAAGTACCGCAACTCACCCGAGTCGGCCATCTACTCCAAGCGCCGCACGCTCTACGGGCTGAACTGGGCCAAAGCAGACATCGCGCAGGCCCGCGAGGTCGTGGTGTGCGAGGGCTACACCGACGTCATCGGCTTCCACCTCGCCGGCATGGCGCGGGTCGTGGCCACCTGCGGCACGGCACTCACCGAGGACCACTTCCGCCTGCTGGCGCATTTCGCCAGGAGGATCGTGCTCTGCTTCGACGCCGACGCCGCCGGCCAGGCGGCGGCGGCCCGCCTTTACCAATGGGAGAAGCGCCACGAGCTCGAGCTCGCCGTCGCGGCGCTGCCGGTAGGGTCGGATCCCGGCGAACTCGCCCAACGTGACCCGGAGGCGCTTGCCGCCGCCGTGGCGCACGCCCAGCCCTTCCTCGGCTTCCGCGTCGAACAGGCCCTCGCCGCCCAGGACCTGCGCACCCCCGAGGGCCGCAGCCGGGCGGCCGAGGCGGCGCTCGTCGCCATCGCCGAGCACCCGAACGAGCTCGTGGCCGACCAGTACCTCATCGGTGTGGCCGACCGGACTCGGCTCGACCCCGAGCGGCTGCGTGAACTGCTCGTCGAGGTGAAGTCCCGCCCGCAACCTGACCCGAACGCCGCCGACGGCGCGCCCGCCCGACGGACCGACGACCGTCAACCGCCCTCCGACGGTCGCGACGCCCCCGCCGCCGGAGCAGCCAGCACTCGGACGCCCCGGGAGCGCCCGGAACTCCGCGCAGGGCGGGACGCCCTCCTCCTCGCCATCAATCAGCCGGACAAGACGCGCTCGTTGTTCGCCGAGGAGCTCTTCGCCGACCCGGTGCAGCGCAACGCCTACCGGGCTCTCGCCGGATCGTCGGGGCTTTCCGATGCGATCCAGCGGGCGGACCCCGAGGCTGGTGACCTGATCCGACGACTCGCTGTCTCGGAGGTGCCCGACGAGCTCGTCGCGACCGGCCCGTTCCTCGAACTCGTCCGAGCGGCCTGCGAGCGGACCCTGCGGGAGATCGACGCCGAAGGGCGCGTCGCCCAGCAGGAGGGGCGCGCCACGGACCTCGCCACGGGGCTCACGACGGGCGCCTGGCTGCGGACGGAGCTCGAGGCCTTGCGCGATCCGCTCGTCGGCGCGGCTGGGCCGACCGACGCAGAAGACGCCGCCAAACGATTGGTAGCGTGGCTCGCGCAGCGCCAGCAGGAGGCGGGGGATGACAGGCGTCAGGCGGCTGAGGACTGACTTCGGTATCCAGCTCGTCGCTCCGCAGGCCGCACGACGGAAGAAGACTCGCACCTGTGACGGGAACAGTCCGGCGCACCGCGCCGGGGGGATCAGCAAGGACGAGCTGACCGAGGCGATCCGGACGCTTCGCTCCGGCTCGGCGAGCGGCACCGCGGCCACGGGGGCGAGCGACCCCGTCCGGGCCTATCTGCAAGAGATCGGGCGCGTCTCGTTGCTCTCGATGGAACTCGAAGTGCTGTGTGCCAAGCGGATCGAACGGGGGCACGCCGCCCACGACCGGCTCGAGGCGTGGCGGCGGAACGGCGTACTGAACGACCTGCCGTCGGCGAGGCGCCGGACCGCCGAGCGGGAGATCGCCGAGGGCCAGGAGGCGAAGGATCTCCTCACCGAGGCGAACCTCCGGCTCGTCGTCTCCATCGCCAAGCGCTACCGCAACCGCGGCATGGCCTTCCTCGACCTGATCCAGGAGGGCAACCTCGGCCTGATGCGCGCCGTCGAGAAGTTCGACTACCGCCGGGGATTCAAGTTCTCGACCTACGCGACGTGGTGGATCCGCCAGGCGATCACCCGCGCGGTCGCCGATCAGGCGCGCACGATCCGCATCCCGGTCCACATGGTCGAGACGATCAACAAGGTCGTGTGGGTCCAGCGCCAGCTCTCCCAGCAGCTCGGCCGGGACGCGACCGTCGGCGAGATCGCGGCGAACATCGAGTTCCCGGTCGAGCGGGTGCGCGAGATCCAGCGGATCAACCAGGACACGATCTCTCTGCAGCAGCCGATCGGTGGCGGCGACGACGAGTTCAGCCTCTCGGATCTCGTCGAGGACGAGTCCGCCGAGGTCCCCGTCGATGCCGCGACCAACAGCATGCTGAACGAGGCGGTCCAGCACGCCCTCCACGGGCTATCGCCCCGCGAGCAGGAGGTCGTCCGGCTCCGTTTCGGCCTCGACGACGGGAAGATCAGGACGCTCGAGGAGGTCGGACAGATCTTCAATGTGACCCGGGAACGTGTCCGCCAGATCGAGATGAAGACGCTCGCCAAGCTCCGTCAGCCCGCCCTCGCCCTGCCGCTCAAGGATTACTTCGAGGGCGACTGACCCTCGCGCTCGAGCCCGATGCCGGGGCGTCCCGCCGGCGTCGACCGGCAGGGGGTCATCTGGCCGTCCCCGTGGCCGCAGGGCTCGTGGTTGGCCCAGCTGATCGCCGCCTGCGAGATGCGCTGCTAACGTGCCGTCGTCCGGTCCGGGGTAGCTCAATTGGCAGAGCACGCGGCTGTTAACCGTGTGGTTGAGAGTTCGAGTCTCTCCCCCGGAGCTGCCGATCGGGCCCCGAGGCTCGTGTCGGGCCACCCGAGAAGTTCCCGGCCTCCTTCCGACGACAGCGTCCCGTTCGAACTGGTTGCGGCCTACTTCGACAGTCCCAACGCGCGCAGGATGGACCGGGTCAGGCCCATCTGGCGCGCGTAGACCTTGCGACGCGTGACGCGTTTCGCGTAGGCGCCGGGACCACGCGAAATCGCCCGCAGGTTGTTCGAGACCCGCGCCGCCCGGTAGAGCGAGCTGGTGAGGCTTTGGCGCCGTGACATCGCGCTCCTTTCGCCAGAAGAGACGACCAGCAGGTGCCGCGTCAAGGACGGGGCGAACCGCCGAGCCGAACGCGCGCCCGGGGCACGGATGACCTCCGACGGTCAATATTGCCGCGAAACCACCTGCCCGCGGTCGCCGAGCGGTGGCCTAGCAGGCCGCGGGGCTAGACGACTCGCCTGTCAAGGACCAGACGGCGGTTGAGCGTGGACGGCTTGGCGGGTACGCCTGGGCGAAGGCCCCGAACCGTCGCAGCGCAGGGCAATCGTCCAGGTTGCTCGCGCGACCCGTGCTCGCAGGACTGCTCCCACCAAGAAGGGCGCTCACAAGGTCACGCGCGGACGCCCGCTAGTCCAGTGGCCCAGGGCTAGGCCGGATTGTTTCGCCGCGACTTGACAAGGGCGGTGATTCCAAGCGCAATCAACAGCAAGAGACAAATTGGGCCGATGAGCCACGAGGGATTTCCGTTCTTGCCGCCAATGTTTCCGATGCCGAACACGAATACGGCGCCAACGACGACCAGGGCAACCGCGGTTTTCCAGCTCACCAATCGCCAGTTCGATAGCACCTGGTCAATCTAACCACTACCGGGCGCCGGGCCGGCCGGGATGGGCCATGAGTCCCGCACGATCCGGGAAGATCGCGTGGGGCCCTACGACCGGAGGTCGGGCGACCGAGCTCAGCCCGACGGAACCCGCCCCAAACATGGGCTCACCACTCCCCGACTCGTGGGCGATGTCCCGGGCGAGCTTGGCGAGGTCCGGGCTGCCGAGTCCTGAACCGACCTCGTGGACGTGTCCCGCGCTCCCTGAGCAGCACAGGCTTTCGTTGCTCGTTCCCGGGGCGTCCAGTGGGGTGAAGGGCGAGTTGCCCGCGGTGGCGAACCGGGGGAGCGCCGGGTTCCACAAGCCAACTCGGTGCCCGAGGCACGAGTTGATGAGGGCGGTCGAACCGCCCAGCTGCAGCGCCACGAAGCACACGCCGCAACTCGACGCCGGAAGTCATTGTCGCCCCGCTGAGTTGTCCGAACCGATACGGTCGGGGCGTAACGAACCCATCGACGAACGGGGCCCGCCGATGCTCGACAGCCTGAAGGTCGCCTACCGCAAGGATCCGGCACTCCACGGTGTGCACGCCCTCGAGGTCATCCTCTACCAGGGTGTCTGGGCGATGTGGTGTTACCGGGTAGCCCACGCTCTCTGGAAGCTGCACGTGCCGTTCTTCCCGCGTCTCATCTCCCAGTGTGCGCGCCTCCTCACCGGGATCGAGATCCATCCCGGAGCGGTCATCGGAAGAAGGTGCTTCATCGATCACGGCGCAGGCGTCGTCATCGGCGAGACGACGGTGATCGGCGACGACGTGATGCTCTACCAGGGAGTGACCCTCGGCGGTCACGGCTGGTGGGCGGACGCCAAGGGTGCGAAGCGCCACCCGACAATTGGCGACAAGGTCACGCTCGGGGTCGGGTGCTCGGTTCTTGGGCCTGTCGTTGTCGGCGAGGACAGCCGAGTTGGTCCGCACGCGCTGGTGGTGGACGACGTGCCGGCACGCTCGATCGTCGTCGTCGAACGGGGCCACTGCGTCACGATCAGTAGGGCGCGCCTCGAGCAGCCGGCCGACGAGGAGCGCCTCCCGGCAACCTGGATGACGAGTGCGGAGGAGGAGACTGGCGACGTCCCTGCATGAGATTGTGACCAAGCTCATCGCCGGCCGACATTCCTGGATCTCCAGCGCTCCGGAGCCGGGCTGCCGGCACGGCTTGTGGCCGGGATCGAGAGTGAGAACCCGGGACGAAGCGTCAAGGACCGTAGTGCCCTGTCAATGATCGAGTCGGCAGAGGCGTTGGGCGAGCTCGCCTCCGGTGGCACGGTCGCCACAGAGAGGAGCCACAGCACGGGCATCGGCCTCGCTCTCGTCGCGGCCACGAAGAGCAGCGGCCGTCTGACACTCCGCGAACACGCCTTACCGGCGGCGGAGCTCCGCGGCCACACGGTTCTGTGCCGGGGCCGAACAGGTGACAAAGTGTCGGTCTGGAACTTCAGTGAGGGGCCGTAGCTCAGTGGTCAGAGCAGGGGACTCATAATCCCTGGGTCGAAGGTTCGATCCCTTCCGGCCCCACACCGAATTCCACAATCAGGGGCCAGATACCGCGCGTCGGCCATGCCACACGCCACGCCCCGGCCGAACGACCGGCCCAACCGTTGTCAGCTCGGCTGGGTTTGCCCTGCACCTGACTCGTGCTCGGATCGTTGCTCAGTCCTCCACCCGCGCTCCCAGCCGACGCGGGGTCGGTTCCCCCCGGAACCGGTCCAGCCCACCGAAACGGCGCGTTTTCGATCGCCGCGCCCTGAATCGCCTCGATCAATGGTGGGAGCCGACGTGGGACGATTGTCCGCTCCCACAGCCGAGAAGGTGGCCCGCTGCACTGGACATGACGCGCGTTCGCCCGACGCCATCCACGTCGGCCGATCAGGGAGTTGGCCCGCGCAACGGGAACTGAGTGGCTTGCCGGATCAGCTCGTCGAGAGCCTCGTCAGAAGCTGTTCGGCCGCGGTGCGGCCGTTGCGGTAGAGCTTCTGCTGGGTCGCGCGACTGATCTCGAAGTCCGTCGCGTTGACGCCGAGGGTGTCGACGAAGATGGTTCGCGCGACAACCCTCGGATCATCGAGGTGCATCTGGTCGTTCCAGCTCTGCATCGTGCCGAGCATCGCCATCGCGAAACGCACGTCACCCTCGACAACGTGTTCGACCTGGTCCGGTTTCTGGCGGGCCGACAGCTTGATCCCGATGGTCGGCCAGCGCGGTGGCTGCCCGTCGGTGCGGTCGAAGACCGCGACGGGGAAGTTGGAGAGCATCCCCCCGTCGACGAGCGTGGACGGTTGTGCGTGCGGGATCTCGAGCGTAACGGGCCGGTAGAAGAACGGAATCGACATCGAGGCGCGCACGGCGTCGGCGACCGCCTGAGTGTTCGCGTCGATCCCGTCCGACTGGTAATCCCAAGGAAGTCGCAACAGGCGCCCCCGGGAGATGTCCGACGTCATAACGACGAGCCGGTACTGCTCTCCAACGGGCAGGCTGCTCCCTGGGTCGGGATCGTAGAGATCTCCGAAGGTATGGACGTGCAGCTCCTCGAGCTGGCGCCGGATCCACCCATGCAGGTAGTCGCCGGTGTAGATCCCGAGCTTGCGCCACAGCGACAGGCCCTTGCCAACGAGCGGGACGTGGTCAAGGGGTGCCTCGTCACGGAACCGCGTGTAGTCGAGCGAGCTCATCACCTCGTTAAGCCCGGCGCTATCCATCCCGGCGGCCACGAGCGCACCGACGATCGCGCCGGCGGACGTGCCGGCGACCCGGGGGAACGAGTACCCGTTCTCTTCCAGAACAGAGATCGCACCGACTAGGCCGATGCCCTTCACCCCTCCCCCCTCAAGCACAAGGTCGACGCGTTTTGCCCCCGCGTCGCCCACAGTCCCAGGTGCGGCCGCGGTCTCGCCCGGGATTGGTGTCCCGATGGCATTCGTGCCACCCGTCCCCCGGGGGCTTCCGGCGGCACCAGCCTGCGCCTCTGCCCCCGCCCCGGCCGGGGATGCGATGCGGTCCGCGGGCACGGGCACTTCAAGCCCCCCTCACGCGCTCATCGGCTCTCGGCTCCGTTCCCTGGTCCCGCGGCAGGGGCCGGTTCACCGCCTCGGCGATCCGCGTCTCGAACCCGGTGATCCTGGCACGCAGGACGTCGATCTCGGCGTAGGGGAGATCAAGCGTGATGCTGGTCAGGAGCGACCAGCCGATCTCTTCGAGCGCTTTGGAACGCTCCCCCTGGTAGACGAACTCGCTGTCGAGCCGCAGAGCCGCCCCGGCAGCTCCGATTGCCGCGAGCCCGATCGCGACGGCACCGACGACGGTCGCCGAGGTGCCCTTCAGCCCCCCGATGAGAGTTCCCCCGGCGGCACTCGCCGCGATGGCGGCCGCCGCGGGCATGACCCGCATGCCGATGTGCCAGAGATACTTGCGAGACGACGCGAGGCCCTGACGCTGCCAGACTCGGATCGCCATCCGACGCATCTCGTCGCCGAGCGCCGTCCGCCGCTCGAGATCCTCCGTCCCGACGGCCCGAGCAAGCGATTCTTCGACCGCGGCGGACAGCTCCCTCGGGGTCGGGCGCCATTTCCAGGATCTGAGCCGATACTCGAGCACGGCCACCCCCCCATCGGAATCCTGGAAAGAGGACCTTAACGTCACGTGTGCCCATCTCTTGCTCTTCGCGCCGGTATCGGCCCCACCCAACCAGCCGGGACGCGTTCAGGACCCGCGGCACCACCCGTGTTCCGGGTCGACGTGCGGAATCCGCCGCGGCACCTGGCTACCTTGGGTGGGGAAGTTCGCTGACCAAAGGGGAATCTCGTGGCCAACGGCACGATGGCGGCACTGCGCAAGAGTCATCCTGCTCCCGGGCTCGACCTCGACACCACGACGCCCGTCCCCCCGATCGGCCCCCGCGATGTGCTCGTCGCGGTGCGCTACGCGGGTATCTGCGGGACGGACCACCACATCTTCGACTGGGACGAGTGGAGCGCCAACCGGGTCCCACTCGGCATCGTCGTCGGCCACGAGTTCAGCGGGACGGTCGTCGCCGTCGGAGAGGGCGTGTCGCAGATCACGGTGGGCCAGCGGGTGAGCGGCGAGGGCCACATCGGCTGCGGCACCTGCGAGCTCTGCCGCACGGGGCGGGCGCACATCTGCGAGCGGATCGACATCATCGGCATCGACCGGAACGGCTGTTTCGCCGAGTACGTCGCGATGCCCGACCACAACCTCTGGGTGCTCGACGAACGCATCCCCGACGTCGCCGCGGCGATCATGGACCCGCTCGGCAACGCCATGCACGCCGTGAGCGCGGCGCAGGTCTCCGGCCGCAGCGTGCTCGTGACGGGATCCGGCGTGATCGGCCTCGTCTCGATTGCGATCGCCCGCTCGCTGGGGGCGACCCGCATCATCGCCACCGACGTCGATCCCCACCGCTTGGAGCTCGCCCGGCACTTCGGCGCCGACCACGCCGTGCTCTCGAGCGACCCGGGATGGGTGGCCGAGGTGCGAAGGATCACCGCTGGCGAGGGCCCGGACGTGCTGGTCGAGATGAGCGGGCACCCCGACGCCCTCTCCGGCGGGTTCACGGCGCTACGCAACGGCGGCACCGCCGCGCTGCTCGGACTGCCGAAATCGGCCGTGCCGCTCGACCTGTCGAACGACATCATCTTCAAGGGGGCGACGGTCCTCGGCATCAACGGGCGTCTCGTCTACGACACCTGGTACGCCGTCGAGCGGTTCCTGCTTTCGGGTCGGCTCGACCTCGACGCACTCGTCACCGACGTGCTCCCCCTCGAGAAGTTCGAGGAGGCCTTCGCCCTGATCGCCAGCCGGACGGCCCTGAAGGCGATCTTCGAGGTCGGCGCGCGATGACAGCCACCGTCGACTTCGAGCGGAGGGCCGAGACGGTTCTCGACGGGCTGCGCGCCGCCGGGCAGTACAAGGAGCTACGGGCGATCTCGGGCCCGATGGGACCTGTGGCGCGGATCGGGGAGCGAGACGTCATCGTGCTCTGCTCGAACGACTACCTCGGGCTCGCCAACCACCCGGAGGTCGTCGCCGCCGGCGTCGAGGGCCTCGCCTCGCACGGCGCGGGGACGGCGTCGGTGCGGTTCATCTGCGGCACGCTCGACGTGCACGAGCGTCTCGAGCGGTCGGTCGCCGGGTTCGTCGGCACGCCAGCGGCGCTCACTTTCGTCAGCTGCTGGAACGCCAACGAGGCGCTCTTCCCGACGGTCACGGCGCCCGGCGACACAATCATCTCCGACGCCCTCAACCACGCCAGCATCATCGACGCCGTCCGCCAGACCCGCGACGTCGAGCGCAAGATCTACGCCCACAACGACACGGCCGAACTCGAAGCCGCCCTCGAGGCCTCGGACCCGGACGGCCTGCGCTGGGTCGTCACCGACGGCGTGTTCAGCATGGAAGGCGATCTCGCACCCCTGCCCGAGATGGTGAGCCTGTGCCGGGCGCACCGGGCCATCCTCGTCGTCGACGACTCGCACGGCATCGGGGTCCTCGGTGCAACAGGGCGCGGGACGCCGGAGCACTTCGGCCTCCTCGGCCAGGTCGACGTCATCACCGGCACCTTCGGCAAGGCGCTCGGCGGCGCGGCCGGCGGATTCGTCGGGGCGTCCGCGCGTCTCGTCGAGCTGCTCGTACAGCGGGCCCGCCCGAGCCTATTCTCGAACGCCCTCCCCGCCACCGTCGCCTGTTCGGCGAACCGCGCGATCGAGATCCTCCTCGCCGGGCCCGAACGGGTCGCCCGTCTGCGCCACAACGCCGCCCGGCTGCGGACGGGGCTGCGCCGGCTCGGATTCTCCTGCCACGACGGCGCGAGCGCGATCATCCCGATCATCCTCGGCGACGCCCACAAGGTGGAGGCAGCCAGTCTGCGTCTCTACGAGCTGGGCGTCCTCGTCGTCGGTTTCTCCTATCCCGTGGTGCCCGAGGGCCAGGCCCGATTGCGGATCCAGGCGAGCGCCGCCCTCGAGGAACACCACCTCGACGCGGCGCTCGAGGCGTTCGGGAAGATCTGACCCGCAGGCCCCGGCTGCGGTCAGTCGGCGCCGATGAGGCTCGGCGTGATGAGCCAGCGCAGCGCGCCCTCGCCGGCGGTGACCTCAAACCAGCGCTCGGCGTCGAAGTCGATCCGCGCCATCGCCGCCGTCGGCATGAAGACCTGGCCCCCGCCGATCAGGTGGGCGACCGCTTCGGAACAGGTCGGCTCGTGGCCGACGACAAGGAGCACCTTGGTCGAGTCGCTCTCGAGTCGGATCTCGCCGACGAGTGCGTCCAAGCCGAACCCGTAGAGCTGGTCCGACTGGCGCACCGCGCACCGCCACTTCCCGGCCGCCATCGCCCGGTCGAGGGTCTCGGCCGCCCGCCGGGCGGGCGACCGGATCACGCCGTCCGGGACGTTCGCCGTTTCGGCGACGAACCGGCCGATCGCGTCGGCGTTGCGACGGCCCCGCACCGAGAGCGGGCGGGACAGGTCGGAGACGTTGGTCCCGTGCGACCAGTCGGACTTGGCGTGGCGGAGGACGAGGAGGGTGTGCATGCCCAGATTCTCGCTCCCCCGGCGGCCGTGCGGGTCCGCCCGGCGCGGAGCCGTGCCGGGTCAGCGCCGGGCGCGGTGGAAGTACCTGCCGAGGTCGAGAAGCCAGAGGTGGAGGTGGAAAGTGCCGTCGGAGAGCACCCCTCGGTGGACGACGACCGGACTGAAACGCGCCATCGAGCGCAGCGCCTGGGGGAAGCCGGCACCGGTCACGCTCATGAGCAGCACCTGCGCGGGGCGCCGGAACTCGATCCTCGCCCGGGCGGCGGGAATGAGCTCGGGGAACGCACGCGGATTGATCGCGTTGTACCCGGAATGGAAGATGCCGATCGGCCCGATCAGCTCACCAGTCTCGTCATGGGGCCACCAGGTGAGCAGCTGCTCGCCGGGATAGGCCGCGTGCCCGACGAAGCCCGGCACCTCCGCGGTGACCTGGTACTCGTCGACGAGGAGCGTGTCGCTCCCCCCGAGCGCCGCCGCGTAGGCGGGTGCCGAGGGCGGCTCGATCGCCACGTGCCTGAGCGGCGCGTGCGGCGGCTCCGGCGCCACCGTGAGGACGAGCGAAGCGCCGACGAGAACGACGAACACGGCGAGGGCCACGGTCACCCGCACGACTCCCGACCACCGACGGCGTTGCCCCCCGTGTGCCGAGACGCGGTCGACGAGGCGCCAGAGGAGCGCCGCGCCGACGGCGATGGCGGCCACGACCGCCCCCCAGCCGTCGAGCCGCATCGCCGGGACGTTCGGGTCCGCCTCGTAGGCGAGCGGGA
>Ga0187870_1000401_pt1 | contig 50952 bp, 44 predicted proteins | sample June2016WEW_13_1_3_FD_132974 | JGI IMG/M metagenome (GOLD analysis project Ga0187870, IMG submission 132974) | Peatland microbial communities from SPRUCE experiment site at the Marcell Experimental Forest, Minnesota, USA - June2016WEW_13_150 | ecosystem: Environmental > Terrestrial > Soil >...
CGATGAATCGAAACAGTAAGCCACGAGCACCAGCGGTTTCGTGACTTTCCGACGGAGGCTCGGAATAAGGGGAATACCCTGCTACCAAACCGGTGTCCTTGTCAAATGCCGAGACCAATGCCGCGATCCATCCCGACGGTGGCAAGCAGTCTGCATCGGTGAAGCAAAGGATCTCGCCCTTGGATGCAGCGATTCCGAGCGACAGAGCGTTTTTCTTCGCAGGCATATCTGCTGGGAGGAACTCGACGTTTATCGACCGGAGAACTGGGCATTCCGCAGCGTATCCTTCAATAACCGACGCACTCTGGTCGGTCGATCGGTCATTCACAATGATCACCTCGTAGCTCTCATAGCTCTGGTGCAGCAGGTGATCGAGTAGTTGACCGATATTCTTCTCCTCATTTCGGGCAGCGACGATCACCGACACAAAGGGTTTTGAGGGAGAGCGGTCGAAATGGAGGCGGCGAGTCCCCACCAGCAGACCAAGCATCACTAGCGAATAATACGCTACAAGAAGGCCAAGCAGTATCTGGAACTCATTCGATGATATCATTGAGATGGATGATCGTGAAAAAGCCCGTCTTTTTCAATAGAATGTGTCGTTGATAGTTCCTGATTTATCGCCTATATTTAGCAGACAATACCGCTTGTTTCACCCTTTGCCTTACTCTCGACCAGTCTATCTTTCTTTTATCCGACAAGGAACTTACCATGCAATCGTTGATCATCGGCATTGCCGGAGGTACCGGATCAGGTAAAACGACCGTCACTGCAAAAATTCTCAAATCGCTTGAAGAGGAAAGAATAGCAGTAATTCAGCATGACTCGTACTACCGTGATTTGGCAGCGTATCATGGTCTAACACCTGACAAGATCAATTTTGATCATCCAGATTCACTCGAGACTGATTTCCTCGTGAAGCAACTTCGGGACCTTCGGGATGGGAATCCGATCAAGCAGCCAATCTACAATTTCACGACACATCGGCGCCTGAAAGAAACCCGGATTGTTGAACCGAAAGAGATTATCATCGTGGAGGGGATTCTTATCTTTGTGGACAAAGCGCTTCGGGATCTTATGGACATCAAGATCTTCCTCGACACGGATGCGGATGAGCGATTGATCCGCCGGATTCGTCGTGATCTCCTGGAGCGTGGCCGCTCTGTCGATTCGGTGATGAACCAATATATGAACACAGTCAAGCCGATGCATCTCGAGTTTGTCGAGCCGAGCAAACACTGGGCTGATATCATTATCCCGCGTGGGGCAGAAAACACGGTCGCGATTGACATGGTGGTCACGAAGATCAAGTCGATGTTCAATCAGAAAGTTGGGGCGATGAGTTGAAATCTTGGTTTGTTGAATTGCTCTAACCGCCGCATCCGGCAGGCAAATGCGATTTCCTTGACTCTCCAGCCAAAAAAATGTATCTTGAGTGCAAATTCTCCCAATGTTTTCGGGCATTTTCCGCTAGGCGATTGGCGCGAGGGTTTTTCAGAATTCATGAGTTTTCATAGCGAGGTATGATCTGAAGAGGGTGGCGCAGAAGCATTCCACAGGTACTCAGGTTCCCAGGCGGCTTGATTCGACCTACAGGAAAACTGTCCTTCCGAATGGTCTCCGTGTTGTCTCCGAAGAGTTGACCCACGTTCGCTCCGTTTCCGTTGGAGTGTGGATTGACGTTGGATCCAGGGACGAGTCGGCGGCGATGAATGGGATCTCGCATTTCATCGAACACATGGTATTCAAGGGGACGACAAATCGTTCAGTCAAAGAAATCGCAAGGAGCATCGAGTCTGTTGGCGGTTACATCAATGCCTTCACGGGGAAGGAACACACCTGCTATTATGCGCGAGTGCTCGACGAACACACCTCCCTGGCTGTCGATGTGCTTTCGGATCTTGTGCAGAATGGGCTCTTTCCAGAAAAGGATCTTGAAAAAGAAAAAGCGGTTGTTATCGAAGAGCTCAAGAATGCCGAAGACGACCCGGATGACATCATCCACGATTACTTCGACAAGGCGTTGTTTGGGAAACACCCTTTGGGAAATCCCGTGATTGGAACTGAGACCAACCTTCGTTCCTTTTCTCGCGATGTTCTTATTGGATATGTCGGGAGCCATTACGTGCCTGGCAACATGGTTCTTGCGGCAGCGGGTAATGTCTCTCACGACAGGCTCGTGGAACTGGCTGAGAAGCACTTTGGAAAAATGAAAACCAAATCCCACAACCGCATTGCGAACCGCATCAAGCCGCGTGAATATAAGCCGGAGCGGAAAGAATACAAGAAGCCGATTCAGCAGGCCCACGTGTGCATCGGAACGCAGGCATGGAGCGTCAAGAGCAAACAACGCTATCCAGTGCTTGTGCTCAACACACTTCTCGGCGACGGCATGAGTTCCCGATTATTTCAGAATATCCGGGAAAAGTACGGGTTTGCGTATTCGGTGTACAGCTCTGCGACACTGATGAGCGATGCCGGTGTTTTTAGTGCTTATATCGGTACCGACAAACAGCATATTGATATATCAACTGACCTGATCTTGAAGGAGTTCGATAAACTGCGTGAGAAGCCCGTGTCAAACGCCGAGCTGAATCGAACGAAGGCTCAGTTGAAGGGAAGCATGATGTTGAGCCTTGAAAGTATTCCTCATCGCATGATGCGATTGGGGACTTCCGAGCTCTATTTCCATGATATTAATCCGATTGATGCAATCTTGAAACAGATCAATAGCGTGCAACAGGATGATGTACAGTCGATCGCGAATACTCTTTTTCGCGAGAATCATCTTTCCAAGGTTGTGATTCATCCGAACGGACAGCGCCAGGAGGAAGCATAATAGGCCTCCTGGTACTCTAAGGGTTGCTGCATCCGTTGACTGTTGGCTGACCTATTTTGAAGTTGCTGATGGAGTATATGACAATGACAACGATAACTCATGATAAAAAAGTAATCGCTGCAAGGGCTGTCCCCTCAATCTCCGCTCGAGCAAAATCGACACAGGATTCGCCGATCCGGAAGCTCTCTGCGACCGCAGAAGCCAGGAAGCAAAAGGGGATCAACGTCTATCATCTTAACATTGGTCAACCCGATCTTCCGACACACCCGATCGTATTTGAAACGATCAGGGGGCTGAAGATGCAGACTTTGGCGTATGCTCCTTCGAATGGGCTTCCTCAGGCCCTGCAGGCCTGGAAAACTTACTACCGGGCATGTGAGATCGACGTGGAAGAGAAGGAAATCATTGTTACGGCAGGCGGATCCGAGGCCATCGTTTTTGCCATGTGCGCAATTTGCGACTACGGAGACGATGTCATTGTGTTCGAACCATTCTACACCAACTACAATGGCTTCGCCAGTATCGCAAACATCAAATTGAATCCTATTCCGCTGCGCATTCAGGATGGATTTCATCTGCCGCCGACTGAAGAGATCGAGCGGCGGATCACGTCTCGAACGCGCGCAATCCTCATTTGTAACCCATCCAATCCGACTGGGACAATTTATACGCGCGAAGAGATGCTGCGTCTGGTCGATATCGTGAAACGACATGATCTCTTCCTTTTGTCGGATGAAGTATATCGGGAGTTCGCGTACGATACGCCGGTGAGCAGCGTCCTTCATTTTCCGGAAATCGCCGAACAATCTGTTTTGCTCGACAGCACCTCGAAGAGGTTCAATGTGTGTGGAGCCCGGATCGGCGCTCTCGCCAGCCACAACAAAGAAATCGTTCAGTCAGCGTTCAGGTTTGGCATGGCGCGTCTTTCGGTGGCGTCAATCGAGCAGCTCGCGTTGGTGCCGCTCCTGAATTCTCCCCGGACTTACACGCAGCCGATCGTTGAGGAATTCCGCCGCCGGCGGGACATTGTGTATGAGGGCCTCGGGGCCATCCCGGGAGTGACGTTCTACAAACCCGAGGGGGCATTTTACATTATGGTCGGTTTGCCGGTGAAAGATTCCGAACATTTTGCAAAATGGCTCATCGAGGAGTTTGCGTACGAGGGTGGAACGGTCTTGCTCGCGCCGGGACCTGGATTTTATGCAAGCCGAAACTCCGGCACAAATGAAGTTCGGTTAGCGTTCATGCTGAAGGGGGATGACCTCCGTACGGCGCTGACGATTGTTCGGCTAGCGCTGACGGAGTACGCGAAGAAGTTTTGAAGGGAACCTGATACCTACTGCAAAGAGACTATGGCGAAGATAACAATTGACGGGAAAGAGTTTGATGTCGATCCGAAGCTGACGGTGATTCAGGCAGCGGAGAAGAACGGGATCGAAATCCCGCATTTTTGTTGGCACTCGAAACTTTCTGTTTCCGGAAACTGTCGCATGTGCCTGGTTGAGATAGAAAAGATGCCCAAGCTGGCGATTGCATGTTCGACTCAGGTGGCTGAAGGAATGGTGGTGAGAACCAACAGCGAGAAGGTCGTGAAGGCGCGACAGGCAGTGATGGAATTCCTGCTCATCAATCATCCCTTGGATTGCCCAATTTGTGACGAGGCAGGGGAGTGCAAATTGCAGGACTACTCTTACAAGTACAGCGTTGGATACAGCCGGTTTGATGAAGACAAGGTGCATAAGCCGAAACGCGTGCAGCTTGGTCCGAATGTCATGCTTGATGACGAGCGCTGCATCATGTGCTCGCGTTGTATCAGATTCTCTGATGAGATCGCGAAGCAGCCGGTTCTCACGTTTACGGATCGAGGGACGCACGTCGTTCTGACCACATTCCCAGGCACGCAGCTTGACAACCCATACTCGATGAACGTTATCGAATTGTGCCCTGTGGGGGCGCTGACGAGCGTAGATTTCCGTTTCAAGTCAAGAGTCTGGGAAATGTCCTCAACAGAAAGCGTTTGTATCGGCTGTGCACGAGGCTGCAATACACATATGTGGGTCCGGAAGAACGAAATCCTCCGGCTCACGCCCCGATTCAATGATAACGTCAACTCCTATTGGATGTGCGATGCCGGCCGTCTGAAAACCTTCAAGTCGGTCAACAGTGAGGAACGATTGAATGGACCGCTGATTCGGAAGGATGGCACATTCGCCGAGGTGGGTTGGGACGAGGCGATCGCGATGGCCGTTTCTGAATTGAAGGGATTTAAGAAAGGTGAGATTGCAGGCATCGGATCGGCATATGCGACAAACGAAGACAACTATGTCTTCCAAAAGTTCATGAAAGACATCGTTGGAACCAAACACCTTGATTTTGCGCATCATCTGAAGGAAGGGGACCAAGACGATCTGCTCATTCGGGCCGACAAAACTCCCAACAGCCGTGGTGCTCGACAGGCGGGGGTGAAGCCTTCGGAGGGGGGACTTGATTTGGTTGGCATCCTGAAGGGCATCGAGGATGGTTCAATCCGGGCACTGTACGTGCTCGAAGATGACATCGCGGAAGATCCCCGAATCGGTTCAGTCCTATCGAACCTGGATCTGTTGATCGTACACTCGTCGGTACACAACAAGACGACGGAATTGGCTGATATCGTTCTTTCCTGCTCGACGTACGCGGAGAAGAACGGAACTTTCACGAATTTTAAGGGATTTGTGCAGAGAATTCACCCGGCGGTTGCCACACTGGAACAGGATCGGGCGCGAGACGGCCTTGCTATGAGCCGATGGGACAAGTTCGCTTCCCAGAATGACCGGTGGGGTCGCCCAATCAAAAAGGATGCTCGCCCGACGTGGCGCATCCTCACGGCGATTGGAAACGCCATGGGGGCGAAATTAAAATTCCTCACTTCGGAGGACGTTTTCAAGGAGATCACGGAACGTATTCCGGCGTTCAAGGGAATGAACTACACAAAGATTGCCACGCAGGGAGCCGCTCAAAGCACCCAGGAGACTCTCGCCACTTCTGTCGTCAATGCCTGAACTTATGGAATCTCTTCTTCTCATATCGCTCGCGAAGTTTGTCGCTTTTCTGTCGGTCGTTCTTGTGGCGGCCATCGTGCTGGTCTATGCGGAGAGAAGGGTAAGTGCATTTATACAGAACCGTGTTGGCCCAAACAGGGTGGGACCTTGGGGGCTCATCCAGCCGATTGCGGATGTCGCCAAGCTTCTCCTGAAGGAAGACATCGTTCCAAAGAACGCCTATAAACCTGTTCACGATCTGGCTCCGATCATCTCCATTGCCGTGTCTCTGAGCACGTTTGCCATCGTCCCGTTCGGGAACACCATTGAGCTTTTCGGGACCCAAGTAAAGCTGATGATTGCCGATGTCAATGTCGGGATTCTCTATCTGCTTTCCATCACATCGCTGGGCGTCTACGGCATTACTCTTGCCGGCTGGTCTTCAAACAACAAGTACTCGCTTCTTGGAGGCCTGCGATCGTCTGCACAAATGATAAGTTACGAGCTCTCGATGGGGCTCTCGATTATCGGGGTGGTGATGGTGGCGGGAACGCTCCGGCTGGATCAGATTGTGCTTCACCAGACTCAATACTTGGGAGGGTGGCTGCCGGCTTGGAATATTTTCCTTCAACCGGTAGCGTTCATTACGTTTGTCGTCGCAGCATTCGCCGAGACCAACCGCTTGCCCTTCGATTTGCCTGAGGCAGAGCCTGAGCTCGTCGGGGGATATCATACAGAGTACACAGGCATGAAATTCGGGCTCTTCTTTCTTGCAGAGTACGCAAATATGTTCACGGCAGGAGCAGTCATTGTCACGCTGTTTCTTGGCGGATGGCATCTTCCGTTTGCTGAAAATCTCGGATTGTCTGCGTTCACGCTGAGCATCCTTCAGGTGCTTACGTTCTGTGTCAAGCTTGTCTTGGTATTGCTGTTTTTCATCGTTGTCAGGTGGACAATTCCAAGATTCAGGTATGACCAGTTGATGAACATTGGCTGGAAGGTGATGCTTCCCTTGACACTTGCGAACGTCCTGGTCACCGGATTTGTGCTTCTTTTGCTTCAATGACAAGGAGAGGAGAGAGGAGGTTCATGGGGTCGAACGGAAAGATGATTCGGAAAAAAGATCTTAGCATCTGGCAAAAGAGCTACGTTCCCGAGATTTTGAAGGGTCTTCGGCAGACAATTGCAGAAATGTTCAAGCCGAAGTTCACATACAATTATCCGGAAGAGCGTTTCAAGCCCGATTCCTCATTCAGAGGAAGACCTGTTCTGGTGAAGGAGAACGAGGTTGAGCGCTGTGTTGCTTGCGGGCTCTGCTCGAGAGTCTGTCCGGCTCTAGCTATCGAGGTTCAGGCATCCGAGACGGAGCTTGCAAAAGAGCGTTACCCGGTGAAGTTCGAAATCAATATGGTACGATGCATCTTTTGCGGGTTCTGCGAAGAGGTCTGTCCCGAAGAGGCAATTGTCATGAGCAAGGAATACGAACTGGTTTTTTCCAGTCAGGAAGAAGCGGTGTTTGGAAAAGACAAACTGCTTAAGTCAACGGAGGAGTTGAAAGACCGGCTTGAGTTTCTGCGTCAGAACCGATGACGGCCCGCAATCCCCTATAATTGGAACGATCTACTTAAATAGAACCCTCTATATCCTAGATACTTCCGCCATCCCATCTCCGGCTTATTAGAAGAGTCGGATCAGTGCTTCTATAGCATCTTCTACAAGATCTTCACTCTCCAAACTATACTTACGAGGCCTTATGTTCACACAGGTCCGAAGCGCCGCGACGTTCGGTGTCGACGCTTACCTTGTCAATGTCGAAACCAACATAGATTCTACAGTCCCTCGGTTCCACCTGGTTGGCCTTCCAGATAATGCGATAAAGGAAAGCTACCAGCGCGTCTTTGCGGCAATCAGGAACTCAGGTTTCCGCTTCCCCCGCCAGCGAATCACGGTAAACCTAGCGCCGGCTGACATCAAAAAGGAGGGATCGGCGTTCGATCTGCCGATTTCAATCGCAATCCTCGCTGGCTCCTCTCAACTTATATGCGAAACGCTTCACGAGTATGTCGTCTTGGGTGAACTTGCTCTGGATGGAGGCCTAAGACCTGTACATGGGGCACTTGTCGTAGCCCTCGAAGCAAGGGCTCAGAAAGCAAAGGGTTTGGTGTTGCCTCATGCGAACGCGCGTGAAGCCGCCCTAGTCGAGGGGCTGAACGTCTTTCCTGTCGATTCGCTTCGAGATGCTGTGGACTTCTTCTCGGCTCCAGACGACTCTCACCATCCAGTGCGCGTCAAAGCGAGTGAGGTGTTCGCGGAGGAGCAAGCATATGAGCTCGATTTTTCCGAAGTCAAAGGTCAAGAGAATGTTAAGAGATCACTTGAAGTAGCGGCGGCTGGTGGCCATAATCTTATCATGGTAGGCCCTCCTGGCTCGGGTAAAACCATGCTCGCAAAACGCTTGCCGGGAATACTTCCCCCTCTGGCTTTCGAGGAAGCGATCGAGACTACGAAGATCCATTCGGTCGCAGGCTTGTTGCCGGCTGGCAAGGCCATTGTTTCACACCGTCCATTTCGATCGCCTCATCATACCATCTCAGATTCCGCACTCGTGGGAGGGGGGACCATACCCCGACCTGGCGAGATTTCACTGGCTCACCATGGAGTTCTTTTCCTGGATGAGCTGCCTGAATTTCAGAGAAATGCTTTAGAAGTCCTGCGTCAACCCCTTGAAGATGGAAGAGTTACTATCAGTCGTGCGAAGTTGTCCGTAGAGTACCCTGCGAATTTCATGTTAGTATGCGCAATGAATCCGTGTCCGTGCGGTAACTTCGGCAACCCAAATCAGGATTGCACTTGCCATCCTGCGCAGATTCAGAGATATGTCGGGAAAATCTCCGGGCCGTTGCTCGACAGGATCGATATTCACATAGAAGTGCCGGCCGTTCGCTACGGTGAGCTGGCAGCGAAGAAGTCTGGAGAATCGTCTGCATCCATACGGTCACGTGTTGTGGATGCCCGGCGGAAACAGGCGAACAGGTTTGCCGGGAGCCGAGGACTATTCTGCAATGCAGACATGTCCGCGAAGGAGATCAAGGAGCACTGTGCAATTGACAGCTCTGGTGCAGATCTTCTCAAGACCGCTATGAACAAGCTTGGCCTTTCAGCCCGGGCGTACGACCGTATTCTGAAAGTTTCCAGGACAATCGCAGATCTTGCCGGGTCGGATCGCATTTGCGTTGAACATCTCGGAGAGGCAATTCAATACAGAAGTCTCGATCGGAACTACTATTCATCCTGAGGCTAGGGATATGGATGTCGCGGAACCTTATGTCGCGGAGCATAGTTGCCAGGGGATGCCGGGGTTTGTATCTCCCTCCATGTTTTCGTATATTTGATCATTAGAATCGCAGAACAATCGAAAATTACTCTTTAAAGAGGAACCTTATTTTGTACACGATAACCCTTATTCCTGGTGATGGAATTGGCCCAAGTATCTCAGATTCTACGAAGCGCATAATCGAATCGACAGGCGTGAAGGTTTCGTGGGAATTGGAGGAGGCTGGCATACCTGCTATTGAAAAGTTCAAGGACCCGCTTCCGCAACAAGCCATTGATTCTATTGCAAAAAACAGGGTCGCCCTGAAAGGACCACTCACGACTCCGGTCGGCACCGGATTCAGGAGTGTCAACGTTGCTCTGCGCAAGGAATTCGATCTCTATATCAATCTTCGACCGGCGAAGTCATTCCTCGGTGTCACATCTACATTTAGGGATGTAGACCTCATTGTTTTTCGAGAGAATATAGAGGAGTTTTACTCTGGCATTGAGCACTACATTGACGCGAAGAAAAGCGCAGCTGAAACGATTGGCGTAGTAACGAGAGCAGGATCCGAACGGATTGTGCGTGCTGCATTCGAGTATGCCCGAAAGCATAACAGGAAAAAGGTCACGATTGTCCACAAGGCGAACATACTCAAGTACACGAGTGGCTTATTCCTGGAAGTGGGAAAGAAGGTGTCTCAAGAGTTTCCAGAGATCCAATGCAATGACCGGATTATCGACAATATGGCTATGCAGCTTGTCCTTAATCCACATCAGTTTGATATCATTGTGACTACGAACCTCTTCGGTGACATCCTGTCGGATCTCTGTTCTGGTCTCGTTGGCGGTCTTGGCCTGGCTCCTGGCGCAAACATTGGATATGATGCGGCTATATTTGAGGCTGTTCATGGCAGCGCACCAGACATAGCAGGCAAGGACATTGCCAATCCATGTGCGATGGCACTTGCCGGGGCATTGATGCTCGACTATCTGGGGGAGCTAGAAGCAGCTTCCAAGATTCAGACAGCCATTGCTGCGACTATTCAAGAAGGAAAGAAGGTCACGAGAGATCTCAATCCCAATCATCATGTTGGGACGATTGAGATGACAGATGCAATCATCGAGAAAATTGCCGCGATGTAAATTGGAATACCGCTGGAGTCACTGAGGTCGGAGAAATTGAAGAAGAAACAAGGATTCAATGCATATCGGTAAGATAAATATTGAAAAACCGATTGTCCTGGCGCCGATGGAGGACGTGACAGATCTGGCCTTTCGCCTCGTCTGCAAGAGGCTGGGTGCAGATATCGTTTATACTGAGTTTGTTAATTCTGAAGGCCTGATTCGGGACTCATTAAAAACCATGCGCAAGCTGGAGTTCCGCGAGGAGGAACGGCCTTTCGGTATCCAGATCTATGGTGGAGAAGAGTCTTCGATGGAGCGGGCCGCAGCCATCTCCGAGTCCTACAGACCGGACCTCATCGACATCAACTGTGGATGCTGGGTCAAGGATGTTGCGATGCGCGGGGCAGGCGCAGGCTTGTTGAGAGATCTGCCGCGCATGGAAAAGATTGTCTCGAGTGTCGTCAAGAATGTAAAAACTCCGGTGACCGTGAAGACGCGTCTGGGCTGGGATTCTGAAAACATACGGATTGTCGATGTGGCCAGGATGATCGAGCAGACCGGCGCCAAGGGACTCACGATTCACTGCCGGACGCGCGTTCAAGGGCATTCGGGAGATCCCGATTTTTCCTGGATTCCAAAAGTGAAAGCGGCGGTCACAATCCCCATTTTCGTCAACGGCGGTCTCGATACGCCTGCGAAGATTCGAAATGTGTTCGATGAAACCGGTTGTGATGGTGTGATGGTTGCCCGAGCAGCTATTAATAACCCATGGATTTTTCGGGACGCGAAACACTTCCTGCAGACAGGAGATCTCTTGCCTGTGCCTTTGATTGACGAACGCGTCCGGGTTTTGATTGAGCACCTGAACCTCTCGATTGAGCTCAAAGGTGAGAGGAAAGCGGTCATTGAATTCAGAAAGTACTATTCGGGGTATCTCCGAAATCTTCCCAACGCTTCCAAGACTCGGAATGAATTGATGCAGTTTGTCGAAATGTCGCCGATCGTTGATCATATCCTCCTGTATGCTGCGTGGCTAAAATCCGCCGAGCTGGTCGGCGTGGTAGTCTAGATCCGCACATCCCCCCATGGACAAAAAACAGATCGCTACAATCCTCGACGAGATGGGGACGCTGTTTGAATTGAAGGGAGAGAACCCCTTCAAGTGCCGCGCGTTCCATAATGCTGCCCGCGTCGTCGAAGCCCTCATTTCCGATGTCACAGCCCTTGTTGAAACGGGAGAGATCCGATCCGTAAAAGGAATCGGCGAACATCTCGCGAAAGTCATTGGAGACCTGGTCCGGACAGGAACGTCAAAAGAATATGAATCGGTGAAGGCCTCATTGCCTGAAGGGTTGATGCAGATGCTACGCATCCCAGGGCTTGGTCCCAAGCGAATCAAGATTCTGTACGAGAAACTGAAGATCAAATCGATCGAGGAATTGAAGAGTGCGTGCGAGAGCCATCGTATGGCGAAACTTGAAGGATTCGGGGAAAAAACCGAGGGGAATATACTCAAAGGGATCGAGCTGCTCGCGAAATCAAGCGACAAGCATCTGTACCCGAGTGCCCGCGCGTCAGCGGACAGAATTCTACAAGCCATCTCCGGTCTGAGCGAAGTGAAGCGTTGCGAAGTCGCAGGCAGCCTCAGACGGAAGAAAGAAGTGATCGGCGATATCGATATTGTCGTGAGTGCATCTGAGAAAAGCCGGAAGAAGATTTTCGACGTCTTTGTTGGACACCCTGATGTGCAAAGCATCATTGCCCGTGGTGACACAAAGTCGAGCGTCATTCTAAAGTCGGGCATCAACTGTGATCTGCGAATCGTTGAGGATCGGGAATTTCCGTTTGCGCTGAACTACTTCACAGGGAGCAAGGAACATAACGTCGAAATGCGATCGCGTGCCCGGAAGTATGGCTGGAGCCTGAACGAATACGCATTCACGGCTATCGAAGGGGAGAAGAAGAGGGGTGCGGCGGTTCCCCGGTGCAAGTCCGAAGAGGAAATCTACAAAGCGTTGGATCTTGCCTACATTCCGCCCGAACTTCGCGAGAACATGGGAGAAATTGAAGCCGCCGAAAAGGATGCTCTACCAAGACTGGTCGAAGATAAGGACATTCGCGGCACATTTCATTGTCATACGAACTATAGCGATGGGGCGAACACGCTCGAGGAAATGGCTGAGGCAGCCCGAAAGCTCGGCTGGAGCTACCTGGGAATCGCAGACCACAGCAAGGTTGCTGCATATGCAGGAGGATTATCCGAAGCCAAAGCGAAGCAGCAGCAGAAGGAAATTGACAAACTGAACGAGCGCCTGAAAGATTTCCGTCTCTTCAAAGGCACCGAAGTGGATATCCTTTCAGATGGTTCGCTCGATTACTCGGACAAACTCCTTGCCACCTTCGACTACGTCGTGATCGCCATCCACAGCAAGTTCAAGATGACGGAAGCTGAGGGGACGAAGCGTATGATCAAGGCGCTTAAGAACAAGTATGTTACATGTATCGGCCATCCAACGGGCCGGTTACTGCTGAGTCGTGACGGATATCCCATCAACATGATCGAAGTCATCAAGGCGGCTTCGGACTATGGAAAGGGAATTGAGATTAACGCACATCCGTTCCGCCTGGACCTCGACTGGCGATTCGTCAAGTTCGCAAAAGAGAAGAAAGTCCCCATCTTCGTCAACCCCGATGCTCACAACATCGAAGGCCTGAAAGACGTCTCGTACGGCGTCGGGATTGCCAGGAAGGGCTGGTTGGAGGCAAAGGATGTCGTGAATGCGTGGGATCTCAAGAAGGTCACGAAGTATCTGACATCGCGCCATTAGAGGAGCCGTACGAAACCATGCCGACAAAGGAATCAAAGCAGCAGTTGCAGAACCGAACGAAGAAGATCATTGGCATTCTTCATAAGACGTATCCCGATCCGAAGATCGCACTCAATTTCTCGAATCCACTGCAGCTCCTGATCGCGACGATCCTGTCGGCACAATGCACCGATGTTCGCGTCAACATGGTCACGCCGGCGTTATTCAAAAAGTATCGCTCAGCCCGGGATTTTGCCGAAGCGAAACAGGAAGAGCTTGAGCAGGACATTCGTTCGACAGGCTTCTATCGCAACAAGGCTAAGAGTATTATCACGTGCTGCAAGACACTCGTCGAAAAACACAAGGGGGCTGTTCCAAAGAAAATGGAGGAGCTTGTGGAGCTGGGTGGTGTGGGGAGAAAAACGGCCAACTGCGTTCTTGGTGGTGCATACGGCATCAACTCAGGAGTGGTTGTTGACACCCACGTGCGTCGGGTTTCGCAAAGGCTTGGACTTTCGCTAAACGATGATCCCGAGAAGATTGAGGCAGATCTCATGACGCTCGTTCCGCAGGATGATTGGTTTGTGTTCGGCAACATGCTCGTGTGGCATGGGAGAAAAATCTGCGATGCGCGAAAGCCCGATTGTCTCAATTGTCCTCTTCAGAAGTTGTGTCCATCAGCTGAAGAATTCCTGAAATCGAAACGGTGATTGACAGCAAGACGGTGTTCCGATTCGATTCGTTGCCTCTCTTGCATTTCCACGAAAAATTGAACACTTTCATAGTCGATTCTGCCACGAGTAAGAGGAGTATCTCATGAACTACCAGGAGGCGCTTGACCTTACGCACGAGTACACAAAGAACGAGGCGCTACGGAAGCACATGTATGCTGTGGAAGCGGCGATGCGGGCATACGCGCACAAGTTTGGTGAGGACGAGGAAAAGTGGGCGATCGTGGGCATACTTCATGATTTCGACTACGAGATGTATCCAACTGCACCCGATCACCCTGCGAAGGGTTCAGAAATTCTGAAGGAAAAAGGGTATCCCGAGGACGTGCGCCGGGCTATCCTGGGACACGCCGCGTATATGAATGTACCCCGCGACACGAAGATGGCACAGGTTCTTTACGCGTGCGATGAGCTGTGCGGTTTTATCAGCGCGTGCTCAGTTGTTCGACCGAACAAGATCGCAGATCTCGAGGTCTCGTCAGTGAAGAAGAAGCTCAAGGACAAGGCGTTTGCCCGGAACGTGAGCAGGGAGGATATACAGCAGGGAATACAGGAGCTCGGCATTCCGCTTGAAGAGCATATTCAGTTCGTCATCGATGCACTGAAGAGCGATGCGGCCCGTCTTGGATTGGCCTAAGTAGTTTGGCTGTTGCGGATGTGCTCACTTCAGCCGTAACGCTTTTGGAGAGAGTTAAAGACAGAGATTCTTAGTGAAAGGAATTGGAAGAGGGAGTATGGAAAGTCACCTTTCAGAAATTTCGGTTCATCATCTCAAGACTCGACTCGAAGAGGGAGATGAAGTCTTCCTTCTTGATGTTCGTGAACCGTATGAATACAAAATTGCACATCTCAATGGGCATCTGGTGCCACTCGGTCAGCTTCAGAACAAGTTCAGTGAGCTTGACAGAAGCCGTGAAATCGTAGTGTACTGCCACCACGGAAATCGCAGTGCATTCGCCGTTCAGTTCTTAAAGAATCAGGGATTTGAGAAGGTATTGAATCTGGCAGGGGGGATCGACCAGTGGTCGCGTGAAATTGACCCCAAGGTGCCGCGGTATTGAACCTGACAGGGGGCAGGTAAGCCTGCCCCCTGCAGATCTGCTCAACCGAGCTTTTCGAATCTTGCCTGGAAAAACCTCAAGTATTTTGGTTCGTAGACCATCTTGAGTCCCTTGACGCTATTCCGGTTTTCATACACCGCCTCGACAGCCTCTGCTGTAACGTCGCAGTGCGCCTGAGTGTAGACTCGCCGTGGGAATGTGAGACGAACCAACTCGAGTTTCGGATAGTAGTGATCGCCCGTTTTCTTGTCCCGTCCGGCTGAAACGATGCCTCGCTCCATGGAACGGATGCCTGATTCCAGGTAGAGCGCTGCAGCCAAGGTCTGGGCAGGGAATTCGATCTGCTTCAGGTGGGGAAGGAATCTCTTTGCGTCCAGGAATATTGCGTGTCCCCCGATAGGTTGAACAATCGGGATCCCGATACTCAGCAGCTTCTCCCCGACGTATTCGATCTGACCGATGCGCGCCCTGATGTGGTCTTCGCTTACCGCTTCTTCAATTCCTCTTGCCATCGCTTCCATATCGCGTCCGGCCAAACCGCCGTACGTGTGCAAACCTTCGTACACCACAACCATATTGCGTGCTTCTTCGAAAACCTCCTGCTCATGTTCTTGAAGTGCGAGAAATCCTCCAATGTTCACGAGGAGGTCCTTTTTACCGCTCATGGTGCAGCCGTCGGAGTAGGAACAGAATTCGCGGAGGATCTCGGCAATCGACTTAGTCTGATAACCAGACTCACGAACCTTGATGAACCAGGCGTTTTCAATCAGTCGTGTTGCATCAATGATCAGGCGGATGCCGTGCTTCTTGCACAGTTGCCGCACCTGACGGATGTTCTCCATTGATACTGGCTGGCCGCCCGCCATGTTCACTGTTCCTGCCACAGAGATGTACGGGATTTTGTTCGCACCGACCTTTTTTATGAGATCTTCGAACTTCTGCAGATCGACGTTCCCCTTGAATGGGTGCATGTTCACCGCGTCGTGCGCTTCATCGACGATGACATCGACAAACGTTCCGCCTGCGAGCTCCTGATGCAATCGCGTGGTAGTAAAGTACATGTTGCCCGGAATGTAGTCTCCGGGTTTGATCAAAATCTTCGAAATGATATGTTCGGCGGCCCGCCCCTGGTGTGTCGGCACGAGGTACTTATAGCCATAGTACTTCTGGACTCTCGCTTCGAGATTGTAGAAGTTCTTGCTTCCCGCATATGCTTCATCGCCGAGCATCATCCCGGCCCACTGATAGTCGCTCATAGCGTTTGTGCCGCTGTCTGTGAGCAGGTCGATGTAGACGTCCTCGGACTTCAGAAGAAATGTATTGTATCCCGCCTCACGAAGGGCTTTCTCCCGCTCTTCGCGTGTGGTCATCTTCAGCAATTCCACTGATTTGATCTTGAAGGGCTCCGCCCATGATCGTTTCTTCAGTTTCTCCATAGATTCCTCAATCGTCAGTATTGTATCAAGAACATTTTGACAATAGTAATTCAAAAATGGTCGAGATACAAGATGCTCATTGCCGAACGTGAACACGTCACGAGATGGGAACTCCGCCTCGATCTTGCTTTTCTTCGCTTGATGTTCTATCTTGACGATGGATGATACCTCAAAGCACGCTCACCAAGATACGATCGATCTTCGGAGCATCCGGCTTTCTCGATTCAGCGGAAGATCGAATCGCCTATTCGTATGATGGAACGCCACTTCTCAAGCATCTCCCTGATGCCATTGTAAAACCAGAAAGTATCGACCAGATCGCACAGCTTCTGAAGCTCGCAAATGAAGAGCGATTCGGTGTGGTTCCACGTGGTTCGGGATCAGGCCTTAGCGGTGGCTCAATTCCAGTGGAAAACTCTGTCGTTGTCCTAACCAACCATTGGGATCGAATTCTGGAGATCGATCAGAAGAACCTCTCGGTGTGGGTCCAGCCAGGTGTCATTACGGCCAATCTGCACTCGGCAGTGGAAGCGCTGGGGTTGTTCTATCCACCGGATCCGGGAAGTGCCGCGATTTGCACCATTGGCGGTAACGTGGCTGAGAATGCTGGTGGATTACGCGGATTGAAATACGGTGTCACGAAGAACTACGTCCTTGGCATGGAGGTGATACTACCGAGTGGAGAGGTGATTGTGACGGGAGGGAAGTCCGTCAAGGATGTCGCTGGCTACAGTCTGAAGGATTTTCTTATAGGTTCTGAAGGGACGCTTGGGATCATTACACGTGTTCTGCTACGGCTGATTCCGAAGCCGCAGACAAGCAGGACGATGCTGGCCTTCTATAGCAAGCTCAGCGACTCGGCTGAGACTGTCTCGGATATCATCGCATCGAAAATCACCCCTGCTGCGTTGGAGTTCCTTGATAATACGACCATTAGATGTGTCGAGGACTATGCACACCTTGGGCTTCCGACATCGATTGATTCTCTACTCTTGATTGAAGTCGATGGTCGAACGGCCGAAGTCGAAGAAGATGCCGCAAAGATTGTCGAAATCTGCAGGCGGCATGGTGCCCTCGATATTAAGATTGCTGCAGACGAACTGGAGGCGGTGAAACTTCGTACGGCACGCAAAGCAGCGTTCTCAGCACTCGCACGGGTGCGGCCGACAACGATTCTCGAAGACGCGACGGTTCCACGGAGCGATGTGGCTCCCATGTTGGAGAGCATCAACCGCATCGCAGCCAATCATAATTTGACGTTTGGAAATTTTGGTCATGCCGGCGATGGGAATCTTCATCCCACGTGCCTCACTGATGAACGAGACAAAAATGAGATCCATCGTGCAGAGCTCGCTTTCGAGCAAATCTTCTCTGAAGCTGTGCGTTTTGGCGGAACTATTACGGGTGAACATGGGGTCGGGCTCGCCAAAATGAGATTCCTCGGGAAGGCAGTCGGCGAACCTGCGATCGATATGATGCGAAAGATTAAAGAGGCAGTTGATCCGCAAGCCGTCCTGAATCCCGGTAAGATCTTCTCCCTCAGACCTCGCTGCGAAGGTCCATTGCCATCGAACAGAGAGCAGATCAAGAAGTTCGCCGATTCCGGAGCGTTTACCTGATCCGTGCCTATCCCAGCTCGTACATACCCGCACAAGCAAAATACTTCGCACCCTAGCCTCATCGAGCTGCTTTTCGATGGGAGAGTCTCGAGTTCCGATCTCATTGTAGAATCGCTGAATCTTCACGGTAAACGCGTCCTCCGATTCACCGGCGAGTTTTGGACCTCCAAGCAGCGACAAGCCTCTTCGCTGCACGAAATTTCATACAGAGCTTGTTTCAAGCCACAACTTCCGCGGTTCTTCATCGATCGCCTCACGCGACCTGGTGATCTCGTCTACGACCCTTTCATGGGACGGGGGACGACCCCCGTTGAAGCTGCTCTCCTCGGGCGGAACGTGGTAGGAAATGACGCGAATCCTCTCAGCCGTACATTCACGAAGCCGCGTCTCGAGCCGCCATTGTTCGAAGACGTGGTGCGAAGAATTGAACATATCAAGATCAGTAAGCGCGTCTCATCGTCTCTGGATCTTTCCATGTTTTATCACCCGAGGACTGAGTCAGAGATCCTCTCGCTCCGTCGCTATCTGGCTCAGCGCGCTTCCACGAGACGAGAGGATGAAATCGATCGTTGGATTAGGATGGTTGCAACGAACAGACTTACCGGACATTCGACAGGATTCTTTTCCGTCTATACACTTCCGCCGAACCAGGCGATGTCCGCTGAGAATCAGCGTCGCGTCAATAAGAGTCGAAAACAAAAACCGGAGTACCGAGACGTGAAGGAGCTCATTCTCAGGAAGACTCGTTCACTACTGAGAAACGTTACTGATGCGCAGGAACAGAATCTAGCACTCGTCAGGAAGAAAGCGCGGTTCCTAACGGGCGATGCGAGCCGAACAAGGAGCATCGCCGACAATTCTATTCGGTTGACTGTGACGTCTCCGCCGTTTCTCGACACGGTCAATTACGCCCAGGACAATTGGCTCAGAAGCTGGTTCAATTCGCTGGAATGGGAGGAGATCGGAGGACGTTTGACAGTTGTGCGATCCGTCGATGCCTGGACGGCGAGCATGACACGCGTATTTCAGGAATTATACAGGATTACTTCTGCGGGTGGTATGGTAGCGTTTGAAGTCGGCGAGATTCGCAAGCGAAACCTGAAGCTTGATGAGGTTGTTGTTCCAATAGGCCTTCAAGCGGGTTTTCGCTGTGCGGGAATTCTGGTCAACCAGCAGAAGTTCACGAAGACATCGAATATCTGGGGGATTCGGAATAATCGGGCTGGCACCAACACAAACCGAATTGCGGTGTTCTACAAGATTAACAAAGGAACATGAGTAAGGTCGACTCTGCACCGTCGCCGTTCCAAGGCGTCGACATACCAAGTTACGATGTTCTCACGAACTGTATGCACTGTGGGCTGTGTCTGCCGACATGTCCGACATATGCGCTGACGGGTTTGGAGACATCGTCACCGCGTGGGCGGATACGCCTGATCAAGGCGGTGGCTGACGGAGATCTTCCAATCACTGAGAACTTCGTACATGAAATGAATTTCTGCCTCGACTGCCAGGCATGCGAAACGGCGTGTCCGGCTGGAGTCAAGTATGGTTCACTCGTAGAGGCGGCTCGGGCGCAGATCTACCGTGGGGGGTATGAAGGGCGTTTATCCGACGCCATCAAGAAGAGCATGCTCGAATGGACATTTCTCAAGCAGAACCGACTGAAGGTTCTGGCACACTTGATGAGAATGTACGAGCGGTCAGGGTTGAAATGGTTCCTTCAGAAGACCGGCGCGCTTCGGATTTTTTCTCGCAAGCTCGATGCAATCCAGCCTCTTAGCCCAACCATCTCGTCTGAGTTTTCCAGCAACCTCTTACCTGAGATTATTCATCCCGAGGGGAAGCCGCGTTATCGGGTTGGCTTCCTCACCGGTTGCATCATGGATATTGCGTTTGCCGATGTTAACCTTGACACGATTAACTTGCTGCTTCATCATGACTGCGAAATCGTGGTCCCTCAAGGCCAGGCATGTTGTGGATCGCTTCAGGCACACAATGGAAGCCTCGGCGCTGCAAGAGAAATGGCACGGCACATTATCGAACTGTTTGACAGGGATGATCTCGATTTCATTGTTTTGAATTCGGCGGGATGCGGCGCATACATGAAAGAGTATGGCCATGTTTTTGCGGACGATCCCCAATGGAGCGTGCGGGCACAGCGAGTTTCAGCAAAGGTGCGCGATCTCACCGAGTTCCTTGTTGAAACCGGTTTCTGGCCTACGAAACCCGCGAGGAGAAGATTCTCGATGAAACACGGTGCTCCGGGTGAGGCGTCATTCCGACCGCTGAAAGGAAAACGCATTTCTTATCACGATGCTTGCCACCTGGTGCATACACAGAAGATCAGTCAGCAACCGCGGGAGCTCATCAAAGCCGTACCGGGAATTGAATATGCCGAATTGCCTGAATCGACCTGGTGTTGTGGAAGTGCTGGGATCTACAACGTCGTTCATTATGAAGATTCGATGAAGTTGCTCGACCGGAAAATTGAAAACATTGAAAAAGTCCAGCCTGACATTATCGTGACTGGTAATCCGGGCTGCATGCTGCAGATTCAACACGGGCTGAAGCAAAAGGGGATGAATGTTCAACTTCTCCATACAGCAACATTTCTCTGGAGGGCATGTGAACTCTCCTAAGACGCTCAGAGCTTATTTGTCAGGAGGGATGGAGTTTGCGAAGGGAGAAGGGATCGACTGGCGTATGGATATGGACGCATGGATACGTAAGAAGCTGCACCACACGGTGTACAATCCCAACGTGGAAAGCAATGCGTTTCTGTCACGAAAACTGCCGAACGGCCGATTTCGCGACCTGAAGCAGCAAGACGCCGATCGCTACGTTCATCTGGTGCGCGAACTCATCGATATGGATAGCCATGAGATTGCAGAGAAAACGGACTATGTTGTGTGCAACTGGGATGAGAGTGCCCAGCGTGGCGCAGGCACAACGGGAGAAGTGACACTGGCCCGATTCGCCCAAAAGCCTGTGTATATGGTCGCCACGATGCCGCTCACCGAGATACCAGGGTGGGTGCTTGGCTGCACGACAAGAATGTTTCAATCGTTCGAAGAGTTGAAATCATTTCTACTTGAAACATATTCTGCTGCTTGAGCCATAGCAGATCATGATCTTGATACCCAAATTCAAGGCGACTCCACGGTGTAGTCACATTGTAAGGAGGATGAGCAATGGATAGTTCGATGAAACGCAGAGAGTTTTTGAAATCGGCGTCGTTGGCAAGCGCCGCTGCTCTGATTGGAAATTCCGTACCGGCTATTAGTGCAATCCAGGCTCAGAGCAAATCAGCCATTCGTCCAGTGGTCATCTCAAGTGCGAATGGCCTTAAAGCAACCGCTAAGGCAATGGAACTCATCCAGCAGGGTGCAGATGCACTTGATGCGGTCGTCGCAGGTGTCAATATCGTCGAAGATGACCCAAACGACCACAGCGTTGGATTGGGCGGACTTCCCAATGAAGATGGTGTCGTCGAGCTGGATTCTTCCGTGATGCATGGTCCCTCGGGACGTGGAGGAGGCGTTGCTTCCCTTCGAAACATAAAGAACCCATCCAAGGTGGCAAAGACGGTGATGGAACGCACCGATCATGTATTGTTGGTGGGAGAGGGAGCTTTGCGGTTTGCCAAAGCTCATGGATTCAAAGAAGAGAACCTGTTGACGGACGAGTCGCGCGAAATTTGGCTCAAGTGGAAGGAAACGTTAAGTAATCAAGACGACTGGTTGCCACCGCATGACATCAATGCTATTGATATCGGCGAAGGTCCCAGAAAGTACGAACGGATTACAGGAACGATTAACTGTGATGCAATCGATTTGAAGGGAAATATCTCTGGTGTGACGACGACAAGTGGCCTGGCGTTCAAGATTCCCGGCCGTGTTGGCGATTCACCAATCCTTGGTGCAGGTTTGTACGTCGATAATGAGGTCGGAGCTGCCGGCTCCACCGGCAGAGGAGAAGCCAACCTTCTTGCGTGCAGCAGCGTCATGATTGTTGAGTACATGCGACAAGGGAAAACGCCCGAAGAAGCGTGCCTGCTCGCGTGTAAGCGCATCGCGAATCAGACCAAGGAACGCCGGCTTCTCGACGAAAAGGGGCGGCCGAATTTCAACGTGGATTTCTACGCCATCAGTAAGAACGGCACTTACGGGGGAGCGGCGATTTGGAGTGGTCCCAAATTTGCCGTCAATACCGGTGAGAAGGAGAGCCGGCTCGAGAATTGTGCATATCTCTACAAGAGGGAGAAGAACTAGCTCGATAAATGCCCTGGACGCTCGTCGCAGTACTGATCATATCCCTGCCACTTACAGCAATCAACTACTATGTTGGCAGGACGCTATTCGGGGCTTTGACCCGCGTAACATCGTGGAACCGCACTAAACTGAAGCGGTCGATCATTGGAATCCACGTTTACCTGAATCTACTCCCTGTCACGTTCTTACTCGCGTTCCTGGTCGCTGGGAAAAGCGTCGTTCCGGCGTTTGCAGGTGACAGCTTCGCCATCGACCTCTTTCTGAGCTATCCGTTCTGGTTCAGTCTCATCGTCATGATCCAGTTGCTCGCCTTGTTTGTTCTTCTCGAGATTCTTAGTCTCGCAATTGTCCGCTTCGTGCCTTCGGTCCGCGAGTGGTGGCAAAGATGGAAGAATATCGCCGTCATTGGGATAACCGTCATCATCACTTTGTACACGATGATCGTGATTGTTCGGGATACCTGGACCGTCAGAATCGTCCAGCACGAAATCACCCTGCCGAAAGGCCTTGAATGTCTCAGTGGTTTTCGGATTGCTGAAATCTCGGATGTACAGGGGGATGGGAGGACGACCTACGCCGCCCTTCGGAAATACGTAGCCAGAGTGAACTCTTTGGAGCCAGATCTCGTTCTCTTTGGTGGCGATCTTGTAACATCGGGAACACGATACATTGATTCCACTGCACGGATCATGGGAGGATTGCGGTCAAAGTTCGGTACGTTCGCAGCGATCGGAGACCATGACCTTTTCACGAACAAAGCGATGGTCTTGGATGCCCTGGACAGAGAAGGGATTCGCGTTATTGAGGATAGCACGGTGTATTTCAAAGTGGATTCCTGCAGGGTGGCGGTGTCAGTTGTAACATATACCTATCTGGAAAAGCCCACGAAGGCTCAGTTCGGCAGGTTCACGGATGCTGAACAAGGAGAGTTCCGAGTCTTGCTCGTTCACCAACCGGCAGAAAAACTGGTCGAGTTTGCCCGAAGTCGAGGATATCACCTGATGTTGGCTGGACATACACACGGTGGTGGGGTCGCGTTTGGCATACCGGGGCTGTTTCTATGGGCTCCCGCCAATCTGGAGTCACCATATGTCAGCGGTCTTTATCACCTGGGAGGACTTGAGCTGAGCGTCACGAATGGTCTCGGACTCACACTTGCACCCGTTCGATATCACGCGCCTGCAGAGATTGCATTGATCACGCTGAAGTAGTGTCATAGGACGATTCAGGCTGAGAAATGGTTCCTCTCTTTTGGTTTATGGAGATGGTGGTTATCTCTTGAGTTACATGTCCTTACCTTCAGCTAGCAGTGAAAGCACTTGAGTAATAAAGAAAGATCGTTGAGGAGTGGAAAGAGAAGAATGAGTTCGTTTGTCGACGTGAGTGGCAGGGTGGTGCTTCGACTTGTTGGAGCCGATGGCTTGGACTTCATACAGAGGATCTCCACAAACGACATTGCAGCCCTGCAACTGGGCCAGTCAAAGCAAACCATCCTGACCAACGAGAAGGGAAGGATCATCGACGTCGTTACAGTTCACCGGACGGCTGAAAGTCGATTGATGCTGCTGGGTCAGTCGAAGGATTCAGCTCAACTGATCCCGTGGATTGAGAAATACATCATAATGGAAGACATTCATGTCGAGGATCTAACCTCTTCCACTGCACAGTATCTGATCTATGATTATAAGGCAGAAGATCATGTACGATTTACTTCTTTTTCATCTCCAGAGACGATTGCGCTGAGTGAAGAATTTGGATCCCTGAGGCTCGTCCGAGTCATCAGCCCTCGGGAGCTCAAGGGCAGTGCTGAAGAGGCTCTCTCCGCTATGGACTTGACCCATCGCCCCGTAGAGGAGTTTGAGGAATTTAGGGTCACCAACGGGATTCCAGGTGCTCTTGCTGAACTAACTCCTCAGTACAACCCGCTTGAGGCAAATCTTGGTACTCTGATCAGCTGGACAAAAGGGTGCTACATCGGACAAGAAGTGATAGCCCGACTCGATACGTACAAGAAGGTTCAGCGGCATCTCGTTACTATGAGTATGTCGGCTCTTCCAGATGGTCTCCCGATTTCATTTCAGAACACAGAGGGTGAAGCCGGTGTCATCACAAGTGCAGCGACAATTGCCGAGACGGGTGAAATTCGAGGGATTGGCTTTCTGAAAACATCAGGATCTGATCACCCAGAGACCTATTCCTTCCTCAAGGATGGCGTGAAAGTCCCGCTTCAAATTCACAACATCACGTAGGCTTTGTGTTTATTTGTTATTCATCCGATCTAATACCTATATTGAGTGAACGTCAAGAATTTCATGGAGTAAAACAATAATGCCTAAGAATCAACATAGGACTGTAAAAGCGTACAACAACATCGATTTCCTGAACAGTCCTGACGCCCGGGTTATACGACTGATCGCAGAGTTCCTTGAACCGGCGAGGAGGTTCAAGCATGAAGGAATCAGAGACACGATTGTTTTTTTTGGCTCTGCGCGCGTTATGCCTCGAGCGAAAGCCCTTCAACAGTTCAAGGGCATTACCAGACCGGTTCAGAATGGCCGGCCTCTGAGCGAAAAAGTCAAAAAGAGCATCGAGGCAGCGAGAGTCGATTTGGAAATGTCGCGTTATTATGAGGATGCGGTGAAATTGGCCCGGCTACTTACAAAATGGACCAGGAGGCTCAGCCAGAAGAACAGGTTCATGATCAGCTCCGGTGGAGGACCTGGGATCATGGAGGCGGCAAACAAGGGGGCAAAACTGGCAGGTGGACGGTCAATAGGTCTCAATATCAGCCTTCCCTTTGAGCAGAGCTCGAATCCATACATACCGAAAGAACTGAACTTCGAGTTTCACTATTTCTTTATGCGAAAGTTCTGGTTCGTCTATTTGTCGAAAGCTATGGTCATGTTCCCAGGCGGATTTGGGACCTTCGATGAGACATTCGAGGTCCTGACGCTTGTCCAGACTCACAAGCTCAAGAAGAAGGTCACCGTCATTCTCTATGGCAGGGAATATTGGCAGAAAACCCTCAACTTCGACAACCTCGTGCGGCTGAGGCTAATCAATGCGGAAGATTTGAAGCTTTTCAAGTTCGCTGACACTCCAGAGGAGGCATACGAGCTCCTCGTAAGGGAAATGAGGAAGAATTACCCTGGCGAAACGAGTGAACAGATGTAGGCTTGTGTGTCGATTGAGTCTCTGGCCCGAAATTCGTATATTGAAGAGAGCATCTTCTCTGAAATATGGTGTTCCTTCAAGATTTCGGGGGTGACCTGGATTCGACGGGGATGAGGAAGCTCAGAACTGCGTATCGTGGTCTCCGTGTCCACGCTAAAAAAGCGGTAAACACTCAAGTGCCAACTACAACTACGCACTGGCTGCTTAATTAAATTAAGCAACCCGTTCCCTCGGTTCTCTCCCATTGGGATCGAGATGAACGTCGACTAAGATGGGATAGCGCGTTCCTGTTTCGAAGGGGATCGTGCGAAGTCCTGCCACAAGCGGGACCCACTTTGGATAGCACGTGGCCAATCCTGTCTGCCGGAGTTTCCGCGTGTGAACCTTAAAAGGCAGGCTATGTACGTAGAAGTTTTGAGAGTCTTCTCTTCGGACCGGGGTTCGACTCCCCGCACCTCCACCACGATGGCCTTCGCTACTTCGGCGAGGGCCCTTTTTTTTGGCGTTTACCCCTCCGTTTCACGCGGTTTTTATCGAAGGGCCTTTTTTCATCTCTTTTTCATCTCTTCCCGCTACATTGATAGTTGGCTGAGCTTATTCTCTCATCAAAATCCACACCATCCACTCATTCAAGGAGTTTTCATGAAAACACTTCAGCAAATTCTGGTTGTGTGCCTCGCTATGGTCGTGATGAGCATGTCCTGCCTTGCACAAACAACAAAGGGATACAAGGTTGTCGACAAGGTCAAGATTGGGGGAGAAGGAGGGTGGGACTATCTTATCGCTGATGCGGCAGCGAAGAGACTGTACTTGTCGCACGGCACCGTGGTTGTCGTGTTCGATACGAAAACCAATACCATCGTCGGCGAGATTCCGAACACGATTGGCGTCCACGGCATTGCGCTTGCTCCAAAACTCGGCCGCGGTTATACAAGCAACGGCCGGACATCGTCTGTAACAGTTTTTGATCTTGCAACATTGAAGGTTCTGGATTCTATCAAATTGACAGAGAAGAATCCCGATGCGATACTGTATGAGCCGTTTTCCAACCGCGTCTTCACGTTCAATGGCGGCAGCTCGAACGCAACAGCCATCGATGCAGCGACAAATAAGGTCGTGGGCACGATAGCGTTGGGTGGGAAGCCGGAATTCGCCGTGACTGATCTCAAAGGAAAGGTATTTGTAAATATTGAGGACAAGAGCCAGATCACCGCTTTCGATCCGAAAACGCTGAAAGTCCTCAACGAGTGGCCGCTTGCACCAGGCGAGGAACCCAGCGGTCTGGCAATCGATCGGGAGAATCACCGGCTCTTCTCCGTTTGTGGGAACAAAATGATGATAGTCCTCGATGCGGTCTCAGGCAAAGTCGTTGCTTCCGTTCCGACCGGAGCAGGAACTGACGCAGCAGCCTTCGATCCGCAGACACATCTCGCGTTTGCATCGAACGGAGATGGGACGCTGACCGTCATTCATGAAGATTCGCCCGAGAAGTTCACGGTGCTTGAGAATGCACAAACTCAGCCGCGCTCGCGCACAATGGCGCTGGACGAGGTAACACACAAGGTGTATCTGTCCGGCGCATTATTCAAGCCGGCTCCTGCGCCAACAACCGACCAGCCGAGGCCTCGCCCGCAGATGGAACCAGGCAGCTTTATGGTTGTCATGCTTGACCGCCAATAGGCGATTTGTTTGACGCGGTTTCGGGGAATTTCTGTCGGGGGGGATTTGGCAGAGATTCTCCGCGAATCGGCGGCCGGCAATCGAACATCTGCTGTGAGGATGAGTCCGTCCGGCAAGCATATGAAGCGGGATGGCGCATCTTTGTGGTTTTGGGTTTTTCGTGGTAGCTTACGCACAGTCAACGAAGATCTGGACAATTCCCCATGAGAATCCTCCTCATTGAAGACGACAAGAAAATTGCTGCCTCGCTAAAGAAGAGCTTGAAGGCGGAAGGGTTCGCTGTCGACGTCGCACACGACGGCTTACGGGGGGAAGAGCTCGCTGTCATCAACGATAATGATGTTATCCTTCTGGATGTTCTCCTCCCAAAACAGGACGGTTGGACAACCTGCCGGAAGATACGCCAGCAGAAGGTTCTCACTCCGATACTCATGCTCACGGCGCTTGATGATGTTGAGGATAAGATCAAGGGGCTTGACAGTGGGGCAGATGACTATCTGCCGAAACCTTTCCACACGGGGGAGCTTCTTGCCCGCGTCCGTTCTCTTGCGAGGCGTAGAACGGATGTTCGCACTGCCGACATCGAGCTGTATGGGCTTCGGCTTGAGCTGAATACGCACAGGGCGTTTCGGGAAGGAAACGAAATTTCCCTCACTGCGAAGGAATTTGCCCTTCTCGAGCTCTTCATGATGCATCCTGGCGAGATCATCTCACGACAGAGAATCTCGGAGCACCTTTGGGACATGAATTTTGAGCCGAGAAGCAATGTGATCGAGTCATTCGTCAAGTTTCTGAGGCAGAAAGTAGATAAAGGGTATGGCCAGACGTTGATCCATACGATCCGTGGAAGCGGCTACATGTTTTCTGAAAATCGACCGTAGAGCACTTGGACCGATGTTCACCATCAAGACAAAAATTATCCTTGCATACTCGCTCGCATTTGGCCTTCTGGTGACTGCGTTCGCGCTGATTATCTATCAAGGTATCGCGGATGCGGAGATCGCGAAGCTTGATGCACGGCTGGAAAGTCACGCTGATCGGTTGCAGACGGAACTGGAGGAGGACTATCAGCAGCCAGGATTCCCGCTCCGGTCCGAATTGGATTCGATAGTCACAGAGGGGCTGCATGATGTGCGCATCAGGCTTCTGACACCTGAGAACAAAGTGGTATTCAGCGACTCGGGATTTGAAGCACCATCGAGCGTGCTCTGGAAAAGTGGCTTCGGAAGTAAGCCTCAGATCATCTCTCTGAAATGGAATCACCGAAGGTACCGCGTGCTCCAGTTGCCCGTGGAAATTGAGAATCGTGTCCAGTTCATTCTTCAGGTCGCCGGCTCGATGCATGAGATCGAGGAAGCGAAGGAGGATCTGCAGCTACTGTTCTTTACCGTGATTCCGGCCGGACTTTTGCTCGCCGGCCTGATTGCCTATTTTATCACATCCCTTGCTTTCAAGCCGATGATGAAAATGGTTCGGGCTGCTGAACAGATCAGTGCGGCGAACCTGGACGCTCGCCTGGAATTGCCGCGGGCTCATGACGAGGTACATCAATTGGGAACGGCCCTCAATGAAATGATCGGAAGAATCGACAAGACGATCAAAGGGCAGAGGCAATTTGTCGCAGATGCGTCCCACGAGTTGCGGACACCGTTGACGATAATCCGAGGCGAACTCGAGGCTGCTGCAGCGTCCATTCGAAAACCGTCTGTGAAGGAGAATATCACGACGTCATTGTCGGAACTTGACCATCTGTCCAAACTGGTGAGCGATCTTCTGACGCTCGCCAAGTTAGATGCCGAGCGTGTCAGGCTCGAAGTCTCATCGGTCAGATTGGATGAATTGGTCGTCGATTGCGTACAGGCTGCCCGTGGAGTCGCAAAAAGCAAAGGGGTCACACTCAGGATTTATGTCGAGGAAGCACTCGAGATCCCAGGTGATCATGAGAAGCTAAAGAGTGTTATGTTTAACCTCCTTGACAATGCCATCAAATACTCGGCCCGAAGGGGAGTGGTCTCCGTATCGCTGATGTCGAACCGGAAGGCAGGTACTTCGTCGATCATCATCAGCGACAAAGGGATCGGTATTCCTGAGGCGGAACAGTCGAAGGTTTTCGGCAGGTTCTATCGTGGCTCACAGCCACGATCGAAGTCAGACGGGAGTGGTCTCGGGCTTGCCATCGCTCAGCGATTCGTCGAGCTGCACGGCGGACGGATTGCGCTCAAGAGTAAACCGGGGAAAGGAAGCACGTTTACTGTTGAGTTACCGCTGACCAGCAACCGGACCTGAACTCAGTCCCGTCCAAATTGGCAATGCAAGCGCTCTGCGATGGTGGTGGATGTTTTCATCTTTAGTTCATTTGATTCTGTTACCTTGAGACGGTGCAAACGACAATGTTCGTTGAGGATTTTGCTCTGTCAACGGTGTACCAATCAATCGACCACAACATTTAGCAAAGCAGTTCAACCTGATATAAACATTTTTCCACTCTCTGCCGGAGTGAATGACAACTATGAAGTCTAAGAGTATTCTCGCGTGTCTGTTCTTGATATCTGTGTTCGTCACTGGGACACGGTTGCGCGCACAGGCGAGATTGGTCTCGCTGACAGACTACCTGAATGTTGCGCTTCAGAAGAATCCCCTCCTCAGAGCGGCGGAACAGGGCAAAGCGTCTGCCGTCTACAGCAGCGAGTCGGTGAGAAAAGGCTATCTCCCGCAGTTTGGAATTGCCTCTCATTTTATCGTGGCGCCAGGGTACGATCAGGCCGTGACGAACGGCGGCGAGGTCAGCGCTCAAATTGTCGGTTTGTACACCCTGTATGATGGTGGAACCCGGTCTTATGAAATTCAAAAAGGAGGAGTCGGAGTCGAACAGGGTGCGTTGAATATCAATCGTACCAGGGCAGACATCGTCTATTCCGTATCCACGGCTTTCGCCGCTGCCGTCAAGGAAAAGCGGGAGTTGGATGTTGCTGAACAAAGCTACGCTCAGTTAAAAGACTATCTCCAACTTGTGAAACAGCTCCACGCGTCGGGCCAGGGAAGCGAGACTGACGTCCTAAAAACGACAGTGGATCTCAACAATGTGGCAATCAATATCAATGCACGGAAAGTCGCGTTCGGAAACTCCCTGCTTGTTCTTGCTCAAGCTTCGGGGTTACCGTCTGCCGATGTCGCGGATGTTGACTCAACTGTTGTTTCGACGCCATTCGATACGACGTTTTACGCAGACCGTAACATCGATCTGGCTTCCCAGGAACTGCTTCTGAAACAAGCTGACCTGGATGCACAAATCGCAGGATCTAAATTGCGACCCACGGTTTCTCTCGGAGGCGACGTTGGCGCATTGACCTCCCTCCCAAATCTCCAGCAAGGTTTCAGCAACGTTTTTGGCGCCTCCGTGGGTCTATCGTTTTCTCTGCCGTTTCTCACGTTCGGTTCGCTCGAAAACGGCTACAATGCTGCCAAGGCAAGCGCGATCAGCATCTCGCTTCAGAATGACTATGCGCGCACCTCTCTTGGCCACGAGTTCCGCATTACGAGGAACGGCGTTGAGCGGGCAAATGCCGAGATTGCTGCGCTGCAAAACAACCTCGTGGTCGCCGAACAAAATCTTCTCTTATCAAAGGCACGATATGCGGGCGGGAGCGGCCTGAGCCTCGAGGTCCTTGATGCCATTCAGATGGTCAACCAGATCAAACTTGCCATCGAAGAGGCACGATCGCAACTGGCTATGAGTGTTTTCAAACTGAACAGGCTAAACTACTCCGGAGTTGCATACAAATGATAAACAAGAGCCTCTCCTCTCTATTCCCACTTCTCTTCACAGTGGCTTTGTTCGGCTGCAGTTCAAAGAGCGGCGATAGCGAGGCCGATGTCAAACCTCGTGCGACCGTTGAAGTCGCTCGCGCTGTTCTTGGTTCCATGAACGACGTCGTGAGTTCGACCGGCTCTTTCCAAGTTCTGCGAGACGAACGTATCAGATCAACCATCTCTGGAAAAGTTGAGAAAGTGCTCGTGCTTGAAGGAGATGCGGTAAAAAAAGGGGAGGAATTGGTAACGATCCTTTCTCAGGAATCAAACGCGGCAATTGCCGGCGCTGAACAACTCCTCAATCAGGCATCTACAGAAAGCGACCGGAATCACGCCGAACGTGCGCTTCGGCTGGCCGAGAGCACGGCGGCCAGAGCAAAGATTATGGCTCCATTTTCCGGCGGCATCATTCACAGGTTTGTTACCGAAGGGGAGCTTGTCACTCAGGGAAGCGATTTGGTTGAAATCGTCGACCCGGATACGAAGTACTTTCTTGCTAACATTCCCCTCAACGATGTTTCAGTGATCAGGAAAGGTCTTCTGGCCATTGTGACAATTCCGGCGATGGATATTCCACCATTGCGCGGAAGCGTCCAGGCTGTCAATCCCGCGACGGATCCCAACAGCCAAAGTGTCCAGGTAAGAATCGGCCTGAACTCAATCCCAGCACTCGTGACCTCGGGGACATTCGCAAACGTGCAGATCAAAGTTGGTCAACACAATTCTGTCGTCCTCGTGCCTAAACCTGCCATATTCCACGATGATGAGCTGAATCAGTACTTTGTCTGGCGAATCCAGGGCGATTCTCTCTCGCTCGTAACGCGGGTGACAATTGGCCTATCGGATTCATCGTCCTTTGAGGTTACTTCTGGTCTCAAACCTGGAGATATTGTCGCTACAGTAGGCGGATACGGCCTTCCGGATTCCACCCAAGTCACTGTTTCGCAAAAATAGAGATTCGCCGAGCAGATGAAACTCTTCGAAACAATTTCTTCGCACAGAAAAGCTGTTTTCTTCCTTGTTGCCGTCCTGAGCATCGGCGGGATCGTATCGCTCTTTCAAATGCCGATCTCACTCTTTCCGAACATCGATTTCCCGCGCATTGTCATGATCGCGGATAACGGAGAAGAGCCGGCAGATCGCATGATGATTGAGGTCACGCGGCCGTTGGAAGAGGCCGCCCGCTCAATTCCCGGAGTTGTCCGGGTGCAATCTGCGACGAGTCGCGGATCTTCGGAGATCTCGGTGAACTTCGCCTGGGGCACCGACATCATCCAGGTACTTCAGCTCATCCAGGGAAAAGTTGCGAGCATCAGGAATCAGCTTCCCCCGACAGTATCCATCGACATCGAGAGAATGAATGCGACTGTCTTCCCCATTGAAGGGTTCAGTTTGACGTCTGATTCGCTCGATCAGGTGCAGCTTCGCGATCTCGGGTACTATATCATCCGACCGGCACTCGTAAGGATCAGTGGGATTGCGGAAGTTGTTGTCGTCGGCGGAAAACAACGCGAATTTCTCGTCACGGTCAATCCGCAGAAGCTTCAGAGCTATGGCTTGAGGGTAGACGACGTTTCCTCGGCGATCGCCAAAACGAATTTTGTGTCGGCGACAGGCTTGGCCGAACTGAATTATCAGATTTACCTCACGCTGGTTGATGGCCTCTATGCGGGGCTTGATGCAATCAAAACCACAGTCGTAGATTTCAAGAATGGCACATCGATCACGGTAAGTGATGTTGCGACTGTTCAGCCTTCTGAGAAAATCGAGTACATCCGCGTCACCGCCGATGGAAAACAAGCGGTGCTGGTTAATGTGATCCGACAGCCGGGAGGAAACACGGTAGCAATCGGCCAACAAGTTCGCACAGAATTGGCCAATCTGAAACAGGTAATCCCCGCAGGCGTTCGAATCAAGTATTTTTACGACCAGGGTGACTTCATCAGCAGTTCCATAGGAAGCGCCAGGGATTCGATCCTTGTTGGACTCTTCCTCGCGATCGTCGTGATTTTTGTCTTTTTGCGAAGTGTTCGCATCGGTGCGGTTGCAGTAATCACAGTTCCGGCAGTGTTCGCAACAACCGTTCTTCTTCTCTATGTCATAGGCTATGCAGTCAACATCATGACGCTGGGCGGCATTGCCGCAGGGGTCGGACTCGTCATCGACGACATCGTTGTGATGATTGAGAATATCTTTCGGAACATGCGATATGAAAAAGAAAATATCCGACGAGCGATTGCTGAATCGATGAGAGAAATCCTGCCGGCGGTTTTCGGCTCAAGTCTGAGCTCGATTATCGTGTTCGTCCCCTTCGCATTTCTCTTCGGTGTGACCGGTGCCTTCTTCAAGCCGTTGGCCGTCACGATGGCCGTGTCGCTCGGTGTTTCTATGATTTATTCGCTGAGCTTTGTTCCGCTGCTCGCTGAATCATTCATCAGAGAAAAAGATGCGGCGTTGGAAATAGCGAGAGAAGAACAATCCAAACATGTGATTTCAAGAAACTACGACGATGTCTTGAAAGCGCTGTTGAAGAAGAGTTATCTCGGTCCGGTGCTTGCGCTGGTTGTTATCGGTGCCACGTTTTTCCTGTACTCAACCATTGGCAGCGACTTCATGCCCAAAATGGATGAAGGATCGTTCGTTCTTGATTACAATTCCCCTCCCGGGACCTCTTTGGATGAGACGAACAGAATGTTGACGGATGTCGAGAAGATACTCATGTCAATTCCCGAAGTCGATTCCTATTCGCGAAGGACCGGCACACAGATGGGCTTCTTCATTACCGAGCCCAATAGGGGCGATTTCCTCATCCGTCTGAAGAATAAACGTTCCCGTTCTGTTTTCGACATCATCGATGACGTTCGGCAAAAAGTGGAATCCACCGAGCCCGCGCTGCGTATCGATTTCGTGCAGGCGATGCAGGATCTTATAGGCGACCTGACGACTGAGCCCGCGCCCGTTGTCATCAAAGTCTTCGGGGCGAATCAAGAAGTGATAGAACAGAAAGCGAAGCAAATTGCCAAACTCATTCAGACCATTCCCGGAGTCGTGGACGTCTTCAACGGTATCGTCATCAGCGGCCCCTCGATTGTAGTCCATCCCAATCCTGTTCTGACGGCAAGGGCCGGACTTACGATGGCTGATGTTCAGTCACAATTGAAGACGGTGATGGAGGGCAGTGCGGACACGTATGTTCTGAAAGGTGAAAAGCTAATCGGAGTTCGAGTTCGTTATCCTGACAATTATCACAGAGTGTTGCAGGATATCAAGAATGTGCGGGTGAAATCTCCGAACGGATTCTATGTTGGTCTGAACGCTATCGCGACTGTTGAAGTTCTCATGGGACAAAGCGAAGTCGACCGGGAGAACCTGCAGCGCATGGTTCCCGTCAGCGCGAGGATCTCTGGCCGCGACCTCGGCGGCACGATCGCAGACATCAAGAAAATCCTCCAGCATACTTTGGTGCTGCCACAGGGGGTGACATACTCGTTCGGCGGGGAATACCAAAGCCAGCAGGAGTCGTTCCTCAGCCTTCTCTACGTCCTCGTTGCAGCTTCCCTCCTTCTCATCGTTCTCATGATCATCGAGTTCGAGAGTTTCTCCATTCCTGTTGCTCTCCTCTTGACGGACCTGACGTCGCTGTTCGGCGTTATCTTGGCACTCGTCATGACGGGTATTACTTTCAATATCTCCAGCTTTGTAGGAATGATCATGATCGTAGGAATTGTCAATGAGAACGGTGTGTTCATTGTTCATATGATACAGGAAATCGGCGGGAAGAAGGGTTATACGATTGATTCCGTAATTGAAGCGTGCAAAGTGAGGGCGAGACCTATCTTGATGACGACATTTGCCGCAGTTTTCGCTTTGATGCCGTTGGCATTGGGAATTGGCGCTGGTGCTCAGATGCAGCAGCCATTGGCGGTTGCGGTCATTGGAGGATTTTTGTTATCGAGCTTCCTTTTGCTCTTCGAGCTGCCAATGCTGTATGTTTTTCTGAACAAGCTGCGATAAAGTCGGACTCACTTTTCAAATCAATCGCAGACAAATCTCTTTAGCCCTTCAAGGATCTCTGGAATCGGTACCGGAGCACAAATGCAGCAGTCGCTGGCGATCGCTGTGATCGGTGGGTTTTCCGTCTCCAGCTTACTCTTGTTCTTCGGACTACCGATGGTATATCGATTGTTCAAGAAAGCGTAACACAAACATCACACAAACTTAACGCTGACCCGGTTAAGGTTGCAGCCGTGTCTCGCAAGGCGCTTCTGGCGCTTGTGCAAGCTTGAAGCAGAGCGCCCGCAAGGCATCCACGTAGTTCAGTGCCCTGGTTCAATCCCGCATCTATTCGGGGACAGCTCATTCTTCCCGAAACAGTCTCTCTCGGTGTAAGCAGTTCGTCGCCCTTCCGTTTGAGTCTATCAAATCTTGTTCGTACATTTGTCCGTGCCTCCAAGGCCTTTGTTTCCACCTTCTCCAGCAAACGAATCACAGAGCAATTGCCAATCGACTGTCTCCGGCATCGTGGGATCTTGAGATCATTGTGCGAGTTTCATGTGGCAGACCACAGGTGTCGAGGTTGTGTGCGCGTACAGATTCCGGATCACACGCCAACTCTGGGTGGCGACGTTTTTACAATGACTGCCCGATCGTGCTTGTAGAAAAATAAGAGGTCGCATGTCTTCAACCATACTTGTCGTCGATGACGAAAAGGACATTGTGGAATTGCTCAAGTACAATCTTGAGAAAGAGGGCTATCATGTCCTTACCGCGCAGAACGGAAAGGAAGCTCTCAAGCATATCTTGCTCCATCCGGACCTTGTCGTGCTTGACGTTATGATGCCGGAGCTCGACGGGTGGGAGGTCTGCAAAGCAATACGCAAGGATCCCGCGACGGCAAAGACTCCGGTCATTTTTCTGACAGCACGGGACAGCGAGGTTGACGAAGTTGTCGGGTTGGAACTCGGCGCAGATGATTACATCACAAAACCTGTGAAGGTCCGAACGTTTCTTGCCCGGGTCAAACGAGCTCTAAAGGTGCGAGCAGGGGGGGAGGGGGAAGGTGCGTCGGATCTCTTGAAGATTGGCGACCTCGAAATTCAAATGAACAACTATGTCGTGCGAATCGGTACTCGTGAGATCCATCTGCCCAAGAAGGAGTTTGAGGTGCTTTTGTTTTTAGCGCGTCACCCTGAACGTGTTGTTTCTCGCGAGACACTCCTCAACGAAGTCTGGGGCCACAATGTATATGTCATCGACCGGACTATCGATGTGCACGTGCGGAAGATTCGGGAAAAGTTGGGTCGACACGCCCAGCACATCGAGACTGTCAAAGGTGTAGGGTACCGTTTTCGAAAGGAACTCTGATGCGGAGCGTTCGTTCACAGCTTGCGTTGACGTTTATTGTCGTTTCAGTTCTGGTCATAGCTTTTCTGGGGGTCTTGCTGAGCTATGAGATCGAAAGGTACTACATTGACCGTGTGTTGGCAGGCCTGCGTACAGAAACGGATGTGATCGCCGCATTATTGCAGGAATCGGCTTCGCGTGCCGAACCTCGCGCACACATCGAGAAAGATCTCGCCGCTTTTGCCTCAGCAGCGCAGATGCGTATCACGCTTGTAGATTCATCTGGCGTGGTCCTGTACGACTCTTCAGTCCCGGACTCTCTTCTTCATACGCTCGAGAATCACTCTGAGCGCCCGGAAATATTGGAAGCGCGCCAGCGCGGAACCGGCACGAACGTGAGATCCAGCAAATCAGTCCACCTTGATCTTGTCTATGTCGCTCGCAATGTTGCTTTTTCCGGCAAAGCCCCGGACAGGTTGCCGAGACTGCAATTCGTTCGGATCTCCGTCGAACTGACCGATGTAAACCGGATCAGGAACGAGATTCGGTTCAAAATTGTCATTGCTTCCATTGTGATTCTCTTGATCGCGTTGATCCTCAGTCAGACGATTTCCAGGCGATTGACGAAGCCGTTGATAGAGATCGCCGAAATAGTCAAGGAGATCAAGGCGGGAAACCTGGATCAGAAGCTCCCGGTCCGCTCGAACGACGAGATCGGCCGACTCGCCGAGTTGATCAACGAAATGACAGACAAACTCAAGGCCGACATCGAGCAACTAAAAAAGCTCGAGCGTGTGAGGAGCGAATTTCTTGGCAACGTGTCCCACGAACTTCGGACTCCCATATTCTCACTGAAAGGGTTTATTGAGACACTTTTGGAAGGGGCTGTCGACGACCCGGCAGTGAACAAACGATTCCTTGAAAAAGCCTATCACCACGCGAACCGTCTTGATGCACTTCTCACCGACCTCATCGAGATCTCGCGCATCGAGTCAGGCGAAATGAAGATGAGTTTTCGATATGTTGACGCCGTATCGATCCTGAAGAATCTGACTGCAGATTTTTCAGATGCCGCAGCAAAGAGGAAACAGAATCTCATCGTAGAGGCGCCCGATCACGAAGTGTTGGTGCTCGGGGACAAGGAGCGATTGCGCCAGGCTTTGGGAAACATCGTCGACAATGCAATCAAATACAGTCCCGAAGGAGCTGCGACAACTGTGCGCCTCACGGAGGCTGAGCGCTCGGTCACGATATCAATCTCCGATACCGGTCCGGGAATTGAAGACGTGCACTTGCCCCGGATCTTCGAGCGATTTTACAGGGTCGACAAGACCCGTTCTCGGGAAGTGGGTGGAACAGGGCTCGGACTTGCCATCGCAAAGCACATCGTCGAAGCGCACGGCAGCAAGATCTCTGTGACCAGTGAGATAGGAAAGGGCACGACATTTTCCTTTGAATTGAAGAAGTAGCGCCGGTGCCCGTCAGTGAACCTTAATTCGTTCCTCCTCGAGCAAGCACTCAAGAAGCTCAAGCTTTCGGAAGATTCCCTCTCCCAATTCAGGCTCGTCAGCGCGTTAGGCGACGTGGACGGAACCGGTTTCCCGACCGAACTATTTGAATTGAGCGCTCCCATGCTCGTCCGCGGCCTGCTGAACTTCAGCACGCTCCAGATGAACCGGGATTGGGTCTATCCGTACTGGGTTCACCAGCAGCTCGATCCGAAAAGCCCGGGCTTCGTAGCCCGCTCCCAGAACCCGCTTCTCATCAACATTACCCATCGCAACTGGACTGCACTGGGCTCCCCGACGGGCTTTCATGAGGCCATCGTTGACCCGCGTGGTCTCATCACTCCTTTGCCACGAGAATGGTCAATCGATATCTGGCTGGCAGAAAATGGAGAGGTATTCTTTCCGAGCCTATCCACAAGGGCAGACCAGCAGCTCGATACGAATGCACCTCGCGTCACCACAGGATTCGATTGGCACGGCCTCAGGCTGCAGTCAGAAGCTTTCGTGGGGAGTGTCCGTGCGGCAAAAGACATCGTTTTCTGCCAGGCGAAAGTTTTCAACCGATCATCCGTTGCTCGCCACGTTCAAGTGTGTGTCGCGATCAGACCCTTTGGAGTGGAGGGCGTTGCTCCCATCAAGAAAATCCATTGTGAATCGCCTCGCATTGCATCCGTTGACGGGATCGTCGGAGTAGTGTTTGCTCAGGAACCAAGCGCCGTCCTTTTCGGAAGTGCCAGCCTCGGAGACTCAGCAAAAAGGCTTGCGCCAAAACAGATCCGTGAACAGGGAAGTAAAGTGACGTGCCCGGGCGGTTTGGCAAATGCGGTTGCGCTCTTTAATCTGACTGTCGATCCATCTTCCGAGCAATCGATTTGCTACAGTATGGCTCTCGGGACGAAGGCGGAGTTGAAGGCTACTACCATCAAGAGAACTTGGAGGGTGTCCTTTGAAAAAAGGAGAAGAGAGCAGAAGGCCGCTTGGGCCAAAGAGCTTGACGGATCTCTCGACATCACGTTCGGCGATGATTCTATCCAGAGGCTGTTTGAGGCGTCCCGGACGGCTCTCCTGCAGTTTCACGATGGTGACTTCATTTCTCCCGGCCCTTACTTGTATCACCATTTCTGGTTTCGCGACGCTGCACCGATGCTGAAAGCGCTTGATGTTCTCGGCTTTCCAAAACGAGCTCGTCAGGTCATCGACGGGTTTCCTAAGCGTCTGATGGCTGATGGGTTTTTCAGCGCGCCGGGAGGGGAGTGGGACTCGAATGGAGCAGTACTCTGGACGGTCTATGAGCACTATCGATTTACTCGCTCCCTTCTATGGCTAAAGCATCTGTATCCTACCTTAGCCAAGGCGGGGCATTGGATCGCTCGTATGAGGAGGAAAACCAACAACACGGACTCGACACACAACGGGTTGATGCCCAGAAGCTTGAGTGCAGAACACCTCGGTACCGTCGATCAATATTATTGGGATTCGTTCTGGAGCCTGGCTGGATTGCGAGCCCTCGCTGGAATGGCAAGGGAGGTGCGGAACGAAGGCGATGCAAAGGTTTTCGAAGCTGAAGCCTCGGAGCTTGAGAGGGATCTTCTCGAGTCTTTTCGTTTAGTCGAACAGAGATTGGGTACACCCCTCATCCCGTCGACGCCCTTCAGGCCTTTCGACGAGAGTGCCATTGGCTCGGTCAGCAGTGTCTATCCGTTGAATCTTTTTGATGCAACCATCCCACATCCACGGGAGACCATCAAAGCAATTACCGCCAGGTTCATCGACGAGCGAGGCTTCTACCATCCGATTATTCATTCAGGATACAATGCATATCTTACGCTGCAAGTAGCACACGCTCTCTTGAATGAGGGAGAAATCGATGCCGCATGGAGGATTGCCGATTCAATCTTTCGGCAAGCCACTGCTAGCTACGCGTTTCCTGAAGCCATCCATCCCAAAACGGGGGGCGGTGCGATGGGGGACGGTCATCATGGTTGGGCAGCCGCAGAGGTAGTTCTCTTCCTGCGGGATTGTCTCTTGAGAGAATGTGAGGGAAGAATTGAGTTCTTTGCCGGTGCCGCGCCGCACTTGATGAAAAAAGGGAGGAATATCAAGATCACCGATGCCCCTACCGAGTTCGGCAGGTTAAGTGTCTCCCTCGATTTTCAGACGGAGAGTTCCTTCAACATATCCTTCGAATCACAATTCTACCCGAAGTGCTTACCAAAGGCGATTCAGGTGTTCCTCCCCTGGGCAGCTCGAAAAATCAGTCCGTCATCGCCGCACCACTTGATCTCCACACAAAACTTACTTCAAGGGATGAAGATCACGTTTTCCCCGGGCGTCTCTACTGTCCTCGTACAGCTTGAAAGCTAGTATTCGTCCGATCCTGGCTCTTCGTCCGAGCCTGCGAACACAAACTTCTGTCCGGCCTTTGCGTTCTCCAGAACGACGTTGTAATCGCGATGGTTTTCACCGACCCAAAGGGAGAAGCCTCCGGGATGAGTCAACCGAAGCAGGGGAATGTCAAGCGCGCTGTCAGTACCCGTTATCAGAGGAAGCGCCGAACCGGAAACAAGCTTGAAAACTTCGGCTTTTCCCGGTCCGACAGGGACGGGTGTGACGAGCTCGGACGTCAATCGACCCTCACGAATTCGCCCTTGAATACCGAAGGCGTGTGACGGTGGGATATTGAACCAAGTTTGGGCGACGTGCTGAACTGAAATGTGGTTGCTCGCGGAAATGACAAAGACTTGATAGTGGAATTCATGCAACAAGGAGACGAATTGGGAAAGCAATGGCCGGGGTTTAGGTATCCTGACACGATCTGATCCTAATGTGATGTAATCCTTCGCGAGATTTATGACCGCCGATGTCGCTTGAACGACAGTTTTGATCTCGAGCCCTGCCATTGCCTCGACAACCGCACGGTACGCCTTGCTTCTGTGAGTTCGAACAAGGTGTTGGTACTCTCTCCACGTCAATGTGAGACGACGACCTTCGAGAATAAGATAAGCGAAAACGGCATCTCCGATATCTCCAGTGAGAAGCGTTCCATCCAGATCGAAGGCTGCGACACGTTCAATAGCCTGATGCGTTGAGCGCAACACCTGCTCTTCAGTTTTCAACAAATGCCATCTTAATAGATCGAGCATTGACATTCACTTTGCTGCCGAAGGAAGAGGGGGGACCGCTACGGGATAGTGGAGGCGATGCATTGCCACTGTGTACGATGGCACCTGAAATGGAATCGGAAGCACAATCGTTTGATGGCGATCAGTGCCGTTGGCGTGGCGAATCTCATTGTATTTCAGGAATCTGACTGGGTCGTCACACACGGCCCCGGCTCCGTTCAGAAGGGTGATCGCGCCGCTCTGGTAAATCTCGTTGCGGTGGATGTGGCCATGAAAGATGTAGCGAATGCCGAGAGACTGAAACAATCGAAGCGTCTTCGTTCTACCCCTCATTCTCATCGTATTCGATTCTATTCGTCTCCACAGGCTTCCTCCGGCAGATTCATCCTGGAGATCATTGAAGTGGTGGTGCATGGCCACCAGGGGAGTCGTTTGACTGAATTGCCCGTCTGCCTGCATCTGCAGAAGGGCAGTTCGCTGAGCTTCGCCCAGCGCACCATTGGTGCCAAGAGGATTTTTTCGCAACGACCATGGTGGAATGGAATTCAACCCAATGATGGAATACGGTCCAACCCTTTTCACGAACGGGAAGATGGAATCCTGTCCATAGGATATCACGTTGTCAAGCGTTTCTCCGAATACGAGTTGGAAGCGCTCGAGGTGGCGCGAGTAATCCACATTGCGGATATATTGTGGGAAACTCAGAACATCGACAGCCCGATGTGGACCACCAAAGATGTCATGATTGCCGGGAACCACCGTTAGTCGCTTGGCGTCGAGCAGATCAAGAGTGCCAAGTATTTCTCTGGCGAGATAGTAATCCTCTTCATCGCCCGTGCTGACGATATCACCTGTGATGATGAGGTGATCACATCCTGCAGCGAGGATGGACTTGAGGAGAAGTTTGAACGACTTCAAATGTTCGCGATAGAACTGACGGCTGAGGTGGGGATCGGAAATATGCACAAGTCGAAAATCACCTGTCGGTGACTCCTTGGTCGTAGGCACTCCTTGTAGACATGCGGAACTCGAATCAACATTACTACGACTATGCCGCACGGGCGTGATGGCGCTTGTATTCATTGATGACCGACTGATAGCTTTCGAATAGTTGAGATAGTATGTTCTCCCAAGAGAATTCTTGGGCACGTTGCAGCGCCCCCCTTGCTAACTCCTCCCTCAGACTTTTATAGTCCAGCAATTGTCCCACTCTGTAGGCGAGGTCTTCCGCATCCAATGGAGTCGCGAAGAGACCGGATTTGCCTTCCCGTATGATGCCTGTGGCACCTCCAACTTTTGCAGCCACCGGCGCAAGCCCGGAAGCCATTGCTTCAAGCGTCACCAAGCCAAAAGTTTCTGTGGTCGAAGGGAAAACAAAAATGTCCGCGGAGGCGTAGCTCTCCGCGAGTGCGAGACCCGACTGGTAGCCAAGGAAATGAGCCCTCGGCATCATGTCCTGAAATTCTTTTCGGGCGTGGCCATCTCCCACAATCACCATTTCGAAATCAGTCCGTTTCTCACGGAGGATCCGGTAGGCACGAGACAAGACGGCCAAATCCTTCTCCCAAACCAGTCTGCTCACGAAGAGAACCACAGGTTCATCGTCTCGTGTAACGTTCTCCCGCCACGCCTGAGATCGACGGCTAGGATTGAACAGATTGAGATCGACGCCATTTGGAAGATATTCAAGTCTGCTGATCTCGTGCTGCGTGAGTTCTTCCAGAATGGGTGTGGTCGGGACAAAGGTGCGATCCATCCTGTTGTAAAGGTACCGTGAGACTTTCCACGTCAGCTCCTCAAGTGCCGTGAGGCCGTAGTATCGCGGGTAGGTAGGGAAGTGTGTGTGGTATGTCGCAACGATTGGAATATTGAATTGGCGGGCATATCTCATTGCCGCAAATCCAAGCGTACAGGGGCTATTAATGTGCATGACATCAGGCGCGAATGCTTCGAGGGCTCCAGCAAACATCTGATACCCCGGGAGCGCGATCCTGTAGTTCTTCTGGAGGGGGAGAACGACAGAGCGGACTCGATGCATCGGTACGATACGATCTTCGGGGTCAGGTAATGTGGATGTGAATGCTATCGCCTCGTGATGTCGTGCAAGGGCAGCCTCGAACATTTTGTACATTACTCTCGTCACCCCATCCTGACCGCGGCATAGATTTGCATTGAAGTAAGCAATTCGCATTGAAGATCCTCCAGGAAAATGATAATGCAATATAGAAGGATGCTTTAACCAAATGTGATTGGGTTGTTATGATACTGTAAACTCTCGTGAGACTGATCATTGTAACCATCGCTTCACAATTCCATTCAATTCAATGTCACAAGAAGCAAGATTTTTCGGAGGCGGGGGGAAATTCACGACTGCTTTGGTCTATTGGACCCCACGTCGGGCCATCCATCAATGGCGGGCTTGTTTACAGTTTCTTAACATGAGACTAACATAGGTTTAATGCTAAACGAGTACCTTATGAATGTCGAAAACCTGCTGCACGAGGTCCCGATGTCCCGCACGAAAACAACATGCCTGAATCCACAAAAGATGACGAGCGGCCCTGGCCGTTCTGGCTCCTCGAAGCTTGTCTACCACACGAGGAAGACGTCGAGACCGAGCAGCCGATGAGCAATCGCCAGTTCTACGTTGGCCTGCTAGTCGCTCTGGCCATTGTTATTGCCGCAGGTATGCTCATTCGTGGCTGCTCCATTTAGCCCCACGATTCATCGCCGAGTGGTTGTTCCGAGCTGTAAACGCCACACGTCTGTGTTAACAATTTGTTAGTACGCTGCTAACAATTGACTAATAGCTGTTTGGTAACTTTGTGTCGTAAGCAACCAAAGGAGCGAAGACCGATGACTTCTCAAATGACAAACATACCATTCATTGAAGAGGATGGGGGAAAGGCAAGCAAATGGGCGTTGTTGGCCGCCCATTTCAACGTCGGAGGATTTGAGTCTGAGGATTGCGATCCGATAAGCGATAAGGAGTTCAAGTTGCTGATGGCTCTTGTCGGGGTTGCGACAGTTGCATTCGGCTGTATCGTCCACGGATGGCTGATTTGACGAGTGGTTCTGCAGGATGCACAGAGGTGAGTCCTCCTCAAAGTCCTGCCTCAAGATTATCCGGAATCTCAACTCGTTAGCTTTTAGTCGACCCAATCAACGTTCATCTTCCATATTCTAAGGAGTTACAAATGAAGAAGTATTACATCCTGCTTTTGCTTGTGTGGGTGGGTTCCCTGGTGGCGCAGGAAAAGACCTTCACGCCATCCGGGAAATTCAGCGGGCTTATGTTCGGCGACTATTACTATAACTTTTCTCGCGATGCGTCATTCGGCGGCACAGCGCCATCAAACGCGGCTGTAAGCTCTGCTGCTCCTGGGCCGACGGCAATGCAGGCGTTCCAGTTCCGACGAGTGTACTTCACTTATGATTACGATATGGCCGAACAATTTACGACACGATTTCGGCTCGAGGTCGATCAGGGCACCGATGTCCTGACAAGCGGCAAGATAAGTGGTTACGTCAAGGATGCATACTTGATGTGGAAGAATGTGTTCTCCGGAAGCAATTTGATTTTTGGGATTCAGCCAACCCCGGCGTATGACATTTCGGAGGGTGCATGGGGATACCGATCGCTCGAAAAAACGATCATGGACCTGCGTGGTATAGTACCATCACGTGATCAAGGAATTTCTTTGAAGGGCAAGCTAGCCGGCGATGGTACCGTGAATTATTGGCTCATGATCGCCAACAACAGTGCCAATGCCCCTGAAACGGACAAGTACAAGCGCTATTACGCGCATATTCAAGTGAAGCCCCTCCCAGGCCTTCAGGCGACTGTGTATGTCGACTACAAAGCAGCCGCGAACATCAAGAACAAGTACAACAATAACAACACTGTGGGCAACGGTGTACTTGCTTCAGCTCTGTTCGTCGGTTATAGCCAGGCGGGTTCGTTCAACCTCGGCTTTGAAGGGTTCGTGCAATCGACCTCCGATGGTTATGACAATGGAACAGCGCTCGTCTCAAAGTCGGCACTCGGGTTGTCTTTTTTCGGATCTCTGAATCTTCAGTCTGACCTCGTACTTGTGGCTCGCTACGACAACTACGATCCAAACACTGACGGCAACTCGGTCGGGGATATGCGAAACTACGTCATTGCTGGCCTTGACTGGAAGGTTGCGAAAAACGTCTCGATTATGCCGAACGTACTGTATGAATCCTACGAAGCGCCAAAGACAGGTTCGGCGCCGGACGCGTCGCTGACGGGACGTTTGACTTTCTACTACACGTTCTAATTGATTCATTCTCATACTCTTGAAGGAGAGCAACATGAAACGATGGACCCTGGCACTATTAACCTTAACGGCAGTTGTGTGCGTTAGCGGAAGCGCACTTGCGCAGCTGAAAATCAACGGCGCTGGCGCTACCTTCCCCTATGTCATCTACTCAAAATGGTTCGATCTTTATCATACCAAGACTGGTATTGAGTTCAACTACCAGTCGATCGGAAGCGGCGGGGGAATCAAACAAGTAATTGAAGGCACAGTCGACTTCGGCGCTTCGGATGGTCCCATGACACCTGAGCAAATGAAAGATCTTGAGACCAAGCAGGGGACTGAGATATTGCACATTCCGACAGTAATGGGCGCCGTCGTCGTGACGTACAATGTCCCTGAGATTGGACCGGGACTCAAGCTCACACCCGATGTTCTCGCTGGCATTTTTCTCGGGGAAGTCGTAAAATGGAACGACCCCAAGCTCGTTGCTCTCAACCAGGGGAAGAACCTGCCTGACCAGCAAATTATGGTCGCGCATCGATCCGACGGTAGCGGTACGTCATTCATTTTCACCGACTACCTGACAAAAGTGAGCAAAGATTGGGAATCGAAGGTCGGAAAAGGTACTTCTGTCAATTGGCCGGTTGGGCTTGGTGGCAAGGGGAACGAGGGGGTATCCGGACTCGTCAAGCAGACCCCGGGATCCATTGGTTATGTCGAACTCGCGTATGCGGTGAAGAACAATCTGCCAAGTGCTCTGTTGAAGAACAAGGCGGGTGTTTTTGTAGAAGCGAATTTGGAATCGGTGACCGCCGCTGCCGCGGGCGCGGCGAAAAATATGCCCGCTGATCTGCGTGTATCGATCACCGACGCGGCGGGGAAAACATCCTACCCGATCTCGGGATTTACCTGGCTCCTCGTCTACAAGCAAATGAAAGACAAGGAAAAAGGAGCTGCGCTCGTAAAATTCCTTCATTGGGCCATGACCGACGGTCAATCGTATGCAAAAGATCTTCTGTACGCCCCGTTGCCTAAGGAGGTAGTGAAATTGTGCGAGAACAAGATCAAGATGGTCAAATACTAAATCAGCATAACTGAAAGGTGCGTTAGCCTCTCATCCAATCCGTCGAAGGAATCACGTGAATCAGAGTGCTCAGCTTTCAGTTCGGAAGCCAATGGAACTGACATCCCCCAAACGAAATTTGGGGGATGTTATTTTCAAATATACCACAATGCTCTTTGCAGTGATCGTATTGGCGTTAATTCTGCTGATGGGATTCGAGATGTACCAAGATTCGAAGCCATCGATCGCCAAATTTGGCTGGGGTTTCTTAACAGGGACGAAGTGGGATCCCGTCCAGGACGTATATGGTGCACTACCCTTCATTTTTGGTACGCTGGCATCTTCCGCTCTCGCTCTGGTGATCGCGTTGCCGCTCAGCTTAGGAATAGCGATTTATCTTTCGGAACTGGCACCGCCATCCCTGGAGCGCCCGTTGTCTTTTCTGATTGAGCTGCTTGCAGGCATCCCAAGCATCGTGTACGGGCTGTGGGGTGTTTTCGTACTAGTCCCTTGGATCCGTACGAGCATAGAGCCTTTCTTCTCGCGAACGCTCGGCTTTTTGCCGTTGTTCCATGGCGCCCCCTATGGGTTCGGGATGCTCGCAGCTGGTCTCATCTTATCTATAATGGTTCTCCCGATCGTCGCATCAATTTCTCGGGATGTTTTGAAATCCGTCCCGCAGACTCAACGCGAGGCGTCCCTCGGGCTGGGCGCAACAAAATGGCAATCGATACGCTTGATCCTCAAGGATGCCAAATCGGGCATACTTGGTGCGACGTTGCTCGGATTAGGAAGAGCCATTGGAGAAACGATGGCGGTCACAATGGTCATCGGGAACACGCCGAAAATATCCTATTCTCTGTTTGATCCTGGGTACACGATGGCGAGTGTGCTCGCCAATGAGTTCACCGAAGCGACATCCTCTATGTATGTCAGCTCTTTGGTAGAAATCGCACTCATCTTGTTTGTTGTAACGATCGTAGTGAATATGCTGGCAAGGATACTTGTGTGGAGTTTCACAAAGAGCCAACGATGAACGTTACGTCCTTCGTGCCGTCGATTCAATATTACCGACGAAAACTCGTCAGTGGTTTGATGCTGTTCCTTTGCTATGCGAGCACTCTCATTGCGATCTTACCGCTGATCCTGATCTTCGCCTATACTGTAAACAGGGGCGCGGCTTATCTGAGTCTTGATTTCTTTATCCAGATGCCAAAACCGGTGGGGGAGACCGGTGGAGGAATGGCAAACGCGATTGTGGGGACGCTTATACTGGTCACGACCGGAAGTGTGATCGGTCTCCCTATCGGCGTCATGACGGGCATTTATCTGGCTGAATTTGGCGTCAACAAGTTTGCGTATGCCGTGCGATTCATGACCGATGTCCTGAGCGGCGTGCCTTCCATCGTTGCGGGCGTGGTCGCATATGGCCTTGTTGTAGTCCCAATGAAACACTTTTCAGCGCTCGCGGGAGGCGTGGCCATGGCCATTTTGATGATCCCGACTGTTACGCGCACAACGGAGGAGATGATACGCCTAGTACCTAATTCCTATCGTGAGGCTGGATTAGCCTTGGGAATACCGCAATGGAAGACCACAATGCAGATTGTTGTTCGCACTGCATTTAGAGGCATCATCACGGGCATCCTCTTGGCTATTGCGAGGATTGCGGGCGAGACAGCTCCCTTGTTGTTCACTGCACTCGGCAACAGGTTTTGGTCGACCTCGCTGGATCAACCGATAGCTTCGCTGACAGTATTTATCTACGACTATGCCAAAGCGCCCTTTGAGGACTGGAACAACCAGGCATGGACAGCGGCACTGGTCCTGATTATCCTTATTTCGACGCTCAGCATAGCTGTACGTGTAGTTACGAGAAGTCGCTATCAGCAACGGTGAAAGTTTATGACAAAGGATATGATCATCACGAACGTAGCGTCTGAGACTGGTCCTCGCATTGCTGGACAGATGCCATCGATAGATTTCAAAATGAGGGCCAAGAATGTGAACGCATTCTTTGGAAAGATCCAGGTACTTCACGGGGTCTCGCTCGATGTTGCGGCAAACCGGGTGCTGGCCATCATTGGACCGTCGGGATGCGGCAAGTCCACGTTTCTTCGGTGCCTTAACAGGATGCACGAAGTTGCCGGCGGGACAATGACAGGGTTGGTGGAAATCGACGGTCACAATGTATTCGAGACTGATGCAGTCCTTGTCCGTAAGCGAGTGGGAATGGTATTTCAGAAAGCGAATCCTTTTCCGACAATGTCAATCTTTGACAATGTTGCCATCGGTCTCAGGTTGAATGGGGGCGTACCCAAATCCGAACTGAATGATATTGTCGAACGCAGTCTGAAACAATCGTTCTTATGGGACGAGGTGAAAGACTCTCTCAATAAATCGGGAGTCAGCTTATCCGGGGGGCAACAACAACGGCTTTGTATAGCCCGTACGCTGGCAGTAAGTCCTGAAGTGATCCTGATGGATGAGCCCGCAAGCGCACTCGATCCCTTAGCGACGGCGAAGATCGAGGAACTCATCTACGAGTTGAAGAAGGAGTATACGATCGTCATCGTAACACATAATATGCAGCAAGCGGCGCGCGTCAGCGATCGCACGGCTTTCTTCTATCTCGGGAAACTTATCGAGTTTGCCGACACGAAGGTGATCTTTACGAATCCGTCTAACAAGCAAACTGAGGATTATATCACCGGGAGATTTGGTTAGCCAGCGTGATGGGATATTTAGCCTCAGCAACGACAAGAGAAAGCAACCTGAAGGGGATGTCGAATGGCGAGACATTTTGAAATGGAACTTGATCAACTGCGAACCATGCTGATACGCATGGGAAGCCTCGTGGAAGAGCAGATCGATTATGCGGTCAGAGCCCTCGTGCAGGGGGACATGTCGCTCGTGCGCATGGTCATTGAGCGTGATAAAAAAGTCGACGAGTACGACAATACGATTGACCAACAGTGCATGAAGATCTTTGCGCTCACGCAGCCTGTGGCAATTGATCTGCGCCTTTTGATGGCTGCCCTCAAGATCAATAACGAACTTGAACGCATTGGTGATATTGCGGTCAATTTGTGCGAGCGCGTTGAACCATTGGCACCGCACCCGGAATTGTTCAAGAAGACGGCGTTGGCTGAAATGGCCGAAGCAGCGCGCGAAATGATGAAACTGGCGATCGATTCCTTCGTGAATAATGATCCCTCGCTCGCAACAAAGGTTCTTGAATCGGACGACTATGTCGATCAATTGGATAGTGATACGTTCAAGCTGATGTCGAAGATCATGAAGGAGTCCCCAGAGCTCATTGAGCCGGCTATGCACATTGTCGTTCTCTCGAGACACATCGAACGGTTGGCGGACCACGCGACGAACATTGCGGAAGATGTAATTTTCCTTGTCAACGCGAAGATCATCAAACACCATGCTTACGAAACGGATACGGAGTAGAAAGTCGTCGGAGTCCGAGAGATTTCACCCTTTACGTGAACTTAATCCTTGGATGTAGTACTTACCTTCCATCTGCACCAGGGTGGAGGGGATCTCGAAAGCGCAGGTCGAAGAACCGACTTGCGCTTTTTTCATGCCGAGAGGTGAGGGATAGTCCCTCAGAGAAGGGGATAGCGGCGACGCGGCAGCGGGCATTTGCAATTTCAAGCAAATGTTGTATTTTATCCGCAAGCGAATCCAAAAGGACAATGATATGCGTATAGAATTCACCAAAATGACCGGAGCCGGCAATGATTTTGTCGTCATCGACAACCGGGCGAAACGGATCAGGGCCGCCTCAAAAGTAGCGAGGATTCTGTGCGATCGGCGGTGGGGGATAGGGGCGGATGGGTTGCTTCTGTTGGAGAAGAGCCGTGTAGCCCCCTATAAGATGATGTACTACAACGCCGACGGGAGCTATGGTGGAATGTGCGGGAACGGGGGCAGATGTATCGCGTGGTTTGCGTTTAAGAAGGGGATCGCTGGCAAAACACATGAATTCGAGGCGTTGGACCACGCCTATGCTGTAAAAATCCGTAAGAATGAAGTTGTCTTGACCATGAAGGATCCTCGCAATCTGAGGATCGGGGACGATATTCTGCTGGATTCAGGAAAACTGAGGATCAACTCGATTGACACCGGATCGCCGCATCTTGTAGTGTCAGTGCAGGATCTTCCCGGAGACCTTTCGCTCAATGACGTCGACGTTTTGGGAATAGGACGGAAGTTGCGGTTCCACTCGCACTTTCTGCCGTCCGGTACGAACGTCAATTTTGTTGAACGGGCTGGTGGTAACGCGATAAGAATAAGGACATATGAGCGTGGCGTTGAAGATGAAACATTAGCATGCGGAACTGGCTCAATTGCGTCGGCTATCGTGGGAGCGCGATTGTGGAATCTCAAATCTCCCGTCGAAGTGATTCCGAAAAGCAAGATGCCACTCAGAGTTGCGTTCAGCGAGAAAGACGGTGTCATTGGCCAGGTTCAGCTCGCTGGACCGGCCTCGGTGGTATACACTGGAAGAATCGAATTGTGATGACCAGCCAGGACGGACCTACAATGAATCTGGATTCAAGATGACGTTGACGCGAAGAGTTTTCCTTCAGGAAACCACTGGCGGCTGGCTCGCACTGGTTCTTGCGCCGAGCGGTTACGCGTTGATTCGACGGTGGTTGAGGCGCGCCGTTGAAGGTAAAACAGACGTAGTTGATCTTGGAGCAGAGGAAGATTTCAAA